>ERZ1740065.59-NODE-59-length-48110-cov-6.043929_pt1 | contig 48110 bp, 44 predicted proteins | sample MGYA00581738_ERZ1740065 | MGnify/ENA primary metagenome ERZ1740065 (study PRJEB43018, sample SAMN04849749) | marine metagenome | isolation source: floating plastic debris | place: Pacific Ocean | collected 2008-09-01 | study: EMG produced TPA metagenomics assembly...
TACTCCGCTCAGGCCATCAACATCTCGGGCGGGGATCATCTCCCCATGCTCCTCGCGCGCGCCGTCAAGCCAGACGCTCACGCTCGCCATAAGCGCGTCGAGCACCCCGTCATTTGATGCGTATTTCGGGGCGGAATGCATAACGCTCATTCGGGAAACTCCGCAGAGTTAAAGAACCGGTCGATCAAAGCCTCCCCCTGTTCGCGCGATACATTAAGCTCATTTTGAATGTCAGCGCTGAGTGTTAGCTGTCTAAATCGTGAGATTTCAATGCTTGCTACACGCCCATAACCTCCTGCACGTTCGAGGGATTTTACAATTGCGCGGTGCCCTTGGATTGTAGTCTGCTTGGCAGATTCATCGCCTGACACTCGATTGACAAGTGCGGTGAACAAGTCCGGCGCGCCATTCAAAAGCTTGTCGAGCCTTGCCCTGTCCGTATCAGAGATGTCATCGAGATCGAGTGCTTCGGCCACACCGCCAAGCTCTGCAATAAACGCAGATGAATCCATCCAGCACATGCCCGTATCGCCTAGGGTCGTGCCACTAGAAAACAAAGAGCCGCCGGTCGACACCTCAGCGCAAGGCAGCTCAACCGAATAATGGCCCGATTTGTGCTCAAATCGGTACCACACCCACTCAATCGGCGGCGTGTCACACACCTCGCCTTGCACGGGGCACAGGGAATGGTCGCCATTGGGCCTGACCTCAGCACCTTGCGCATAGGCAGGCGAAGCCAGCGCAAGAAAGCACGAGGAGACCAAGGCCATCAGGGAAACTCGCGTTTGCCTCACCGTTCAATCGTGCCGACGCGGCGGATTTTGCGCTGCAGTTGCATCACGCCATAGAGCAGCGCCTCCGCGGTCGGAGGGCAGCCGGGCACATAGATGTCGACCGGTACGATCCGATCGCAGCCGCGCACGACCGAATAGCTGTAGTGGTAATAGCCACCGCCATTGGCGCACGAGCCCATGCTGATCACATATTTGGGGTCCGACATCTGATCATAGACCTTGCGCAGAGCCGGAGCCATCTTGTTGCAGAGCGTGCCCGCGACGATCATCAGGTCCGACTGACGCGGGGAAGCGCGCGGGGCGGCGCCAAAGCGCTCCATGTCATAACGCGGCATGTTCACATGGATCATCTCCACCGCGCAACACGCCAGGCCAAAAGTCATCCACCACAGCGAACCGGTGCGCGCCCAGTTGAAGACATCTTCGGTCGAAGTGATGAGGAAGCCCTTGTCGTTCACCTCGGTCGAAAGCGCGTTGAAGTAATCCTGATCGGGCTGCTTCACCTCACCGCCCTTGGCGGTCGGCAGCGCCTCAGCGGCTTCAGCAGCGTTGAGCGGGGCGAGCGGCGGGGTGATGATTGTGTTCGAAGAATCGCTCATTCCCAGTCCAGAGCCCCCTTCTTCCACTCATAGGTGAGGCCAATCGCCAGAATTCCCAAGAAGGTCATCATGCCGATCCAACCGACCCACCCGGTCTCACCCAGGCTGACGGCCCAGGGGAACAGAAAGGCAGCCTCAAGGTCGAAGATGATGAAGCTGATCGCGACCAGATAGAAGCGCACATCAAACTGGCTGCGCGCATCTTCAAACGCGGGGAAGCCGCATTCGTACTCCGACAGCTTTTCCGCGTCCGGATTGTGCGCTCCGGTGAGGCGCGACACTCCCATGGGCAAAAACACGAAAAGGACCGAAAGGCCCAGCGCGATAAAGATGAAGATCAATATCGGCAGATACTGACTGAGGTCTATCACAGCGGTGTCCAAATGATGTTAATCCCAAGCGTCACCTAGGCTGGTCGCATAACCGAAGCAAGAGCGCGACTCGGGCGAAACTGCGTATACCTGTTGCATCAAATCGAACATAGCTTCGAGCAAGCGCAGCCTGCATCGCGCTGTGTCCGCACCCTGAGCCAATTCGTTCTGGTGAATTGCCATGGTACAGGAGCGCTGCCAGCATCAGATCGTCGATCACCGCCACCCGAAACACCAGGCCGCACGCGCCTGAGAGTTATTGCGCCAACCATCGCGCTCTATGTATTTTGCGCGAGCCCCTATGCCCGCAAAAACGACGCTTTTCCGCTGCAAGAAAGGGCCTCTGGGTTCGCGGCTATCGGCGTCAATCCGCTCGAGGCCTCGCAGCAATTGAGTGCCTTTGCGACAGGTCAGTTCCGGCGGTGCATCCCCGGCCGCTTTGCCGGGAAACCGCTGGCCGGAACGCTCGCCAGAACGCTCCGGCGCGCGCTTTACTCGGCCGGCTCGCTCGCCGCGTCTTTCGCCTTTCCATAAGGCGGCTTGAATCCACCCAGCTTGGCGATGTCGATCTTGGGTTGATGGTACGTTGCACGCGCGTGGCTGAATTCACGGAAACCTTCGATGGCGTGGTAGCTGCCGATCCCAGACGGACCGACACCGCCGAACGGCAGATCCTCCATCGAGACGTGAAACAGAACATCATTGGTGGTCACCCCGCCGCTGATTGTGCGGGTAAGGACGCGCTCCTGTTCGCCTTTGTCTTCGCCAAAGTAGTAAAGGCCCAGGGGGCGGTCGTGCTCGTTCACATAGTCGACCGCCTGATCGATCGCCTTATACGTCTTAACCGGCAGCACCGGGCCAAAAATCTCCTCTTGCATCACCTTCATCTCATCGGTGACATTCTTGACGATGTTCAAGGGCATCTTGCGCTGGTTGGCGTTAGAGAAGTCCTCGTTGCCCGGATTGACCTCAATCACTTCAGCGCCCTTGTCGCGCGCGTCTTCAACCAGGCTCTGCAAACGTTCAAAGTGGCGATCGGAAACGACCGAGGTGTAATCGTCATTCTCAAGCAGAGTGGGATACATACCGGCCACCCCATTCGAAACGCCCGCAACCGCTTCGTCCTGCTTGTCCTCGGGCACATACATGTAATCGGGCGCCAGGCAGATTTGCCCCGCGTTCATCATCTTGCCCAGCGCAATGCGCTCTCCCGCTTTCTCGAAATCGGCGCTGCGACCCATGATAACGGGGGATTTGCCGCCCAATTCCAGGGTAACCGGCACCAGGTTCTTGGCCGCCGACTGCATCACCAAACGACCTGTCGGCGTGGAGCCTGTAAAGACCAGGTGATCAAACGGCAGCGAGGAAAACGTGGCGGCGACTTGAGGACCGCCGGTCACAACCGCCACCTCATCGCGGGTAAAGTACTCCTCCACCAACTCCGCCATCAGGAGGCTGGTGCGCTCGGTAAACTCGCTCGGCTTGATCATCGCCCTATTGCCCGCGCCAAGCACCTGCATAAGCGGCCCGAAGGCGAGCTGGATCGGAAAGTTCCACGGCGAGAGAATGCCGATCACGCCTTTGGGTTCATAGCGCACTTCGGCCTTTGCGCCGAGAAGGCCGAGCGGGAATTGAACCGGGCGCTTCTGGGTCTTGGCCCATTTGTCCATGTTCTTGAGCGTGTGCTTACCCGCGTTGACCGTGCTGGTGATGTCGGTCATCTGCGACTGGTGCATCGACCGGCTGCCGAAATCGGCGCTCATCGCCTTGCACAGATTCTCCGAATGCTCGGTCAGCAGCGCCATGGCGCGCTTGATGCGATCCTTGCGCATCGACATCGGTTCGGGCCGCGACGCGGTAAAGGCGTCGCGCTGAAGCTTCAAAAGCTGCTCTTGTTCCTCGCGCCTGTCTTCAGCCATGATCCCTCTCCTTCGTGCATTGGTTTTGATTTGCGACTTGTGTTGCGCAATCCGCCCGGACTTGCAAGCGCCGTGCCCCTGACACCAAAGGCCCGTCGCGTCCCTCTCACCAATTGCCAAGCGGGGCGCGCGAACCTAAATCGACGCGTAGCGACCTCCTAAACCTGTCTAAGGGATCACAACCATGCCCCAGCCTTCCGCACCCGGTTTTTCGCCAGACGACCCGATCGTCATTCTCTCCTACGCCCGCACTCCAATGGGGGGCATGCAAGGCGCGTTGGCGGATGTGTCGGCCACCGATCTGGGGGCCACCGCCGTCAAAGCGGCGGTGGAACGTTCCGGGGTTGCTGGCGGCGCCTTTGACCGCGCTTACATGGGCTGTGTGCTCCCCGCCGGCCTCGGCCAGGCGCCCGCGCGCCAGGCCATGGTCAAAGCGGGCCTGCCCAAATCTGTTCAGGCGACCACGGTCAACAAGGTCTGCGGCAGCGGCATGCAGACCGTCATCATGGGCGCCGAAGCGCTTGCCAGCGGCACAGTCGACTACATCGTCGCTGGCGGCATGGAGAGCATGACCAACGCGCCTTACATGCTCAAAAAGCACCGTTCGGGCGCGCGTCTGGGCCATGACAGCGTCTATGATCACATGTTCCTTGATGGGCTCGAAGACGCCTATGAAGAGGGCCGCGCCATGGGCTCCTTCGCTCAACAAACCGCCGACGAATACCAACTCACCCGCGATGATATGGACAGCTACGCGATCGAAAGTCTCAGCCGCGCCAACGCCGCGATCGAAACCGGCGCGTTCGCCGACGAAGTGGTGCCGGTCACCTATTCGACGCGCAAGGGCGAGGTTACGGTCGACACCGATGAGCAACCTGGCAAAGGTCGTCCCGATAAGATCCCGGCCCTACGCGCCGCCTTTGCCAAGGACGGCACCATCACCGCCGCCACCTCCAGCTCCATATCGGACGGCGCGGCTGCGGTGGTGCTCACCCGCGAAAGCGTCGCCCACGAAAACGGCCATACGCCCATCGCCAAGGTCGTCGGCCTTGCCGCCCACGCCCGCGAGCCGAAGGACTTCACCGTTGCGCCCGTTGGTGCCATCGAGAAGGTTCTCGAAAAGGCTGGCTGGAGCATTGAGGATATCGATCTGTGGGAAGTGAACGAGGCTTTCGCTTGCGTCGCCATGTTCGCGATGCGCGATCTTGGCATTGAACACGGCAAGATCAACGTCAACGGCGGCGCAACCGCTTTGGGCCACCCGATCGGCGCATCGGGCACACGGATCATCGTGACGCTGGTCAACGCGCTCAAACAGCAGGGCAAGACCAAGGGCGTCGCCAGCCTGTGCATCGGTGGGGGTGAGGCCACGGCCGTCGCTATCGAGATGGTTTGACGCCATGCGTAAATCGCATCTTGCGACGCTTGCTCTTGTCGCTCTTGCGGCGTGCGAGGACGGGTCCGAGACTGGCGGCAAGCACGGCATCCCGCCGATCCCGGCGCAGATGGGTCCCGGCCTCTACGCGGTGGGTGACGGAACGCAGATCTATTCGCGGACCCAGCTCTTCGAGGATAGAACCTACGCGGACTTCGACGCTGCGATGGAGGCCGTGGGAGGCGGAACCTGGCGAACGGATGGGGCTACGGAAATCTGTTTTGATCCCGCTGGCGACGGCGCTGATGATGAAGAGCGCTGCTGGAGCAACGGTCCGCCTGAAAAGGACGGCAGCTTTGTCTCATCACGCGTAGGCAGCGCAGAGCGATACAGGGTCACACCGCTCAAGCGGTGACCTACATCCGACCGGCTTAGCGCGCGCTGGCCACCTCATCGTCTCCCCAAAGGCGATCCGCTGCGACCCATCCGCTGCGCCCGGCGACATCGATTTCGCACCAGCTCTCACGGCAACGCAGCAACTTTCCAACGACGCCAGGTTCGGCTCGCCAACGCAGTTTGGACGCCGCCTGCGGCTCTTCGTGCAAGGTCGCCAACCCTTCACCGACGATCATTGCCGTGCGGCTTGCGGCCAGTTGGCTGTCTGCAATCCAGCCCTGCGTACCATCCGGATCCTGAACCAGCGACCAGCCCTCGCGCTCGCGCACAACCTTCATGGGCAGGCCCTGGCGCTTATACAGCCAGTCGATGGGATATTGCTGGCTGGGGCCCACGCGCATGCGCACTTCGTCAAACTTGAGCGAAAGCCAAAAGGGTGTCGGGCGATCCTGCGCGCGCGCGCTTTCGAAATTCAGGACGCCGCTCAACAACGCCGTAAGCGAGGCAAGGAGAATCGCAGATCCAATTGACCGCCTGAGCATCATGCTCGCTATCTTAGCGACCTGCGGTGACGCCCATCAAGTCCGTGTTTTTCCTTCCGCGCTTGACCGGCCCGCGCCAATGCCCTTAGCGCTTGGGCCATGGCTTCTTTGCAAACGCCTCCGCACTTCTCTTCGGGCAAACCCAAGGTTGTGGTGACACGCCAGCTCATGCCCAGCGTTGAAGACCGGATGAGCGAACTGTTCGAGACCGTGCTCAACCCACAAGATACCGCGATGAGCGAAGACGCGCTGGTTTCAGCGATGCAAGATTGCGACGTGCTTGTGCCCACGGTAACTGATCGGATCACAAGCGCGATGATTGAAACAGCGGGAGAGCGCCTGGGCCTTATCGCCAGCTTTGGTGCAGGCACCGAGCACATCGATCTGAAAGCCGCAGCCGAGCGAAAAATTTTGGTCACCAACACGCCCGGTGTTTTCACCGACGACACGGCCGATATCGCCATGGCCGCCATTATTGGTGTGCCGCGCCGCATTCGCGAAGGCACGCAGCTCGTGCGCCGGGGTGAGTGGACCGGTTGGGCGCCCTCTGGCCTGCTTGGGCGCAAACTTGGCGATAAGGTGCTGGGGATCATCGGCATGGGCCGTATTGGTCAAGCGGTGGCGCACCGCGCCCGCGCCTTTGGCCTCAAGGTCGCTTACACCAATCGCAAACGTCTGCCTGAGGCGGTCGAGAGCATGCTTGGCGCGCGTTATGTTGAAAGCGTCGACGCGCTTGTTGCCGAAGCCGATATCCTGACCCTGCACTGCCCCCTGACATCAGAAACGCGCGGATTGATGGACGCGCGCCGCATCGGCCTGATGAAACAGGGCGCGAGTATCATCAACACGGCGCGCGGGGAGCTGATCGACGAAGACGCGCTGATTGAGGCGCTGAGCGGCGGGCGGCTCGCCGGAGCCGGGCTGGATGTCTATCCTGATGAGCCCCATGTTGCGCGTGGCCTGCTCGATCATCCCAACGTGATGACGCTCCCACATATCGGCAGCGCCACCGCCGAGGGGCGCGAAGCGTCGGGGGAAAAGGTGATCGCCAATATCCGCTTTTGGACCGATGGCCACCGCCCGCCGGACCAGGTTTTAACGGCCCTTATCGGCTAACCCGCACGCCGCTTGGGGCGGTTAACCCGCGTGCTCTTCGAGCAAAGCCAGAATACGGTTGATTGAGCGGCGGCTTGCCGAGAATTCGAAATGGCGTTCGGGAACCTCGATCGCGATGTCGCGCTCGTTTTCTTCGCCGCGCGAACAGGCCGGAGCGATAATCCCATCATAAGGCGACCAGATTGCGATTGTGCGCGCACTGGGTTTGCGCTTGGGATCATCGTTAAAGGGTGGGTTGTCGACGCTGTGATCGTTGATCGCTTCGTAAACGCGCCAGGCGTTGTTCGCCCGACGATCGCCGGAAAAGGGCGTGCCCAGCGTCATGACCAGATGAACCTTATCCGGATGCCGTTGGCCCAACACCCGGGCGTAGAGCCCGCCCAGACTGATCCCGATCAGCGTGACCGGCCGCTGATGTTTGGCAAAAACGTATTCCAGACGCGCTTCAGCCCGCGCAACCAATTGCGGCGTAACCCCCGTGACCACTCCCAGCCGCGAAGCGTAAGCGTGATAGCCAGAGGCGCGCAGAGTTCGCCGCATGAGAGAGGTCGCGGGATCGGCGGACAGAATGCCTGGAAAGACGAGCACGGGGGAACGTTCGTCTGGTGCGCCAAGCGACGTTTCGGCCGGCACGCGAACGGGTCGCACAGGGCTGGACCAGATCAACGCCAGATTCGGCAACTCGCGAAGCAGATTGGAGAGCGGCGGCGGTTTCGCATCGTCACGTTCCGCGGGTCTGCTGGTCATTCCGCCCGATCTCCATTTTAACGCGCGCTCAACGCGCCCGGCCCGATACGCCTATCCTTGACGCGATAGCATGGACAACGCCTGAACCGTCTGGGATGTGGGCGCGCCCGAGCCATTGCGAACCGGGGCCAGCCTCCCATGCGATCACAGATTGTCTTGTTGCGGCATGCCCAAGACGTGGAAACCGCCATCCACTCGGATAATCTCACCGGTTGTGCACGCCCCGACATCCGAGCACAAATAGACAGCCGTGCCACCAACCGCTTCCAAGGTCGCGTTGCCTCGCAAAGGTGCGTTGCTCTCTGTGTGCTTCCACGTCTTGCGCGCCCCGCCAATAACAGAGCCAGCGAGCGTTTTCATCGGGCCCGGACTGATCGCGTTCACGCGAATACCCTCAGGCCCGAGATCATCAGCCAGATACCGACCGGCCGCCTCCAACGCAGCTTTCGCCACGCCCATCACGTTGTAATTCGGAGTGACGCGCGTGGACCCCATATAACTCAAGGTGATCACCGTGCCGCCATGCTCTTGCATCATTGGGTGGGCCCGACGCGCCACTTCGATAAGGCTGTAGGCCGAGATATCGAGCGAGTTCTTGAAGTTTTCGCGGGACGTATCGAGGATGCGTCCGGTCAACTCCGATTTGTCGGAATAAGCGATGGCGTGAATCACAAAGTCGAGGCGGCCCCAGCGTTCCTGCAAAGCGCCAAAGGCCGCGTCGAGCGAGGCGTCATCGGTGACATCGACATCAAGCATGATGTCCGAACCGACGCTCGAAGCCAGCGGCTCCAGACGCTTGCCAAAGGCCTCTCCCTGATAGGTAAATGCCAGCTCCGCCCCCGCATCAGCGCAGGCCTTCGCTATGCCCCAGGCGATCGAACGTTCGTTGGCCACGCCCATGACAAGACCGCGTTTTCCGGCAAGCACGCCCATGTTCACCTCACTTTTTCAGCGCGCCAAGCCGCGCTCTCCTTTCAGCCGTCAAATCTCGACAAAAGCATTGAGCCGTTAGTGCCGCCAAAACCGAAGCTGTTGGTCATCACCGTATCGAGCCCCGCGTTCTCAACGATCCGGGTTGCGATCTCTTCTGGCTTGAGCGCTGGATCGAGTGTTTCCACATTGATCGAGGGAATGATGAAATCGTCCTGCAAGGCCAGCAGGCAATAGACCGCCTCTTGCGCGCCCGTGGCGCCCTGGCTGTGACCCGTCATCGACTTGGTCGAGCTGACAGGCGGCGTCGCGCCTTCTCCGAACACGCGGCGAACCGCCTCAATCTCGCCAACGTCGCCGACCGGCGTCGAAGTGCCATGCGCGTTGATATAGCTGACTTTCCGATCTTCGCTGAGCGTCTTCACGGCCCCGCGCATCGCGCGCTCGCCGCCCTCGCCGGAAGGCGCAACCATGTCGGCCCCATCGGATGTGGCGCAAAAACCGGTGACTTCGGCGTAGATCTTGGCGCCCCGTGCCTGAGCGTGTTCGAGGCTTTCAAGAACCACCATCGCGCCGCCGCCGCCAATCACAAAACCATCGCGGTCCGCGTCAAAGGCGCGGCTTGCTCGCTCGGGTGTGTCGTTATACTTGCTGGACATGGCGCCCATGGCGTCAAACAGGCATGACAGCGTCCAGTCAAGTTCTTCGCCCCCGCCGCCAAACATCACATCCTGCTGGCCCAGCGCGATTTGCTGCGCGGCCATACCGATGCAGTGCAGCGAGGTGGAGCAGGCCGAAGTGATCGAAAAGTTCACGCCCTTGATTTGATAGGCGGTCGCTAGATTGGCGCTCACGGTCGAGGACATCGTCTTGGGCACGGCAAAAGGCCCAATGCGTTTGGTCGCGCCCGATTTGAGCACCGTTTGATGGGCCGCCAGCATCGCCGACGTTGACGGGCCACCCGAGCCCGCGATCACTCCTGTCATCGGATTGATCACATCGCTCTCTTCGAGGCCCGCATCAGCGATGGCCTGCCCCATGGCAATGTAGGCGTAGGCTGCGCCAGGCCCCATGAAGCGCAAAGTGCGCTTGTCGACATGCTCTGAAACAGCAAGGTTGATCGAACCCGCAATTTGCGAGCGAAACCCGTGATCGGCCATGTCTTCGTTGAAGGAAATCCCCGATTTGCCCGCTTTGAGCGAAGCGAGCACTTCGGTGGCGTTGTTCCCGATCGAGGAGACGATCCCCAGCCCTGTTATGACGACGCGGCGCATATTCTCTTTCTTTCGCCCCCCATACCCTCAGGCCTCGGACAAAGCGACTTTCATGTCTTTGACGGTGTAGATGACTTCGCCATCGGCCTCGACCCGTCCATCGGCGACGCCCATGGTCAGGCGCCGACTTTGAACGGCCTTGGTGAAATCGACAAAATAGGTGAGCTTTTCGCGATCGGGGCGCACCATGCCGGTGAGCTTGACCTCGCCAACGCCGAGGGCGTAGCCGCGTCCCTTCCAACCTCGCCAGCCCAGGTTGAAGCCTGTGAGCTGCCATAAGCCATCAAGCCCAAGACAGCCCGGCATGATCGGATTGCCGGGGAAATGGCAATCGAAGAACCAAAGATCGGGCGTGATGTCGAATTCGGCCACCACATGGCCTTTGCCGTGAGGACCCGCATCGCCCGAAATGTCGGTGATCCGATCCATCATCAGCATGGGCGGTGCAGGCAATTGCGCGTTGCCGGGGCCGAACAGTTCGCCGCGCGCGCACTTCAGCAGATCGTCGCGGTCAAAGCTGGTTGGGAAACTGGTCATCCCCGTCGATACCCCTCATATTCTGGTTCCTCGCCTGAGGCGGCGCCTAGCACCCCGCTTGGTCGAGGAAAAGAGCGCATGGCCCCCGGTTGATAAGTGAGTGTTTGTGGCGAAAGCTCACGCGCCCGTGCTGGCGCAAACTTCGATATTGGCGGGTTCGGTGCGCGATGAACCGCGTTCGAACCGCGCAAAATACCCTTCGATATCCGGCTTCTCAGTGAACTCAAGGAGATGGTAGCCCACCGCCTCAAACTCGCAAAACAACAGGGCGTGAGGGATACCGCGCTGTCCAATCGGGCGCTCAGCTTCCACAATTATGATCTCTCCGCCCTCGCTGAGCGCGGGCCATAGACGCCACAGAAACGCATAAGGTTCGGTCACCTCGTGATAGACGTGAACGATAAAGATGCGGTCAAAGCTGTCGACGGGTAGCTGCGGGTCGTCGGGTTCGCCCAGCTTGATCGAGATATTCTCAAGCCGCTCGCGTTCGACCCGGCTTCCCAGACGATCGAGCGCGCCGCGATCAATATCCTGCGCCAGAACGCGACCTGTTTCGCCCACCCTTTCCGCGAGGCGGACGGTGTAATACCCTTCGCCGGCACCAATATCGGCGACGGTCATCCCGGGTGAAATCTCGGCAAGATCCATCACCTTGACGGCCTCACCGCGCTCATCGCGCGCGTCCTCAGTGGAGAATTCGCTGAAGGATTCCTCGGTTAAGGGCCGGTCGGGCAACGGGAATTCCAGCGCGGTTTCCAGCCGGTCATCGCCGCCCATCGCATCGCACCCGGTCAAGGCCAAGACAAAGGCGTACAACACCAACGGGCCCGCGCGCTCTATCACTCAACATCCTCCACATCGACCGTCTCGCCCGTCACCCGCTGAGCGAGCGCAGCGGATATAAACGGGTCGATCTCACCATCCAGCACCTTGTCAGGTGAACTGGACGTGACCCCGGTGCGCAGGTCTTTGACCATCTGATAAGGCTGCAGGACGTAAGAACGGATCTGGTGCCCCCACCCAATCTCGCTCTTCTCCTGATACTCGCCCGAAGCCGCCGCTTCGCGCTCAGCCATCTCGCGCTCAAACAGGCGCGCTTTGAGCATGTTCATCGCGGTTGCACGGTTCTTGTGTTGCGAACGATCGTTCTGGCTTGCCACCACGATGCCGGTGGGTTGGTGCGTAATCCGCACAGCGCTGTCGGTTGTGTTGACGTGCTGGCCGCCCGCTCCGGACGCGCGGTACGTGTCAATTTTGAGGTCCGCGGGGTTGATCTCGATGTCGATATCATCGTCGATCACCGGGTAGACCCAAACGCTGGAGAAGCTCGTATGACGCTTGGCCGCGCTGTCATACGGGCTGATGCGGACCAGGCGGTGGACGCCGCTCTCCGTCTTGCCGTAGCCGTAAGCGTTCTCGCCCTTGAGCAGCAGCGTCGCCGACTTGATCCCGGCCTGATCACCCGCCTGATATTCGACCGTTTCGACCTTGAAACCGCGCCGCTCAGCCCAGCGCGCGTACATGCGAAACAGCATTTCGGCCCAGTCCTGGCTTTCGGTGCCACCCGCGCCTGCGTGAATTTCGAGATAGGTGTCGTTGGCATCGGCTTCGCCCGAAAGCAGCGCCTGCACCTTGTCCGCGTCCGCGCGGTCCGCGAGTCGTTCAAGCGTGGAAAGACCGTCGGCAACGATGCTATCCTCGCCTTCCATCTCGCCCATCTCGATGAACTCAACCGAGTCGGCCATCTCAGCGGAAATCTCGTTGACGGTGCCGACCGCGTCTTCGAGCTGCTTTTGCTCGCGGCTGATCTTTTGCGCTTCCTTGGGATTGTCCCAAAGGCTTGGGTCCTGCACGCGGGCGTTCAGCTCATCCAGACGCCGCAAAGCCCTCTCCCAGTCGAGCGACTGGCGCACAAGATCAAGCGCCGCCTCGATCCGATCTATATGAGCTTGGGCCTCGGCCCGCATGGCGTATCCTTCGCAAAATCAACAAGCCGCATCCCCTAACGAGGGCGCGCCGATTGTAAAGCGGACCCGAGCTGCTCGTTGGGGGTAGCGGGAAGCGCGCCGTTTGCAGTTTATCTGGAGAGGCTCTTTACAGCGGCCAGCGTGCGCCCGACATGTTCGCGATAATCGCCTGAGGTGTAAACGGTCGCGATCCGGCCATCCGTCGCGATGACATAGGACGTGCGGCTTGCATAAGGGCTCGACGGGCCGCCCACATCGTAATCTTCCATGAGATCAAGGCTGGCAACGCCTACGGGAAAGGCATCGCGGCATTCCTCGCGGCTAAAGCGCTTCAAGGTTTCGATATCGTCGTTCGACATGCCGATCACGCTCGCTCCTTCGGCGATGAACTTGGGCATGGCCTCGGCAAAGGCGTTGGCTTCCAGAGTGCAGCCCGAGGTGAACGCCTTGGGGTAGAAATAGAGCACGACCGGCCCCTGTTTCAGCGCCGTTGCAAGGCTGAACCCGAACTCTTTGCCGGCCATAGCGGCCTTTGTCGTGAAGACCGGCGCCTTGGCTCCTTCGGGAAGGTCAGCCTGCGCCGGGGCGGTGATCGCAAGGGCAGCAATGGCGGCAGCGACAAAACGGATGCGGTTGATCATGTGGAGCTAAACCTTTCAGCGCGCCGGTGGGTTCCCCCAGATAAAGACGACGTCAATAAATGCCGCCCTGATCCTCGGCAAAATTCTCTGGAATGCCTTCTTCGCGCCCGCCCGCTTCGCCATTCCGCCCCGCTTCGATTAAGGCGAGGATTTCGGCGCGCTTGGCGGCGATTTCATCCTGACGGGTGGATCGGCTGGGCTCGGTGTCCGGCTTGAACGCCTCCCATATGATATCCGACAAGGGGTCATCGCTCGGCCAGCCTTCAAACACACGCTTACCCGTGCGCCGGTCGATACGGACCATCCGCACGCCCTCAGGGGCAACAGCGGGGAGATTGGACCAACGGTTGCGCGACTTTTCGATCACCGATCGGACAATCGGCGCGGCAATCGTCCCGCCATAGGCGTAGCCTCCCAGATTGCGCGGTGTATCAAAACCCAGATACGCGCCCACCACCATGCGCTGCGTTCCGCCCACGAACCACACATCCTTGGGGCCGGTCGTGGTGCCCGTTTTGCCAAACAGCGGCAGTTCCAGACTGCGCAGATTGGTCGCCGTGCCACGGGTGATCACGCCTTCGAGCATATGCATCGTCTGAAACGCGGTGCGCGCGTCCATCGCCTGACGCCCTTTCAATCCCATGCGCGGCATCGCCGAACCGTCCCATTCATCCATGTTGCAATTGCGGCAATTGCGCGTGTCCGCGCGCCAGATCACTTTGCCGCGCCGATCCTGCACGTAATCGATAACCGTGGGGGTGTTGAAACGGCCGTGATTGGCAAGCGCTGAATAGGCCGCGACCATGCGCATCACGGTGCTCTCTTCCGAACCCAGCGCCGTGGCCGCGTAAGGGTCCGCTTCGCCAATTTCCAGACTCTCAATGGTTTCGACCACGTTGTCCATTCCGGCCTGCATGCCGATTTGAACCGTCATAATATTCTGCGACTGTTCCAAGCCATAGCGCATCGGAAACTGCCCCGTGCGCCCGCCACGAATGCACTTCTCGCCAAGATTGGAGCCCTGATAATAGCAGAACTGCGAGTTATCGATCTGGGTCGAGGGCGTCATCCCCTGGTCAAGCCCGGTGGCGTAGACAAAGGGTTTGATAGTCGAGCCCGGTTGGCGAAAGGCTTGCGTCGCGCGGTTAAAGTCGCCCAGACGATCATCAAAGCCGCCCTGCATCGCCAGCACCCGGCCATATTGCGCATGCTGGATCACAAGTCCGCCCTGCGCTTCTGGCAGATTGGCGATCCGATAGCCGCCCTCATAGGGTTCGACCGCAATCACATCACCCGGCTTTAGGGTCCGGGGCGGGTTTACCAGAGGCGCTTCAACGCCATCGGTGAAGCCGACGCTTGCCGAAGCGCCCGCACGCTGGGTAACCACCCCCACGCGCCAATCTTCATAAGTGACGTTGAGATACGAGCTCGCCAGCTGCCCGCGCCAATTGCCGGCGTCCATATCGATCGTCGCGATCGCGCCGCCCCAGGGATTGCCACGCCCGCGATGGTAGCGCAAAAGCCCTTCGCGCAAGGCTTCGCGCGACGCGTTCTGCAAGTCCATGTCAAGCGAGGTGCGCACCCACAGCCCACCCGCATAGACGCTGTTTCCGCCCTCCTCAGCGGTCTCGCCAAACTCGGCGATGAGCTGGCGCCGGACTTCTTCAAGGAAGTAACCGGCATCCGCGCTGCGCCGTGTGCGCTGGCGCGCCAAGCCCAGCGGCATAGCGCTCGCCGCGGCGCGCTCAGATTCGGTGATGTAGCCGTTGTCTTCCATCTGGCTGAGCACGAAGGCCCGCCGCGACAGCGCCGCCTGTTCCTCTCCGCGCCGACCATAGCGCTCAGGCGCCTTAGGCAAGATCGCAAGAAACGCCATTTCGTGCAGGTCCAGCTCGGCCACATCCTTGTCAAAATAGGCACGAGCCGCCGCCTGCACGCCGAAAGAGCGCCGCCCAAGCGGGATTTCGTTGAGATACAGTTCCAGAATCTCCTGCTTGCTCAACACCCCTTCGATGCGGCTGGCGAGGATCATCTCCTTCAGCTTGCGCGTGACCGAATATTCATCGCCCAAAAGCAAAATCTTGGCGAGCTGCTGGGTGATCGTTGATCCCCCCACCGCTCGCTCGCCCGATCCGTATTTGGTCGCATAATCGAACACCGCGTTGGCGGTGCCAGTGAAATCAACGCCGCCATGCGAGTAAAAGGTCTTGTCCTCCGCAGAGATATACGCCTGCTTTAGCCGTTCGGGAAAGTCGCCATATTGCAGCTGCACCCGGCGCTCACGCGCGTAGGAATGGACGATCTCTCCATCGATCCCGCGCACTACAGTGGGCAGCGGCGTTTCGTATTCGAGCAAGCTTTCCGCGTCCGGCAAATCACTTGCCAGCCAGAAGAACACCGCGATCCACAAAGCCACCGCCAGCGCACCGGCGATCACCAGCAGCTTGTACCAGATGCTCGCGCGCCATTTGCCGAGCAGCCAAGCCCCCGCGCCGCTGATGTCGCGGTTCAGGCGGCTGCGAGCGTAGGCGAAGAACGGAAGATCGGCGGTATCGGTCATGATGCGGGGCGAGAGTTACAACAGGGTTCGGGCCGGTTCCAGCGCTTTCGGCGCTAATGCGGTGAGCGGCGTTGAGAGAAAGGCGATGCGCTATGCGTCGGGTGCGATCACCTCTTCGATATCGGTGCGCCGGGCGAAATAGACGCGGATCGCGCGTGCGAGCACGTCAGCGTACGCGTTGCGTCCCTCTTGCGTGGTGAGCTTGGCTCGGTCTTCGCGGTTGGTGACAAAGCCGCTCTCAAACAGCACGGCGGGAACATCGGGCGCGCGCAGCACCGCCAACGCCGCCGAGCGCAAGGCCGCCGGGTGAAAGGCGATACGTTCCTGTCCCTCGCGCTCTATCAAACGGGCAAATTCGGTCGATTCCTCTTGTGTGCGCCCTTGCGAGAGTTCGACCAGCATCTTGCTGACCACATCGCCCTGATCCTCAATCTCGACCCCGTTCAAGCGATCCGCGTTGTTCTCTCGCGCCGCAAAGCGCGCCGCGGCCTCGCTCGAAGCTTCGTTCGACAAGGTGTAGATGCTGGCGCCCGACACCTGGCTGAGATCGCCCGCGGAATCGGCGTGGATCGACAGAAACAGGTCCGCCCCCAGTTGGCGCGCGATTTCCGGGCGCTCTGCAAGAGTAACGATCCGGTCCGTCTCACGCGTCATCGCCACGCGCACCCCGCCTTGTTCGACCAGGATATCGCGCAGCCGCAAGGCGATTGCGAGAACCACGTCCTTTTCACGCACCCCGCCGCCGACAGCGCCCGGATCGCGGCCGCCATGGCCTGCATCTATAACAATCAGCGGCCGCGCCGGATCATCGGGTCCGTAAATCCGTCGGACGCGTGAGGAAGCGGCCGAGCCGCCAAGCGCGAATGTCTGGACGTATTCGCGCCCCCAGATTGGAATCGGAATCGTCTCATCAAGCGCGATCGCGCCGCCCACCACCAAAACTGGCAGGGCCAAGACAAGCAGCAAAAGGTCACGCACACTCATGACGTCGGCCCGCTTAGGATGTTGCCGGGGGCCAGCGCAAGAGAGTTGCCTGTTGAAACCCACGGTGCTAGTCCGTTGATATTGGAGAGAGCTTAGGGCGAACGGATTGAATCCGTCTCATCTTGGCCCATCTCCTTTCCAACAGGCTCTTTTGGCCCCGTGCCATTCCTTTGCGAGCCTCTAACCAGGTTGATGCAGTGACGAGACGTATGGCCTCGCAGATTTGTCCGGAGCGCAAGGTTTGCGTGGCCCGACCAGCGAGCCAGCGCGCGCAAAGCTCCGCAAAGTCTTTCACGGCAGACACGAACATCGCGCAAAAACCAGAATCGGGACGGTTGGGGCAAAGCCAACTTAGCCCGGGTCGCCGCGCGAACATCCATTCGAGCGTTGGCCCTGCCAGCGCTCGTTATCACACAATGACGCGCCTGATGCCTTACGCAAGAGCAGCATGGCCAGGCGCTTGGAGACACATACATGGCAACGCGCATGCTAATCGATGCGCGCCACACGGAAGAAACCCGGGTGGCGGTACTCAAGGGAAACCGGATTGAGGAGTTCGACTTTGAATCGGCTGAACACAAGCAGATCAAAGGCAATATCTATCTAGCGAAAGTTACGCGGGTTGAACCCTCGCTGCAGGCCGCCTTTGTCGACTTTGGCGGCAATCGTCACGGCTTCCTCGCGTTCAGCGAAATCCACCCCGATTATTACCAAATACCGCGAGAAGATCGCGAACGTCTGCTTGCGGAAGAGGCCGAAGCCGCCGAGGAAGAAGCGCGCCTGCGCGAAGAGGAAGAGGACGAAGGCGTCTCTCCGGGCGAAGAATACGACGCTGAGGATGAAAGCGCCGAACAGCTTGTCGAAGAGATCGCCGAAGACGGCCTCGAAGAAGTCGACACCTCTGACAAGGAAAAGGTTGCCACCATCGAAGACGGCGCCTCTGACGACGACGACGAGGAAGACGACGCCGAAGAGGACGACGAGAGCGAGGACGACGACGAGGCGAGCGAAGGCAGCGACAGCGAAGACGACAGCGACGACCAGGAATCGAGCGAGGGCGACGATGAAAAGCCCCGCCGGTCTCGCCGTGGTCGCGGTCGCCGACGTCAAGGCGCCAAAGGCAAAGGCGGGCACAAGGGTAGCCGCAGCCGCGCCAAGGAAGTCGACGAAGTGCGCGCCAAGCGTATGGCGCTGCGCCGCCGCTACAAGATCCAGGACGTCATTCAGCGCCGTCAGGTGCTGCTCGTCCAGGTTGTGAAGGAAGAACGCGGCAACAAAGGCGCGGCTCTCACCACCTATCTCAGCCTTGCGGGCCGTTACACGGTGCTTATGCCGAATTCTTCGCATGGCGGCGGGATCAGCCGCAAGATCAGCTCGACCAGCGATCGCAAGCGTCTGAAGCAGGTCGTCTCCGATCTCACGCTGCCCAAGACGATGGGCCTGATCGTGCGCACGGCGGGCCTCAGCCGCACAAAGACCGAAATCAAACGCGACTTCGATTATCTTGCCCGGCTTTGGGATGACATTCGCAAGAAGACATTGGGCTCCACCGCGCCTTCGTTGATCCACTCGGACAGCGAGCTGATCAAGCGCGCGATCCGCGACATCTACAATCGCGAGATTGAGGAAGTCGTGGTTGAAGGCGAGGAAGGCTACAAGTCCGCCAAGGCCTTTATGAAAATGCTGATGCCCAGCCACGCGCGCCGGGTGAAAGCCTATTCGGACCCGGTGCCGCTGTTTCAGCGCTACGGCGCCGAGGATCAGCTGCGGGCCATGTACGATCCGATGGTCCAGCTCAAATCGGGCGGCTATCTGATCATCAACCCCACCGAAGCGCTGGTCTCGATCGACATCAACTCGGGCCGCTCTACGAAAGAGCACGGCATCGAGCAGACCGCGCTGCACACCAATCTGGAAGCCGCGCGTGAAATCGCTCGCCAGCTGCGCCTGCGCGACATGGCTGGCCTTGTTGTGATCGACTTCATCGACATGGAGTACAATTCCAACACGCGCAAAGTCGAAAAGGCGATGAAGGAAGCGCTCAAAACCGATCGCGCGCGCATCCAGGTGGGCCGCATCTCCAGCTTTGGCCTGATGGAAATGAGCCGCCAGCGTCTGCGCACCGGAGTGCTCGAGGCGACCACCCGGCCCTGCCCGCATTGCGACGGCACCGGTTTGGTCCGCACGGCGTCCTCAGCGGGTCTCTCGGCCCTGCGTCTGATCGAAGACGAAGCGGCCAAGGGCAAAGGCACCACTATCCGCCTCGCGGCCAGCACCGAAGCGGCGGTCTACCTGCTCAACGAAAAACGCGGCGATCTGGTTGAGATCGAACAGCGCTATGGCGTCAGCGTTGAAGTGGTCCCTGAAGGCGAAGACGAAGGCGCCAAGATGGCCGTCGGCAGCTCGGGCCCGCGCCCGACCGAAGCCCCCAAGTTTGAACCGATCGTTGACGAAGAAGACGATGATGATCTGCCCGAGGATGACGCAGACGAGGAAGCGTTTGACGAGGGTTACGGCGATGACGAAGACGCGCCGCGCAAGAAAAAGCGCCGCCGTCGGCGCGGCGGGCGCGGTCGCAACAAGAAGCGCCCCGAAGAGGGCGCTGAGGACTCCGACGAAGACAACGCCGATGCCGCTAACGACGATGAGGCCCACGATGGCGCTGATGAGGAAAGCGGCGAGGAAGCCGATTCCGAGAAGCCCAAACGTCGGCGTCGGCGCGGCGGGCGTGGCCGTCGCCGAAAGTCTTCGGACGAGGGCGCAGACGAGACGGTGAGCGACGAGGCTGAGGACGCCTCAACTGACGCGCCGGACACGCCCGAGGCGGAAGCCGAGCCGGAGGCAGAGCCAGAAGCAGAGGCCGCACCGGAAGCCCCTCCGGAGGCCGAAGAGAAGCCCAAGCGCCGCCGCACGCGCAAGAAGAAGGTTGAAGACGAAGCGCCGGTTGAAGAGGCGCCCGAAACCCCGGCTGAGGGTGAGAATAAGATTGAGGCCGAAGCGGAAGCCGAAGCCGAGCCCAAACCCAAGCGCAAACGGGCCCCGCGCAAGAAGAAGGTCGAAGAGGAGGCAACCGCGCTTCAACAGGAGCCCGAAGCCGAGTCGGTTGACGCGGTGAGCGAAGGCGCAGCGGCCAGCGCCAGCGAACCGGTCACGGGCGAAGCGGAAGTTGAACCGGCCGAGGGCGACGATGAAAGCAAGAAGCGCGGCTGGTGGCAGCGCACGTTCGGCGAATAAAAGTGACTCAGGTCCGCGTTACAGCGCCCGCTGTGACGCGGACCTAGCCCGGTGAAACGCGCGCCTCGATCGCGCGCGCTATGCTCTTCATGTCGCGCTCCAGCGTGTTAGCCACGTCTGGATCGGCCATAGTCGACCAGCGAATCATCTGCGGCATGCTCAGCCCCACACGCAAGGTTCCGCCCCAACCCTCACCCTGTTCATCGCCCTGATCATCGCCGCGGCGCACGCACTTGACCGGCTGGCCCAGGCGAACCCCGTCAAGCGCAAGCGCGCGGTGCAAGGCTTGCGCTTCAGCGAAGGTTGCAAGTCCGGGCAAAGAGGACATGTCCAGCGTGATCAGGGTGCGCATCTCAATTGGTCGCGCGGCAACCCGGTTGCGTTCATGAGCCGCGCTGGGGCACACGCGCGCCACACCCAGAGCCGCGACAAGATAAGACTCAACCGCGCTCTCAAAGGCGTCGATCAAGGCAGCCGCACGCTCGATGGGAATGGTCTGAAAGCGCTCCAGTTCAAAGATCGCCGCGTTAAGCCGCAGAACAAGCGAGAGGTTGGCGCTGTCCTCCAACGCTTCGCGCCCGGGCCAGCCCTCAGGCCATTCGGCGCGGCGAAAGATCTGGCGAAAACCCTGGGGCAGAGCGCTTGCTCTCTTGACCATCTGCGGCGGGATAAGCGCCCATCCGTTGAAGGGCGGCGCGCCGACAAATTTGGACCCGGTCATCAGAACCAGACAACCCCGCTCCAGATACGCTCGCACCGCCGACGATGTTATGCGCGCCTGGCACGCGTCCACCACAATGGTCACCGCGCGGCCGAACCGCTTTTGCAAGACGTCAATATCGCTCAGCGAGGGCAGCACTAAACCGGTTTTGGAGCCGTGCACCACGTGCACCAGGCAGTGACAACCGCGTGTAATCCCCGCTTCGATCTCGCGCATCATGTCAGCGCTTACGGCCGCGCTCGATCGCGCGACGCCTTGCCCGCAGCGGACTGGCACATCAACCAAGGTGATATCCGCGCACCCATCGACGGGCGCCGCCGGTTCGGTCGCGGCGCCAAGGGCTGTCTCATCCGCAAAGAATCGGCCATGAGCGGAATGGACACACCCGCTTCCCGTCTCGTCCGCGCCCAGAAGAATATTGTGGACAGCCTGGCTCGCCCCCTCACCCGGCCCTCCAGCGCTCTGATCGCGCGCGCAGGCCAAAGCGACATATTCGAGATCGGTGCCCGAAGGGGCAAAGGCGATTCGCGCTTCGTCCAGGTTCAGATCAAGCGCGGCTGCGATCCGCGCGCGCAGCGCGTTTAGGCTGTCGCGGTACGGCTGCGCGCGCAGGGTCTCGAAGCGGTCGCACAGGTGGGCGAAGGCCTCGGGCGAGATGTCGCTGATGGTCGAGGAGGAATAGGCCAGAACATCGCGCGGGTAAGGCGCTGAAAGGTAACGGTTCAATCCCGTCTCCGGCGCGAGGCTTATGCGCGCATCACCACCGCTGGCCAAGAGCTGGACAAGCTCCACCGCACGCGCATCCGCGCCGATATCGTCCAATTCACGGTGAAGCCGTATCGCAGCCTCAGCCACTGTCGCCGTCATGCGTGATCCGATCCCTTCCCACTGCCAATGGGGAGGGCCCGATACCCACCCAACGCGCGTCTCCGCACGTGTCCATCCGCGTCTTAGGCATCAGAGCCTCGGCTAATCAATCCGGATTTTTGTAAGAAATCGGCATCCAGCGCTGGCGCACTTGCACCGCAACCCCTAAGGGCGTGCGCCAAACCACCGCCCGTCTTGCAAAAGGCCGCTATGCCGCACCTTCCCAGTCCGTTGAAAATCTCCGCCGACGCGAAGGCTCGGCTCGCTATCCTGTTTCTGGCAAAGAACGCCTTGTGGGAGGGCGACATTCATCCCGAAGACGGCAATCACGCCGTCTATCATCGCGAGATGCGTGAGGTGCTCGAGGGGCTCGGCCTCAATCTCAAGCTCACCGAGACACACGATATCCTGTTCGATCCACCCGCCGGCGTCGACTTCGTCTTCCCGCTCTTGAACCGCGCCGGTTTCTTCAATTCGGAAATGCTGGTGCCGCTGTTGTGCGAGCGCGCAGGGCTGCCCTATCTTGGTGCCAGCCCGATCCTGCGCGGCCTGTCCGACGACAAACACCTCGCCAAGCGCGCAGCGGTCGAGGCGGGCATCCCGACGGCGCCTTGGGCGGTGTATCGCAAAGGCGCGCCGGTCACGCCGGAGAAGCTTCCCGAAGCGCCGCGCTATGTGATCAAGCCCAACAATTCCTCAGCGAGCTGGGGCGTTCAGGACGCGCGCGACTGGGAAGGTGTCGCCGCGGCAATCCGCTGCATTCACGAGGACAAGGCCAATGGCGGACAAGACGCGATTGTCGAACCGTTCCTCGACGGCAGCGACGTTGAAGTGCCGGTGATCACCATGGGGGGCGAGCCGCAGATCTTACCGATGCTGATCTTCCGCCAGGGCGATCCCTCGCACCTGCGTACCTATTACGAGAAACGCGATCTTGTGGATCGCAGCCAGAAATACTCGCTCGATCCGTTTGAGCACCCTGCGATGACCGCGCGCATCGCGGAACTGACGAAGCGATGCTGGGAAGAATACCGCCCGTTCGATTATGGCCGCTTCGAATTCCGCGTGAACGAAGAAACCGGCGACATCCAGTTTCTTGAGCTCAATCTCAACTGCAATCTGTGGTCGCAAAAGGTCTTTGGCCGAGCGGCGGCGCTGGCGGGATGGACACAGGGCGAGCTGATCGAGACCGTGCTGGCCGAAGGGCTGGCGCGGTATGGTCTGCTCTAACCGCTTGGCCTAGTCATCACCCGCTTCGTGGGCAGCGATCATGTCCTCGATCACCTGCGCCGAAACCCAGCGAATGTCTTTGTTGCTGGTGAACAGGAAGGCCGTGCCATCAAGGCTGACCAGTGGACACAGTTCGTGCCCAGGCGTGTTCACGCGCTCGTCAAAGGGGATCGGATCCGACCACCCACCCTTGCCGTCGGCTATCGCCAGATAGATATCGCCGCGTCCCTTTCCGCCAGGCCGGTTGGAGGCAAAGATCAAATAGCGGCGGTCGGGATCAATATAGGGATCGCCTTCATACGATCCTGTGTTGATCGAACTCGGCAGGCGCTTGGCCTCGCCACCATCTTCCAGGCCACCATCTTCCAGGCTCGCTTCATAGAGGTCGTAGCCGCCGCCAGCTCCACCTGCGCGGTTGGAGGAAAAGAAGACCGAACCATCGCTTGTGATCGAGGTGTAATAGTCGTTGCCCGGGCCGTTGATCGGCGTGTCGAGAAAGACCGGCTCTCCCCATGACCCGTCCGCTTGGCGGGGAAGATAGGCAAGGTCGGCGCTCCCACGCGAAGCGTTGATGAAGTAAAGCCGCTGCTCGTCGGCTGAAAGGTAGGGATCGTGGGCGTTGAAATCGGGCGACCCGATCACCGGTACCGGTCCATCCCAGCCCGATCCGTTCCAGGTGTACGTTTCGATCGACTGCCATTGCCCATGCTCATTCCTGTACGTGAGCGCGCGGCGAACGCGCGAGAAGGTCTGGCAATACTCATATCGCCCCTCTTTCGAGACGGTGCCTTGGCCCAGGATTTCGGGCTGATCGGCAGGGGGCACGGGCCCAGCGCGCGATACTTGCTGTGTCGACGCCGATGCCTCAACCGCGAGCAACCAACCCACAAGAACCAGCCACGTCATACACCAACCCCTTTTTTCTGTCTTTTGACCTCACTTAATAAACACCGGCCTTGTGCGGGGTGTAAACAGGGCGTGCGGTGCGCCGAGCCGCTGGCCGCGCTTAAACGAAATCGCCCTGCGTACCGCTTCCCGCGCCATCAACCACCCGCGGGCGCGGGGCCCGCGGGATCGACCGGCTGAACCACCCACTGCCACCACACATAGCGCCACGGGATCACGACCAGCAAAAGCACCATCCCCGACGCATTCAGCGTCACGTCCATGATCGTCGGCATCTCGCGCCCATCAAGATAGATCGGAAGCGCCACGATCAGCAGCCACAAGGTCTTCCAAGCCATTTCGTAGACCATCACGATCAGCAGCTTGAGCGGCTGAAAAATCCCCAGAAGGGCGAGCACCGACAGGATTGCCAGCATAGATCGACCCAGACCTTTCCAAGCGGGCCAGTCCGACGCGGTGCCTTCGAGTATCGAGCTCCATTGCTGCCAACCAAGAATGACAGCGATCAGAGTGAACAAAAACCGCAGCGTCCAAATGCGCCAGGGCGCCACGGGCGGAGGCGCGATGCGACTGGGCGTTTGCGGTTCGGCGTGTGGGTTTGTGTCGGGCATGGTCGTCTTCCTCCTTGGCCTTGTCGGCCTTCTTATAGAGGTGTATTAGTCTATTAGGACACGTGGAGAACGGATCGTGCGTATCAAAACCCTGATCGAACGTTGCATCGAGCTTGATCGGACCCATCGCGGAAGGCACCAGGGTGCACAGCACAGCAAACCCCGATTGCGCGAGGCGCTCTCAAAATCCGCGCCAGGGACCGGTGTTGGCAACCACGCTCCACGCCGCTCGCGCCCCGAACGTCAACCCAGCGCAGTGCAAGATCAGGCGCGCACCATCGCTATGCGAGCCGCGCGCGCTCTTGCTTACGAATTCCGGCCCCGGCCAAGCTTTGCGAGACGGATTGAGAGCGCTCTTGATCCCTTGCTCGAAGGCAATCAGGCCAGCGCCAACGCGCTCGCCAGCGCGCTGGGAATCAGCCGGCAAACGCTGCATCGACGCCTGCGCGAACAGGGCACGAGCTTTACAGAAGTGTTGGCGGCGCGGCGCCACCAGCTGGCCATGCGCTATCTTGGGCGCGAGGGCGCGTCGGTCAAAGTCATCGCCTGGCGCCTTGGCTTTTCGAGCCCTGAAGCGTTCTCGCGCGCCTTCAAGCGCTGGACCGGTCGCTCGCCCAGCCAGTTTCGCGCCGAACACCGCGCATCCGTGGCTGGATCAGACGCTTAAGCCGGAACTTCGACCCCGGCGAAATCGAAAACCTTGCCGCTGTCGGTCGGCCCCAAAGCACCAAGAACGCCGAGGAGGTTCTCCGCCGCTCGGCCTGGCTCGGTCAGCTGGCCGCCCGGCAGCCCTTTCTGAAACGGCCTTGATAGGGCGCTATCCACGGTGCCCGGATGCAGGCCCACCACCACGCCGTGTTGGTGCGTGCGCCCCATCTCCAGCGCGAAGTTCTTGAGCAGCATGTTGAGCGCGGCCTTTGAGGCGCGGTAGGAGTGCCATCCGCCCAAACCGTTGTCCGAAATTGAACCCACACGGGCGGACAGCGCCGCGAACACGAAACGCTCCGAACGCGGCATTAGCGGCAAGACATGCTTGGCGATCAGTGCGGGGCCAATGGTGTTCAACGCCAGAACGTCAGCCATCGCCTCAGCGGAAAGCCGTTTGTAGGTGCGCTCTGGACCGGTGCCGTCGGCCAGCGTCAGGACACCGCTGGCGACGATCACCCATTCGGGCGGGTTTTCGCGCATTTCGCCCGCAGCTGCCGCAATGCTCGCTTCGTCTTTGAGGTCAAAGGCGAAGGGCGTGATAGCTTCGCTGGTCCAATCTCCTGCGCTGCGCGATCCGGCGTAGACCCTCTCACACCCGCTGCGCGCCAGCTCTTCGCACAAGGCCCGGCCAATCCCGCCCGTGGCGCCAAACACGGCTGCACGGCGCGGCGCGCTGTCGGGCCATTTTCCTATTGCGCTCATAGCCGTTACAGCGAACCTACGCCCTGTCCGTTCCCTTCCGAATCGCGATTTTGCGCTCGATTTGGCGCTTGGGCGAGATGGGTTTTCCCGTTTTGGACTGTGTAACCCGGTGTCTCCACCACGGCGGGTGATGGAGGACACTGGTGCCTTGCGCTCAAGACCCGTCCGAAACCGCGCAACACCGGGTGTCTTGCCTATGCAGCGGCGCGCGTTAGAAGGCTCTCATACGAACTTGGGATATTCGTCTAAATGGCCACTTTCACGCTTCCGAAAAACTCCGTCATCACCAAAAAGGGCAAGGCGCACAAAGCCGAAGGGGCCAAGCGCGCCAAGAGCTTCAAGATCTATCGCTACGATCCGGACAGCGGGCAGAACCCGCGTTACGACACGTTTGAGATCGACTTGGCCGAATGCGGGCCGATGGTTCTCGATGCGCTGTTCAAGATCAAGAACGAGGTTGATCCCACGCTCACCTTCCGCCGGTCGTGCCGCGAAGGCATTTGCGGCTCGTGCGCGATGAACATGAACGGGAAGAACGGGCTGGCCTGCACAACCTCGATCGAGGATCTCAAAGGCGAGATCCGCATCACGCCGCTGCCGCATATGGACGTGATCAAGGATCTGGTGCCCGATTTCACCCATTTCTACGCGCAATACGCCTCGATCCGGCCCTGGCTGCAAACCGTGTCGACCACGCCCTCGGGCAAAGAGCGGCTGCAATCGCCCGAACAGCGCGAGCAGCTGGATGGTCTTTATGAGTGCATCCTGTGCGCCTGCTGTTCGACCTCGTGCCCCAGCTATTGGTGGAATTCGGACAAGTTCCTGGGCCCGGCCATCTTGCTTCAGGCTTATCGCTGGCTTGCCGACAGCCGCGACGAGATGACGGGGGAACGCCTTGACGCGCTGGAAGACCCGTTCCGCCTCTATCGCTGCCACACGATCATGAACTGCGCCAATGTGTGCCCCAAGGGTCTCTCACCGGCTAAGGCCATCGCGGAAACCAAGAAGATGATGGCCGAGCGGGCGATCTGACGCGCTTTCCGGCTTCGGGTTACCCTGCCATGGCGGCCAAGAGCGGCTTGCATAACCGCCCTGACCTCTTAACGCAGCGCGCCTAATGACTGACATCGCTTTCGATTTGCCCTTTGAACACCTTCCCGTGTCGCCCGAACAGGCGGATGGAGAAGAGGGTTGGCATTCCTGGACGCTAAAGGACCGCACCCGGTACAACACCTTTGTGCTTGGTGAACTGCATGTCCGGCGCGAGGGCGAGCAATGCCGTTTGCGCATGTTCCCGCAGCGCCATCACACCAACGCGGCGGACAACATCCATGGCGGCACCACGCTCGGCCTCATCGACATCGCGTTGTTTGCAACCATGCATCTGTCGGGCACGGGCGATGCGGGCGCGTCGGTAACGGTGGAGCTTTCAACACAATTCGTTGGCGCGGGTGATCCGACCAAGCCGCTCGATGCGGTAACCGAGATTGTCCAGGAAACCGGCCGGATGCTGTTTGCCCGTGGCCAATGCGTCCAGGGGGACAGCGTGGTTGCCAGCTATTCGGGGATTGTGCGCAAGATCAAGCCGGGTGTGCTGCTGAAAAAGACGAGCCCTTCCGGCGCATGAGCGGCCTGCTTGCCCGATATGAGAAGATGATCGCCAGCGGCGAGCTGCGCGCCGATCCCGATCAACGCATCGCCGCAACGCGCCTTGACCGGTTGCAAAAGGAGCTTGAGGCCAAACGCCCTGGTGGGCTGATCGCGCAGTTCTTCAACACCGGCCCAAGGCGCGCTCAGGGCGTGTATATGTGGGGCGGTGTTGGCCGCGGGAAGTCGATGCTGATGGATCTGTTCCACGACAATCTCGGCATTGCGGAAAAACGCCGCGTGCACTTCCACGCTTTCATGCAAGAGGTCCACGCCGCGATCCGCGATGCGCGAAGGCACCAACCCGGCGACCCGATCCCGACGGTGGCCGAGCGGCTGTCTGAAGGCGTACGATGCCTCAACTTTGACGAAATGGTGGTCAACAACTCCGCCGATGCGATGATCATGAGCCGGCTGTTCACGCAGCTTATTCGCGAACGCGATGTGACGATCGTCACCACGTCGAACCGCCCGCCACGCGATCTCTACAAAGACGGTCTTAACCGCGAGCATTTCCTGCCCTTCATCAACCTCATCCACGAAGAGCTTGAAGTGCTCGGCCTCAACGGACCGACCGATTATCGACTTGACCGCATCGGTGGCCTTGCCACCTGGCATGTCCCGCTTGGCGATGCCGCTACGCAGAAAGTGCGCGAGGCCTTCTTCCGCCTCACCGACTTCGCGCCCGAAGACGCTGACAACGTGCCGTCAGAAGAGCTCGCGGTCAGCGCCAAACGCAGCCTCCACGTGCCCAAGAGCCTCAAAGGCGTGGCGGTCTTCAGCTTCAAGCGGCTGTGCGGCGACGCGCGCGGTGCGCCCGATTATCTCGCGATCGCGCGCAGTTATCACACGGTGATCATAGTCGGCATCCCAGTGATGGGCCCGGAGCAACGCAACGAAGCAGCCCGTTTCGTGACGCTGATTGATGCCCTGTACGAGCACAAGGTGAAACTGTTCGCGACCGCCGATGCGGTTCCTGAAACGCTCTATCAGGCGGGCGATGGCGCGTTTGAATTCGAACGCACGATCAGCCGTCTCAACGAAATGCAAAGCGAGGATTATCTGGCGCTGGGCCATGGGGGGGACCCCTCAACATCCGCTTTGCGCGCTTTGGACGACTAGGCGGCTGAGCCTGCGTTGGCGCGCGCTGCGACCCGCGCCTGGGCCGCTACAAGGCGGCTCATCACTTTAAGGTCCTGCTCGCGCAATTGCAGCGCGGTGTCAGCCCACATTTCCGTAATGCGGTTGAGTTCGTCGAGATCGAGCCCCCACACGCGCTTCGTCGCCTTGCGCGCTCCCACCAGTCCGGCGTGGCGTCGATCGGATTTCTTGATGAAGTCGCGGACGGCGTGCAGCCCCTCGCCTGGTTCAACCAGCAAGTGGACCAAACCGATATCGAACAATTCCTGCGCGCTGTATGTCTCGTTCGAGAGGATAATCCGATCCGCCATTGCGCTGCCAATCTTGCGCGACAGGAGTGCGTGCGCACCCATTCCGGGGTAGAGGCCGAACATAATCTCAGGCAAGGCGAAGGTCGCGTGCCTCTCCGCGATGATGAAATCAAACGAAAGAAGAGCCTCAAATCCGCCGCCAAGCGCGGCGCCTTGGACCAGACCAACGGTCAGCATATCGATCCCGAGCGCGTTGATATTGCGATCAAGAATGCGGCAACAGCGATGCCCGTACTCAACCAACGCGTCGCGGTCGCGGCCGCGAATGAGCGACTGAAACAATTCAAGATCGCCGCCATAGCAAAAGACATCGGGCGCGCGGCTGCCAAGAACCAGATAGCGCAGCGGCACCTTGTCTGGACCAAATCCCTGTTCAATAAAGGTCTGCCACGCCTCGAAATCGGCCAGCATAGTCTTTGTAAAACTCGGTCGACCCTGGGGCCTCATATAGGTCCAAAGAGCACAGGATTGTTCTTCGTAAAGGACGTCTAGTTCAGCGAGTGAGAACAGGTCTTCTGGTATTGCATTGTGGACAGCGCTCTGAGCGAAAGGTTCTTCTTCATCGGTCAGCGGGACCGCTTTCGACGCGCTGTTATCCATACACATCACTCCAACACTTGCCTGATCCCAATCAGAGCTACCCGTTAGAACGCTCAAGGCGCCAGTTTGGTCCCGGAACGAAAAGAGATTGGAGCACACAGGGTTAGATGGCAAACCATTTATTATGTTTTTCCGCCGAATTGAATCTGTTTTCCGACAAAATACGCTAGTTAGACGCAGTAATGTTACTCAGTATCACGCGCTGATACCTAAGCGCTGCAGCGACTTTTCAAGCATCAACAATTGCCACAGCACCCGCGAATGATCGCTATGCCCGCGGATATGGGCATCGGCCAAGACCGTTAGCGACCCTGACCGAAACCAACCCGTCTCGTTTAGTGTGGCTGACCGGGCGACCCGCCTTGCCTCTTCAGCAAGCGGTCCGCGGAACCAGTCCGCTATCGGAGTGACGAAGCCTTGTTTGGGCCGGTAGAGAGTATCGCGCGGCAGATGCGGCTCCATGACACGCTTGAGGAGATATTTGCCGGTGCCGCCTTTGACCCGCATGGCGTCCGGCAGACGGGCGGCAAACTCCACAAGCCGATGGTCCAACAGAGGTTCGCGCGCTTCCAGACCCACCGCCATACTGGTGCGATCGACCTTGGTCAGAATATCGCCGGGCAACCAAAAGGTCAGATCGGCGTATTGCGCACGGTCAAGTCCGGTTCGCGCAGGTGCCCTGTGCATCAGCTCGACCAGCTCGTCCTCTCCGCGAAACCCACCGAGGTTCCGGGCAAAGTCATCGCTGTAGAGCGCATGACGTTGCTTGGACGTTGTGGCCGAAAGCCCGCGGGCGTAACCGTCTTCGCCTGAGGTGGCGAGCGCAAGAAAGGTCGATTTTGCCCGCAAACCACGCGGCGCCCAATCCGCTTTGGGCCACGCCTGACCGAGGGCCGCGAAAACGGGCTCGCGCACCCCTTGAGGAAGCAGGCCACGCACGCGTTCTTCATTTTGGTGAAAGACCTGGCGCCGATAGCCAGCAAACGCCTCGTCCGCTCCGTCGCCCGACAAAGCGACCGTGACGTGCTGGCGCGCAAGTTCGCACACTCGCCAGGTCGGCAGCGCCGAGGCGTCGGCAAAGGGCTCGTCGAACATCGCCGCGAGGGCGTCAACCGCCTCATAGTCATCGCGCCCAACGGTGCGAGAGCGATGGTCCGTGCCGAATTGGTGCGCAATCCGATCCGCGTAGCTGGTTTCGTCATGAGCCTCGACATCAAAGCCGATCGAGCAGGTCTTCACCGGCTCAACGCTCGCCTCGCTCATCAGAGCAACGACGCTTGAGCTGTCGACACCGCCGGACAGGAACGCGCCCAACGGCACATCGGACACCATCCGCGACGTCACCGCGTCGCGCAGTCGCGCCATCAGCTCTTCGGACAAGTCGGCATCGCTGCCGGCGCTGCGCTCGGCAAAACTCACGTCCCACCATCGGCTGGGTTGAGGAAGCGGCTTGCCCGTTTCACACAAGAGGAAATGGCCAGCGCCAAGCTTGCTGACACCGGAAAGAATACAGTGCGTGTCGGGGACATAGCCCCAGGTCAGATAGGCCTCGATGGCCTGCGGGTTTGACCGACGGTTCAGATCGCTCAAAGTCAGCAAGGCCTTGAGCTCTGACCCAAAGGCAAGAGTTCCATCGGGCAGCTCAGCCACAAACAGAGGTTTGACGCCAAGACGATCGCGCGCGAGGAACAGCTGGCGCTTCTCCAGATCGTACAGCGCAAAGGCGAACATCCCATCGAGCCGCTCGAGGCACCCGACCCCCCAACGCTGCCAGGCGGCGAGGATCACCTCGGTGTCGCCTTGCGTGTTAAACCGCGCTCCTTGGTCGACCAGCTCTTCGCGCAGCGCGCGGAAGTTGTAGATCTCGCCGTTGTACGCGATCATCGCGCGACCATCCGCCGACGCCATGGGCTGCGGAGAACCCTCAAGATCGATGATTGATAGGCGCCGATGACCCAGGCCAATCCCCGGCGCTGTCCAGATTCCGGCGCCGTCTGGCCCTCGATGGACCAAAGAGTTGGTCATGCGCTCAATGCGCGAAGGCTCAAAAGCCGATACACCCTTGGGGTCGAACAGGCCCGCGACGCCGCACATAAGTTCGCAGTCTCAGGCCAGACCAAAGGGGCGTAAGAGGATGGCCGACATCGCGGCGCACAGCGACAAAGCGGCGACAGCGCCCACCATGGCGGACGCGCTCGCGTCATGCCCTTCAAGGCGCTCCGCCCAGGGTTGCTTGGTCAAATGATGCGCTTTGAACCCATAATCTTCAGGCTCCCTCTCGAAGAATGGCCAAGCGCCCGCCAAAATAAGAGCCACGACCAGCGCGAAGAAAATCCAACCGTAGAAGACGTGATCAAAGCCCGCAGCGAACTCAACCCCTGCGGATTGGGCGATGTAGATTGTGCCCCAGGCCCGCACGCCATTGGCGAGGACGGGAACGAAGATCGCCGCCGCGAAAAGCGCTGCACGCCGACGCCAGCTCACAAAGCGGGTGAAGCCGACCAAGGCCGCCAGCGTCACCATGGCGATGAGAAATTTCACACCCGAGCATTCTTCCGCGACGATGAACAGGCCCACAGGTGTGTCGATGTAAATCCCATCAATCACGGCCGGAACCCCGCTCAAGCGGGTGAGCGCGATGGCCATTTCGGCCGTGATGGACTGAAGAAAGGGGATGATCTCATCGCCAAAGGGCACAAGAAACGCCAAATACGCAATCGGCAACGCCAGCACGAGGCCCACGCGAACGCCCAATATGGTCACTATCGCGCCCTGAATCGCGCCGACCGCGCCGAGATGCGCTATCAGGTTCAAGCCCGTCCATCGGCCAACAAGCCAAAGCGCGAGCCCGGCCACAACAAGGATAAGCCCTGGATACCATGACCGAGGTGCGATCTTGGCAAGCTCTTCGGCCTTCATCCAAACCAGCCACAATCCGACCAAGGGGACGAGCAAAATGTGGTTATAGGTGTCGATGTTCCACCATTGGTGAACCATTTCGCCCCATTCGCGCAGGGTTACCAACGCCAGGGCCAGAACCGCGAAAGACAGGAGGATCAAGGGGCGTTGCCAGGCTTTCGGCACGCCCTTCAGGCTCAAGGCGCTGGGCCAAGGACGATCTGCAACCGCGTCTATGGCGCTATCAGGCGGCATTGCGCGCCTCCGCCGTCAGCGCTTCACCGGTGATCAAAGCTTCAAGGGGAGCCAGCCTTGCATTCCAGCCATGCCGGGCCAACACAAACTCGCGAGCGCGCTGGCCCATCCGCTCCGCCTCTCCGCGCTGCGCCACAAGCTGTGTGAAACGATCGAGCATGGCCTGCGGATCGTCCGGCGCGACCATCCAGTGCTCGCCATCGGTTGCGTCAATCCCGGTCGCGGCAGCGGGCGTGAGGAGAACCGGGCGCGCCATCGCCATGGCTTCAAGTACCTTGTTCTGCACACCGCGCGCAATCAGCAAGGGCGCGAGCGCGCATGTTGCCCCTGCAAGAAAGGGCCTGACATCCGGAACTTCACCCCAGATACGCGCGCCAGGGGTGTCTGAGTGCCGTTTGACCGCTGGTGTGGGTTCACGGCCCACGACATGAAAGCGTGTCTTGGGAAACCGCTCACGAGCCAGCGGCAGGAAGTGTTCCAACACCCACAGCGCTGCAGCCTCGTTCGGCCGGTAATTCATCTGTCCCGTGAACACAAAGTGCGGACCGGTCGCGCTGTGAAGTTCGGGGGGCGGCGCCACACCAGCGGGATCGAACATTTCAGCATCGATTCCATTGCCCATCGCGATCAGGCGCGATCGCCGAGGGGCCTTCATTCGCGAACGAAGCACACTCGCTTCGGCCTCACTGATGAGCAAGGTCGCGTCGGATCGCCGCGCAAGCCGTTCTTCCTCAGCCGCCAGCAGCCGCGCTTCTCGGGCGTTGAGCCAGACTCTCTCGCCGCTCTTGGCGTATCCCTCGAATTTGGCGCTGTCGACATCGCACAGATCGGTGATGACGCGCCCTGTGAAATCCTCAGGGATGTATTGGCCCATCTGACCGGAAAAAACGACGATCGTAGCGATGGGCTCGTTCTCGATCGTGTTTCTCACCCACTGCGCGAGCTTAGGGCTGTGAAAGGCGGCAACGCTCACGGGCTTGCCGCTGAGAACCGCTTGCGCTCCAGCAAGAACCAGGGGCTTGGTGCGATCCACAACGCAATGCGTGGCGCTCACGTCTTCAATATGCGCGGCGGCGGCGCGGTCTTCCTCGTTTTCGGATAAGCATCCGACATGAACCCGCCCCAGGCTTGCCAGTTTCATCAGCAGGTTGAAGCTGCGGATCTTGTCACCCCGGTTGGGAGGAAACGGAACGCGGTGCGCGAGGAAAAGGATGTCGTTCATAGCGATGGCCTAGGCCAGACCTTTGGCGATGAACGGGCCAAGGCGATTAGCGATAGGCAAGGGAAGCTTCTTCCACAGAGCAATCTTGCGAGCGTAGGCTTGGCTCGAAGGGTCGACGTCGCGCCGCTTTTGTCCCGGCGGCGTCCATTGCGCGTAAGACAGCGCTTGGGGTTCAAAACCCCAATTCTTCTTAAAGGTGTAAGGCCCACTTCGTGTTTTCGAGCGACCAAAGTCAAAACGACGCATGCCCCTTTGCCGAGCATGACGCATCAGCTCATAATACATGAGTTCGTTTGCGCGGGCTGAGCGCGCCGCAAACGTGCCCCCGCCCCAGAACGGCAAGACGGTGTCCTTGTGATAGAAGCTGAGGACGCTTGCGAGAGGTGCGTCGTCCCGGAAGACTGTCAGGATATCGCTTTGGCCAGGAAAGGCCTCCAACATTGCCCGAAACAGACGGGCTGGGAAGACCGGGGTTCCCAGATTGCGCACGCTCTCAGAATAAACGGCGTAGTGAGCGCGAAGGTCTTGCGCTTCACTCCCGGCCCGGATCGTCAGCCTGTTTTTAAGCCCCTTGCGAACCTCGGCCCGGGCCTTGCGGGGGATAGCGAGAAGCTCCGCCTCGTCGTCGTTGGCAAGCGCGCGCTCAAATCCGCAGTGTTTGTCATCCCAGATACGCCAGTCTTGGCCTTGCGGAAGCGTGCCACCGCGCAATTCCAAACTGGCAAATCCGTGAGCCAACGCGTCGGACTGCGCGGCCTCGACAAGCGCCTTGGCCGCTTCCTCGCTCGACGCGCACAAACCGCCCCCCACACCAAAGCCACTGGAGACAAGAGCCTTCCCGAAAAGCGCAGAACGCACTTCGGTAAGGGGAAGCCATCCGGTGATCGCACCGAACCGCTCGCTTACATAGCCGCTGGCGCGCTGGCCCGTCCCGGCTTGGACTCCAACCAGCCAAGCGGGGCGATGAAACACGCCCGCGCCCAGTTCATCGACAAAGCTCTCAATCCGGCCAGCTGTGCGCGCGTCTGAAAGGTCCGCTAAGCGGACCTGGTGGCTCATGGTGAGTGGGGCGTTCACGCCGCAATCCCTTGCTCCGCGCCGACCGCGACCGGTCGATCTACAGCCCGCGCAGCCTCGCCTTCCACCACGGCGTCCATTCGGCCCCAGGAAAAATCTCCAAGCAGAACGCGCAGCTTGTCCGCCATCTTGTCGAGGCCTGTGTAATGCCGCAGCTTTGATCGCATGGGAGCGTTTGCCACCCGTGGCTGGTCGGGATCGACCTCCCAGGGATGGAAATAGAAGATCGCTGGCCGTTGCGCCTGATTGTTGACCTGTCGGATCGCCCAACGCGAGAAACCGTAAGGCAAGACCCTGAAAAACCCTCCACCGCCGGCAGCGACCAGGCGACCGCCGAGCATCGCCGTGGTGACCGGCAACTCGACCAGATCCGACCCGACCACCGGGCGAAACGCAAATCGTGGCGCTTCGGGCCAGCCATAGTGATCGTGGACCACGGGCGCGACGCTTGAGGAATAGATGTAGCCCTGCTTGGCCAGCTCCTCAAAGGCCCACGGCGTGCGCGCGTCGATCGAGAAGCTGGGCGCACGGTATCCGATGACGCGTTGCCCCGAGGCGTCTTCCAGGATGCCCCGCGCCCTGGCGATGTCCGCGGCGAATGCCGAGCGTTCAAAGGTGAACACGCGCGCGTGATCGTAGCCATGGCTGGCGATCTCATGGCCCTGTTGCGCAATCCGACGGATCAAAGCGGGGTGACGCTCCGCAATCCAGCCCAGCGTGAAAAAGGTCGCGTGGACCCCGGCGTGCGCGAACAGTTCGAGGATCGCATCGACATTGCCTTCGACCCGGGTGGGAATGTCAGACCAGTCCGAGCGAGCGATCGATGTCTCAAACGCGCCGACTTGAAACCAGTCCTCAACATCAACCGAAAGGCCATTGATTATCGGGTGTGACGGACCTGCCACCTTCGCCATCGTCACGCCGCCTCGCGAGAGGGTCCGTCTTCAAGCCACTCGATCAGCATAGTCAACACGTGGCGGAACGAGGCCTCTTGCTCTTCCAGACGCTGCTCCAGGCGATCTATTGCGTGTTCAAGCTCGGCGCTTGCGGCCTCATTTGCAGATGGGCTGGAACCGGGCGCGCCTGCCGCTCCTGCGGCCTGCAGCTCACTGATCGCCGCTTCGAGTTCGGCCGTGCGTTCATCGCTTGCCATATCGGCGTGTGGCGCAGTCTGTGTGTCCGCCTGCCCCCCGCTTGTAGCTTGGCTTGATATGGCGGCTTGCGCAGCCCCAACCGGCCCACGCCCGGCAGCCTGTTTTGGCACACCGTTGTTCTGATCCGCCGCCATCTCCTCATAAACCGCTTCAAGCATGGCGAGGGTCAGTGTGTCGCGCTCTTCGATTGCGCCCAGAAGCAACAGCCGGTTCATAACCTGGTTGACGCGCCGGGGTATACCATTGCTGGCTTTATAGATCGCCGGCAAGAGCTCCTCTCCAAACGCTGGATGCCCCTCCCAACCGACACGCTCAAGCCGGTGCGCGATGTAGCGCTCGACCTCGCTTTCATCGAGCGCTTCGAGGTGGTGGGAGGCGATAATCCGCTGGCGAAGCTGATCCAGATCGGGGTGGTGCGCCAAGGTGCGACGGAATTCGGGCTGCCCAAGCAGCAGACTTTGCAGCAGCGGATGAGAGCCCAATTGGAAGTTGGACAGCATGCGCAGCTCTTCGAGCGCGGTAAACTCGAGGTTTTGGCACTCATCAACAACAAGCAGGCAGCGCCGACCGGCACGCGCCTCATCCTGCAAGAACTGCTCAATCGCGCCCAGCGCGCCCGCTTTGTCTTTGCCTTCGATCGGCAGCCCAAAGCTTTGCGCCACAACATGGATGAGCTCTTCGCCATCAAGCGCGCTGGTCACCACCTGCGCCACCGTCAGCGCCTCGCGGTCGATGCGTTCCATCAGGTGCGCGACCAGGGTCGACTTGCCAGCCCCCACCTCGCCGGTGATGACAATGAAGCCCTCACCCTGATTGAGGCCATAGCCAAGGTAGCTCATGGCCTTCTTGTGGCTGACGCTCTCGAAGTAAAATTGCGGGTCGGGCGTTAGTTGAAACGGGCGCCCGTTGAAGCCGTAATATTGTTCGTACATCCCAGTCTGGCTCCGTTCGGTTAGAAGTCGAGGCGAAGGCCGACAAGCGCGCTGGCGGCGGCAAAGTCTTCTTCGCTGAATTCGCTATCAAAGTAGTCGACAGCAACCGCTGCCCGGGCCGACAGACGCCCGGTAAGCAAACGGCTGTAGGCCGCCGATGCGCCATAGGCGGTAAGGTCGGAATTGCTCACTTCGCTGGTGAACCAGTTGATGTAGGCGTTGGTCGTCAGCCCGCCGCTTCGGCCAACATCGCTGCTAAGCGAGCCGATGACATAATAGCTTTCGTCGCGCAGTCCGTCGATGTCCTCAAGCACTGTGCCTTCGGCACCGACAAACGTGCGCCGGTCATAGCCCGCTGCCAGAGCCGCGTTCAGGCGGCCAATCGTGCGCTGATAGCTGATTACACCGCCGCGCCCGCGGAAGGCCGATGACCGTGTGGAGCCCAAAACACCCAGTTCGGTTGCCCCCTCTTCGCCGGTGACAAGGCCTGTAAAATCTCCTGTCAAAGCGTTGCGCGTCGCGCCGAAATCCGCCGAAACACCGCTCAGGGAATTGCTCAGCGCTCCGCCAAATCCGGTCAGGCCATCATAGACATTGATCGCGATCGCGCTGCGCCTGTCAGGCACGTAGGAGAAATTGCCGTAATAGGTCGTGGAATCGTAGCGACGGCCCACCGTTGCGGTGAGCGACGTGCGACGGCTTGGACGCCACTGGACGCCAACATCCCAGATCAGCCCATCGACATCGAACGCGATCTGGCGAGGCGACGCCGCATCCGTCACAAACCGCCCGTCATCGCCAACGATCGGATCGCCGTTCTCATCGCGCAGGGCGTCGCGGCTTGACACCTCGACATCCTCATAGCCAACCCCACCGACCACGGCGAAGCTATCGCTGATCGGGATTGTGACGTCGCCGCGCACATAAAGGTCGCGGACCCGCTGATCGAGAGTGTCGACATCCTCTTGGAAAGCGCCCGCACCAACGCCGATGCCAACAGGCAGGCCATCGCCGGCGCGAGTTCCGGCGCGCACCTGGCCCGAATAGGTCACGCTCTCATCAAACACGTCGAGAACCTCGCCCTCGTCATTGATGAGGGCATCGTTGGTCTCGATCCGGTTGTAGCCCACAAAGGCACTGGCGGTGAGATCGAACGCACCAGCGCGCGTAGCCAGCGTCGGACCGGCGTAGACGCTGTAAATCTCGCTTGTGGAGTCCTCGGCGATGAGAGGGTTGCTCGACACCCCTCCCCCTCCATCGATCCGCGCCCGGCTTGCCAGCGCTCCCGCTTCAAACGTTACCGCGCGCGGCACAAGGGCAAGCGATCCACGCGCAAGGCCGCTGATCGTGTCGGAATCGACCGCGTCACCATAACCGAAATTGCGCTCATAGCGCACGGAGACCGACGCGGCCGAGTTCTTGCCGCGCACAGTCGTATCGATACCGGCCGCCACTTGAGTAAAGGTGAGCACATCATCGCCCGGTGTGAGCTCGGCGGTCAGCACCTGGCTGACTTCGATATAGGGTTGGCTGGTTGAGGTTGCGACGCCGCCATCCGCGTTCTGGGACCGCGCAGGAGTCGACAGCGCAAGGCCACTCAAGCCGCCAAGAATTGCAACGCGGAGCCATAGGGAGCGTGCCATCATACGCTCTCCCGGCTGCCGTAATCGCCAAATCGGCGGCCCGAAGGACTGAATTGCGCGGCGTTCAGCAAGAGCTTGAGATCGGCGCACGCGGACAACAACTGCTGGGCGTCATCGATCGCAGCACGGCCAGTTTCATCCGCGCGCACGACGAGCAACGCCTGACCCACAAAGGCAGCCAGCTCCGCGGCTGGAGACGCGGCCAGCGCGGGAGGCGTATCAAAGATGACAAGACGGTTGGGAGCGCCCTGCGTCAGACGGTCAAGCACTTGGCCGGTGCGCGCGCTTGCCAAAAGCTCGGAATCGCGGGCGCTGCTTGTCCCCGCCGGCATTATGAACAAGCGTTCAATATCGGTCGCGATCGCAAGCTCTTCCGGCCTTTGGCCCGGGTCCACAAGAGCGTCCATGAACCCTGGTGCGTCTTCGATGCCAAAGAGCTGCGAAATCGAAGGGTTGTTGACGTCCGCGTCGACCAACAGCACTTCCACATCGCGTTCGGCGCTCAAGGCTATGGCGAGGTTAGCCGCGCAGAAGGTTTTGCCTTCACCCGGCAGTGGCGAGCTGATTAAAATGCGCCGCGCCTTGGTGGCGTGCGAAGCGCGAGCGTCCGCAAGCAACTCGCGCTTGATGATCCGAAACTCTTCCAACAGCCCGGTCACGGGATCTTCAGGAACGATCAGACCGCTGTCCCGCAGCGCTTCACGGTCAACTTCATAAGCTGGTCCGCACAGCGGCACTCGCGCAGACGAAACCTCCGCGACGGCCCCCTCAGGCGTGCCCGCGACCGATGTTTCAGCTTGCTCGCGAGCCGCGGGTTGAGGGTTGCCAGACGTGGCTTGTGGCGGACGCGGTCCGGGATCGGGCAGATCCTTGGGAACAGCCGAAGGCCCAAGCGTATTGAGGCCAAAGGCCGATTCCGCTCGCTCCAAGAGCGAACCGGTCTTTGCCAGTTTCGCATCGCCGCTGGGCTGGATGGGTGTGTGTTTCGTCATAGGCCAGCCATCACGCCACGGTCCGCACCGCGACCACTTCGATCGCAAGCAGAATGACAAAAACCCCGAGCAAGGCCGCCGTAGCACCCGCAAACTGCATAAGACGACGTCGCGCCAACATGCGCCCGGCATCGGACACGGTCTTCGAAACGGTTCCCACCACCTTCAGGTCAAAAGTGCGTTCCAGCTTTTGCGCTGTCATAAAGGTCGAACGCATCTGGCCGAGAGACCAAGCCGCTGCGGCCCCGGCGCCGCAACCCACAACAAGCACGCCCAGAAGCAAGAGTGGGCGGTTGGGCGCAGCGGGCTCTTGCGGGACGACCGGCGGATCGATCAGGTCAAACTTGAACTGGCTGGTTTCGTCATCGACTTCGCCTCGCGTCCGGATATCCTCGCGGTCGCGCAAAAGCTTTTCGTAGTTTTGCCGCAACACGTCGTAATCGCGGCTGATCCGGTTCGCCTCAGCGGCCACCGCGGGCTCAGACGCCTGGCTGGCGACCAGATTGGCGATTTGGGACTGGATAGCGGCGCGGCGCGATTCGAGAGATTGGATGGTGGACTCGCGGTCCGCCCGAATGGCCACAAGCGACGAATACGCCGGGTTCAGGGTTCCAAATTCGGCCTCAGGGCCCGCTCGCTCCGCCTCTTGACGCAGATAGACCACTTGCTTGATCGCCGCTTCGACATCGGGGTGCTGATCGGTCAGCCCACGCGCCTTCAGCGCCGCCAATTGCTGCTGCGCCTGAACCAGCGCAGCCTTGGGTCCGCCAACACCGCCTGGTCCAGCAATGGTGCGCGGCGTTCCCTCAATTTGCCCGTTCAGATTGGCAAGCGAGCTCTGCGCGCCGGCCAAGTCCGCATTGATGTCCCGTATCTCGGTGCGCAGTTGCTGGATTTTCGCCGACAAGGATGCCGAGCCGCCAATCAGGTCGGGATACTTTGCCTCAAACTGCAACCGTCGCGCTTCGGCCTCTTCGAGCTCAAGCTTGCGCTCGGCCAATTGCTCATCAATCTTGGACAAGGCGCGATTGACACCCACTCGGCTCCCGGCGATGTGCTCTTCGCGAAAGATGTCGAGCAATTTTTGAACCACGTTGCGCGCTAACACCGCGTTCTCAGCGTCGCTTAAGTCGCCCTTGCCAACGGTGGCGGAGATTTCGAACAGATTATCCTCTTCGCTGCGGACGGAGACCTTCTGGCTGAGGTCGGCGACGGCCGCGTTCATGGCGCCCCGATCTGTGATCCCTTCACCAAGCTTGGTGCCCTTAATGACCTTTTCGAGGTTCACATTGCTCGCAAGGGTTTGGCGAACCCGTGTAATCTCTTCGCGCCCGTCGCCGGCAATCCCCAATTGCTCGGACAGCACGTCTTCAACATCGACGTAAATGCGCGCCCGTGAAGCGTAGGAGTTCGGGATCAGCGCGACCGCAAGCCACCCAAGCAAACACACGCCCCAGGCAATCGCCAGCGCCAGCCACCGGCGATGCCAGACTGTGTAGAGCGCCGCGCGCACTTCATCGAAGATCTCGTCCATCGTCCCGCGTGCGCCTTAGAAGCGGCTCTCGGGGATCGAAATCGTGTCGCCTGGCCTAAGGGCAACATTGGCGCTCGCGTCACCTTTGTTCAAAAGGTCTTTGAGGCGCAGACGGTAGAGCGTGCTTTTGCCTTCGACCGGATCAAAGCGCGTCAGGGTCGCGCTGTTGCCGGCCGCGAATTCGCCCGGGCCGCCAACCGCAATCATCGCATCGAGAATTGTCATGTTGGCCCGAAAGGGGAGCGCGGCCGGTTGCGCGCCCGCTCCTGTAATGCGGATTTGCTGCGACAGCTCGCCGATGGATTCGTTAACGATCACCGACACGATCGGCTGTTCGATATATTCCGCCAGGACATCGCGAATGTCGTCCTGAAGCTGGGTTGGCGTCTTACCCACGGCGACCATGTCGCGCACAAGGGGTATGGTGATCCGCCCGTCCGGGCGAACCTGGATATCTTCCGCGCTGAGTTCCGGATTACGCCAGACATGAATGGTGATGTTGTCCGAGGGACCAATGAGGTAGTCTTCCTTCGGAGTAACCGGTTCTGCGCTCGGCTCTGCCGGAGGCAATTCGACGCTTGGCCCACCAGCACACGCGCTTAGCGCGGCGGCCGCAAAGGCCAGGCCAGCGGTCCGGAGAATTGTGAACGGGTGGAGCATTGATACGTATCCTTGGCCTGGCTCTGCCAGTTCGGTCTTTGAAGGCAGGGGCGACCTGCCAAACTGCACCGGCGATGAGCCCGAGTTTTCTCGCCCACAATGGTGAACATAACCTTAGGAATGACAGGCCGAATACGTCCGTATCCCGCTATGGGACAGCGGGATTTGTACAGGTTAACGCGGAGGAAGTTGCGCCGCCTAAACCAGAACCTCAGCGGCGGGGCCATGACCCAAAAATGCCGAGGGACTTGCACTGGCTCCGTAGGCCCCCGCGCAGAAGACCGCGACGAGATCACCCACTTCAGCGCGCGGAAGGGCAGCGTCGTCCGCCAGCCGATCGAGCGGGGTGCACAAGCAGCCAACAACGTTCACGGTTTCTTCGGGCGCGGCCCCCATCTTTGAAGCTATCGCGACCGGGTAATTGCGGCGGACCACTGTCCCAAAATTGCCCGACGCCGCGAGTTGGTGGTGCAACCCTCCATCCGTTACGAGGTAGGTCACACCATGGCTTACCTTGCGATCGACAATGCGGCACACATAAACACCCGCTTCTCCCACCAAGTAACGCCCAAGCTCAAGACACAGGTCGGTCTCCGCCAGCGGCGCGGGAAGATCGGCGATCAAGCCATGGAGCGCGCTCCCAACCGCTTCCAGATCGAGCGGGACATCTCTCGGGAAATAGGGGATGCCAAACCCTCCACCCATGTTCAGTTTGGGCACCGGTTCACCAATCTGATCGGCCAATTGTGCGGATAATTTCAGAATGTTAGCCTGCGCCTCAACAATCGCGTTCGCGCTTAACGTCTGGCTTCCGGTGAAAATGTGAAGACCTCTCCACTTGGCCCCGCTTGAAAGAATTTGGCGCGCAAGATCGGGCACACGCTCGGCGTCCACACCGAAGGGCTTTGCGCCTCCTCCCATTTTCATACCCGAGCCCTTAAGCTCGAAATCGGGATTGACGCGGATCGCGATCCGCGGCGTCGCGCCAATCCGCTGGCCAATGGCGAGAGCCCGCGCCGCCTCGCCTTCGGATTCGCAGTTGAGCGTTACGCCCGCAGCAATGGCCGGCTCCAATTCCTCGTCGCGTTTTCCAGGGCCCGCAAAGCTGATCCGTTCCGGTTCAAGACCGAGTGACAGAGCCAGTCTAAGCTCCCCAGCCGAAGCGATGTCGAAGCCGTCCGCCAAAGGCATGATGTGCGTGATCACATCGCGGTGGGGGTTGGCCTTGATGGCGTAATTGACGCCAATGCGCGCAGGCAGAGCGGCGCGCAAAGCGGCCATACGAGCGCTCAAAAGGCTACGAGAATAGACAAACAGCGGCGTGCGCCCGGCCTGGGTCACAAGATCGCTCGCCCGGTGACCATCAATCGCAAGCTCGCCGTCGCGCTCACCAAAGCCATGGGGAATAGGGCCAAGCGGTTTGCTCATACCCGATTCTCCAGCAATTCCCGGTACAAAGCGCCGCGATCGACCTTGCCGTTCGCGTTCAGGGGCAGCGACGCGCGCCAATGGATGGTGCGGGGCTGCATGAAATTTGGCAATTCGCGCATCAGGTGCTTCGCCAAAGCTTCGCTTTCGTCTTTGGTCCCCCGCGCCACAAGATGCACAGCGTGCCCAACGCGCTCGTCTGGCAGCCCTAAGGCGACCGCTTCAGCGACCCCTTCAAAGGCAATGGCGACGTCTTCAATTTCCTGAGGGCTGATGCGATTGCCCGAACTTTTAATCATCGCGTCGCGCCGCCCGACGAAGTGCAGCAACCCGTCCGCCGAGCGCTTCACCTGATCGCCGGACCACACAGCTATTCCACCATAGCGAGACCCAGGCGGTGCAGGTCGAAAACGCTCGGCTGTCCTGGCCTCGTCCTGCCAATAACCCTGCGCAACCAGCGGACCGCAATGGACCAGCTCGCCCTCCTCATCCGGCTGCGCAAGCGCGCCCGCCTCGTTGACAACGAGCACTTCGGCAAAGGGGATGGCGGTGCCCATTGAAGTAGGATGGGCGTCAACCAGCGCTGGATCAAGGAAGGTGGAGCGAAACGCCTCGGTCAGCCCGTACATCGGGTAAAGGTCTGCCTTTGGAAAAAGCCGGCGCAAAGCTCCTGCCAGGTCGATCGTGAGGGCCCCTCCACTGTTTGTCAGGCGGCGCATGGTGGACACCGCTTCAAGAGGCCAATCCGTCTCGGCCAGTTGCACCCAAAGAGGCGGCACAGCCGCCAGCGTCGTAACGCGATAGCGCGCGCATGCCTTGACCACATCTTTGGGAAACAGAAAATCGAGCGGCGCCACGCTCCCTCCTGCGAACCAGGTTGAGAGAAGCTGGTTCTGACCATAGTCAAACGACAGCGGCAAGGCAGCCAGGGTCACATCGTCATGCGCAAGGTTCAGGTAGTGCGCCACGCTGACCGCGCCGAGCCACAGATTGGCGTGGCTGAGCATGACACCCTTGGGCCGCCCGGTCGACCCGCTGGTGTACAGAATCGCGGCCAGCGCATCGGGATCGGCGCGCGACGGATCGGCCTCGCGTGCGAAACTGTACGCGTCCGCCAGCGCGTCACCCTCCTCCAACTGCGCGCAATCGTGGGGCACGTCGTCCTTGTGAAGCCGCGCAAGCCGGCTTGGCGTGCCGATGACAAGAGACGCCCCGCAATCCGCGAGGATATGAGCCACCTGAGCCCGCTTTAGCAGGGGGTTGATCGGGACATGCACAAGACCCGCGCGCGCAGCGGCCAGCGGGATAAGGCAGGTCAACTCCCCTTTCGCGGCCCACGTGGCCACGCGGCTCCCGCGTTCGGGCACGCGCTCACGCAGCCAACCAGAGAGCCAGGCAACACGCTGTCTTAACGCCTTGTGGTTAAGGGTCTCAGCCTTGAGCAGCAGCGCCGGTCGATCACCACGACCCGCTTCGCTTGCCAATTCGGCAAGATGATCAAGCGGAAATGGTGTGGGATCGGGGCTTTGAGACATTCAGCTTTCGCAAAAGGCGATCGATTGTGATTGAAGCGCGATATCACGATAGCGTTAACGTCTTGCAAGAAATGTTTGCTGCGCCCGGCGCTGGAATCGAGGATCCAACCCCCTTCGACCGGGCGGAATGGTACGCGCTCTTAGCGGGTACCGATCTGGCCCCCCTTATTGTGACCGCGACCAAGGCCAATAAGCGCGCCGCGATGGCTTTGGTGCACAAGGACCGGCGCGTCACCCCTTTGCGCAATTGGTACAGTTTCGTTTGGCGGCCAATCGCACCAGCGGGCGCTGAGGGCGACCGGCTGCTCGAGGCGATCGCTACGAGCCTGCGAACGCGAGCGCATCGCGTGACGCTTGCCCCGGTGCCGGACGAGAATGGCGCCGCTTCACGCCTTGCCAGTGTGTTTAGCAAGGCCGGTTGGCGCGTCGAAGTGAGCGCCTGCGACACCAACCATTATGTCCGCCTGGCGGGACGAGACTTCGAGCGCTATTGGAACGAGCGCCCCGGTGCCTTGCGCAGCACTCTGCGACGCAAGGCTCACAAGGTGTCCGTTGCTCTGCATCAGGCGTTCGACACAAGAACCTGGGAGCACTACGAAGCGGTCTACGCTGCAAGCTGGAAGCCGCAAGAAGGAGAGCCAGCCATGCTGCGCGCCTTTGCGCAGCAAGAAGGCGCGGCGGGACGTCTGCGCCTCGGCCTCGCCACGCACGAAGGGCAAGCTGTTGCCGCGCAGCTTTGGACGATTGAAGCGGGTGTGGCCTATATTCACAAGCTCGCGCATTTCGAAAGCCATCGCCATCTTTCCGCTGGAACCACGCTGTCCGCAGCGATGTTCAAGAGCGCGATCGACCATGACCGGGTGGATTGTATCGACTTTGGAACGGGAGATGAGCCATACAAGCGCGACTGGATGGAAGAGACACGACCGCGCTATCAAATCGACTGCCTCGACATGAAACAGCCGCGAGCCTGGGTCGATCTGGCGCGTCTCGCCGCCGGGCGTCTGCGCGAGGCCGATGTGCCCGCTCTTGCGCGGCTGCCCATGGGTAGCTAACGCGCGCCAAGTTTTAAGCGACTGGGCAAAGGCCTCGCGATTTCGTAAGGGCGAAAGCCAAAGCCGTCGCTTCATTCGGTCAGGAAAGGGATCGCCACGGCCATGAGCAGCAACCCAGATGTTCAGGACACGGTCGGATTTAACGAATCGACGAAGCCGTCGGCCGCGCGCGCGCCTGGTCACGATACAGAAGCCTTGCTCAAGACGGTTCTGGCTGATGTTCTTGGCATCGCGGCGCAAGCCGCCGACGCGCTTGAGGCTGACAGCGGGTTGTTTGGGCACCTTCCGGAACTGGACTCCATGGCGGTTGCCGGTCTGCTCACCGAAATCGAAGACCGGCTTGGCATTGTGATCGAGGATGACGAGGTCGACGGCGAGATGCTTGAGACTTTTGGAGGCCTGTTGGCGTTCGTGGACGCGAAGGTCGTTGAAAGCTGAGAGCGTGCCGGCGCGTAACACGGCCTTTCACGCATGATTGTCGGGACCTGGTCACCGGCCTCTCAAGGTGCGGAAAGCGCGTCTGAGGAATTGCTGGTTTCCTTTGATCAAAGCCGCACACACAGGGTGTTGATCCTTCCCGCTCTGTTTGACGAAGCCAACACATTGCGGCGCTTCACTCTTTCGGTGATGCGCGCCCTTGATGCGTCCGGCGTTGACAGCGCTTTGCCCGACCTTGCCGGGATGAATGAAAGCCTTGTTCCCATGCGCGACCAGTCCTTAACGCGCTGGCGGACGCAGCTTGGCGGGTTGGTCGAGAGCTTTGGAGCGACCCAAGTCCTTGCCATGCGAGGCGGTGCGATGCTGGCCCCCGCTTCTCTGCCCGGCTGGCGATACGCCGCGCTCGACGGACCCAAACTGCTTGCGACACTCTTGCGAGCCCGCGTCGTCAATGCGCGGGAAGCGGGCCGCTCTGAAACACGTGAAGCGCTGCTGGAAGAAGGGCGCGTGATGGGCCTTCGCCTCGCAGGCTGGGATTTTGGCGCCAAGATGGTGTGCGAACTCGAAAATGAGCAGCTTGCCCCTGCGTCTTCGCACAGAGCCATCGATCAATCTCGGCTTGGCGGTCCGGGCTTGTGGCTTCGCGCTGAACCCGACGAAGACGAAGACCAGGCGCGCGCACTCGCGGACATTGTGATCGCGGATATCGGCGACGCGGCGGATCCGTCGTCATGAGCCGACTTCATCTCACCTTTGCCTGTGGCAGCCTGGCGCTTGCCGGAACGCTCGACACAGCGCCCGGCCACACCGGACTGTTGATGATCAGCGGAGGCAATGAAGTGCGTTCGGGCGCGTTCAGCGGACAGGCGCGACTGGCCGCAGCGGTCGCGCGCGCGGGCTTTCCCGTGTTCCGATTTGACCGCCGCGGAGTGGGTGACAGCGAGGGCGAAAATCGCGGGTTCCGCTCCTCCCGGCGCGATATCGCCAGCGCGCTCGAAGCGTTTCGAGCGCTCGCTCCGGATGTTGAGCGGGTCATTGCCTTTGGCAATTGCGACGCGGCGTCGGCCCTTATGCTCAACGGGGGGGACGGGTTTGCAGGCCTTGTCCTGTCCAATCCATGGACGTTTGAGGAGACGGAGCCTTCGTCGCAAAGCTTGCCCCCTGCCGCAGCCATCCGCGAACGCTACGCGCAAAAGCTCAGCAATCCCAAAGAGGTAAAGAGACTTCTGAGCGGCGGGGTTAGCTTGCGAAAGCTCGCCCGAGGCCTGGTCGGGTCTGTCACCGGTGCGCGCGGAGCCGAGGGCAAATTGATCGAAGAGATGCGCGTTGGCCTTGAAAGCTTCTCTGGGCCGGTTGCTATCTTGCTAGCCACCGCGGACCGAACCGCGCAGCAATTTGAAAAAGACTGGGACCCGTCCGATGCGCGGATCGAACGGTGCCTGGGCGCTAGTCATGCCTATGTCGAACCGGACCAGGCCGAATGGCTCACAGCGCGAATCCTCCATGCCCTGCGGCTCTGATCAGCGAACAAAGAGGCTGGCAAGCTCAACGTGCGTGGACCATCGGAACTGACCAATGGCGCGCAGTTTTGCGAGGCGAAACCCGGCGTTCACCAGTGTCGCGGCGTCGCGTGACCAACTCGAGGGATTGCAACTGACATAAACCACACGGTGCAACTCGCTAGCGGCAATCTGCGCGATCTGGGCTTTGGCTCCCGCGCGTGGCGGGTCGAGCAGAGCCGCGCCAAATCGGTTAAGCTCGTCGGGCTTTAGGGGGTTGCGAAACAGATCACGGTGCAATGCGTGCACGTCGCGGGCACCCCGCGCAGCGGCGAGCTTGCAAGCGAGATGCGCCGCGC
>ERZ1740065.60-NODE-60-length-47986-cov-7.944378_pt1 | contig 47986 bp, 32 predicted proteins | sample MGYA00581738_ERZ1740065 | MGnify/ENA primary metagenome ERZ1740065 (study PRJEB43018, sample SAMN04849749) | marine metagenome | isolation source: floating plastic debris | place: Pacific Ocean | collected 2008-09-01 | study: EMG produced TPA metagenomics assembly...
CACGGACATGATGAGTTCGGCGGTACCTGCAACAACGTGGCCCAGCACCGATGAGCCGCGCAATAATCCGACCGTGATTGCGACACATCGAAACTGTCGAGTTCGAACGGCACCCGCGCCGGCAAACAGGAACTCGATGACCGAAGTCATCGCGAGTGTGACCAGGGCGCTATAGATCCCCTGGGTCAGACCTGCCAGAACCATGCTGTCGAAGCCGTGCGAGCGGTTCGCCCACGCGCCCCAAATGGCGTAGAACGCGAAAGCGACCGCGGCGGCACCCGCGGCGCGCAAGACGGGCGAGCGGTACCAGCCGCGACGCGACGAGCGTTCGTGATGATCGCGGAACGAGGCCATTGCAGTCGACGTCAACCGCAAGGGCTTGGCAGCCGCGGCGGTGGCGTTGGCCGTCCAGGGTGGTGGCGGAGGGCGCGCATGTCGTCGGAGACCCGGGCGGGCTGACAAACATTTCAGGGCATAGGGATCGGGCCGAGCAACACCTGTTTAATGAGACAGAGACGCGCGTACAGACGTGGCGAATCAGGCGATCGACGTGAAGGCGCGGTCGCCCGAGCGCCGCTCGGACAGATCTATCGGGACGTAGTCCTGAAGCCAGGCAATGAACTCGGGTGCGGGTAGCGGTTTGCTCAGAAAGTAACCCTGGATGCGTTCGCAGCCGACAGCCGCCAGTAGCCGTGCCGTCGTCTCGTCCTCGACGCCCTCGGCTACGACCTCGAGACGCATGCCGTGCGCAATTCCGACGACGGTCCGCACGATTTCCGAGTTGTGCGCGTCAGTCGCTAGATTGTCGATGAAGGCCTTGTCGATCTTGAGTTCATCGAGCGGGATCTGACGAAGCTGGGCCAGTGATGAATGCCCGGTACCAAAGTCGTCCATGGAAATCTTAACGCCCAGATCACGAAGACTGTTGAGCACCTGCACCGCTTTGGCGATGTCTTCCATGATTGCGCTTTCCGTCACTTCGAGCGTCAGGCGCGATGCCGCCAAGCCATGGCGCGCCAATGTCTCCTGAACATAGTCGGTCAGACCGCTTTCCATCAGATCGCGCGTGGACAGGTTCACGGCAACGTCAACGTGATGACCGCTGGACTCCCAACTTCTGCAGGATCGGCAGGCGTCATCGATCACATAACGACTGAGCTCCACAATAAGACCCGACTTTTCTGCCGCGGGAATGAAGTCGTCCGGGCTCAGGAATCCCATGTCAGGATGGATCCATCGAATCAGCGACTCCACACAATGCACTTGGCCATCGGGCAAACCGGCCTTGGGCTGGTACCAGACCTGGAATTCGCGGTCGCGAATGGCACGGGGAATATCGTTGACGATCTGCAGGCGGCGCGTGAACTCCGCTGCGAAGCTCAGGTGATAAGGGCCGCAGCGTACGCCCTTGCTCTCCGCCTGCACGCGTGCAATCGATGCGAAACGGAGCAATTCATCCGCGCGGTCCGAGTGTTCGGGATGCTTCGCGATGCCGACCACTGATGGCAGGATCACGCGACTCTTACCGAGACGCGTACCCGCGTCGAGCCGCTCCTGGATCTTCAAAGCCATGCCGGTCGCACAGTCGACGGCCGTGCCTGGCAACACGATGGCGAACTCATTCGTGCCGATGTGATAGACGCTGCCCGCGTCGCCGACACAGTCGACTAGCGCCTGGGCCGCCAGACGAATCAATTCGTCGTTGGCACTGTGGCCCAGCGTTGATGAGATTTCCGCCATACGCGAGAGATGAACCGAGAGCACGCTGATGCAGTCCATTCCGGACTGCGGTCTGGCGATCAGCGCATCGAGGTCTTTGAGCGTCCGACTGATATTGGGCAGATCGGTCAGCGCATCGTGGGTCGCGAAGTGCGAGATGTGCCGTTCGCGGTCTGAGATGGCTTTGCGCATCGCATTGAAGCTGTCGGCGAGCTGGCCGAATTCATCGCGCGTGTCGAGTGACACGCCTTTTCGATAGTTCCCGGACATCATTTGCCGTGCGGCCACACCGAGCACCTTGAGCGGCTCGGATACTGTGCTGGACAGCCAGGCGCAGGCCCCCACGGCGACTAGCAGTAACACTGCGCCGAACAACAACAGGTTTCGGCGCGCCTCGTTGTAGGGTGCGAGCACCTCGCGCATGGAGCGTTGCATCACGACGAGCACGGTCGCGGTGCGCGTGCTGAACGGCGTATTGATCGATAGCAGCGTGTCGTTCTGTGAAGACACGAGGTAGGGTTGGTTCAGACTTGCGTTCTGGTCGAACGCACTGCGCCGAGCAAACAATCCCTGCTTGCTGCCAAGGCCGGCGAGCGACACGTCGAGCCCGGTCAGGCTGGAGAGCTGGGTCTCGAGTTCCCGGTCGAGCGGGAAGCCGAGCGCAACCCAGCCGATGGTGGTCGGGGCACGCAAGGGGACCACGACGAGCTGGAACGGCACGTCAGCGACCGCCATGGCGAACTCCCGCTGTCCGTCTTCGGCTTGTTCAACGACCGCTGTGAAGTCGAGGCTGGGATCGAATGATGTCGAACCCAGCAGGGCGCCATCTCTATCAACGATGGCGCCGAATGCAGCACCCACGCGACGGCTGTGGTTTTGCAGGACGGATCGAATCGTATCCGCGTCCTGCGTCGCCGCCGCTTCCTTGAGGCCGAAGTCACTGGCAAGAACGACAGCACTGTTACTGAGTTGCTCGCTGCGCGCTGAGAGGAATTCTTCTGCCACGCCCGTCCCAACGAGCAGCGAGGCTCTCGCCGTCTCAGTAACGTCCTGTTGCACCGTCCGCAGCACGAAGTAGAACGTTACGAACTGCACGATCGCAAGCGGCGCGAGCGTGAAGATCAGCAGCTTTGTCCGAAACCGGGTGGAACGAAACATCGACAAGGCCTAAAGCGGAGTGCCGGACGGGCGATACAGGGAATAGTAGGCAAATGACGCCGCCGAAGATGTGGCGTGCATCACGGAAGCGGTAGTGCTTCGGCCAATAAACTCAAGAGCTTGTAACGCAGGTAACGACATTGAAACGGCTCGCTTCGTGTGCACTCTTGATTGCTGCCGGCGCAGTGTTTGGCGCAGAAGTCGATGTCGTTGTTCTCGACCGTGACGGACGCGCTGTGCCCGACGTTGTGGTGTCGGTGTCTGGCACTGGACTATCTCCGGATGAGTCCCTCGACACGGCAGTGATGCAGCAGGTTAACGAGGCGTTTTCCCCGCATATCGTTGCTGTGCGCAGCGGACAGTCAGTGGCATTTCCCAACAACGATCCGATTGCGCACCACGTGTACTCATTCTCGCGACCCAACGACTTCACGCTGCCACTGTCGAAGGACCGAAACCCGGCACCGGTTGCCTTCGAGAGCGAGGGTGTTGTCGTGGTGGGCTGCAATATCCACGACCATATGCTGGGCTACATTCTGGTTCTTGAGGCTCCTCGATTTGCGATCACTGATGACGCGGGGCAGGCGCGGCTGGACGTCAGTGGCGCCAGCGAAGACCTGGTCTTTGAGATTTGGAGCCCACGCATTCGAGACGGGCGGCCAGTGACCACGCAGCAGATCACGGCAAGCGACAGTGACGGCGTCGTGTTCAAGCTGCAGAAAAAACTGCGGCCTGAGGCCCGACAGGAATCATGGTCCGATTACTGAGTATCTTGTCGCTGGTTGTTGCCAGCTCAGCGATGGCGGACCGGGGTAGTGGTCAGCGAATCCAAATGGGCGCTGAGATCGTGGTGTCGCACTCCGACGCCGAGGTCTCATGGCGCGACGGCGGCCTGGGAAAACTCGCGGACACCGATAATGGCTTGTCTGCCTACCGCTTCTATCTGGACTACTCGGGTCGCCTCGCGGATACCGTCACGGCCAACCTGGTCGCAGAAGCGTTCGACGATGAGCGCAACGATAGCCTGGGGCTGACGGAGGCCTACTTGCAATGGCGGCCTGTGCCCGTCAACGCGCTGCGCACGCAGGTTCGCGTGGGTATGTTTTACCCGCGGCTGTCACTTGAGAACGGCGATCCCGGCTGGAGCAGTGAATTCCTGAATTCATTTTCGGCGATCAACAGTTGGGTCGCCGAAGAACTCCGCACGTTTGGTGCCGAACTCGATGTTCACCTGCGCGTCTCGGTGCTCGGGCAACCCCTTCGGGTCGGGCTCACCGGGTCGCTGTTCTGGAACAACGATCCTGCGGGTGGGCTGCTGGCCTGGCGCGGTTGGTCGCTGCACGGGCGACAGTCACGTCTGGGAGAATCGTTGGCTCTGGCAGAGCTACCGACATTGCATGATGACGGCCTCTTCTCGGGACAGGCGGAAAACCTAAAGCCGTTCGAGGAACTGGACGGCGAGGCGGGCTACACCGTCGGCGTGCATTTCCGAACGCAGCGTGGCTTATTGCTGCAGGCCTCGCACTACGACAATCGAGCTGACCCGCTCCTGCTGGAAGGCGGCCAGTACGGCTGGGGCACGCGATTCAATCAAGTCGGTCTTAGAACACGCCTGCCGGGCGACGTAACCCTGATCTCGCAGTGGATGTCGGGCAGCACGCAGATGGGCCCTGTGGATCACGGGCGCCACGCTGTGGACCTGACCTTCAGAAGTCATTTCGTCCTGGTCAGCCGCGATTGGGGAGATCGGCGTGTGTCCTTGCGCTATGACGACTTCGAGACTGTTAATCGTGATACGACCCCGATGGACACCAACGCCGAGTCTGGCAACGCGGTTGCGGTTGCGTATCGACACCGCTTGAGCGATCGCGCTGAGGCCTTCGCAGAATGGTTGTCCATCAACGCCCGGCGCGACGCGCGAATGTACTTCAGTGAACCGACGCGCGCGCGCGAAAACCGGGTGACCCTGAACTTGCGGTTCTCCTTCGATCTGTAGCGACGAAAGCCTCAGCGCATCCTGTCTGACATAACGCCCTCCTAATTGCCGTTTGCCTGTCAACGCATCTCGCGCTCGCCCGTTATTCAGGGCAAAGCAAGCATGAGTAGACCGATGGCAACGACGAGCACGATGAGAACATTAGTGGCGGTGAGCGCCTTGTTTTGTTTCGGCCTGGGTTCGGCGCCCCTGATGGCGGCCGACGCCTGGCAACGGATCGAGCACCCGACGCTCGATATGCTGTTCACGAGTCCGGCTGCGGACTTCTCAGGTTACGAACAGGTCTATCTCGAGCCGGTTTCGGTGTGGTACCCGACGCAGAGCACAACGGCCGCGGATCGCGTCGACACGCTTCGCGACTGGGCCGCTCGCGAGCTCGGTAGTGCAATCGCGGCGAACGGCCTTGAGATTGCCGATGCGCCCGGGCCGAACACGATGATTGTCCGCGTCCAGTTCATCGACTTCTCGGACACGCCGGTGTCAGCGCAAGCACTCGCGTGGAAGCGCCGCTTTACCTTCAACGTCGAGCCCGGCCACGTGACGATGGTCGCTGAATTGGTTGACGCGAGCACGGGCGACACGGTTGTGCGCATGGCGGACATGCAGGACGAGCCCAACGAACTGCCGGATGATCTGCAGTCTGCGCTGACCGGCTGGAGCACCGTCGTAGCGACGGCTGTGGTGGCGCCTACAAGCAAGGCGCAACTGGCCAGTCGCTAGACCGGACACGCCGCTGCGTGCAGCATCCCTACGTCGGGTCACACGGTACCCGTGTGACCTGCGTCTCAGCCCGGTCGTCCAGCCGCCCCTGATGCTAAAGACCCCCTGTCAGTTGCCGCTGACCCGGCGATGGGCTGGGTGATCAAAAAATGGCATTACGTAAACTCACAAGCGCCCTGTGCGCAACGCTGGTCTGCGCGGGAAGTGCCGCGCTGGAAGTACCGCTCGACGCTGAACCGCCGTTCAAGCTGTTTTCAGTCGCCGAGGGCCTGAATCAGAAGACGGTCCTCGCTGTGGCGCAGGACGAGGACGGCTTTCTCTGGATCGCCACTTTCGGCGGACTGAACCGTTTCGACGGGCGCCATTTTGATAGCTTCACGACTCGCGAAGGCTTGCGTCAGAACCTCATTCAGGCGCTGCTTGTCGACGACGGAAACCGAATATGGGCCGGCGATGCTGCGGGCGGTCTCTCCCTTATCGAAGACGGGCGCGTCGTGCGCATCTTCGAGCCCGACGAGGAAGCACGTGGTGTCGCCCGCGCGATTCTTCAGGTGGGCAACACACTCTACGTGGGCACCCAGCCCGGCGGCTTGCGGCGACTCGACGTCACGAACCTTGATGCCGGCCTGACGCGGATCGAGGGCGCGCCCAACGAGATCATCGTGATGGTGCGCGGCCGCAACGGTCTGATCTACGTGCTCAGCAGTGACGGCTTGTACCACTTTGAGGAAAGCAGCTCGGAGTTCGAGCGGATCCTCGAAGGCGCTTCTGCGCTGAGCAGCGATGCCAACGGCAACATCGTGGTTGGCAACGTCGATGGTCGCGTGGGCCAGCTACGCCAGGACAGCGGCATCGACTGGTTCGAGCAGCAATTCAGCGATCGCGTCACGGGACTAATCCAACGTGACGGTGAGATTCGTTGGGTGTTTGTGACGTCCGTCGGCATCCTGCCGTTCGACAACCCGGACGCCGCGCCACTGCTACAACGCAGCGGCGGCGCCAGCGCGCTCTATGATCAGGAGGGCGTGCTCTGGATTCCGATCCGTGGCGGATTGGCTCGCTACTTAGGCTCACGCTTCGAGCACTACGGGCTCGAAATGGATGGCAATAAACCGGAGGTGTTCTCGATTCTGCCCGACGGTCGTGATGGCCTGTGGTTCGGCACGAGCCAGGGTCTGCTTCACCTTGCCGCCGACGGCACCCTAAGCAACCGCTCCGATGCGCTCGAGATACCACGCCGCGAAGTGCGCGACGTCGTGTTGTCGCCCGATGGCAAGACGCTCTGGATTGCCCACGTCCAAAATCCGACCTACGGCATCGACCTCGAGTCGCAGACCATCTCCAAGACGCTGGGCAGCGAAAACAGCGTCACGGTCCGGGCCTTGAGCGACCCGCAGGGACGTCTCTGGACGGGTTCCTATTTGGGTACGCTGGATCGCTACGACCCGGCGACGGATGAAACCCGTACCTACGAGCTCGGCAACGGCGCGGCCATCTACGCGATGGACCTCGCACCCGATGGCACACTCTGGTTCGCCGCGAACTACCAGGGTTTGTTTCGCCTCGACACCACCGACGAGGCGGCCGAGCCCGAGCAGGTCATCCCGTACGAGGCGCTGCAGCAGGAGTTTTTCACTCAGATTGTCGTTGAGGGTACCGGTGACGCCGCTGTGATCTGGCTTGCGGGCATTGAGGGCAATCTGCTGCGCATTCAAAACGGCGTCGCGTCCCAGGTCATCAATGAGCCTGTGTTGTCCGACCACACGATCTACGCGATACAGCCGCTGCCGGACAACACCATCGTGCTCGCAACCAGCCGAGGCGCCTACCGCTACGACACAGCGCTCGAGGAACTCGACCACTACACGGCACTTGATGGTTTCGTCGCGATTGAGGCCAAGGTGCACGCGACCTACTACGACGGCGGAGACCACCTGCTTATTGGCACGACGAGCGGCGTCACCAAGATGGACATCAGCGTGCCCATGGCGGGCGTGCCTGTGCCCAAGCCTCTGATTACGTCACGCACCATCGGCGACGTCGTCGTTCGCCCTAATGATGCGCTGCCAGAAGAGTCACTGTCAGGCGAAGTCCGCATCGACTTCACTGCGGTGTCCACGCTCAAGCCGGACGCCATCGAGTACAGCTACCGGCTGAATGGCCAGGACGCCGACTGGAGTCGCGCGACACTGACCACGTCGATTTCCTATTCCAACCTCAACCCCGGCGATTACGCATTCGAGGTCCGTGCGCGGCTCGCCGGTGGCGAGTGGAGCAGTCCGGCGGCGTGGTCCTTCGTCGTGCCGACGCCGTTTTGGCGTACATCCTGGTTCATGGCGCTTGCGGCATTTGTCATGACCGCTATCGTCTGGTCGATCGTCCAGCTGCGTCTGCGCTCGGTGGCGCGCATTAACGAGCGCCTGCGTGCCGAAGTGGCAGAGCGTACTGAGTCCATCGAGGCGGGGCGGCGCGCACTCGAGGAAATCAACGCGCAATTGAGCAGCGAGATTCTCGAGCGACAAAAAGCCGACGAACTGCGTGCAGAGATCGAGGCGCGATTCCAGCAGGCCTATCACAACTCACCCGTTGGTATGGCGCTCGTGAACACCGAGGGTCTCGTCTACGACGCCAACCCGAAGATGCGCGCTTTGTTCTGGCCGCACTCGCGAGAAAACGACAAGGCGCCGCTGTTCCATATCGTTGCCAAGGAAGACCGCAAGAAGTTCGAGGCCTTCCTCAATGCCTGTGCGCTGGACCAGGCAACAGAGACGAGCATGGAGTGCGCGTGTATTGCCGACGACGGGGCGACCCTGCACATCGACTTTCACCCCTCTGCGGTCCGCGACCAGCACGGTGAGCTCAAGTACCTCGTCGTGCTGGCCAACGATGTCACACAAAGTCGTGCCATGACGGACCAGCTGGCCTATCAGGCCCGCTTCGATGAGCTCACAGGGCTCTGCAACCGACGTGCGTTCGCTGAGAAGCTCAAAGGCGTCGGCGACCGCGTGGACGCTGGCGCATCCGCATTCCTGATGTTCCTCGACCTAGACCAGTTCAAGGTTGTGAACGACACCTGCGTGCTCGCCGCGTGTGATGAGCTGTTGCGTATTGTGAGTGACGTGATCATCAGTAGTGTTCGCGATGACGACATCGTGGCGCGGTTGGGCGGGGACGAGTTTGCCCTGATCCTCGTCGGCTGCGATGAGGCGGCCGCGATGCAACGCGCCGAGGTCATCCGCCAGCGGATTCAGGACCTCGAGTTCCTTTGGGAACAGGACGTGTTCCGCATTGGCGTCAGCATTGGCGTGGTCCCCATCGTGGGCCGCTCGCAGAATCTCAACGAGCTGCAGCAGCTCGCTGATGCCGCTTGTTATGCGGCCAAGGAAGCCGGGCGCAACCGCGTGCACCTCGTGTCGGACAGTGAGGACGCCGCGCATGAACACCGCGGTGAAATGCGCTGGGTGCAGCGGTTGAATCACGCGATCGATAGCGACAGTTTCGTGCTCTACGGGCAGCGCATCCTCCCGCTCGGCGGTCGCTGCGACAGGACCGAGCGCATCGAAATCCTGCTGCGGATGCGCGACCGCGAGAACGGGCGACTCATTCCACCGGGCGCCTTCCTGCCCGCGGCCGAGCGCTATGGTCTGCAGGGCCGCCTTGACCTTTGGGTGGTGCGCAACGTCATTGATGCGCTGCACGCTCAGGATGTGGGTGAGCTGGCCCGCCGACAGTTCTGGATCAACCTCTCGGGTGCGAGTATCGGCGACAACAAGGTGGCTGATGCGCTCTTCGATATGGTCCAGGCTGCGGGCTTGCCCGGTGGCTGCCTGAACTTCGAGATCACGGAAACGGCAATCATCCGCAAGATCGCCGACGCCAAGCGGCTCATTTCCGCACTACAGGAAATGGGTTGTCGGTTTGCCCTCGATGACTTTGGCAGCGGATTGTCGTCGTTCGGTTATCTGAAGCAGCTCAACGTGGACTGCCTGAAGATCGACGGCCAGTTTGTTCGAGACATCACCACAGATCCGACAGACCGGATCTTCGTAAAATCGATCATCGATATCGCGCACACGATGAACATGCGCATCGTGTCCGAGTTCGTTGAGAATCACGAGGTGTTGGAAACCGTTCAGTCCATGGGCAGCGACTACGCGCAAGGCTTTGGCATTCACCGTCCTGAGCCACTGGAGTCCATGGTCTCGATGACAACGGCCATGCGCGTCGCCGGATTGGATTGAACGGGCAAGGGTGGTGTTAGCGTTGGCCTAGGCTGTATCCAGAATGGTCGTCCGCGCCTTGAGAAATTTGAGCAGAACGTAGACAAGTGCTGCAAATAGCGCTGCTGAAACCGTCGCGCATTCCTCGGCGACGGAAAGCTGTCCCTCCGCCGCATCCCCTGCGAGACTGAACACGCAGATCAACAGCATTAGTACGAAGAAGCCGTTCTTCTCTTGCCGCAAGACCTTGCGCCAATCGAAACGCGTGGCAGGCGCCTCGTAACGGGACAGGTCCGGAAAGAACATTGGTGTGGTCTCCGCCCACTGCAGATAGGCGGCGCCAAACTTGACCCTCAGAAAGCGCTCTTCGGCGTAGATGATGCGTTCGTAGTAGATCCAGAACGCCAGCGAAAACAGTGCGACGAACCAGATGTTGCCGGCGATCAACGTGATGGCGAGCCACATCAGGTAATTGCCGACGTAAAGTGGGTTTCGACAGACGGAGTAGGCGCCGGTTCTGTTCAGTACGGCGGCTACCTGGCCCGCACCTGTGTTTCGGCCCGAGGTGTCTTTGGGTGCGAATCCGATCGTCACTACACGTACGGCCAGACCGATGAGGCCGACGGCGAGGGCGATGGCCTCCAGCGACTCGCTGATAAGCCCCTCGCTGGCGGGACCGTTAAACCGCTCCTGGTACACCTTGACGCAGAGTCCGACAACAACGAGACCGAGCGGCAAGTAGCTCCGGTATCGAAAAAGAAAGTCGCCCTGAGTCCTCAAGTCTTCCTGCAACGCCACGTGTCTATCTACCTTTGTATTGGCGGTCGGCTACCGCAGTGACGGCGTACCCTACGCACTTCGGCGGGTGTTACCGCCGCAATTTCATGAACGATGCCATTTCTTCGTGAATGGTCCGGTTCCCCCAGCCAACCGTCATCGCAGGGCGTGTGCCACAGAAGTCGACGCACGCCCCAGCGCGCTCTAGAGACTCGCCGCCAGCCGACTCCCCTGGTTAATGGCGCGTTTCGCATCAAGTTCTGCGGCCACGTCCGCGCCGCCTATGACGTGGACATTGATGCCGGCCGCGACGAGGGGGTCCTTCAGTTCTCGCAACGGCTCCTGTCCGGCGCAAAGAATCACGTTGTCGACATCGAGCCAGGTGGGTTTTTCACGCTTGTCGCCAAACGTGATCAGCAAGCCCTCGTCGCCGATCCGCTCGTAGTTCACATCACCGATCATCTTGACGCCCTTCGTCTTCAGCGTGGCGCGATGAATCCAGCCTGTCGTCTTGCCGAGCTTCGCGCCGAGCTTGCCCTGCTTTCGTTGCAGCAAGGTCACGTCTCTGGCCGGGGGCGCCGGCCGTTTTCGATCGAGGGCCAAACCGCCCCGAGACGCCTCAGGGTCGACGACGCCCCACTCGGCGAGCCACTCGTCCAGGTTCATCGTGGCCGACTCGCCTTCGTTGTGTGCCAGGTATTCGGCAACGTCGAATCCAATACCGCCTGCGCCAATAATGGCGACTCGCTCGCCGACGGGGGCGCCGCGGCGCAGCACGTCGACGTAATTCAGCACCTTCGGGTGATCTTGTCCTGAGATCTTCGGGTCTCGTGGGGTAACGCCGGTGGCGATGATGACATCGTTGTATCTCTGCTCCACAAGGTCCGTTGCCGCGACCTTCGCGCCGAGATGGAGGCGCACCGAGCTGAGCTCGATTTGGCGTTCGAAATACCGAAGCATGTCGTGGAACTCCTCTTTGCCCGGAATCACCTTGGCCATATTGAGCTGGCCGCCAACGCGATCTGCAGCATCAAACAGGTCCACTTCGTGGCCTCGCTCACTGAGCACCAAGGCCGTAGAGAGTCCCGCAGGCCCAGCACCAATCACCGCAATGCGTCGCTTCGTGGGCGTGGGCAGATAATTCAGTTCGGTTTCATGGCAGGCGCGAGGATTCACGAGGCAGCTGCTGGTCTTGTTCGAGAACGTGTGATCAAGACAAGCCTGGTTGCAGGCAATACAGACGTTGATTTCGTCGGCACGCCCTTGATGGGCCTTTTTCGCGAATTCGGGGTCGGCAAGCAGGGGGCGCGCGAGTGACACCATGTCCGCGTCGCCATTCGCAAGCACTTCCTCTGCGATGTGGGGCAAATTGATGCGATTCGACGTCACCAGCGGAATCTGCACTTCTTGTTTCATTTTTTTCGTGACCCACGTGAAGGCCTTGCGCGGCACCGACGTCGCAATGGTGGGCACACGCGCTTCGTGCCAGCCGATACCCGTATTGATAATCGTGGCGCCGGCACGCTCAATCGCCTTTGCGAGTCGAACCGTTTCATCCCAGGAGCTGCCATCGGGAATCAGATCGATCATCGATAGCCGGTAGATGATGATGAAGTCGTCACCGACGGCTTCCCGGGTTCGCGATACGATTTCAACGGGTAGACGCATTCTGTTTTCGTAGTCGCCGCCCCATTGATCGGTTCGCTGATTTGTGTGGGTCACCAGAAACTCGTTGATGAAGTAGCCTTCAGACCCCATGATTTCCACGCCGTCATAGCCGGCTTCACGTGACCGCACGGCGCAATTAACAAAGGCATTGATTTGCTTTTCGACGCCCGCCGTCGAGAGCTCGCGCGGTGTAAACGGGGTGATGGGTGACCGAAGTCTGGTCGGCGCAACCGCAAACGGGTGGTAGGCGTAGCGACCGGCGTGCAGGATTTGCAGCGCGATTTTCCCGCCTTCCTGATGCACGGCGTCTGTGACCGTTCGGTGCTTCATGGCTTCGCCACGTGTTGAAAGTTTGCCGGCGAAGGGTTTTACCCATCCTGCCCGGTTCGGGGCATAACCGCCCGTCACGATCAGACCAACGTCACCGCGCGCCCGCTCACGAAAGTAAGCGGCGAGGCGAGCGTGCTGATTGCCGTCTTCCAGACCGGTGTGCATGGACCCCATGAGAATCCGGTTCTTAATCGTCGTGAAACCAAGGTCGAGCGGGGTGAACAGGTTCGGGTAGGCGGTCAATTCCGTGCTCCGTTAATTGCGGCTCGGACATTCTGGGGCTTGCCGGCGCAGGCTGCCACACGGCATTGCGCGACACCTCGTCTGGGTTGTCGCGCGCTTCCTGGCTAGAGCGGGTTCGGACTGGCGGCTGCCAATCGGCCCGCCATCCAGCGCTCGCGCAGCTTGAGCAACATCACCAGCAGTGACGGCAGGAAGGTCAGCGTCACCAGCGTCGCGAACAACAAGCCTGTCAGTACGACGACGCCGACACCCCGGTAGAGCTCCGTGCCTTCGCCGGGCAGGAACACGAGCGGCGCGAGACCAAACAGTGTCGTGATCATCGACATGAGGATGGGCCGAATGCGCGTGGACACGGCGTCACGCACGGCGGCAATCGCATCGCTGGCACCATTCCTGAGATTGGCCAACGCACCATCCACGATCAGGATCGGATTGTTGACCACGACGCCCAGCAAGATCAGGAAGCCCAGCATGGTGATCATGTCGAACGGCTGGCGCACCCCCACAGCGTTCATGAGCGCCAGGCCGGCGATGCCGCCTGCGATGCCCAGTGGAACGGCCGTCAGAATCACGATGGGCCAGCCCCAGTGGTTGAAGATCGCGACCATGACGAGAAAGCTGAGCACGATGGCCACGACATAGTTGTCAGCCAACGCGGCGCGTGTCGCTGTCAGTTGGTCGCTGGCCCCGGAGATGTCGACGGTCACCGACTGAGGCAGCACGTCGTCCTCACGCATCTTGCCAATGACCGCAGTACGGACGCGTTCAACTGCCGTTTCGAGCGCGACGGATCTCGGCGGGATGATGTTGAGCGTTACGGTACGTCGCCCGTTCAGCCTGCGCAGTGAATCGGTGTCGACGGTCTCGACGATATCGGCCACCGCTGCCACCGGCACGACGGCGCCCGACGGTGTGAAGACAGGCAGGTCTTCGACATTGGCGAGTTGCTGCGCGTCACCGGCTGATGAGTAGAGGAAGATGTCGATCTTGTCGTCGCCACGGAAGTACTCATCGACAAAGGCACCGTCGGTTAATGCGGCTACTGCAAAGCCGAGCCCGTCCGCCGAGAAACCGAGCTCGGCGGCTCGGTACCAGTTGGGGCGCACCTCGACGAGGGGCTGGTCGAGCGACAGCGATCCCGGCGAGGAATTGATGTTGGGATTGTCGAAGGCGGCCTCCGCGTACCGGAACGCGGTCTCGGCCACGGTGTAGAGCTCGGCCAGGTCCTGGCCTGTTATGTCGAGATTGACGCTGCGCGTGCCGCCGTTGTTGCTCGAGATGATCGACCCGCGCGTCGCAAACGCACGCATACCCGGGTACTGCTCGAAGCGCTTCGTGATCGCCGCCATAAACGCGTTGATATCACCGGGGTCGACGGTCTCGGCAATGACGCGGAGTCCGGACGGGCTGTAGTACTGGTTGAAGTAGACGATGGGTGGCACGTCCGTACGCCCCGCCGCGAAGTCAGTACGGTCGGCGCCGACGAACGGCAGCAGCGCTTCCTCAATCTCCTTCGAGATCCGGGTGATCTCGGTGAAGTTGTAGCCGGGTGGCGCGGTCATCGACGCGAACGTCTTGGGTTCCTCGCCCTCGGGCAGGTATTCGGCGGGCGGCGTCAGCAGCGTGAGAATCAGGACGACGCCCAGCAGCGTCCCGGCTACGGTCGCCGTCCGGCGCACGGGCGAACCAATGAGCCAGTCGACGCCGGTAACGATGCGCTCGCGCAACGCATGGCCGGTCTCGGCGGAGTTACGAAAACCGAAGCTCAATCGTGCCGACAACGCGGGCACGACGGTGACGGCGACGAGCATGCTGGCAAGGATCGAGGCCGAGATGGCCACGGCAATGTCCGAGTAGAGCTGCCCGGCCTCCTCGCGGATGAAGAAGATGGGCGCGAACACGAGCACGGTGGTCATCGTCGAGGCTAGCACCGCCGACCAGACCTGGCGCACGCCGGCCACGGCGGATTCCATCCGACCCATACCGAGCCGCCGATTCCGCTCGATGGCCTCGAGCACCACGATGCTGTTGTCGAGTGTCATCCCGATGGCGAAGGCCACGCCCGCCAGCGAAATCACGTTGATCGTGCGCCCGGCCGCCAACAGCCCCAGGAACGCGGCAATGGTGCAGATCGGCACACCGACAACGCCGACCAGGGTTGCGCGCCCCGAGCGCAGAAACAGGAACATGACCGCGGTCGCCAGGAAGGCACCGATGGCCAGGTTCTTCCAGACGTTACTAACGGACGCTTCGACGTAGCGGGCGTCGTCGCTGAACAGGCCGATCTGCAGCCCGTTCGCGTTCATCAGCTCCCGATTGATTTGCTCGATCGTGGGCAGCATTGCGCGCTTGATGTCGATGACATTCGAGCCCGGCTCGCGGTCGACGGAAAGGGTCAGCGTCGGCAGACCATTCACGACGGAGCGGCCACGCAACTCGTAATGCGAGAGCTCGATATCGGCAATATCGCCGAGCCGGATGATCTGATCCCCGTTCGACGACACAATCGTCTCTGCCATGGCGTCCAGAGAGTCATAGCGACCAACGGTCCGTAGCAGGTAGCGACGTTTGCCGGCTTCCAGATCACCGCCCGACACATCGCGGTTACGACCGCGGATCGCTGTGCGTATGGCGGCCAGTGATACGCCACGCTCGGCGGCTGCGGCGGGGTCGACGAGGACACGGACCTGGCGTTCGGCGCCGCCCCAGACGTTGACGCGTGACACGCCGGCCACACGCTCCATGCGCGTGCGGACGTTGTCGTCGACGAAGTCACGCAAAACTGTGACGTCGAGGTCGAGTGGATTGCCGGGCAGCGGCCGGACGTAGAAATACATGAACGAGTTCTGCGAGAACGAGCTTGCCTCGAGGCTCGGCTCGTCGACGTTTTCGGGATAGCTCGGCACCTGGCTCAGTGCATTGTTGACCCGGATGAGCGCTTCGTTGATATCGACGCCAAACGGAAACTCGAGCTCAATCTCGGCGCTGCCGTAGGACGCCGAGGAAATCATGCGCTCGAGCCCCGGCAGCGAGCGCAGGTACTCCTCCTGCTCGATCAGAATCTCCTTCTCGACGTCTTGCGGCGTCGCGCCCGGCCAGCGCGTTTCAACGGTCACGACGCGCACTTCGAGGTCAGGGATCATCTGTACGGGGATGCGAAGCGCTGCGAGTACGCCCAGAACGCCAACGACGAGCACGACGACGGCGAGCAGGGTGCCGTGACGAATGATGCGCTCGAACATGGTGGCTTAGTCTCCGACGCCGTCGATGACGCGCACCGCCTGACCGTCGGTCAGCGCTTCATTGCCGCGCGTAACAACGGGCAGCAGGCTATCCAGTCCGTCGGCGATCACGGCTGTTTCGCCGTACACACGATCCACGTCAACGGACATCTGGCGTGCGGTGGGTGTCGTGCCGCCGTCCACCACAAACACAGTCGTCGTACCGTCGGGGTAGCGAATCAGTGCATCTCGAGGAATCAGCAACGTTTCCTCGCTGCTCGCTAGGGTCAGGTCCGCGGTGGCTGACATGCCCGGTGTCAAATCGGCGATGGCCTCTGTGAGGCGCAGCCGAACGAGAAATGTGCGTGCCCCGGGATCACTTTGCGGGACCGCGGCTTCAAGCGTCGCCGCAAGTCGCCGGTCGGACAACGCGTCAACGGTGACGACAGCGGATTCAAGACGGGAGAGTTGTGGCCAGAGTGACTGCGGTGCCTGAATTTCCAGCCAGAGATCATCGGGCGCCACGAGTCGCGCCACGGCCGTGCCCTGGTTGACCCACTCGCCCGCGTCGACCAGTCGGCGTGCGATGACGCCATCAAATGGCGCAGTGACATTGTGCAGCTCACGCTGGCGCACTGAGGTGTCTCGGGCAGCGCGCGTGACGGCCAGTGCAGCGGCTGCAATCTCGGCACCCGACTCACGCGCGCGAAGCTCGGTTTCGGGAAACAGGCGATCCGCACGCAGTGCTTCGGCTTCTTCCACGAGACGCTCCGCTTCTCGTAACGCCGCCTCGGCGCGCGCCACTTCGGCCTCAGCCTGCGCAAGCTCAAGCTCAGCGACACGGGCATCGAGCCTGACCAGCACCGTGCCGCTGGCCACCCGATCACCAGGCTCGAATTCTGCCGAAGCCACGAGCCCGGCTACCTGCGGTGACAGTGCGGCCTGGCGACGCGGCACAAAGGAGCCGCTCAGTGTCAGCTGCTCAACCGCCGGGGCGACTTTGGGTGTCGCCACGACGACGGGCGTCTGTGCGCCGGCGATTGCAGAGAAGGACCACAGCAGCATGAGTACCGGCAGCGCGGCCGGAGATGGAGAGCAGGAGGCCATGCCCGAAGACTACTGCAAGTTGCGGGCTCCCATCATCCGGTGTTCACGAATGGCATCGAAGCCGGCTGCATCCTCTCAGGCTAGACACCCGAGAGAATCGGCATCTCCGCCTGTTTCGACTGCTGCGCGCGCGCGTCGAACGCGGTCCAGACGCCGGCATCGCCGTGCCAGCTGCCGCCGGTCGCGCCCTTGGCGTATTCCGTGGCGCGCGTCTCGAAGAAATTCGCGTGCTCCACGCCGTTCAGAATCTCGGTGAGCCAGGGCAGCGGATGTTCTTTGATGCCATAGACTGTCGGCAGCGACAGTTGCCGCAGACGCCAGTCGGCGACATATCGGATGTAGCGCTTCACGGCTTCGGCGTCGAGTCCCTCAAGCGGCCCCATTTCAAACGCCAGGTCGATGAAGCTGTCCTCGAGCTTCACGACGGTTCTCGCACAATCGACAATATCGTCTTTAACGGCTTGCGTGAGCGCCCCTGTTTCCTCGGCGAACGTATGAAACAGCTTCATGACGCCCTCGCAGTGGAGGCTTTCGTCGCGCACAGACCAGGAGACGATTTGCCCCATACCGCGCATCTTGTTGTGCCGGGGAAAGTTCAGGAGGATCGCGAAACTGGCGAAGAGCTGCAGCCCTTCTGTAAAGCCACCGAACATGGCCAGTGTGCGCAGGATGTCACCTTCGTTGGCGACACCAAATTCCTGCATGAAGTCATGCTTGTCACGCATGGCCTCATAGTCCATGAACGCAGCGAACTCGGAGTCGGGCATGCCCAGCGTCTCGAGCAAGAGTGCATAGGCCACAATGTGAACGGTCTCCATGTTGGAGAACGCAGCCAGCATCATCTTGATCTCTGTCGGTTTGAACACGAGTGCATAGCGCTCGAGGTAGTTGTCCTGCACCTCGACATCCGACTGGGTGAAGAACCGGAATACCTGCGTCAACAGATTGCGTTCGGCGTCACTGAGGTGGTGCGCCCAGTCCTTGCAGTCTTCGCCCAGCGGCACTTCCTCGGGCATCCAGTGAATCTGCTGCTGCCGGCGCCAGAACTCGATGGCCCAGGGGTAGCGGAACGGTTTATAGGTCTTGCTGGGCAGCATGAGGCCGGGCTTGCCAATCAACTCCATCTGGTTTTGTTTGTTCATCGTTCTTGTCTCCAGTGCGTAGCTTATTGGCAGGCCAGGCATTCGTCGTAGTCGTTGAGTCCGTCGCTGAGTTCGCGCTCGGGCCAGGCTTTCGTGTTGTCGCCCTCGACACCGGCGAAGCCGGCGCGCTGGACCGATTTGGACCGGCAGTAGTAGAGGCTCTTGATCCCCCGTTCCCAGGCAGACCAATGCAACATGAGCAGGTCCCACTTGTGGATATCACTGTTCAGGAACAGGTTGATCGACTGGCCCTGGCACACGCTGGGTGCACGGTCTGCCGCCAGGTCGACAACCCAGCGCTGGTCGATCTCAAAGGCGGTGCGAAAGACGGCCTTTTCTTCGTCACTGAGTGCGTCCAGATGCTGTACCGATCCGTCGTGCTGCAGAATCGTGGCCCAGGTCTCAGGCGTATTAAGGTCACGCGACTCGAGCAGTTGTTCCAGCGCCGGGTTCTTCACTGTGAACGATCCCGACAGCGTCTTGTGTGTGTAGATGTTCGCCGGGATCGGCTCGATGCAGGCGCTGACCCCACCGCAGATGATGCTGATGCTGGCGGTTGGGGCGATCGCCAGTTTGTGACTGAATCGCTCCGCGACGCCCGCTTCCCCGGCGTCTGGGCAGGGGCCACGTTCTTCGGCGAGACGCGCTGAGGCACGGTCTGCTTCATCGCGCAGGTGTCGGAACATGCGCAGGTTGAGGCTCTTGGCCATGGCGCCTTCGAAAGCGATGCCCTGGTCTTGCAGGTAGCTGTGAAAACCCATGGCGCCGAGGCCGACGGAGCGCTCGCGCATGGCTGAATAGCGTGCCTGCGCCATACTGTCGGGTGCACGCTCGATGAAATCGTCGAGTACGTTATCGAGCATCCGCAAAACGTCCTCAACAAACCGGCTGTCCGTTCGCCACTCATCCCATCGTGTGAGATTCACGGACGACAGGCAGCACACTGCCGTTCGCGTCATGCCACTGTGATCACGACCTGTGGGCAGCAGGATCTCGCTGCACAGGTTTGACTGACGCACCTTCAGTCCCAGCTGCTTCTGGTGCTGGGGCACATCGCGGTTCGCGGTGTCGACAAACAGCAAGTAGGGCTCGCCCGTCTGCAGTCGCGTTTCGAGAATGCGCTGCCAGAGCTCACGCGCCGATACGGTGCGGATCACCGTGTCGTCGGCAGGACTGCGCAGCGCAAACGGCGCATCCTCACGCACGGCTTCCATAAATGCATCGGTAATGGCGATGCCATGGTGAAGATTCAGGCTCTTGCGATTGAAGTCGCCAGAGGGTTTCCGGATCTCGACGAACTCCTCGATCTCCGGGTGATGCACATCGATGTAGACCGCCGCCGAGCCGCGGCGCAGTGAGCCCTGAGAAATGGCGAGCGTCAGCGAATCCATGACCCGCACAAACGGGATGATCCCGGACGTCTCGCCACTCTCACCGATGGGCTCGCCGATGGAGCGGACGTCACCCCAGTAGGTGCCGATACCGCCGCCGTTGGAGGCCAGCCAGACGTTTTCAGTCCAGGTGCCGACGATGCTGTCGAGACTGTCCTCGACGGCGTTGAGGAAACAGGAGATCGGCAAACCGCGGTCGGCGCCGCCGTTGCTCAGAACAGGCGTCGCTGGCATGAACCAGAGCATCGACATGTAGTCGTAGAGCCGCTGCGCGTGGTCGGCGTCATCAGCGTAGGCGTTAGCAACGCGCGCAAACAGGTCCTGGTAGGACTCTCCAGGCAGCAGGTAGCGGTCCCGCATGGTCGCCTTGCCGAACTCCGTCAGCAGGGCGTCCCGTGTGTGATCGATGCGGATGCCGAAGCGCTCGGCTGTGCTTTTTGCGCGGACGGATTGCGTGGTTTCTGACGCCGGTGTAGCCATGTGTTGCCCCTGATGCAGTGCGAGTTATTGGCACGAGGGGCTGAGGCTTTGCGGACACGGTTCATGGGAGCGACCGGCAACAAACCCTGTCGGCACACCCCGTCCGATGAGTAGTTCTGTTGTGCCGGCAGGTCTCCTGACTCACGGCGTTTGCGCGATGTATCGCCTTCCCGGGTTTCCCCAGTGGCATTGAGACACATCGCCGCCGACTACAGTTGCGGGGGCAGTCCCGGACTTCTGGCAGGCGCCAGGCACCGGATTCCCTTTTCATCGCCTTGTGGGCGAACCGACCCCTAGATGTTGTGTCATGCGACCGAGTAAAGTCAACATATTGTAGTGGTGTTGGCCACGACACCGATGTCCAAGCCGTGTGGACGTTTCTAACCCATTGGGGCACTATCAACGCGTGACGGTGCCAGCCCGGATTGGGCTGGCGAAAGGGAATGTGGTGCGGGCCGGGGCCCAATCCCACAACTGCCCCCGCAACTGTAAGCGGCGAGCAAACTCGACACGAACCACTGGGCGGTTAGCCCGGGAAGGAACGAGGGAGCAGCGACCCGCGAGTCAGGAAACCTGCCGTCACAGCGACACGTTGACCGGGCGGGGTGCACCGGGGGACGCTGACGATGCCACGACCTGCCAGGCCAGGCATCCTGCGGACCCACTGCCCCCCACCCACGGTGGAGGGAGGCAGATATGACACCGATTTCAGAGACTCAGGCGCACCTTGGGCGGGTGTTCCGGCTCAGTTATTCGAGTCGCGCGACGCGCCCGATACACCGCAGTGCGGCGACTCAGCTCGCTAACGACGCCGCGGACAACAACGGCCGGGAGGGTGTCTCCGGGGTCCTGTTTAGCGATCACGGCCTGTTCCTGCAGTGGCTTGAGGGCCCGGCACCCGAGGTGTGCTCCGTGATGTCCCGCATTACTGCCGACCCGCGCCACACCGATGTCACCCTGCACAGTGCGGGCTGGATTTCGGACCGCCGCTATTCCGATTGGGCGATGCAGCTCGCCGGACAACCGTTACCGGGAACCGCGCCCGGGGGGCGTCTTCAGGATCGGTCGAAAGCGCCCTGCGACACCTTGCAGGCGCTGGCTGCATTCGACGCGATGGAACGGGACTACTACCGAGAGCGCAATCGGATCGGCGGCAGTCCGTCGCTGCAGGAGTTTGCGCACGAGCTCATTCACCGCAGCCCGAGCGCGTCGCCACACCTACCAGAAGCGGCCCGGACGCATTTGCACGCGCGTGCACAGTTCGTCGATGACGTGTGCAGTGAGTTTGTGTCGGGCTGGCGCGAGGATCACTGGACCTCGATCGAGGTCGCGCTTGGCATGGCACACCTCAATCTCATCTGGCAGCGGTCGGGCCGCGTGCTGCAGCCCTCGCAGTCGCGCCAATGTGTTGCGGTCGTTGTGCCGCCCAACAGCTCTGAGTGCCTCGGCGCGATCGTAAAGGCCGACTTGCTGCGTGACGCCGGCATTGCCGTGCGTATGATCAGTGCGCCAAGCGTTGACACCACAATTGGCGCGCTTTACGAGCAGGAGCTCGACGCCATCATCGTTGCGGGGTCCCGGCTGGGGTGGAGTGAAGACCAAAAGCGCGCCAAGGCGCTGGCATCCCGCATCCGCGAGCGCATCCGGGCGGTCCCGACCTATGTCGGCGGTCATAAGGCGGGGAGCCTGGACGGCTGGCCCGAGCGCATTGCGCTTCTGCGCGACGATGCAGCGGCGATGCGCGCCACCGATGTCGATTGGCTGGCGCTTTCCCAGCTGGCCACAGGCACAAGCGGTCACCTGCTTAAGCGTTGATCCGAATCGGGCTCCTGGGCGCCTCCCGAATCGCGGTTGGCGCCGTCATCCGGCCGGCCGCAGCCTTCGACCAGTTGCAGGTGCAGGCGATCGCCGCACGCTCGCCAGTCCGCGCGCGCCAGTACGCCGAAACGCACAGCATTCCGAAAACGCATGCGGACTACGCAGCGCTGGTGACGTGCCCTGACGTCGACCTTGTCTACAACGCCTTGCCGCCCAGTGAGCACAAACACTGGACTATCGCCGCGTTGCGAGCCGGTAAGCACGTGCTCTGCGAGAAGCCCTTCGCGCTGTCGGCGGAAGAGGCCGGGGCAATGGTCGGCGCTGCGCGTGACACGGGCAACGTGCTCATCGAGGCCTTCCACTACTGTTTCCATCCGCTCTTTCTCCGTGTCCTGGAGCTGACTAAGTCAGACGCGATCGGCACGGTGCGGCGCGTGGATGGGCACTTCAATACCGCGATTGCATTTGAGCCCTCTGAGCTTCGCTACGTGCGGGAACTGGGCGGTGGCGCATTGATGGACCTGGGTTGTTATCCGCTGCACTGGGTGCGACAGGTGGTCGGTGAAGCGCCCGATGTGGTGTCCGCCGTCGGTGAGTGGCACGAGGCGGGCGTCGATGTTGCGATGACGGCGAAACTGGCTTTCCCAGGCGGCGCTATGGCGCACGTGAAGTGTTCGATGGCCGGCGTGTCGTCCGGTCCGCTCGACAACACGCTGCAAGTCACAGGCGACCTGGGCACGTTGACGGTGAACAACCTGATCGCGCCGCACCTGGGGCACGAGCTGCATCTGGATACCGGCGAGGGTATTGTCACCGAGACGCTCAGCACGCGGCCGACCTATCACTACCAGCTGCAACACGTGATCGATGTGATCGAAGGCAGTGCGCCGCAGGTAACGGGCGGTGATGATGCGATTAACACGATGCACCTCATCAACGCGGTCTACCGCAAGGCGCTGGGTCAGGACGCTTCGTAAAGCTCCACCTGGTTGCGGCCCTTTTCCTTGGCCTGGTAGAGCACTTCGTCGGCCTTGGCGACGAGCGCTTCGAGCTGCTCGTGTTTCGCGGAGCCGAATGCCACGCCAAAGCTGGCTGTGACGCTGACGGGGCCGTGCTTGGCGTCGATACGCAGGCTCTCGATGTTTTGCCTGGCGCGCTCCGCGATGCTCTGACCCAGCTCGATGTTGCCGGCGGGGATCAGCATGACGAATTCCTCGCCACCCCAGCGGCTCACGATGTCTTCCTCGCGCAGCTCCTGTTTGAGCGCATCGGCCGCGGCGCGCAGCACGCGGTCACCGGCCTCGTGGCCGTGTTGGTCATTCACCTGCTTGAAGTGATCGAGATCGATGATCACCGCGCAGAGATCGACGCCTGCGCGTTGCAACTCCTGGAAGCGTCGCTGTACGTGGGCCCGGTTGGGCAGTCCGGTGAGCGGGTCGAGCTCGGTGCGCTTTTCGAGGCTGCGCTTGTAGAGCAGCACGAGGAACAGGCCTGCGCCCGCGAGTAGCGTCACGCTGAAGGCAGCGACGAGCGCGTTGGTCAGGAATGCCTTCACGATCTGGTTCTGACGCGCCTCGAGCGGTGCGAGCAGCAGCAGCCGCCAACCGAGCTCCTCGATCCCGAATTCCGAGATCAGGTAGTCGCCGTCGTCGACTTCGATGATCTCGCTGTCGTGGCTGTCGGTTTGGCTGTCGCCGTGCTCGAACCAGTCCAGTGAACCCAGCGTCGGGATGTAGGCGTCCCGGACGACGAGGTCAGGCAGTGAGGTCAGAATGATCTCGTCGTCGTCGTTGACGAACAGGAAGTCGTAGCCGTAGCGCGCCTTGTACTGGTCAAAGGTGTTCAGAAAGTTCTGCACCCGCTTGCCCACGCCTACGTAGCCCAGAAACTCGCGCTCCGGGCCGTAGATCTTGACGTCGAAATACAGGTGGACGTCGCCGATCTGGCCGAGGTCGGCCATAAAGTCCTTGTCCCGTTCGATGGCCTCGAAGTACCAGGCCACCTCGCCCTCAACGAGATCGAGTGTCCGCCCGTTGGAGAAGTACTGTTTGCGCGTCTTCTCGCTGGCGACGAAGAAGACCAGCCCAAGGTCCTGCTCCATCCCCTGCAGCCGCTCGAGCAATGCCGCCTCATCGAAATCAGGCGAGTCCATCATGGCGGTGAAGTCGACCGAGCTCGCAAAGGTTTCGGCGATGTACAGCGGGCGCAGCAGTTCGTCGCGCACGAGCTTGAAGACCGGCGACACGGCCTGCTGCTGCACGCGGCTTTGTTCGGCGACGATGTTGTCGATGGCCTTGTAGGTCGCGTAGAAGAACGCGGCCCCCAGCGACAGCACCAGCACGATAGCCAGTCTTTGTGGAAATGTGGTGGGTTTCAACGCAAAAGATCCGATCGCATGGGGGTGCGCGGGTCCTCGACATAATCGGACTGACACAAGTGTAGGTCGGGTCCCATTAAAAAACCGCGTCGAAGTTCAAAGTTCAGGCGGTTTCCAGTGCCTGCATGCGACCGGCCGCTACTGCGAATGCATAAAAACAACACCTGAAATACCCACAAAAACACTATTAAGCGCCCATTGTGTTGTCAGCACCGGCCCAGAGAATTGCATTCGCAGTCAGAACAGGGCAATCTAGCGGCGTCTGCGGTTGTCATGACGGCGGACGCCTTACAGACACAGCCAAGGGGGAGCTTGTGATGTTTTTGTTCCGGTCCAGCCGGGCGAAGGCGCTTGCCGTGCCCGCGTCCATCCTCATGACGTATGCCTCGATCGTGCCCGCACAGGCACAGCTCGAGGAAATCGTCGTCACCGCGGAGCGTCGCGAAGAGAGCCTGCAAGACGTCAGTGTCTCGGTGAGCGCTTTCAACGAAGAAGCGTTGCAGCTCGGCGGTATTACTGATGTATCCCGCCTCGAACTTTTGGTTCCCGGCCTTAACTACGCGTTTGCGGGTAACGACGCCAAGTTCAACGTACGCGGCGCCAACTCCACGAACACCTTCGGCGACAACAGCTCGATCGTCGGTGCTTTTGTGGACGGCATTTACAAGGTGCGTGCCTCGCAGCAGACGCGTGCGTTCTTTGATATTCGCAACGTTGAATTCCTGCGTGGTCCGCAGGGTACGCTGTACGGCCGTAACACGTTCGCGGGCGCACTGAACGTTTACACCAACATCCCCGACCTCGAGGAAGTGGGTGGCAACGTCGGTGTGAGCTTCGAGCGCTTTGACCGCGCCCGGGTTGACGGTGCGTTTAACTTGCCGCTGACGGACAACTTCGGTGTGCGCATCGCGGGCTTCACCGACAAGAGCGATGGCTTTATCGAAAACCTCGCGGGCCCTGACTTGGGTGCGCAGGATGACAAGGGCGTTCGTTTGTCGGCGCTCTACAGCGGTGATCGTTTGCAGATCATCGGCCGCTACACGCGCGTCGAGGAAGACGGCAACGAAGCGGGCCTGTTCGGCTACACGTTCCTCTGCCGTAATGAGACGCCTGATGGCCTCACGGACCCGTTTGGCTCTGTGCGCGATTGCAGCAACCCCGTGCGCGGCTCGGGCTCGCGCGGTCCGGCGTCAAATGGTCCCGGCGGTGATCCGTGGACGATCTCGCAGGACTACGTCCAGCCTGTCGATCTGACCGATGAAGAGCTCTCGCTCACCATCGACTACGACTTCGACAACTTCGCTGTGAAGTCGATCACGGCGATGTACGACTACGAGAACGACATCGGCTTCGATTTCGACTTCAGCCCGACGCCGAACTCGAATGGTGGTTACCAGGAAGTTTCGGAAGGTTTCTCGCAGGAGTTCCAGATCACCTCGACGGGCGACGGTCCGCTGCAGTGGACGGCCGGCTTGTTCTACTCGGACACCGAGGACTTCAACTCGTTTTACATCTACCAGCAGACGGTGCGTGATGACTCCACGCGCGGCACGGTCACGCTGCCGGGTATCGCTGATCCGTTCACGCTGCTCGATGGCACAGACATCGTGTCGGACGCAACGCTGCTTGGCGGCTTCTTCGCCAACGCCGTGCAAATCGACACCAAGTACCTCGGCATCTTCGCCCAGGGTGAGTACTCCGTGTCTGACACGCTGCGTGTGATCGCGGGCATTCGCTACAACGACGAGGAAAAAGACGCGTCGTGTGGTGGCTCGAACTTCACGGGTGACGAGAACGGTGACGGCACCGTCGACCGTGTCGTCAACGTCCTGCCGGGTGTTGATGGCAGCTCGCCGTTGATCCTGCCCGACAACGCACGCAGCCTGTTCTCGTACAACTGTGGCGCGTCGGACGCGATCACGAGTGCCAACACGATCCAGGACAGCTCGAGCTTCGGTGAGTTTGACAACATCACCTGGCGCTTCGGTGTCGAGTACGACGTGAACGGCGACACGATGGCCTACCTTACGGGCTCGACGGGCTACCTCTCGGGTTCGGCCAGCACCACGACGACGACCGAAGAGCAGGAGTCTCAGGTCATCGAACTGGGTCTGCGCACCGTACTGCTCGACAACACGCTGCAGTTCAACGCGGCCGTGCACTTCACGGAGTACACGAACCTGCTGACGCAGCGTCAGCGCGTTGACCCGAACACGGGCATCGTCCTGACGTTCTCGGACAACGGTGGTGACATCGAAGCGTTCGGTATCGAGATGGACGCCGTCTGGCTGCCCTCGGACAACTGGACGCTGACGGGCACACTGGCCTATCTGGACTCGGAGTTCGGCACCTTTGGTCAGTCGAACCCCTACCAGCTCTACAACGGCGAAGTTCGCAGCTTCATCGACCAGTCTGGCGAGCAGACGCCGTGGTCGCCGGAGCTGACGCTGGGTGCCAGTGCGGCTTACCTGCACGACATGGGTGACCGCGGTACGTTGCAGCCTTACCTGCAGTTCTACTACTCGGACGGCTACAACACCTCGAACCTTCTGGCCACGGACCCGTCGCACGATCAGGACTCGTTCACCAAGACGGACGCCCGCCTGATCTGGACGTCGGCAGACAGCATCTACTCGGTCGAAGCGTTCGTCGAGAACATCGAGGATTCCGATGTACTGGCACGCGGTAACAACAACGGTGACGATGTTGTTCAGACCTCGTTCCTGTACCCGCGGAACTACGGTCTGCGCGTCAAGGTGAATTTCTAGTCACCGGGACGTGCGCCAGAGCGTAACGGCAGAGGGGCCTTAGGGCCCCTTTGTCGTTTTGGGGAGAACACCATGCCAATAACCCGCCGAACGTTTCTCGAGGCCGGCGCAGCCGCCGGAACCCTGGCCGCTTCCGGAGGCCTTGCGGCCGAGATCGGCGGCGACGTTCGCGACACGGGCTGGCGACCGCGCCAGCTCGATCAGGCACCCAACATCGTTATGGCGGTGCTCGACGATGTCGGTTTCGCCGACCTGGGCTGCTACGGCGCCGAACACAACACACAAGCCATCGATGCGCTTGCTGCCGGTGGTACGCGCTTCAACAACTTTCATGTCACGGCGTTGTGCGCGCCCACGCGTGCCTGCCTGCTCACGGGGCGCAACGCGCACGCTGTCGGGGTGGGCAATATTGCGGAATGGGGGCGCGACCACCCTGGCTATCGCGGCTGGATTCGCCAGGACGCCATGACGCTTGCGGAAATGCTGCGCCCGGCAGGCTACTCGACGTTTGCGACGGGCAAGTGGCACCTGTCGTCACTGGCCGACCAAAACGGCAGCGGCCCCTACGACCACTGGCCGACGGGTCGCGGCTTTGATCGGTGGTACGGCTTCCACGGTAACGCCATCGATCACTGGCACCCCGAGATGTTCGAGAATACCTCGCCCGCCTATCCCCAGAAGACCGCCGACTACCACCTGAGCCACGACCTGGCCTCGCGCTCGATCGACTACATCGCCGATCACAGCTCGGCGACGCCCGAGCGCCCGTTCTTTTTATACCTGGCGTTTGGTGCGATGCACTTCCCGCTGCATGCGCCCGCCGACGATATCCGGCGCCACCGTGGACGCTATGACGAAGGCTGGGACGTGGTCCGCGACGCGCGGTTTGCAAAGCAGCTCGAGCTCGGCGTTGTGCCAGACGGAACGCGTCTGCCCGCGCGCAATGCCGACGTGCCTGCCTGGGCGACGCTCGACGCCGATCAGAAGCGACTGGCCGTGCGCGGTCAGGAGGTCTACGCCGCCTTTATCGAACATACGGACCGGCAAATCGGCCGCGTCGTCGACTTCCTCAAGGCGACTGGGCAGTACGACAACACGATCATCCTGGTGCTGTCTGACAATGGCGCAGCCTATGGCGGTCCGATCGAGGGAAGACTGGACGTGCGCCGCGACGCCTACCTCGGGCCAGCGCCCATCGAGGAGTTTCTCGGTGACATCGATCTGTTTGGTACCGACGCGTCTTACCCCATGTACTCGCGCGGCTGGGCGCAGGCCGGAAACACGCCGCTAAAGTGGTACAAGGCAGATACCTATGAAGGCGGCATTCGTTCACCGCTCGTGGTGAGCTGGCCCGCTGGTGACCTGCCCCAGGGTCAGATCAACGCGCAGTACCACCACGCCATCGATGTCGTGCCGAGCCTCATGAACATGGCCGGCCTGGAGCCGCCGCGTGAGTTCCGCGGCGCCGCGCCGCTGGCCGTTCAGGGCACGAGCTTCGCTTACAGCTTCGATAACCCCGCGGCCCCGACCCGCAAGCCCGTGCAGTACTTCGAGACGCTGGGTGACCGTGCGATCTGGGAGGACGGCTGGAAGGCCGTGGCACGCCACAAGGCGGGCGCGAGCTACGAGACTGATGTCTGGGAGCTATTCCATGCAGCCGAAGACTTCTCCGAGTCGAACAACCTCGCGGCACAATACCCGGAACGTCTCGAACGCCTGCGCGCGCTCTGGCAGCGTGATGCCGAACGCTACGATGTGCTGCCGCTAGAGGACGACACGCTCAAGCTCTACGAGGCCTCAGTGCCGCCGCCGCGTGCCACTTACCTCATGTTCCCGGGCATGACGCGACTCGACCGACTCAGTGCCCCCGACATCTTCACCTGGGACTCGGCGTTTCGCGCCGAGGTGAGCCTGCCGCGGTCGCGGGCCGATGGCGTCATCCTCTCCGCCGGGGACAGCAGCTGCGGCTACGAGTGGTATATGAAGAACGGCTACGTGCACTTTGCCTACGTCTACACGCGCAATGCGGTGTACAGCGGGCGTAGCCAGGGTCGCGTCGCCGCCGGTGATTACGAACTCGGTTTGCGCATTCGCAAGACGGGCGCCGAAACGGGCGTGGTGACGCTCACGGTCGATAGCGAGGCCGTCGGCGAGGTCGTGCTCGAACGCATGTGGCCCATCTATGCAGCCAACGCAGGCATCCGGTGCGGTGAGAACCATCACGCGCCGGTCTCGCGCGACTACACGCCGCCGTTCGAATTCGAGGGCACGATTGCACGCGTGGTGGTCGACGTCGATATGACGACGACGCGCACGGATTAGGCGTCGGTTATAACGCGGTGCGCGGCTGCCCGCGCAGGTGGCGGACGCGTGCAAACACGTCGACGCCCATCTGCCGAAGCACATCGGCGATATCGATGGGCACCCAGTTCTCGGCGATAAGCTCGCCGTCGACGCGGTAGAAGTCCATGACGCGGAAGTGGATCTCGCGGCCCGTGGGCCCGGTACCCAGCCAGTCGGGCCCCGAGTGAGTGCCGATGACCGAAGGCCAGCCGCCCGTCACCACGAAGTCACCGTCGTAGACGTTGGCCACGTGCTTGTGCACGCGCCGGTCGGGGAAGCCGCGCAGGAACGGAATCTGGTGGTGCGCCTCAAAGCCGGCCAGGCCCTTGCTGGTGCCAATGCCGGCGGGCCCGTACCACATGAAGCCCGGGCTCCAGAACCGGGCGTGGTCCATGCTCTTCAAGTCCGTGCCATCGAACTCACCCAGGCCTGCGTGCATGGCCTTGACGAGTCGCAGTGACTCGAGTCCACGCTCGAGATCGCAGGCTTCGAGATCGGCGCCGCCACCGCCTGCGGGCGCGGGCCAGGTGATCTCGGCACCGAGGCTCGGCGCGACAGGCCAGACGCCCGCCTGACGCATGAGGTCGAGCGTGTCGACGAGCATGTGCGTCTCGGCGACCCGGCCGTTGTCGCCGACGCGGTGGATTTCGCAGCAACGCAGCGTGACCACCTCGTGGTTGGCCGGGATATCGATCCAGTCCTGTTCGAAGCGGCCTTGCAGGTCGCTCATGATCGCGACGAAGTCGTGACCTTCGTAGTGGCCCGGCACGACGATGCGGTCGCGGCGTTCGAGATCGGGGAAAGCGGTGCGCAGCGGTTGCCAGAGGGCACCGACGATCTGGTCAGCGCCCGTGGCCTCGTTGACGGGGTGAAACGCGTTGAGCTGCGCGCCGTCTTCGTAAGCGTCGGCGGCGGCTGCGCCCAGCGATTCGATGGGCGTGCTGAACAGCGCGCGCAGTTTCTCCGCTACGGCGCGCTTGTTCGCCGCATGTGTTTCCCCACCGCTTGTTGGCACGTTCAGGCTGCCTTGGTCTTCTTGTATCGCGTGACGCGCAGATCGGCCTGCGCTTTGTGGCCCATCATGCCCTCGAGCCCGCACAGGCGCGAGCAGTATTCGCCCACGGTGGCTGTCGCCTCGGGCGAGACGCGTTGGTAGGTGCAGGTCTTGATGAATTTGCCGACCCAGAGACCGCCCGTGTAGCGCGCGGCGAGCTTGGTTGGCAGCGTGTGGTTGGTGCCGATCACCTTGTCGCCGTATGCGACGTTGGTTTCGGGGCCCAGGAACAACGCGCCGTAGTTGGTCATGTTGTTGAGAAAGTGATCGGGGTCGCGCGTCATGACCTGCACGTGCTCGCTGGCGATGCGGTCGGCTTCGGCCACCATCTCATCCTCGGTATCGCAGAGGATGATCTGACCGTAGTCGCGCCAGGCGGCACCGGCTACGTCGGCGGTCTCGAGCACGGTGAGCTGGCGTTCGATCTCGCGCTGCGTGTCTTCAACGAGCTGCGCCGAGTTTGTGAGCAGAATCGCAGGCGAGTTCGGACCGTGCTCGGCCTGACCCAGCAGGTCGGTCGCCGCCATTTCGCCGTCGCAGGTGTCGTCGGCGATGATCAGCGTCTCGGTCGGGCCCGCGAACAGATCGATGCCCACGCGGCCATACAGCTGGCGTTTGGCTTCGGCGACGAAGGCGTTGCCCGGGCCGACCAGCATGTCGACGGGTGCGATGGTCTCCGTGCCGAGCGCCATGCCGCCCACGGCTTGCACGCCACCGAGGCAGTAGATTTCATCGGCGCCCGCGAGGTGCATGGCGGCCACAATGGCGTCGTTGGGGCCACCGTCGTGCGGCGGTGCACAGGCGATGACGCGTTTGACACCTGCGACCTTGGCCGTGAGCACGCTCATGTGCGCACTGGCCACCATGGGATATTTGCCCCCTGGGATGTAGCAGCCCACGCTGTTCACGGGGATGTTCTTGTGACCCAGGAAGACGCCGGGCATGGTCTCTTCCTCGACGTCGCGCAACGCGGCTTTCTGAATTTCGGCGAACTTGCGGATCTGCTTCTGCGCAAAGTGAATGTCGTCGAGCGTCTGCTCTGGCAGACGTGCGATAGCTGCGTCAATCTGCTCCTGGGTCAGTTGAAACTGGTCGGGCGACCAGTTATCGAATTTTTCAGAGAGCTCGCGAACCGCAGCGTCGCCGCGTGACTCGATGTCGGCGAGAATGCCCTCGACGATACTCTTGACCTTGGCATCCATGTCGGCCGCGGCTGCGGCGTCGATGCCTTTCTTGATGACCTTGATCACGGTGATAGCCTCGCGAACGGAATTGGGTTGATGTCAGGAGTGGTAGGACGGCGACTGTGGCAGGTCGCCGCCGCGCACGACCCAGGCTTCGACCCGTTCGTGCGTTGAATTCGAAAAGCTTCGCGCCATGCCGATGGGCACTGTGAGCACGTCACCCGGAACCATCTCGACGTCGCCGTCGGGCAGGCCCACGGTGAGCTGCCCGGCATGCATCATGATGACTTCTTCTTCATGGCGCGTGTGCAGGGGTGAGCCGGCACCCGGCTGGATCTGGACGTGGCGCACCTGGAAGCCATGCAACCAGTTCATGTGCCCCGCAGCGAGACCTTCGGCGTCGCTTGCGCTGCCAATGACAGGGCGTTCTTCAATGCCTTGCAGCGTGCTGCAGGTCAGGGCGTCCAGTGAGTCATGTCGCAACACGCAGCCCCCCATGTCGTCGGCCTTGAGCCGGTCGAGTGCGGCGACATCCGCTTTGGTGGTGGGCGGCATCACGGTCTTGTCATCGGGCACGGTTTCACCGCGCGTTGTGTCCACGAGGCTGCCGTCCTCGAGCAGCACCAGGCCATACTTTTCCGCGTTGTCGAACACATAGGGGGCCCAGGTCACGCGGCCCGGGTCATTGCCGCCCAGTACAGCGAAGAGGTAGCCCGTGCTGTCACCGACGTTCTCGAAGCCGCGGAACACGTGCACGGGGATCGAGATTGTGTCACCGGGGTGCAGCACGACCTCACCATCCTCGAGATTGGGGCCCATCTTGAACGCCCAGGTGCCCGAATGAACGATAAACACTTCAGCCGTTTCGTGGCTGTGCTGCGAGTTGACGCAGCCCGGCGGCTGGCGTGCGCCGCCAATGTTGAAGCCGTGTGGCAGCCTGACGTGGACGTGCTGGTCCGGGCTCTCCGACACGCCGGGGCCGATGATCGTGAAGTTCTCTTTTTCTGCGCTGCCCGGGGTGCGGGTGTCAATGAACGCCGTGGTGCAGGGCCGAAGGTCCGCGTAGCGCACGAGGCGCTTGGCGAGCAACGACGCGTGCCGTTGCGCAGTGGCGGCGGCTTGAGCCATGTACGGGTCCCCGAACGGCGCGCTGGCGCCGACAAACGAATATTCAATGTACTTCGAATGCAATTCCAGATCAACCAAGCATGGCAACACTTGCTGGCCACGAGTTGGATACGCGAGCAGCCTTTGGAGAACTTGATCTGCATTCGCAGTACAATCGCCGCTCGTGGTCCTTGGGGCCGGTGGAGCAGGGCACATGGCAGCGGAACGGACGGGGGCTTACGGCCCTGACGACGACATCGTCGACTTCATCCTCGGGATCACCTACGAGATCTGGGAGGAGCGGGGCGTCGACCTGATCCACCAGTACTACGGCGAGGACTGCATTGTCTGGGGGCTGGATGGCATCACCCATGGCGCCCAGGCCGTCATTGACGCCACATGGGCCACACTCGCTGCATTTCCGGACCGCCGGCTCATCAACGAGCACGTGATCTGGTCGGGCAGCAAGGACGTGGGCTTCTACAGTTCGCACCGCCTTCTGTCGACGGGCACCAACGAGGGGCCGTCGGTCTATGGCCCCGCCACGGGCAACCGCATTCGTATGACCAACATCGCCGATTGCTTTGTCGAAAACGGCCTGATCACGCGCGAGTGGCTCGTGCGTGACAGCATGATGTTCGCGACGCAATTGGGCGCCGATGTCGCGGCCGCAGCGCGCGAAATGCGCGCCGGCCGAACCGAAGAACACCAGGCTTGGCTCGACAGCGAACACGCGCGCGTGCGCGCCGCCGATACTGCAGATGTTGCGCCCGTCGATCCGGTTGCAGACCCCGAGGCGTTTGCGCGCGCCGCTATTCAAAGCGTGTGGTTCGGTGACCTCGCCCGCTTTGCGCGTGCTTACGCGCCCTATTGCGTGCTGCACCGCTCGCCGTTCGATCACCACTCGGGCCGTGACGACTTGTTCGCCTACTACGCGTCGCTTCGCGAGGTGCTTGGGAAGGTCTCGGTCAGTGTCGACCACGTCGCGGCACAGCCCGTGTCCTCGAACGGCATCGATATTGCGGTGCGCTGGACCGTTGCCGGTGAGCATGAAGCGCCGTTCTGCGGTGCCGCGGCCACGGGTAAGCCCCTGTTCATCATGGGCGTCTCGCACTGGCGTTGCATAGCGGGCCGCATCACAAGCGAGCGAACGGTGTTCGACGATCTCGCCCTGCTGAGCCAGGTGGTCGATCCTTGAGTCGGCGCATCGTCGACGCGCACCACCACCTCTGGGACCTCGCGGTCTGCCACTACCCGTGGCTCATGGCCAAAGGCGTGCGCCGGTTCTTCGGTGACCCGACACCCATCCAGCACGACTACGGTGTCGACGATCTGCGCGCTGATGCCGCGCCCTACGACATCGTAGCGTCGGTGCACATCCAGGTGGGCGTGTCGCTAGAGGACGTTGTGCACGAGACGCGTTGGCTGCAGTCGATCGGTGACGCCTACGGTTTGCCCAACGCGATTGTCGCCTACTGCGATATGGAGCGCGCCGACGCAACGCGTGTCATCGAAGAGCATGCGGCGCACGCGCGGCTTCGGGGCCTGCGCCAGATCGTCGGACGCTCCGACGCTGAGGACGCCGTAACGGGCAGCGGCAGCCTGCTCGCGGATGCGCGCTGGCGCGAACACCTGGCCGCGCTCGGTGCGCTGGGTTTGAGTTTTGACCTGCAGCTCACACCGGGGCAGATGGCCGCAGCGGCCGAGGTGCTGGCCGAGGCACCCGACACGCCCGTGGCGCTCTGCCATTGCGGTTCACCCTGGGACCAGACTGCGGCCGGCCTGCGCGCCTGGCGCGAAGGGCTCGAGCTGCTGGCCTCGCTGCCTCAGGTGTCCTGCAAGATTTCCGGGCTCGGGATGTTCGACCATGATTGGGATGTCGACTCGATTCGCCCCATCGTCGAGACCTGCATCGAGGTCTTCGGGCCGGCGCGCGCGATGTTCGGCTCGAACTTTCCCGTCGACAAACTGCACGCCAGCTACGCGGACGTCTGGGGTGCCTTCGAGACCATCGCAGCGCAGCTGCCGCAGGCCGATCAGGGCCTGCTATTCGGTGGCACAGCGCGCGCGTTTTACCGCATCGCGTCAGACAGCTGATTGGCACCGGCCAGCAGGAAGGCGTGGTCGGACTTGAGCAGGAACAGGCTCGACCCGAGCTCGCGCCAGCGCGGCAGCTCCGACAGGTTGGGCGTGAACATGCCGACAGTCATGCCCGCATCACGGCACTGGCTGCAGATGGTCTCTACGGCTTCGATAACGGCGGCATCGTCGGGCGCGCGCTGCATGGCAACTGCTAGGTCGGCGCGGCCGACGAACAGAGCGTCAACGCCTTCCACGCGGGCAATCTCGGGTACTTGATCGAGCGCGGCCAGGTCTTCAATTTGCACAACCACGCTCGTGTGTTTGGCGCTCGCCTCGAGATGCGCGGCCATACCCAGCGTGCCGTAGCCTGCCGCACGCGGTGAGCCCGCAAACCCCCGACCGCCATCGCCAAAATGGCTGGCGCGCACGATGCGCTCGGCCTGGGCGACACTCGTGACGTGTGGCACGAGAATGCCGCTCGCGCCGCTGTCGAGCGCATTGCGAATCTCGCGCGCTGAATCGTCGGCGGTGCGGACCAGGCTCGGCATGTCGGCCGCGCGACAGGCCGCGAGACACAGGTCGGTGTCACTGCGACCAAACGGCGCGTGTTCGCTGTCGATGGTCACGACGTCGAGCGAGGACAAGCCGAGCACCTCGGCCACGACGGGTGAGGGCGTTTTCATGAAGGTGCCCATGATCGGCGCACCCTTTGTGAGCCGATCCCGGAAGGACACTATACGGCTGCTCATGCGCTTCCCCAGAGTTGATCGCTGGCGCGTGCTGCGCCTTCAGCCATGCTGGCGAGCTTGGCATAGACGATGTTCTCGTCGACGGCGCCGAAGCCCGCAAAGGTCGAGAAGCCACAGTCCGTGCCTGCCATGACCCGGTCGCGACCCACGATACCGGCGTAACGGCAGATCCGCTCCGCAACGAGCTTGGGGTGTTCGACGAAGTTCGTGGTCGAGTCGAGCACGCCCGGGATCAGGACGAGGTCCTCGGGCAGGTCCGTGTTGGCGAAGACCTCCCACTCGTGCGCGTGGCGCGGGTTCGACGACTCGAACAGCAGCGCGCCGATATGCGCCTTGAGCGCGATTGGCAACACGAGCTCCATGGGCGCATCGTGGTGGTGCGGGCCCTCGTAATTGCCCCAACAGACATGCAGGCGCACGCGGTCGCGGGGGATCCCCTCGAGCGCCATGTTGAGCGCTTCCACGTGCAGCGTCGCCTGGGCTATGTAGTCCGAATCCGGTTTGCCCTTGAACATCATGTGCCGGCCCAGCCCCAGGTCGGGTGAATCGAGCTGCAGCACAAGGCCGGCGTCGACGATGGCTTGGTACTCGGCCTTCATCGCCTCAGCCAGCGCCATGAGATAGTCCTCGTGCGTGGCGTAGTGCTGATTGGGCTGGAACAGCGCGATGACGCCCGGGGAAGCGGCGTTCATGAAGCCTTCGACGGGTGGTGCGGCGGTCATTGCCGCCCGCATGTTGTCGATATCGTCAGACGCCGGTTGCATGTCTTTGACGCGAATGGCTCCCACGCAACACGGCCGGCGGTAGGTGGGCGTTCCCCCCGAATCAGCGAGGCGCTTGAGGAAACTCGGGTAGTCCTCAAGGTCGCTGGGTGGCTCGCGCTCGCTGTCGCCGTCAAAGCCCGTGATGCGATCCTTGATGTAAGTAGCGTAGCTGATCTTGCTCATTTCGCCGTCGCTGACGACGTCAACGCCGCTATCGATCTGGCGTGCGACGACCGCGGCCACGGCCTCACGGATGATGCCGCCGGCGTCATCTCGCGGTTCGCCACGCTCGGCTGCAAACACCACATCGGTGACGGCCTGCGATCGGGGCAGGCTGCCCACGTGCGTGGTGAGGATGCGGTCCTGGCTCGTTTTCATGGTGTTCCTGTTGTTGTTCGAGATGACGGTTGTTCAACCAGCGCCACGAGAGCTGCAGTTACGGCAACGGGCTGTTCGAGGGTCGCGATGTGCCCGCAGTCGTCAATGACTTCAAGCCGAGCCCCCGGAATCGCATCGGCCATGAATCGATGATAGCCAACGGGGCACAACTTATCTTCGGCGCCACAGAGCACGAGCGTCGGGCAGTCGATCGTGGCGAGCGTGGTCGCACTGTCGACGCGGTCGCGCAGCGCGATTGACTGGCGCTCGAATACGTCGGGCCCGAGTTCGAGTGCCATGTCGAGCAGCAGATTGAGCAGCGCCTCATCATCGCGGTGCGACTCGGCGAGGTAGAGCGGTTTCATCGACTCGACGGCCAGCGTGCGCAGACCGCCCGACAACGCGATATCGATCTGCTCGAGCCGCAGTGACTGGCGCTCGGGTGCCTCGGCGTACGGGTTGGTGTCCAAAAGTGCGAGGTGCGTGACGCGTTCTCGCGCCTGGCGCCAGATCTCGAAGGCCAGGATGCCGCCCATTGACAACCCAACGAGCGCGAACTCTGGCGGCGCGGAATCGAGTACTTGCATCGCCATGTCGGCGAAGTTGTCGGCGCGCGTTGTATCCGCGTGCAGTGCGGGATAGGGCAGTGCATCGGTTTGCGGCGTCCACAGCCGCGCGTCGCACATCATGCCGGGCAGGTAGACGACGGCGGGCGCCGGCACGGCCTACTCGCCGGTCTTGAGCAGCCGGGCCGAGCCGCCGCGAATGGGAATGCCCGAGAAGGCCCGCTTCTCGGGCGAGAGCTCAGGCCGCTCAATGCGTTCGAGCAGCATCGATGCCGCCGATTCCGTCATGCGCTGCACGGGCTGGCGCACGGTCGTGACGTCATAGGCCGCATAGCGCGCCGGGCCGACCCCGTCAAAACCGACGATCGAAATGTCGTCAGGCACATGCAGGCCGTGGCCTTCACGTGCCTCGTCGATGCAGCCGATGGCCATGACATCGTTGGCGGCAATGACGGCGTCGGGTACGTTGCCGCGTTTCTCGACGAGTTCCGAAAAACAGGCGCGGCCCGTCTCGTAGCCGAAGTCACCGCTGACCGTGGTGACGTCAGTGATACCGAGCTGGGTAAGCTCATTGAGGGCGCCCATCTTGCGCTCGATGCTGACGACCGAGTCCTCGGGGCCCTCGACGACGCCAAAGGACCGGTGACCGGCGCGCACCAGTTCGTCGACCAGCCAGCGCTCGCCGGCCTCCTGATCGCACCGCACGGAGCTCACGAGCGGCTCGCGCGAGGTGCGGTTGTAAAACACGACGGGGATGTGGGCGCTCTCGATGGTGCGCAGCTGCTCGGGCGAGAACATCGCCGCCGTGATCACGCCGTCCACGCGGTACTGCAGCATTTGCTCGACCACACTGCCGGTGTCGCCCTCGCGTTCGAGCGCGAACAGCAGCACGCGCACGTTGCGTTCCGAGAACCGCTGCGTGAGCTGCACGAGCACCTCGGGGTAGTAGAGGTTGGTGAGTTTGGAGATCACCACGGCCACCATGTTGGAGCGTTGCGTGATGAGACCGCGAGCGATCGCGTTGGGCCGGTAGCCCAGTTTGTCGGCGGCGGCCATAACCCGCTCGCGCATGGCCTTCGAGGCACTGGCCCCGTCCTGGAAGACGCGGGACACCGCCGATTGCGAGACGCCGGCCAGCTCGGCGACGTCGTAGGAGGTCGCGCGCTTCTTGCCCGACTTGCTCCCTTTGTCCTTGGTTTTTCGTGTCTTGCTCATGCGCCGCGCCATGTTGCCGGCTTTCATTGTCGCCGGATAGTAGGCAGTATTGCATTCGTATGCAATTTGGCGCCAAACATGTCTGAAAGCCTGTCAGGACAGCTCGCACTGGTCACGGGGGCCGGCCGTGGCCTGGGCCGCGCCTGTGCCGAGGGGCTTGCTGACGCGGGTGCCCGGGTTATCGCCACGGCACGCACAGCCTCAGATCTGGAGGCGCTCGCAGCCCATGATTCGGGCCGCATTGAGACCTGGACGGGCGACGTCACTGAGGACGCGTTCGTCGAGCGTGTGGCCGCGATCGAGGGTCTGTCGATCCTCGTCAACAACGCAGGCGCCAACCGGCCGCAGTCCTTCGTCGAGGTCGACGCCGAGTCGCTGGATTTCGTGCTGAATCTGAATGTGCGCGCAGCATTTCGGGTGGCGCAGGCTGCAGCACAAGCGATGCTGCGCACGGGCGGTCCGGGCGCGATCATCAACATGTCGTCACAGATGGGCCACGTCGGCTCGCCGAAGCGCAGTGTGTACTGCATGACCAAGCACGCCGTGGAAGGGCTCACCAAGGCCATGGCCGTTGAGCTCGCGCCGCACGGCATCCGCGTCAATACGGTCGCACCCACCTTCGTCGAGACGCCCTTGACCAAGCCCATGCTCGACAACCCGACGTTTCGCGACTTCGTGTTCGGCATGATTCCGATGGGCAAGCTGGCGTCACTTGAGGACATCGCGGCGGCCGTCATGTACCTGGCATCACCGGCCTCGAGCATGGTCACAGGCCACAGCCTGCGCGTCGACGGCGGCTGGACCGCGCAATAACAAGAACCCTGGCAGGAACACGCGCCCATGGCTGAATTCGGCACCCTGAACTGGATCATCCTTGTCACCTATGTGCTGCTGAACCTGCTGCTGGGCTGGGTGCTCAGCAAGAAGGTCGAAACGGCCGAGGACTTTTATCTCGGTCGGCGCACGACGCCCTGGTGGGCCATCGGCATTTCGGTGATCGCCACTTATGTGAGTGCGCTCTCGTTCCTGGGCGGCCCGGCCTGGTCGTACACGGAGAGCATCGCGGTCATCGCGATCCACCTGAACTACCCGATCGTGATCTTCCTCGTGATCACGATTTTTCTGCCGTTCTTCTTCAATTCAGGCGTGGCGTCGATTTACGACTACATGGAGCAGCGCTTTGGCCCCACCTCGCGCGCCGTGATCTCGGCCGTGTTCCTGGTCTCGCAGGCGCTGACCTCGGCCGCGGTGCTCTATGCGACGGCGCTCGTGATCCAATTCATCACGGGCGTCGACGTGAAGATGGCTATCGTCCTGGTCACGATCATCGCGCTGATCTACACAATGATGGGCGGTATCACGGCTGTGATCTGGACGGATGTGATCCAGGCGGGCGTGCTGCTCGTCGGCGCGCTCATTATTTTCTTTGCGCTCATCAACAACATGCCGGCGCCGCTGGGCGAGGTGCTCGACAGCCTCAAGGCCGCGGGCAAGACGAACCCACTCGACCTGTCGATGGACTTCACGCTCGAGGCCACGGTGTGGTCGGGCGTGATAGCGATGACGATCTTCCACGTGACGGTCTATGGCGCGAACCAGATGATGGTGCAACGCACGCTGGCCGCGAAGAACATCGGCGACGCCAAGAAATCATTTCTGCTCATGGGCTTCGTCGCGTTCTTCATCTACTTCCTGTTTTTTGTGCTCGGCATTCTCTTTTACGGCTACTACGGCGGCCAGGAGTTTGAGGATGGCAACACGATTATCTTGAGCTTCGCGACCGACTACGGCTTGCCAGGCCTCATGGGCATTATCGCTGCGGCCGTCGTGGCGGCCTCGATGTCATCGCTCGACTCGGCCTTCAATTCGCTGGCCACGATTTCAACGATCGACTTCTACCAGCGCTACTTCAAGAGAGCCGAATCACCCGAGCATTACCTGACGGTGACGCGGTGGTTCACAGTGCTCTGGGCTGTGCTTATCATCGTGCCGGCGATGCTCTACGTGAACAGCGAGGGCTCGATTCTGCGCACGCTGTCGCAAATCGGTTCCTACTTTGTGGGCGCCAAACTCAGTATGTTCGGCCTGGGCTTCTTTTCGAAGCAGACGACAGAGAAGGGCCTGCTTGCGGGTGTCGCCGTGGGCTTTATTGTGATCTGGCTCGTGGCCACGAATACCGACATCGCCTGGCCCTGGTACTGCGTCATTGGTGGTGGTGTGAACATCATCGTGTCGCTCGTGGCGAGTCGCCTCATTGACGGCCGGCAGGCCGAATGGTCGGCCTACTCGATCCCGGGCCAGCAGCGCGAATTCCGCGAGAAAGGCCTGCCCGAGATGGAGAATGGCTGGTACTTGGTACCCGGCAAGATCGACCGCGTGAGCTGGTGGCTGCTTGCGTTCTTCATCTTCACGATCGTCTTCCTCTATGCGTTCGAGGCGCTGATCTGATGCGCCGCTTGCGAGTCGCGCTGGCCCTCACGGTGCTGGCGGTGCAGGCCTGCGCGGCTGATGCGCAGCCGCCGCCCATGAGCATCGAGGCGCTGCGCGAGTATGACTTCGATGTGACGCTCGCGCGGGTCCGACCGCTTGAGGCCGAGGCGGGTTACTCGGCCTATCTCGTTGCCTACGAGCACGCGGGTCTGAGCCTGCACGCGATGGTGGCCGTACCCGATACCCCGGTGCCTGAGGCTGGCTTTCCCGTTGTTGTTGCCCACCATGGCTACGTGCCTGACCCGCGCCGATACGGCATCACGAGCGAGGATGTGGATGCACGACCCGGCGACTACTACCGCTCGGTGCCCGGGCTGTTCGCGACGCGTGGTTTCCTTACCGTGATCCCCGACTACCGGGGCCACAATAATTCCGAGGGATTCGCTTTCATCGATCCGCAGGACGAGCAGTCGGTGGGCTACTACGCCGAAGATGTCGCCGCGTTGCTCTCAGCCGTCGACCAGCTCGAGCAGGCCGATGCCGACAACGTGTTTTTCTGGTCCCATTCCATGGGCGGTAGTGTCGCGCTGCGCGTGCTGCTCGCCACCGATACCGTGCGCGCAGCGTCGTTCTGGGCCACGATGAACGTGGATGATCTTGCGGACCAGGTCGCGGCGCTCGACGGGCCGGTGATCGTGCACCACGCCGTCGGCGACACGGCGACCCCGGCCACCAACAGCCTGAGCTTTGCACAAGCTCTGGCCGGTGCCGGGCGGCTGCACGCCGTGTCGCTGTACCCGGAGTCCGACCACTACTTTGCGTTGCCGCGCCGAGAGGCCGCCGCCGAGGCGGATGTGGCCCTGTTCCTGGAGCGCCTGCAATGACGCGCATCGCCGAGAGAAAAGCGTTCTTTGAGGACTATCGCGCGGCACTCTACGACTGCGACGCGGCAGCCTTGCCCAGACAGCTTTCCGAACTGTGCGCGCCCGATTGCGATGTGCAACTCGCCCACCCCATGGGTCGTGTGCAGGGCCCGGCGTCTCTGTTCGAGACCGGTTACGCGCCCTTGCTCGAGGCGATCCCGGATCTCGAGCGCCGCGACTATATCGTCATCGGTGCGCACGACCAGGGTCGGGACTGGATCGGTTGCGGCGGCTATTACTCGGGTGTGTTCGAGAAGCCCTGGCTCGATATACCGGCCACGCGCCATTTCGTGCACATGCGTTACATCGAGTTCTTCGGCTTTCGCGACGGCCGCATATCGGACTTGCGCCTGCTCTGGGACATTCCGTCCGTGATGATGCAGGCGCGGGCCTGGCCCATGGCGCCGAGTCTCGGTGTGGAGTTGCTCGTGCCAGGCCCGGCGACACAGGACGGTATTGTTCGTGGCGACAGCGAACCGGCCCACAGCGCTGCCAGCATGACGCTCGTCAACGACATGATCGATGGCCTGTCGCGGTTTGCCGAAGGCGGTGCCGAGGCCATGGGCCTTGAGCAGTTCTGGCACCCGAAAATGAACTGGTACGGCCCTGCGGGCATTGGCGCCAATCGCCGTCTCTCAGGCTTTCGGAACTGGCACCAGATTCCGTTCCTGAAGAGTCTGCCCAATCGCACCTCGGATACGAAGGCGGGCGGCTACGACTGCTACTTCGCCGACGGCGATTACGTGGCGTTCTGCGGCTGGCCCGCCATGCACGCGACGGTGTCAGGCGACGGCTGGATGGGAGTCAGCCCGTCCGACCGCGAGATCCATTTTTCGAGCCTCGATCTCTGGCGCTGTGAGAACGGACAGATCCGTGAGAACTGGGTGCTCATTGACCTGCTCGATGTCTGGGCGCAGCTCGGGGTGGATGTCCTCGAACGCATGCGCGAGGTCACCTTCGACCGCCAGCCCATCGATTTCAAACCCTGAACCAAGGACACACGACGTGAGTGGACAACGCCCCGATCAGGCCGAGCTGACCAAAGATAACGACCTCTCGAAAACCGACGAGACGCTGGGCGTCATCGACGCCATGGTCGACGGCCTCAACGATCACGACATCGACAACATGGGGCGCTTCTTCAGCGAGTCATTCCGCTGGATTGGCAACGCGGGCTGTGGCTTCAAGAGTGGCTTAAAGGAATTCCAGGACGGCTGGCAGCGGCCGTTTCAAGCGGCCTTTTCAGACAAGGTCTGCACCGATGAAGCCCGTATCACGCAAGGCGAATGGTGCGCCGCGTTTGGTCGGCAGGAGGCCGTGCACAGCGGCGAGTTCATGGGAATCGCACCCACAGGCAAGCGCGTCGAGATCCGCTACATGGACTTCTGGAAAGTCGTCGACGGCAAGATCGTCGACAACTGGGTCATGGTCGACTTCCCGCACGTCATGCGCCAGCTGGGCGTCGACCCGTTCGACGGCCACGGCTGGGAGCGCTTTGATTCGACGTCGATGCCGAGCAACGTCGCCGACTGATCCCGTGCGGTCCCGCCGCGCACGCTGCGACCAATCCTCGAAATCGTGAAACCAATCGGTTTACCAATAGCGCGTTCTGCGGAATTGGCTGTGCCTTGAGAAAGCCTCTTCAGCACGCATCATTCTTCAGCCTCGGGACAATAAGAGTTCAAAAACAAAGGCTTGGAGCGATTGGTAAGACCAAAATGCTCTATTTGGAGAGTGTTTTTGGTTGAAATTCTGGTCATAATTGGATTATAAACCCCCTTCGGTTGCTTACCGAACACTACTGCTTCTTAGGGGGGATCTAAGATGAACGTCAAGCGTGCGAGCGCTCTGCTCGCAATACCTGCGTCAACCCTGACACTCATGTCAGCGGCCATCGCGCAGGAAGAACCAATCGAGGAAATCGTCGTAAAGGGCATCCGCGGATCGCTCGCAACGGCGATTGATCAGAAGCGCAATTCAGACAACCTGGTCGAAGTCATCATCGCCGAGGACATCGGGAAGCTGCCCGATCAGAACCTCGCTGAGGTCCTTGAGAACATCCCGGGCATCCAGATCACGCGCGAAGCAGGCGTGGGTAACGGCGTCCAGATTCGCGGGACCAATGCCAACCGGACGGAGATCAATGGGGTCTCGACCGTCGGTTCCGGCGCAGGTCGTACGGGGATCAACTTTGAGGACGTCTCGGCCGCGATTATCGCGGGCGTTGAAGTCACCAAGTCGCCAGAGGCCAAGACCATCGAAGGCTCAGTTGGCGGCACGATCAATCTCCGGACGATTCGGCCGCTGGAGCTCAGCGATTCGCTGGCAGTGGTTCGAATTCAGGGTGAAGACAGCAGCCTGTCGACCGATGGTATCCAGCCCCGTCTCGCAGGGACCTGGGGTGACAACTGGTCGACGGATTCGGGCGATTTCGGCGTCGTTGTCAGCGGCAGCTACACCGAACAGGACGTCACCGCATTCCGTCCTCGCACGGACCGCGACAACTTTGTCGGCTCGGCGAGCGGCGCAGCGAGCGCGCAGCCCTTTGATTTCCTGCCCATCCAGTTCCTCGTGCAGGACTACGACAACTTCGAGTACGAAACCATCATCTTCGCGGGTTCGTTCGAGTGGGCGCCCAATGACAGCATGACGCTCTACTTCGACACGATCATCAACGATCAGGAACGCCTCCAGGAAAGTTCTCGTGTGCAAGCTTCAGGTGTTTCCGATTTGCGTAACTTCTCCGTCCCGGATGGCTTCGAGCTTGTGAACTTCGGCAGCATCGACGGCGAGAATGGCGGTCAGAACCTGGGCTCCATTCAAGCGGCGCTGTTCGGCACGATCCCGATTGAAACGGGCGGCGCTGATCCGAACCTGCGTCTGTCGACCGACACGAGCTCGCGCGTCACCGAAAGCCAGATCTTCCGGTTGGGTACGGACTGGGAGCGTGATCGCTGGTCGGGCCGCGTTGAGGTCTCGACGTCGCGTTCAGAGACGGACAACCCGAATTTCAGCACCACGCTGAACTTCATCAACCCCAATGCAGCGACCAACTCAAGTAACGAGAACGGCACGCCGTTCGCCTACGATCTCCGTGGCGGGCTGACGTTTGGTATCGCGTTTGGCGCTGCCGGTGCACCGGCACCGGCCGACCTGTTGAACCCGGCGAACTACGTCCTTCGTGATGTGAACATCGGGCAAGACACGACCGAAAACACCGAAGACGCGTTCCTGTCCGATTTCTCGTTCGACTTGCAGTGGAAAGCGATTGCGTCGATTGACTTCGGCTATCGCTACAACAAGACCACGAGCACAACGGATGAAGTACGCTCCAACACCGGCATTCGACAGCTTGCTGAAGCGCCGACCGGAGACTTGTTCGAGAGCATCTTAACGACAGGCCCGGACAACTTTGATGCGGCCGACGGTCGAGCGCTGTTCGTCCGCGACTTCCTGCTCATCAACCCCGAAACGGCCAACTCGGACCCGGGGGCGGTACTCGACGTCATCAACGCGGCCATTGTGGCGAATAACGCGATCACCGGTGCGACGCGACCGCCAATCAGTGATCCGACATCGCGCACAGCGGCGTTCTTCGATGTCGAGGAAACCACGAGCGCGCTGTATGCACAGGCCAACTTTGAAGTCGGCATGTTCCGCGGCAACTTCGGCTTCCGCTATGTGGACACCGATCTGGACTCGCGTGGCTTCCGTGTCACGGATGGTGTCAGCACGCCAACGTCCACAAGCTCGAGCTACGAGTTCTTCCTGCCGCGCATCAACATCGTGGCAAGTCCCCGTGATGATCTGGTTCTGCGACTGGGCTGGACGAAAGACATCCGACGACCCAACTTCGATGACCTGTCCACATCGTTCTCGTTCAGCACGAGCCCGAACCCGCCCGTAAGTCTTGGCAACCCGGCGCTTGAGCCCGAAGAGGTCGATTCGCTCGACATCTCAGCCGAGTGGTACTTCGCACCGGCTGCTGTCGCGAGCATCGGCTACTTCCGCAAGGAGCGTACGGGTGTATTCGTTCGCAACGACGAAGACCCGATCGAGGACGCCAACGGCTTCCGTGATATCACGGACCCGTGTGAGGCCGGCGGCATCTTCAACCCGATCGCCGACCCCAACGTGTTCGCACCGCCGGGAACTCCGCCAGGTGTCTGTGTGCCGACCACGCAGATCATCAACGGCACGGGTGAAACGACGCAGTCCGGTTTCGAGTTTGCGATCCAGTACGACCTGTCGAACTTCGAGGAGCAGCTGGGCTGGGCCTCGGGCTTCGGCTTCCTGGCCAACTACACGATTCAGGACTTCGATGGTGGTGATAACTTCCTCGGCCCCACGAGTCGTGCCGACACGGTGTTCACCGCACTCGGTAACCCCGATGTCACGCTGCGACAGCCGCTCGTGGATCTCTCGGAGAATGCCTACAACATCACGGTGTTCTACGAGAAGTATGATCTCTCGGCGCGACTGCGTTACACCTGGCGTGAGGCTTATCGTTCTACCGATTTCGGTAGCACGACGAGCTTCCCCTGGGGCTTCCCGGTGGTCCAGGACGACCGTGGGCAGCTCAACGGCAGCATCAGCTACAACGTCACCGACAACCTCAATGTTGGTCTGGAAGCTATCAACATTACGGAGTCTGAAGTCGAGCAGTACTGTGTCAACGAGAACGCATTGCTCTGCTTCCAGGGCCTGACCGATCGTCGTGTCACGTTTGGCGCCAGCTACCGGTTCTAAAAGGCGAGGCCCCGGCCATGCGCCGGGGCCTTACCCCGCTTCCGGTTTGACTCGGGATACCCCCGCTGACCAAGAGCCTCGCCATGAGTTCCGATCAGCACTGCACGAAAGCAACGGCCCGCGGCACCGCTTTTTGCGTGATTTTGAGCATTGCACTCGGCCTGGACGCCTGCGGATCAGGTGGTGGTACCCCAACAGTCGCCACGCCGCAAAACCCGCCGCCCGTTGTTACCCCGCCACCCGTTGATGAGGCCGCCTACACGGTCGTCTCCACACGAACGCTGTCGGCCGATGGCTTCGAGGCGGGCGTGGACACTTACGATCTGATTCGGAACTTCGGCGGCCCGAATCCGATCGAGGCGCCGGACCTCTACGCGGTCAATCACCCCGGCGCGCCACACATCTACGAGGACGAAGACGCCGAGGTCGGAAACCACTTTGTCTTTGTCCTGCACCGGGATCTGGACCGGGACCGAGATCGCCTGGACATCACGGATCGGCAACGGAACGAGATCAAGACCTACAACTCGTCTGAAGACGCCGTGAAGGGCTTTGAGAACGAGACGCTCGTCTTCCGCTGGAAGTTCAAGATAAACGCGGACATGAGTGTCTCGACCCGATTCACGAACCTGTTTCAGTTGAAGGCAGTCGGTGGCGACGATAGCCAGCCCATCATTACAATTTCGGGCGCAGAGCGTAGCGGCGAAGACGGCATCGAAGTTCGCCACAGCCCTCTGCAGGCGACAGCGCTGCTTGCGCGAACACCCTGGCCCGAAGTCACCGGGGAGTGGCTCGACGCCTACTGCCGGGCGACGTTCTCCGATACAGGGGCATTCCGCATGATTGTGACTCGAGTCCGTGATGGTGCGGTCATCTTCGACATTGCTGTCGATGAGCTCGACTTATGGCGTGGCGACAGTCCGGAACACTTCGTCCGGCCCAAGTGGGGCATCTACCGCTCGCTGGTGGATCTCGACAACCTTCGCCCTGACGAGGAGCGCGTCCGCTTCGCTAACTTTGTCCTTAGTAAGGTCGTCCTCGACAACTAGCGACGCCACCTTCGGGTCACTCATACGTGACATTGCGCGTGACGTAACCGTCTTCGTTGGCCCGGATTGGCGCCGTGTCTTTCATGACGACGTCCTCGATCTCGGTTATCGGTTCACCGTTCGTCAGGTACAGGTCGAGTGGTGGGGGGGCGCGCGCGGGAGGGGGAGAAAAGGTAGAGAGACGGGAGCCGGGGGACGCGACCCCGCGGCGAGAGAAGTTTGGAGGCCCGGAGGAGGACAATTAGAAAACGCAGGAGG
>ERZ1740065.61-NODE-61-length-47306-cov-10.219974_pt1 | contig 47306 bp, 72 predicted proteins | sample MGYA00581738_ERZ1740065 | MGnify/ENA primary metagenome ERZ1740065 (study PRJEB43018, sample SAMN04849749) | marine metagenome | isolation source: floating plastic debris | place: Pacific Ocean | collected 2008-09-01 | study: EMG produced TPA metagenomics assembly...
CGACGGCAGTGCCACCATACTGTTTTTCTAGCTCAGCCAGAATCAGCTCTTGTGCAGCCAGCTGATCACCGCTGGCGACCAGGGCCTTGATTTGCTCTTGCTGCTGGGCCGTAAACTGGGTACCAGAGCGCGATAGGGCACTGAGTCCTTTGACCGGATCTTCGAGAGCTTTGGCAACCTGAATCAAATTCGCTTCTAAGTCACCTTCGAGGGATTCAGCCAAATCCTGGGAGACAGCTAGCGTCCGAAAAAAGGTATCGCCCGTAATCGACCGAAAGGACAGCAGGGCTCTAGAGGCCCGCAACGTCGCCTCTTCACTGGTTAAAGTGGCATCGCCCAGGCCATCGGCAAAGTTAACAATCTGATCGAGGCCAACCCCGGCACTGCCGCCCGTTTTTTCGAGCGCCTTATCCACGCCGCCCAGGATGCGCTCATACTCAGCAGCGCCTTGAGCCCCTTTAACAAACACACCGCCGACTGCAGCGGTGAGGGCACCGCCGATCGCGCCCGCTGCCTTGAGGGCTGATTTCTCTAATTCCTGATTGGTTGCAGCGGCTTCCTTCTTTAATTTTTCGGCGGCGTCAGCAGCTTTGAGCAGTTCCTTCGTGATGACTTCGACCTCTTCATCGGTGAGGCCATACTGCTTTTTCAATTCGGCGGCGGTTTTGGTTGCATCCTCATTGCGCTTCCGAATTTCCTTGATTTTGTCTTCGACCTTAGAGGCTTCGGCGACCGTCTGTTTGCCATCAAACCTGCCGGTGATCGTGTAGGCCAGCTTCAAATCATTCGGCATGAGCCACCTCACGTTTTTTGAGGTTGGTGGCGATGCCCTTCTTTAAAAAATCGTCAATTCGATCCATGCTGTTTTCAGCGTCGGCAAGCATTTGGGCTTTGTCGCGATCTTTCTTAGGTGTCGCCTGCCAGGCCAAGTCATCGGCGATCGCTAATGCTTCGCGCATGGGCCGAGACAGCAGCGATTCCCCTTCGCCTTGGCTGATTAGGGCGGCAATCACGCTGGCTTTATCTGATATCGGCTGGCTGTCAGCGCCAGGAATGGGGGGATGGCGGCGGGCGGGCGGCTCACTCAACCGCACCAGCGGGGCCGGAATCACGGTGTCGCCTTGCTGTTGGGCAAACAGTAGACCAATAACTTGGCGAGGCGTCACGTTTTCGGGCTGAATGCCACTGAGAGAGACGCAGTGATCGCACAGCCAGCGAAACCGTTGTGAGCTGAGGTAAAGAGCCTCTGGCGATGCCTCTGAAGCCTCGCCCAGTAAGGCCACCGCCTGGTCTCGCAACTCATCAAACACAAACCAGGTATCGCCCGTGCAGCCGCCACAAATGCGAAATTGGCCAAAGCGATCGCGGTACTGTAAATCGCCACTGGCCAAAAACAGATAGTCGGGGGCTTCGTGATCCTCGATCCAAGGCATGGGGGCACGGGAGATGGACAGCAGAGACGCACAGCCGTGCGCCCAAAAGGCGATACCTGCCGTTATTCAACCGCAGTCGCCAGGTTGTATTCGGCATAGGGCAGCGACCAGCCAGAGGGGAGGCCAACTGATAGATCGATCGTCACCTCGTTGATGCTGTTGTTGATGGTGATGTCGCTCTCACTGATGATTTCGCACTGGGGATAGTGACGAATAATCTTTTGAGAGACACCTGCTTTGTAGACCTCGGCCCACAATTCAAACTGACCAAACTTGACCGCTACGCCAGGGCCGCCAATCATCTCACAGGAGGTTTTGGTGGCAAAGATAGGAATAAAGATCGGTGCTCCCGCCTGGGCCGCGTTGAAAATCAGTTTCGTATTGGCATTATCGAGCTGCATTTCACCCGCTGCCGGAGCGCCCCCCGCTTGATTAAAGCCGCCCGGCTGGCCCCATGCCCCCTCTTCGGTGATGAAGGGGTGAATGCCGTAGAGGGCGTTGTTAGCGTCCGTGAAGTAAGCATTCGTGATTTCATAAGGGGCTGTCTCTGGCACCTTGGTCACCAGATGAGACGGCAGCGCCACATTAGCGGCCACCTTGGGGAAGGTGTTCCGGGCGAAGCCGAGGTGGAACCAATCTTGTTCATTCCATCCAATGGTTAAGCCATAGGTGGTCGCCCCTTTGAGCTTCCGCTTCGTCTTATATTCACCATCCACGAAGCGATTAGTTTCCTGTTCCTCTGATTCTGAGGTGTCATTCCACGAAATAGGGCCGAGGTAAAAGCCCCGCTGTTGGGCCTTAGTCAAGTCGCCAAGCTGGCTCGTTAAGCCGTAGATTTTGCCGAGTCCTTGGGGCATGGTTATCTCCGTTTGCGATAGGTGAGGTCAAGGGCATAAATCGCCCCAAAGTCCCAAACTCCTTTTTCGTCGTCGTCGGCCACTAGGCCGCTTTCGACGTGCCAGAATCCGGGAAAGTCTGCGCTGTAGCCAGGGGTTTTAAAGTCGGGTGCAACCGCGCTTAAAGCGTCGTCTAAGCCCTCTAAAATCGGGTCGGCTTCGGTGCTGTCGCGCAGCATCTGCACAAAGATCCGAAACTCGATATAGGCCCGCCGCTGCTGTAATAGCCGCCCCTGTTGCACGTCTCTCGGCTCCATCGACTTGAGCAACTGAGGGCGCAGAATGATCAGCCCTTTGCCCCTGGGTGAAGGCAGCTGCTTGATCGACTTGGGCCAGGCGTGAACCGCGATCTGCTTGCCCAGCTCGGCGGTGACCAGAGTCAGGGCAGTTTCGCGCAGTTCAGTTAGCAGGCTAGAACTGGCCATAGTCACTCAGGGTCTCGCGGGTAAAGACGGGGGCAGGGGCCGAGAATTGTGGGCTGTCGCGCGGCGGCTCTGGCTGAGAGCTGCCCAGGTTAAGGGTGGCCATGCCCTTAGTGATTTGAGTCAAAAAGCGAATGATGTCGCGGTAAGCCTCTAATACCGACTCGCGCGTATTCACGCCGTCGAGGTCTTTGCGGGCGATCACACAGTTGGCCTTGATCAGCATCGCCGGAGCCGGATCGAGGCCATGCAGCATGTCTAAGGAATAGCGATTACCCACATAAGCATCGACCTCCTCAGCGGCTCCGGCCAGTCCCTGAGACAGCACATCCTCATCAATCGTGGTGGCGCTCGCGTCACTCAAATTCGTAAGGGCCACTACCTCGTCGAGTGTGCAGTGGCGAATCATGTCATCGCGGCTGGCGTAGGGAAAGGGCATCGGAGTTACTCAGGCTTGGCTTTAGGAGGTTCGACCTCGACGAGCTTGCCAGCCCGGACAAAGGCAGCGACGTTTTTATCTGCTGGGTCAAGGCTGGCGATCGTATTGGCTGTCATCGTGCCATCGGGAAGCACCACATCAGCGGTGGCGCGATAGCTTTTTGGCTCGGGCTGTTTAGCAGCGGTCTTAGGAGTGGTCATGGGATTCCTGCAAGGATGGGCGGTGGGGGGACAGGGGGCAAAGGGGGAAACGAGGGCTAGGGCTTAAGCCTCAGCAACCTCGCGGCGAAACACCGCGCCAGGTTCAAACTTGGGTTTACGTCTCGCCGGAATCGTCATGGGCTCACCCGTTTGCGGATTGCGGCCCTCGCGTTCCTTGACGTCAACTCCCACAAAGTTGCCAAAGCCGACCAGCTTCACCTCGCCACCAGTAGCGACCTCTTCAGTGGTGATCGCGATGAAGGCGTTCAAACAGTGCTCAGCGTTCGTTTTGGTGGTGTCAACTCTCTCGGCAATGTTTTCGATCAGTTGAGTTTTGTTCACAGGGTCACCTGGGGTAAGATTTCGGCCCACTTCGCTTCGCTGAGGCCAGCGGCCTGATGGGCATCGTCGAGACTTTCGTAAGGGCGTTGGGCGATCAGCTTGCCTGCAGTGGCAGGGCCAATATGGGGCAGCTTTTCGAGGGCAGATTCAGAAGCCGTATTTAAGGAAACTGGGGCGGGTGTGGCCGCCCCGGTTGCTGTCTCCTCTGACAACGCTGTGGCTGGCTCAGCCTCAGCCAGCGCCCGCACCTCTAACAACGCTTGCAGCCCTTTGACAGGGAAGCGATCGCCGCTGACAGTGGTGCCAATGCGGTGAGTCGTGTCGCCGTCAAAGATAGGTTGCAAAACGGTGTAAGAAAGCATGGCGGTGGCCGCGTGAGGTGAGCAGGCGGGGCGGGAGAGCACCCCAAGACGGTTAACTAGGCGACGGCATTTTGGATGAAGTAACCCAAGTCAGCCGCTGTCACGATTTCTTTGTGCGACCAGCCGACACGGTTACGAATACCGCCGCGCATACCGATATCGGGGTCAGTAATTTGACCGGCAATGCGTGTACCCCACTGGCCGGTCATGCCGAAGGTAGTGCCTCGCTGTGGGCCTGCCAGAGTATCGCGATAAAAGGCCGCGATGTGCTTGCCCCACACCCGAACAAAGTTGGCGGGCTGTCCTTTGTTGGCGATATTGATCCAACCCTGACCCACAAAGATGTTCTCGACTTCTAGAGCTTCAGCCACCTGTTCACGGCTGACCATTCCCTTGGCGTCGCTGCCTGCCCCGGTGGACTTGACATACTCCACAACCTCAGGATGCTGACGAAAAACGCGCCAGGCATCGTTTCCATATGTGAGGGAGTTGGGTCGCATCAGTGGCACATCCAACCGAGCCAGCAGATCGCTCATGGGCGTGCTGTTGGTGTAATCGCTGTACTGGGCCGTGCCCGTCAGCGTCACCTTGTTGCCAGCCGGATAGGTGTCGGCGTTGAATACGACATCGGCGACGCGCTTTTCGCGACGCAGCATTAGCAGGTTCATCAGAAATTCGGTCGATTTGCCGGTGACGTCGTAACCCGGAATATTGTTGGCGTCAATATCGTCTTGAGGAATGGGATCGTCGAGAGCATAATCCTCGGTGCTGCTGGTTTCTTCTGAACCGGTGAAGCTCACCTGGTTCGGTTGCCCTTTGCGACCGACTTTGTCATCGGGCGGGGTAAAGCCTTCTTCTTTGGTGTGCTTGATCCAGGTGAACTTTTTGCTAACTGGCGTGATGGGTAAAACCTCATCAGCGATCAGCGTTTTGTTCATGTAGGCGATCGCCACCGCCGTGTATTCGTTATTGACTGGAAAAGGATAGTTGGCCGTCATGGCTGCTCTGGGGTAAGGGTTATCGATTGGGCGTCTCGCCCGATTCAGGGATGGCAGGCGAGACGCCTACCGAACGAAAGGCTTACAGGTTGGAAATCTGCAGATGGACGTGGCCAATATCGTCGTCAGCACCAGCAGTCATCGCGATACCGATCACTCGATCATTCGCTGTGGTGGTGGCCACCGCGTGACCATTGGCGTCGCTAGTAATCAGGTCGCCCGCTGCGATATTGCCGCCGTAAATCACCTCGGCGATACCGCCCAGGTGAACGTCAACGCGATCTCCCGTAGCTGCATCGACCTCCGTCGAGACACCGATTAGCTTGTCCGCGCCCGCCGCGCCCGCCACAACTTCGCCTGCGGTGCTGTGCGGTTTCACGATGGTGCGAGCGGGAATCGCGCCACCGGCATTAAAAGCTTTGGTTAATCCGTCTGTTCTCATAGGTCTTATGGGGGTGTATGCTCGGGCGTCTTGCCCGTGTGGACTGGGGTCAATTAGCGGGGCGGGTGGTCAAGACTTTCACCAAGCCGCCCCTTTCGTGGGGTGTACTTTGAGGCTCTAACCGCCGCTGACGTGGCGCACAGCGTCGGTCGCCGAAACCGAGATGCCTTTCGCGGCCTGCTCAGCCATGTAGCTGGTGGCCTTAGTTGCAATGACATTCGGGTCACTGGTGTCATTAGGCGGATCGCCGCCTGCCACTTCGCTAAATTCGACTAGATTGGGCAGCCCTTTCAAAAGTCCTTTGAATAGGTCTACCGGCGACTTTTGTACAGTCGCATCGCCCTCACTGAATTCGATCAGCGCGTCCTTGGGCGTGGTGCCTTCGAGATGCACCAGCAGCTCTACTGCCTGATGGCGGCTGGTCGGATGCAGCTTTTGACCGAGTTCAGATTCGGCAAACTGCACAAACTCTTGCCGACACAGCACCGCTTCGCGAGCTTGAATCTCACGCTCACGCTCATCTAAGTTGGCAGCGCGATCGGGGGTTTCGACTGTCATCTCTAAGACTCCTTCGGTTTGTTCAGAAAACATTGCAGGCTCGGCTTCGACGCGGGGCATCATGGCCGCGAGCTGAGTTTCTTCGACGGCCCAATCGGGGATAATCGCATCGGCCTTTTCAACGCCGTCTTTTTCGATGACGTAATCGCGCAAGCCGCGAAAGACGCGGGCCAGCGTCCAATCACTGGTCTCGGCAAATTCCACAATCACCAAACCATCGACCTCTGACTCATCAAAGGCGAGGGCGGTTTCCAATTTTTGGGGGTTTTGCAATCCCTTAATCTGCGGAGGCTTCGCGCCAAGGGCCGCCACGTGGTGAACGTAGTAACCGTCTTTGCCCACCGCTTTTAAGGGGTTGTCAGCGTGACCAGGCGGATAAAACGACGCCGACAACTTGCGATAGTTACCGCGATTCCACAGCGATTCAAAATCAGGATCAACGCTCCCAAACTCACCGGCCATATCTGGCTCGGAAAAACTCAGAGCCTCTAGCCAGCCCCATGCCGGGGCGTTGGTGCTCGACACATGGCCAATCGTTAGGGGCGCATGATGCAACTGCGGATCGTAGTCGGCAATGGCTTGCTCGACGGCCTCAGCCGTCAGGTCAGGATGCTCGCCAGATCGAAAGATGTTTAACCGCACAGAAGCACACCGAAAAACTTAAAGACAGTGTGCCGCGATCACCCGAAACCCGCAGCCCGAACTAATTCGCGCCGTTTTGGTCGGTGACAATTACTCGATCAACTACCCGCGATCGCGCTTACCCAATCAGGCGGCAGGCGATGTGTGTTGGCTGCGATCTCTGCCCAGGCTTCCCGCAGAGCCAGGGCCACGTCGCCCGCTGTGCAAACAGTGTTAAACAAGCTGCTGAATAGGCCAAGGTTTCGCCCGCCATAAGCCGTGAATAAGGCCATTTGCACCGGGGTGGGGGCTTGCTCATAGGCTGCCAGCACCTCAGCGTTACTGAGTGCCCAAAGGCTAAAGCCATCCCAGTTCGGGGGCTCCGGTTGCGGCTCGGGCTCGGGCTCCGATTGCGGCTCGGGAATGGCCACCTGCTGCCACTGATTGCCATCCCACCGCCGCCAAAAGCCCTGCTGTTCTGCCGGTGGTTCAACCTTCGTGCAGTGCGCGGGGTAAAGCCAAGTGCCTGGCCGATCAAGGGGTGAGGCATCAGCAGTATCTTGGCTAAGATACTCGCCGGAATCAGGATGATAGTGATAAATCACCGGCGCAATCTTGGAATACCAGAATGCGCCATTCCAATAGAGTGTTTCACCTGTCAGGCTGTCATTAGCTGGCTTGACCAGTGTCGAGTTCCCAGTGGCATGAAAGGTGCCCGGCTCATAGGGGGATTCGGTAGCAGGCACTTCGCCGACATAGGCAAAAGTCTCAGGGTCGTAAGCGTGAGCAATGACCATCACAAACTCCTAGAACTTAATGCAGGCAAGAAAAGCGATGTTGCGGCCACGAGTTTCAGCGCCGCCGTGAGGCTGCACTGCCGACCCTGTCGAGTCAGCAACGATCCCAGAACCTCCTGGGATCGTTGCCCCTGTCACGTTGTGCTGTCCGTTAGAGTCGGTTAGATCGACATCGTGTCCGTGTTCGTGGGCGCGAATCTCATCACTTTGATAGCTACCAAGCGCTCGCCCTGAATCAACGCCGCGCCCATCGTCCCAAGCGCGAATAAACTCGCCGCGTGCATCCGGCAATTCAAATGTTGTGGAGCCATCGCCGCTACCGAATGTTGTACCGATCGCGGCAAACAAATCGGCGTAAGTCGTGCGACTGACAGCCGCGCCGTTGGCCTTGAGCCAGCCGGTTGGCGGTGTTTCAGCGGCAAAGTACATCACTGCCCCCGCTGGTACCCGGTCGCCGCCTAGTAGGGCTAAGGCTGCATCAGCGTCAGCAGCCTGTAGGAGAGCATGAATATCAGCTGATACGGTCACTGCGCTCATTCTGCGGGTCTCCTGTAAATTTCACCATTTGGCCCGGCATAGCCGTAGTCGCCGCTGGGCTGCAAGTAATCAAGCCCACCAAAAGCGGTGAGCAGGGGAATGCCGTTTACTTGCTTTTCAGTAACGGTTTCGCCCACCGCAAGGCTGTGATAGGGCTTCGCCGCGATCTGGCTGATGGCGATTTGCTCCGGCCCCGTAAGATCCGCTTCGGGTACGGCCAACGGTGCCCCTGACCCAGGCAGAGTGATCAGCGGCAGTACAACAGCAGCGGGCGCTGACTCGATTAGGATGCCGTTGATTTTGGGGCTGTCGATGGTTGACTCAGTGCGAATAACGATATTGCCTGAGCCGTCTGGCTGCACTGGGCCCGAGGTGATGTATTGATACGTGCCGGTTGCTCCCACTTCGGCAACAATATCCAGGTCATTGGCGACGATCGCCCCATTCAGGAGGACGTCAAACACCCGATTGCCGCTGGTGGTGTGGAAGTTTTCGGCAAAGCTCAGGGTGACAATGTAATTGCCCGCAGCTACGGGGAATGTGTATTCCAGCGGGTCGCCATTGCGGCCATACCGCTCAGACGCAAAAACCCCGGTGTGGTCGTTTTTGTTGCCGGTATACGTCCGACTGTTCCCGGTGGTCACCAGGTTACTGTCATCGGCGTTATATCCATCAACCGCACCGCCGCCACAGTTGATGGCGTAGATAATCGTCATTTTGGTTAGGCGATCGCGATATAGCCGTTGTCTTCAAATACCAGACTGGTTGCGCTGTCAGCAGTCCCTAGATACTGGACAATCTCACCACTGTCGGCGGGCGCGGTTGCAGTTGCCCCGCCCGCTGCTGAGTCGCTGAGGTAATAGCGAGTGCCTGGCGTGAGTGAAGTTAGCCCGGTGTTGCGACCTGACAGGTAAACCGTTGCGTTTTGACCACTGGTGACTGAGGCGAGGACAAAGCCGCTGGCTGGGCGGGTGTTGGTGGCGTCAGCCTTGCGGACTCGCGGCCCAGTGTCATTGTGGATATTGATGAAATCACCGGCAGCCAGGTTCTCTGACGCTTGAATCGTCACCGTGTCAGGCCCAATACCCACCGGCATAAAAGAGCTGTCGATTTTACCGCTGCTGTCAGTCGCAATGATTTTGTCAGCATCGCCAGCTCCGGCGCTGGTATTGATGGCAGTGAGCTGCTCCCAAATCCCATTTACCAAGCTGAGAAATCTATTAGAACTCATAATTTGATGGCCTCCTGAGCCTCGAAGAAAATACTCGTAGCATCGATCGCCCTGGCCACTACGCGAGAGTAGCCAGTGGTGGGCACGGTTTGCGTCAGGGTGCCATTTGGCCCTAACCAGATGGGCAAAGCCGGATCCCAACTCCAGCCGTTATCGGACACGATCACGCTCAGCCGCGCTGTTGCGGTCTCATCCTGGGCATACGCCTGAGTGACTATCCCCGCCGCCTGTTGCGCATGGCCAGCGTTGCTCGGGTCGGCGTAAACAAACTCGCCGCCCTCTTCCACCACAACACGCAGAGCTGACAAGGCTATGGCGGCGGGAGCCGTCGCCGCAAAGGCCACACCAACGCTGCCGCCAATGTCGGCAGGCCGCAAAACCCCTTTAGAATCGAACACCAAACCTTGCCCTGGCAGATAGCCGGTTTTGTCGAGGTCTTGAGTGGTGACATAAAAGCTGGCGGGCGCATCAGGCGGCACAAAATCGGAGAACGAGGGCTTAACCTGAATGCTGTCTTGAAAGACCCTTTCAGCTGTTGTGCCAGCGGGGCGGATGCGTAGCTGCCAATTAAGATGATGGGTTTGCTCTTTCACCAAGGCCGCCGCCAACGCGCCGCCGCTGATCAGCACTGTAAAGGTCAGATGACCATCAGATATCGCTCTCGAAATCTCAGCATCCAGCACCGTTTGAATCTGGGCTTGAAGAAAGTCCAGACCCAGATCAAAGCGAAAAACCGCCCCCTCAATCGAGAGGTCGGCGGCCACTGTCACAGTGGCAGAAAAGTATTGATCGATGCCCCATAACAAATGCTTCATGGAGCCGATTCTAGAAGCTTACAAACCGCCAGACAGCCCGAATTGCTTCGCGCTGGGCTTGCCGTATAGCCAGCCTTGCCCCAGATCTGCGCCCAGTTTGAGCAGCACATCGGCATCGATCCGGCGCTCAATGCCCTCGCAAATAATCACTAGCTTTTTGCGCTTGGCCCATCGAATCAGGCTGGTAGCAAAATCCAATAGATCGGGGTCGTCGGCTACGCCATGACAGACACAGCGATCAAGTTTCACCGCGTCAAACATCGCCGCCGATCGCAGCATTTTGCCGACCGGGTCTTTGCCAGTAGGGAAGTCGTCAAGCTCAACCTTATGACCCAGGCGGCGGATAAACCGCAGGTTTTCGATCTGATGTTCACCAATGGTGGCATCTTCCAAAACCTCAAACCAGAGTTTGGGATTCGGAGTGTAGGGCTTAAGCATCTCGTCAAAGGTGGGCCAGCTCAGGGCACTGCCTGATAGGTTAAAGCTGACAAAGCCTGGGCTCGTCAGCGCCGTTTGCACCTGATCAAGTTGTACCTGTAGCCAAGGCCGCTCTAAATCACTGCCCAATAGGTAGGGCAAAAAGCGGCCTGGCTGAATGACCTGTTCACCACTTTGAATTCGAGCCAGCGCTTCATGACCCGCCACAGTGCCGGTCGCTAGGTGAACAATGGGCTGATAGTGCAACGTAAATAAGTCATGGTGTAGCGCTCGCTCATTCAGCATCCGCGCATCAAATTCGGTTTTAGTCAGGCACTTGGCTTGGCCCTCAATGATTTCGCACTGGCCATCAGCACCCACTTGCGTGCAGCGATCGATGCTGCGGTAATGCTTCAACTTGAGAGACTTGCTCCACAGTCGATAGTAATGCTGCCGTTCTTCACCCAGTGCCAAGCGTCGACAGGCCGCATGATGCGCCGTGATGCCAGGCAAATCGTCATCGTGAATCACGGTCGGCAACAGCTGATCGCCCATCGCCTTGATCTCCTCAGGCGAATAGCCCAGCGGGCCGTGTCGGCCTGCTAACCAGAGATTGCGACGTTCGGTCAGATGGTACTGATAAAAAAGCACTTTTCAGGATTTCCCTTGAATTGGCGGGAAGAATGATGCAGTAGCAGGCTTACTAAAGATATGAAAAAAAATCGTTTTACTCAGATTTTTGGGGTATTAGCTTCTCTTGCCCTCGGTGCCTGCAGCACTGGCACCGGCAACATGGCAGAAACACACCTGGAACTATTGGCGAGCGGTGATACTAGCGAGGCCCAATCTCAATACTGCTCGCTATCAGACAATCTCCGGTTAGTGACGCTCAACTCTTATGAATTAGTGTCTGAGACGGAGATCGACAACGGCATGGAATATGTCTTTAAAACCGATTCTCCTCAGGTTAATGGGCAGGTAACCATTGAAGTCGTTGACTCCGATGCGTTCTTCGACAGAGCGATCGCGTCTAACGCGCAACTCAACGAAGCGTTATCAAGCTCAGCCAAGCTCTTGGGCCAAGAACCAGAGATCTTACCCCTGCCCACACGTGAAGAATACAACCAGGGTAAAAAATGTGTGTTTTTGCCATTTGATCAATTTGAAGAGGGCTAGAAACAGATGTCGCCTGAGAGGTACCTAGAAGCCTCTAGAACGATTTCGGGTGTTACGATACTCGGAAACTAATTCGGGTGGGTTGATCTATCGATCAACGGCATCTCAGGCAAGCAATAGAAGATGCAACTACAAGAGAACTGGAAGGATGCCTTAGAACGTTGGTGCGATACTACTTCTCAAAGTCAAGTTGCCAAACTTTTGGGCTTTTCTACGGCAACAATCGGGCAAGTACGGCGTGAGGTTTATCCGGCAAATCCCAACAATATTCGAGTCAGAATTGAGTCCCTCTTGGTGGGAAAGGAAGTCCCCCAAGATCTCATTGACTTCAAGCAGGGTTACAAGCAGGTTTATCCTAGAAAACTTTTTCAACCTTGGGTGCATGACAGTGCTCCGATCACTGAAAAACGAGTCCAATACCTACTTGCTAAGAGAGAACGGGGCCAGATTGAAGTACCTTGCGCCGCTGGCTACATTGATTTTCTGACCGTCAAAGAAGTTGTTGAGATCAAAAACTGGGTAGCTTGGAAAGAGGCTATCAAAGTTTTGATTTACGTAGAATACTTCCCTGGCCGCACTCCGAGAGTTCATCTTTTCAACAATGAGAATCTTGATACAGAAACTCGTCAAATGATCGAAGGGCATTATCAAAAGCTGGGAATTCGTTTGACTTGGGAATCTCCATTTCTATACGACTGTTAACCGGTCCAAGCATCAGCGATGCGATCGATGATGATCTGCCGAAACTCATCCACCGCTTTCGGGTCTTGCCCCAGGTCAATAAAGTCGCGTTCCTCATTTTGGCGACTGGCATACACCATCGGCGAGCCGATCGTGACATCAGTTTTGCTGACTCGGTAGTTGATCGATTTGAATAAGACGCCGCGCATCTTGAGGGTATCGAGCAAAAAGCCCTTGCGCTTTTTGTAGGCCAAATGCTCGGGCGACACTTCCGGCCACTGCTCACCCCAAGGGGTCTGTTGTTTGTCAAAGTAGCCTTGGATAAAGCCCAAGCCGCTTTCACCGATTTCTTTAAAGGCGGGGCGCAGATCGCCGGTGGCCTTGAGCAGGCGATTGATGGCCTGGGTGAGTTGGTTGTCTTCCTGAATGTTGGTTTGCACCATCGGTCTAGTCCCCCAAGATGAAATCGCCGAGCAGGTTCGCAGCGATGTAGTTGATCACCTGATCGCGCAGCTGTGGCTCTAACCGCTCCAAAATGTTGGCTGTCACCTCTTGCCGCTTCTCTTGCATCACGCTTTGCCCAGGGGCGTAGTCAAAGCCGCGATCGGGTTCATTGCGCACATTGCGCACATTTCCGGTATCAGGGTCGCGATATTCAATCGTGTCGCCGCGTGGTGGCTCTGACACCTCCAAGCCTAGCCGGGCCAGGTCTCGATCCGATAGCGACACGGTAAAGCAGCGGCAGCCAAACCCATTCGGCGGTGTCCACACATCCCAAAACGAGTCATTGATGGGGAACACCTGACCATCTAGCGCCAGGTGGCTGGGCCTGGGTTCGCGGCTGCCGCCGTGCCGATATTGCAGATACGGGCGGCGGCTCACCACATCCGGATCGCGTTGCTGCTGATAGCGGCCCGCTGCATATGCCTGATAAAAGTTCTGGCGGTATATCAGGTCGGCTCGCCACTCGCGGCCACCGGCATGATCCCATCCATGCTTTTCGACAATGCGGTCAAACTGCTTTTTGAATTCGCCAAAGGCAATGCCGTCGTTTACGGATCGGTCTACCTGATTCCGAATCTCTTGCAGTAGCTCAGCGCTCGTAATGCCCGCCACTGAAAACGCAGCGTCATGCTCTGATTTGACTAAGGCGCCCCATCTACCAGTCGGGATATTTACCTTGCCTCTGAAATACTCAACAGCTTCCTTGAAAGGCAGCTTCGCTCCCTCCATAGTTGGCATATCAGTCTCTCGCCTCAGGTATTGATTGGATCACAGCCGTGACCTCCTCACCCTGCTGGCGGTGGCCGCCATGTGCTTTCTGAGGGCAGCACGGCCAGGGTCAGGGGTAGGGTCAGATTGCGGTGCCCCAGGGCTTAACCGACCTTGCCGCTCGATGCGCTTGAGCCCACGGACAACTTTATCGAGACGGGCTTCAACACCACGATTATCAACGCTGGGCATACCCACGCCCGCAATTTGGGCGGGCGTAATTTGCCGCTCAATCTGGGCCACCTGGCGACCGCTCAAGCTCTCGCGGACGACAGCGCGGCTAGCGCGTTGGCTTAGAATCGTGCCCGCCTGATTGGGGACAAAGATTTCGTCTTTATGTACCTCGTACAACTTGCCGGGCTCGACAGGGCCGCCAGAGCGCAGGCTGCCAGCAATCGCGGGGGTTTCCGCGCTTTCGAGAATACGTTTGATTTCTGCTGCGTTCTGTTTATCGAGTGTGCGCTGATTCTCCTTGAATTGGGCCTCTAACTGGCGCTCGTTTTCCTCAAACTGTCTCTGTAGCGTGCGTTCTTGCTCGGCGGCGGTTTTGCGGATAGTCTCTAGCTTCGCTTCGTTGGCCTTTTGTAGCTCGGAAATAGCGGCCTGATTGGCTTTTCGCTTTTCAGCAAGGGCGTCTTCTTGCTCGTTCTCCTTTAATTGTCGAGCTTCCTGATATACCTCGTCAGCGAGGGCCTGTTTCTCAGCAAAGGCTTCTTGCTTGGCCTGAATCCTTTCCTCAAGGTCAACCCTGGCCTGTTCTATTGGCGTTAATTGCGCAGGTTCGTCAGTGGTCGCTAAAGCTTTGCGCTGTTCTTCGGCCAGGATTTTGGCGCGTTCCTCGGCCTGTTCACGCTCATCTAGCAACCGCTGGCGTTCTTCGGGTGAGTCAGCCAGTCTCAGCGACGTCTGGAATTCGGCTTCGCTGGCCGCTGCGTCGATGCGGCCAGATTCGCGATCGCGCTCCGCATTGAGCGCTTTCTGAAATGCCTTTTGCTGCTGCTGCTTAGATTTCTCGTATTCTCTATCTAAGTTTTGAAGCAGCTTCTGATTCTGCTCACGGTCTGATTGAAGGGATTCTTCACTCTTTTCTCGAAGCGCTTCTACATCAGCCTGGCCCTTTTCCCGCACGGCATTAAGCCGCTCTTCCAGGGCTTCGGCGCGTTGTTCGCGGCCTTGGTCGAAGGTCTCCTGCCGTTGGCGTGAATCCTCTTGAAAGCTTTCCTCACTCTGCCGATTCGCCTCGGTGCGGGCATCTTTGAGCGCATCGGCCTCATTCTGGGCGATCGCTTTCCGTTTTTCAGCTTCTTCTTTGGCCGCGTCGGTGGCTGCCTTCTCAGCTTCCTTCGCGGCTGTCTCGGCTTCCGCTTCAGCCTTCTTCTTCTCGTCTACCGATTGCTGGGCGAGTTTGATCCGGTCTTGATTAAGGCTGTTTTCAATGGCCAGAATTTCATCATTGACTGACTGGATTTCGGCGGGGTCATCGGTGCCAGCCTTCACTTCTTGCAGCTCAGCAATTTTTTCGCGGGCGGCAGCGATGCGAGCATTTAAAAGGGATTGTTCATTCGCTGCTAGTTCTTGATCGGCTTGAGCTTGGGTTTTAGCTCCAGTGGCAAGCGCTTCTTGAATACTGGCCTCTTGAGCCAGAGCGGTATTTTCCAGCTCTGACTGGGCGGCCTTGAGTTCATCGCTGAGGGTGGCCACCTGACTGGCCAGGGCTCCGGTCGCATCGGTCAGATTTTGGCTCACGCCAGTGGCCTCGCTGATGGCGTCTCGATAGCTTTCGAGACGGCGAATTTGGGCATCGTACTGAGCGATCGCTTCCTTGCCGACTGGGGCTTGTGCCTTAAGGGCATCAATCGCCTGGTTAATGCCGACGACTGTTTCACCGACGACCTGAGGATCGATGGCGATGCCTTGGTTGAGCGCTAGGGCAACGTTAGAGGCTTCACCTTCAATCTTGCCGATTTCTAAAGACAGCTCACCCAAGGCAATTTTGCTCTCATTGGTGGCCTGCTCAAGCAATGTACCGAGGCCCGCTGCCTCTCTTAGCCGATCCAACGCATTTTGCACCGGCCCTAAACCCTCTTTCAGGGCTAGGGCATTGCGCTCGGCTTCTTCGAGATCCAGGGCAACATCAGCGACCGCAGAGCCACCACTGCCCGCGCTCTTGATATCGAGCAACGCTTGTTCAACATCCTTTGTCGCCTGCTCGGTTTCCCGCGCGGCTTCAGTCCCTTTGCGATACGTGTCAACCACTAAAGCAATAGACGCCACTGCCCCAACGAAAGCCGCTCCGGCCAGAGCACCGCCTGCAAGCGCTTTAGTTTGGGCCAGTTGAGCGGCAGTGGCGCGGCCAGTGGCGACGGCATACGCGGTTTGTACCGTCGCAGCGGTAGTGGTCACAGCCGTTTTGGCGGCGGTCGCTGTCAGGCTCTTTAGGGTTTGAGCAGTGGCTAGGGACTCTTGAACAATCTGGGTGCGCTTAGCCAGGTTGTAAGCGGTGATCGCCACCACTGCCGCGCCGAGGACACCCGCCAGCGCAGTGCTACTAACGATGATTTTTTGGATGACTGGCGGGGCTGAGGTGAACGTGTCGAGCAGGCCGCTGAAAACGTTGATGACCTGGGTAGAGATCGGCAAGATCTGATCGCCAAACACGCGAAACGTGTCATTGGCATTTTCACCCAGAGTATCGAGTGCTCCGGTTAGTCCCTGTGCCGCCGCGACGGCAGTGCCACCATACTGTTTTTCTAGCTCAGCCAGAATCAGCTCTTGTGCAGCCAGCTGATCACCGCTGGCGACCAGGGCCTTGATTTGCTCTTGCTGCTGGGCCGTAAACTGGGTACCAGAGCGCGATAGGGCACTGAGTCCTTTGACCGGATCTTCGAGAGCTTTGGCAACCTGAATCAAATTCGCTTCTAAGTCACCTTCGAGGGATTCAGCCAAATCCTGGGAGACAGCTAGCGTCCGAAAAAAGGTATCGCCCGTAATCGACCGAAAGGACAGCAGGGCTCTAGAGGCCCGCAACGTCGCCTCTTCACTGGTTAAAGTGGCATCGCCCAGGCCATCGGCAAAGTTAACAATCTGATCGAGGCCAACCCCGGCACTGCCGCCCGTTTTTTCGAGCGCCTTATCCACGCCGCCCAGGATGCGCTCATACTCAGCAGCGCCTTGAGCCCCTTTAACAAACACACCGCCGACTGCAGCGGTGAGGGCACCGCCGATCGCGCCCGCTGCCTTGAGGGCTGATTTCTCTAATTCCTGATTGGTTGCAGCGGCTTCCTTCTTTAATTTTTCGGCGGCGTCAGCAGCTTTGAGCAGTTCCTTCGTGATGACTTCGACCTCTTCATCGGTGAGGCCATACTGCTTTTTCAATTCGGCGGCGGTTTTGGTTGCATCCTCATTGCGCTTCCGAATTTCCTTGATTTTGTCTTCGACCTTAGAGGCTTCGACAGCAGTTTGTTTGCCGTCAAACTTGCCGGTAATCGTGTAGGTCAGCTTTAGATCATTCGCCACTGGTTATCGCCCGCTTTAGAACGTAAATCGCCTTATCTACGAAAATCAAATCCCAGCCTTGTTGACCGTAGTAATTCAGGACTTCGTGTAGCCCTTTCCCTTGCCATTGATCCTGCTTCTTGCCATTAACTTGAACTGCAGAAACGCAGAATTCACGGATGATTGTTGCCCGAATAGTCAGATACTCAAAACGCATTAGGAAACCTTGAAAACAGTAGTTGTAGGGTTCCCTTTACTACAGCGGCGATGCGCGGGCTCCGGCCTTTGAGGCTAATAAGACATAGATGCGACGGATAGGATTAGTGGCCTCGGCTCCAGCCATCACCACTAACGGCGCGGGCATCAGCGTATTGCCAGCTTGACGAGCAAACAACAAGCCCGCCACCTGTCGCGGAGTCACGGTCTCAGGGTGAATACCGGCATAGCTCAGGCAGCGATCGCACAGCTTGCGAAACGGCAGTGACTCTTGATAAAAGTCTTCGAGCAGTGCATCAGAGGTTTTATCTAATAGGCCAATCGCCTGCTCTCTTAGCGTGAGAAACGCTTCCCCATCGTCAGGCTTGCAGCCGCCAGTCACGCGAGAGCGGCCCCAACAATCTTGATACTGCAACTCGCCAGTATCGAGAAATTTATAATCGGGGGTCTCAATTAACGTCATGGAAATAATCTCAACACCGGGGGCGGTTCGACAAGGCCAACAAAAAGCCCACCAACGTTTAAGTTAGTGGGCTCCTAGAATGCCTGCAAGCCGAACTGATTCGCGCGTTTTTACTGCCTCGTCTCCCAGTACCCCCCTTGCCAGTCCTCAGCATCTTCCACAATCGCCAGGACTTCTTCCGACCCATACAAAGGAATTGCGGTGTATCTGAATTTCCAGTGATGCCCTAAGTCGTCTAGTTCGTAGAAGTCGCTATGGGGCTGGCCATTGGCGAGCGCTTTAGCCAAACAGTGACGTCGAATCTCAATCACTTCTGAGGGAAACCGTTGCACGGTTAAGGGCTCGTACTGGAGTTCCGTTGGAGGCCGGTTTAACCGCGCTTCAATCGGGGCATGAACCTTGAGGTGAAAGAACGGCTCTGTGGTCGTATGCAGGTAAGCGGCGACTGCTGGAATGCCGTGCATCAAGGCTAGATGACGGCGCGATCTCTCATCGGCACTGGCGACGCTTTTCGGATAACGCGGCGGGTATTCGTCGGCATTCACTAGGCCAGTGCTCAACTCACTGCCCAGCACTTGCTGCAAGCTCTCCGTTACCAAGTGGAGGCGATCGGCAATTTCAGAGGCGACGTAGGCATTACCGCCTTCAGTGAGGACACAGCCCACTAAGTCCCCTTCGGGGGTATAGGCGTCCCCGCACTTCTCAAGGTATTTGAGGGAACGGTATAAAACCCGCGCGGTTTCGTTGGTTGACTGCAGAACGCTGATCACCTCTATGAGGCTGTTTATTTTCAAAACCCCTAGAGCGTTGGGGGTTGTGGCGAAAGAATATGGATGTTCAACTTTTTCGGAATGTGTCATGATTTTTAGGTCTCGTTACTGGGACAAAGGCGATCGCTTTCTGGCTAAGGAACGGCGATCGCTTTTTAGTTTTCAGGATTAGCGCCAAGTAATTCGAGCGCTTGATTGGCGATGTTGATGCACTCTGGAAGGAGTGGCCTAGCTCCTGTAGAGCTTTTGACGGGAGTGGTGGCGATCGCGGCGCGATGAATCTCGCCTTGAAAGATCAACTGCTCGGTTTCCTCAAGGGTCTTGAGGTGAGCGGTCAAGCGCGAGAGTAACCCTCGCGCTTGAGATATGTTGCCGGGCATGTAGTTATTCCTCCAAAAAACGACATTACGAGTTAGCACCCTGGATAGAGCGCTGAGGACACGACGAAATACGCTCTTATCCTTCGACATCTCTAAGGACAAGTAGGTCTGGCAGGTCGCAGCGGAAATATTCGCACAGTGCCTCGACCGTGCCTGCATCTATTCGCCTGAAGTTGTTATTGAAAAGCTGGTTGATCGTAGTTGGGCTTAAGCCGGTATCTGACGCCAACTGCTTTTGACTCAACGCAGGCTCTTGACTTGCCATGAGAACCCTAAGTCGGCAGTACACTTTTCGCTTCCTCATACGCTCGATACCAACAAGCTAGCATTTAAATACAGGAAATACAATTTTAATTACAGCTTCCTGTTGACATCGATTACAGGAAGCTGTAATATTAAAGACATAGAGAAGGGCGGTTCGCTCGCCAAAGTTCCCCGCCCTTCTCAAGTCAAAACCCACTAACGAGGTCTTTCAAATGAAGTCTACTCTATACCCCACAACTCCCGCCACCACCGCTCAAGCCGCCCCTAAGCCCTTAGAGGTTGTCGAGGTTTCCGGCGTGACTCACGTCCGCTCTACTAACGGCGCACTCATCTCGATTGAGTAGCGCCACCGGGGGCACCTGCCCCCTTTCCTCACCTCACCTCATCAACCTCATCTCAAAGGACTTAAGGACATGACACTCGCCACATTGGGACAACTGATCGAAGAACGTGAAACCGCTCAAGACGCCTATATCGAGGACGTTTGGGCAACGGCTTGCAGCGATGTGGACAGCAACAGCATCAACATGGCCCGCGTCAATGGCTGCGTCGTTTACCGCACAGCGGTGATTGAACGCCTTACCCAGCTCGCCTACACCGAAGCCGACGTGACCGGCGCGGGCGATTGGTTCGGCACAGACGACGAATTCTAGACCACTTCATCGGGGGCGATCGCTCGCCCCGCTCTCCCTTCACCTCAAAGCTTTGGAGATTACCCGTATGACCGTCACTCTTGTTCAAGCAACTGTCGCCACAGTTGGCAGAGAAAAAGCGAGCCAGTATCACGATGGCACCTACCGCAATATCAAATTCCGGATGCCGGATGGCACTGAGAAATGGAAGTCTGTTGACAGTAATTCGGCTGAGATGACCTGGATTCGTAAAGGCTTATCTTGTCAGGTCTCGCTCAAGGATGACCGCATCAGCCAGCTCTACAAGCCCGATGGCAGCGAAGCCAGAGGAACGGCAGTCAACCAGAGCGCCTCTGAGAGTCCTCAGGAGAGGCCACAGGCGAAAGACGTTGGCGATTACCTGGAGCAGATGACGGCGCTGTACGCGGCTTGTTATCGGCGGTCTCAGAAGCATTTAGACGGTGCTCCTGATGCGGCGATTCAAGCCTGTGCATCCAGTGTGTTTATTTCGGCGCAACGCAAGTTCGATTTGGCTTAAGTGTTCATCCCCACCGCGATCGCTTCAGCGGTGGGGTTTGTTTTAGGAGGATTGAGCGATGTCGGTTTTGGCTGTAGCTCGCTGCAAAGGTGGGCGGCTTCAAGTTGTTGCCGGGAAAGGGCGGTTTTTGAAAGGGCACGGAGTTTACCGAATCAGTTGCGTCGAAACTGGAATGGTTTATTACGGTAGCTCGTCACAAAAGAGAGGCATCAGGGCTAGGTGGTGGAAGCACATCAGTGAGTTGAATAGAGATGTCCATCATAGTTGGACGCTCCAGCGCGATTGGAACCGCCACGGAGAACAAGGTTTTATTTTTGAAATCATAGAATCTTGCGACACTCCGGAAGACTGTATTGCAAAAGAGCAAGCATATCTAGACGCCTACGGTATAGGAGAGGCAAATAACAGCTACAACATCCACGGCTCAGCCAATTGTCACCTCGCAAAAGACCAATCTGAATATAGGCAACGTTTTCTAGAAGCCTGCGCGAAAGATTATGTCGTTACTTCCCCGTCTGGAGAGGTTCGTCTAGTCAGCAACCTCTCAGCATTCTGTGAAGAAATCGGAATTTCCAAAGAAAATCTTCATGCGGTCGTGACAGGTAGTGTCAGGCATTGCAAGGGTTGGAGGGCAGAGGAAGCCTCGCCAGAGAGCATTAAAAGAGTTGGGAAAAAAGAGAGTCCTTTTATCTTTAACCCTCGTCCAATCGGTTATGTTCTGACTAGCCCAGATGGACGAGAAATTGAGGTTGATGATCTGCCAGCCTTTTGCAGAGAGAACAACCTAAAGGCTAAGGCTATGCGGCAATTGTGCTCTCCAACTTCAACTAACTTTGGAGGCAAACATCGTGGTTGGAGTTGCGAGGCGATCAGGGCGTCTGAATATGAATATGAAGGATACCCAGCCTCAGCAAGGGAGAGGCTTTCCGCGCTCTTTAAGGGTAAAACCCTGTCAGACTCGCATCGACAAAAGATCGGAACAGCTAATGCGATTCGCATTTACAAGGTAATTAGCCCTCACGGGGTTGAATGTGAGGTCAAGAACCTAACGGCTTGGTGTAGAAAACACAACCTGAATCCATCTCTGATGGTGATGGTTGCCAAAGGGAGTCGCAGACATCATAAGGGCTGGAAGTGTGAATATCTTGACTAGAACTGCTCACACAGTTCTCTAATGTCCTGTATTACCTGCTCATCAGATTTTTTGAAGTCGCTCACCAGATCTCGTGCATAGCCCTGAAAGATCGGTAAAGCCTCCACTGCCTTCAATTTTTTGAGCAAGGTTGCGACCGACTTTAGCTCCGGCGTTTCTTCTGAGTCGCTGTAATGTTTTTTCAGGCTTTCTAGCTCATACCATTCAGACTCAGCAATCAACGCGGCTTTGTACTGTGCGCTTGGTGCTTTGTAGTCTGGCTCAGGCGGCTTGGGCTTGCCTTCCCATTTCTTCACAACGTATTGGTAGATGCGATTATCAATGCGACGCCAGTAAGTTTCGGCTAATAGTGCATACGGCAAGGCTTCCTCAAACTTCCCATCCCTTTGAAGAACTAACCTTAGCTTGTCATACACGGTACTGCGCTGCCGCTCAATGTGGCCTCTAAACCCGCCCCGGCTATCACGCCTAAGTTTCTTGCCCCATGAAGGTGGATACAGCTCTAGCACCTCCATGAATTTCTGGACAGCTTCGTCACCTCTGCCTGCTTGCTGCAAGTACAGCGGCAGTTTGCAATGAGTTTCGACCGGAAATTCTGTTTTACCCTCTTTGATTGCAACTGCTGCGTCCTCTAGGGCTTCAATTGCGCCACTCATATCACCATCGCGCTTTAGCTGGGTCGAGTGTTTGATCAAAGCACTGGCTCTGGGGTTTTGCACAAAGCCGGGGGTTGACTTGTCTACGGTAGGCAATCGATAAAAGTCGTTGGATTCCTTTTCAGATGGGGCTTCCGATTTATCCGTTTCTGAATCTTGCTTCGCAACTTGAGTTGGTTTGGCTGGGTTTACCAATTCAGGTTGTGAAATTTTAGGGGTTGCTTTCGTCGTCTCGCTTGGTGTGTCCGTGCTATTGAGTATGCGCTTGAGGAAGTTGAGCATAAGGACATTTTGAATATCTGTAGTCCCAAGATGCCCTCTCAATCAAAACAGATCACCCGTCACAAATGCCCAATCATGCTCTGAGCGCTGCAAGTCGTTCCACCGCTCGGTCGGCACATTGACCTTACCCCGCAAAAATGTGACCGCTTCGGCAAAGGGTAGCTTGGCCGCTTCAACCGTTGACATCTTCTTCGACCTCTAATCTCGGGGCGCTGGTCAGGTGATAGCAATTGCACTGCGAGCAGTAATAAAACCGGTTTTCGCGCCGTCGCCGCCGCTTACTGCGCTTGGCCTTGTTTAAGGCCGTGCGAGCACCCTTGAGGCTAAAGCGGATTTTTTTGCACCGCATACTCCTCTCCGGTCACTTTCGGATTCACCAAGTGATTGATGATGTTGCCTTGGATAGTGATTTGCCGAAGGCATTTCACCAACTGATCGGCCATCACTTCGCGGGGCATTTCGGCGATTTGGCGGCTCATCACAGATAACTCAAAGTCTTGCTCTATCGTTAGTTGATATGCGGCTGGGTCAATCATCGGTCTCGGCCTCCGCTTGAATCTCAGCCGCGCCGCCCAGGTGAGCGGCCAGCAGCCCGTATTGGAAGATCTCGGCAAACTCATCTTTGGCCAGCTCGGGATAAAGGGCGATCAGCCCTTCACTAAATTGCTCAAACCCATCGGGCGCATCATCCGGAATGCTCTCCATTAGCTCACGCACCTGACCCACCCAGCCATCGATCACCGGCCCCAGGGTGTCGCGGGCCTGGCCGGTTAGATCGCGGGCGTATTTGGTCGGCGGCAACACCGGATCGGTCTCGGCGAATTCCTCTAAGGGTGTATTAGGCGTCTCTTGTTCGGCAGGCGTCCCCGCCTGCTCTGGCACCGGCAACGGATCACTAAGGTTCATCGGGGGCACCATTGGCGCAGCCTGGGGCTTTAATTCATAGCCCTCGCCATAAATCTCCGTCACCTTATCCAGCGTGAGCTTAAAGCCCATGTCAAAGAGCACCTTGTCGCGGTTAGCTCGCTCCACCAAATTCTCGGGGCTTTCAAAATCCCAATAGAGATGAGGCGGCTCGGCCTGTTCACCCAGCAGCGGGCGATTAAGTTCCACCATCCAGCGGATGAGGTTGCGATCGAGCGTGCGGGCCAGCAGGTCAGCATCGGCCTTGATCAGGGCCAGCATTCCTGTGCGAGCCACCTCATCTTGTGCCCGGCTGCCGCCGCCGCTGCTCTGGTTGGTCGTGCCCGTTTGCCCCAGAATGGCCTCGCTGATCTGCTCATCCATATAACGGGCCAGCCCTTCATAGGTGGCAATGCTGCCGGTGGCCGTTGCTTCCAAAAAATCGACAATCATGCCATCGGGCAGTGTGGCTACCAGCCCTTGGGTGATCGCCTTAAGGGCGTCCATAAGAATGGCTTTATCCGTTTCCGATGTGCCCTGGGGATATTTGCCAATGGGCTTAGGCGAGCCGAAGTGATCGGCAAAGATCAGCCAAAACTGAATGTCTTGCCGCTTGAAAAAGACCGGCCAGAAGATTTTGCTATCAAGGCCCAGGCCGTAGGGGTTGATATCGCTGGCGGTCGGGCTATGAAAGATGATTTTGCGCGGCGGGATGGCCTCACCCTGAAACTGATTATTGCGGCTGAGCAAGCGCAGCTCATAGCCGGTGTCACCACTGACGAAGCCAAACCGGCGCTGGTCGCGGTGGCGTACTTCGGCGCACACGACTTCGCTGCCATCCATCGCCCACATAGGCTCACCGCAGGCATACCCCTTAAACGTGGCGTCGAGAAAGTTGAGCGCAACCCCGTCAAAGCCCTGCACGCCATACTCACGCGCTAACGGATAGTCGAGCAGGCCCAGGTTTTTAAGCTGAGCTTCGACCAGGTCACGCGCCTTTTTATCGCGGCGGCTGTCGCTGGCCGGTTCCAGCTTCCACTCGCGGCCAATCAGTTCGAGTTTGCGCTGTTGAATGACGGCATGAGCGTGACAGTCTTCTTCAACTTTGGCGTAGAGCTTGAGCCCCTGGCCGCGCCCGCGACTCTGCAAAGTCGGGTCAGGGTTGACCAGGTGAAAGCCACTGCCGACGATGCCCGCAAAATCGAGAAAGGACTTTTGCAGGGTGGCGAACTCTTGTCGAAGGGCTTCAGGAATGGGCATCAGAACACCAGGGCGATCGCGAATATCAAAAACGAGCCGACCAGCAGCTCAATAAAACCGAATAGCACCAGCTCAGAGGGCTTCATTCCGTTGCCCTGCTATAAATCGGCCCATGTCTAATGTCTGGCCGTCTTTGCCGTAGTAGGTGACATTACAGGCCAGCCGAGGCGGAAATCCAACCGAGCCCCAGCCATCAAACCGATAGCGCATGGGGTCTTGGTCATAGGGGACGAGCTGTTGCCGATAGCCAACTTGAATGAGATCGCGGCGAATCCATTGCCAGCCGCCGACAAATCGCAAAAAGAAAGGAACAGGATTCATGACAGTCCTCCAAGTTCTAAAACTTCAATAACGGGATTCCGAGAGCGCTTAGCTTTTGGGCGAGGTCTGACCGCTAGCCGTTTCACTTGCTCCGATCTTTCAGCGGCCCGGAAGTTGGCGACAGCGGCAGTCAGCGCCCACATATCGAGGCCGTCATATCCAAGTCGCTGTCGAGCTTCGTAGACCTGATCGGTAAGGGACGGAGTCATAGCACGTAGTCCTCTAGTTGGTAGGCCATGCGGGGCTCACCCTCAGCCTGGTATTCAATCGGCGCACCGCCATTGAGCGAGGCAAACCACATCAGCACTCCCGCGATCGCGGCGTCGCCGTGTCGCTGCTTGCCGTCGCTGCCTTTGGTTTTCACCGTTGGCACCATCGGTACACCCTTATCGACTTCGACCAGGCGGTGATCGTCTTTCCAGTCAGCAGAGCCGGGCAGCTGCAAGCGCTGATCCTCCATCCCCGCTTTGTACTTCGGGAAGTTTTCTGCATACCAGGGCCGGGTGAGCATCACCTGATGAATGCGCGTCGCGCCGTAGCGCTGCATCGCCACCTCAGCCAGAAACTGGCCATTACCGCGAGCATCATGGGCACCGGCCATGAACTTGGGCAGGCGATCGCAAATTTCAAACAGCACCTGGCGCTGTTGCTCAAACGGCACATTCCGCAGCTCAATACCACAGACCGCCGCGCGGGTCAGATCTTCCCGTTCCTGAGCGATCAGCAACACCGAGAGGTCGCCGCTGCGGGCGAAGTCCATCCCGTAATAGCTCTTTAATTTGGAGTTTGAACGCGCTTCTAAGACGGGTAAAACGTCAGTTTCTAACCAGTCATTGGTGTGTAGCTCGCGCTCTAGCTGGGGCCGCGTGGCAAAGTCATCGGGGCATTCATAGGTCAGCACCGGGGCATCGCCCATTGCCTGCTCGATCAGCACAGTGGGGAAATAGCGCCCGCCGCTTTTGGCCGGAATGCAGTCAAGTTCCTGCTTGGCGCGATCGCCAAAAAAGGCATAAGTCTCTTTGAGGAATTTCGCCTCAGCTTCCGGCGACCATTTCTGATTGGTTACCAAACAAATGCGCTGATACAGCCCCTGAGCCACCGCATCACGAAACGTGGTGAAGTGGCGTGAGTATGGCAGCTTGCCCGCCAGCACATCTTGCTCTAACTCGTAATAGGCGTTTTCGACACCGTTGTAAGTGGTAATGAGATGCACCTGACCACCCCAGATCAGCAGGGCCAGGGCAGCCTCAATGGTTGCGCCCAGGTCGTCAAGGAATGCCGCTTCGTCAATGATGATGCGACCCTTGCGGCCCCGGAGCTTACGCGGTGTTCCGGCGATCGCTTCAACCTCAAACCCGCTATCAAAGTACAGCCGGAAGATCAGGATCGATTTTTCCTCATCCCCATCGCGAAAGACTTCCTTGCTCTCTTCGATTTCGCTGGCCGCCAGGTCATATACCTTGGCCCAGTTGGCGCAGTCCTTGATGAACTGCCGGGTAATGTCTTTGTCGTAGCAAATGTAAGTGACGTTCATGCCGCTGGCCTTCGCCGCCAGCAGCGCCGCGTCCGCCGCCTCACTCCACGAAATCCCAATCCGGCGCGATTTCGTGTAGAGCTTTACCTGGGTTTTGTCAGCCACCCAGGCTTGCTGATAGGAGAGTAGGGCAGCTTCAGTCATGACGCCTCCGGATGATGAGCTGAGGCAACCTTGGCGTTTTCTCCCTACCTAACGTATTGCCAATGCCTTTAGCGGTCGAAACCCCTACAAATTCGCACCCGGCATACCATTCGCGCACCTCTGGCACATCGTCATAGGTCAATAACCAGTGTCCTTTCAAGGAGGGGAGTATCTCCGCAAGCAACCGATGCTGATCGAGGGCCATGCGATCTTTGTAGGTCGCCCCTCTGATGTAAGGAGGATCAAGGAAAAACAGCGTTTCAGGCGAATCGTAACGCCGAAGGCACTCACTAAAATCCAGGTTTTCAACTGCTACCTTGTCAAACCTCTGGGCAGTCTCACGCAGCGAACTCATAGGGTTTCCGTTACTCGAACTCGCTCCACCCCCAGACTTCTTGCTGGCAGCAAAGTACTCGTTTCTTCCACCGAAGGAATTTGCATTCAAGAAGAACCAGCGCGCCGCTTTCTGGATGTCAGTAAACCCTGGATGCTGTAGGTATGCCTCGAATTCTTCGCGGCTGTTCGGGACGAGTTCTAATTCTTGAATCAAGGGTTCAGGGTGATAGCGCAATATCCGAAAGAAGTTCACCAAGTCTGAATTGACGTCGTTATAAACCTCGACTTTCGATTTCTCCTTGTTAAAGAACAGAGCGCCACCGCCGCCGAATGCCTCGACGTAACAATGGTGAGGGACAAACAATTCGATAAGCTGCTTAGCCAAAAGAGCTTTGCCGCCCATCCACCGAATCGGAGATCGATGGAGCTTAGATGTCGAATTCCTTTGATCGGTCATGCCACAATCCCCAACACTTTCTGAACCAACTGTTCGGCCAGGCTGTCAGACATGCCGCGATCTCGTACCTCCTTGCCCACTTCGTTGGCCACCTCAGCAACTTTTGCCTTGACCTCGCCCATCCATTTCTTTTGCTGCACAGCGCTGCGGTTAAGGTCAGCGATCGCGCGGCTCATCTTCACCAGGTCGATTTTCTGGACATCCTCGGCATTGAGCTGCATGAGTACCTGAAAGGCTTTCTCTTGCGCCAGCCGCACCAGGGCATCGCCCAGGGCGTTTTCGTCATCGCCCACCGCCTCACTGATGGCCTGGGCCTGCTGAGTTGCCACCTTGAGGGCGCTGAGCTTGGCTTCAAATTCTTGCCCGTAGCGATGGATTGAGGATTTCGAGATCTCGAAACCCTGTTCGGCCAGCCAGTCAGACAGGCCCTGATAGTTGGCGAAACCTGATTGCACCAGGCGGCGATCAAGCTCCGTCTTGGCCGCTTCCGGCAAACTCATCACAGCGCTACGGGCGGGCATCAATACACCTCGTCATACTTTGGCGGGCGGCCAATGCTGCGGGGGCAGTCAACGTTGTATTCCAACAGGTCGATCGCTTCGCTGGTGAGCTTGAGCAGCTGACCCCGGTCATCTTCGACGAGGCAATAACCGCGTTCCTGCAGATATTGAATCTCGCGATCCATTTCCTTATTGCTGAGCATCAGCGACTGATCATCCAGGGCCGTGCGCAACAGCGTCTTAGATACAGCCACCGGGCGGCCCGCATCCAGCACCTTGAGAATGCGCCAGCGAGCATCGCGGCGACGGGTCAATTCCAGATCAGACAACAGCTCGCCGAGGGCGACGCCGGTCGGCGCGGGGGCGTTGGCTTCCATCACGTCAACGCCATCGGCTGTGAGGCAGTAGGCCCGCACGGTCGGCGCGATCGCGATCAGGGCCTTGCCCTGCAGGTAATCCAATTCAGAGCGCAGCTCATCATCGGTCAAGGTGATGTGCATATCCTTGAGGCTGCGTCGCAAAAGGGCATGTGTCAGCGCCTCAGGCCGGGCTATATCAAGCAACCTCAATAGCTGCCAGCGAGCTTCTTCACGGCGGGTTTGTTCGAGAAACATTGGGTCACCGCTCCTTGAAAAATCCATCTAGGCGGCGATGCACCGCGTCTAACTTGGCCTCTAAGTTTGCAGAGACCCGCACCCAGTCGTCTCTATGCACATAATCACGGGGCAACGTCGCTCGTAGATCGGCGATTGAATCTTCCAGGCGCTCAACTTCAGCGCTCTGACTTTCTTGGCGTTCTTCAATGCGCCCGGTGCGGCGATCGGTGTTGGCCAGCTCCCGTTTCATCAGCCACATGACACCGCCAGCAACGATCGCAATCACACCGCCTAAAAGGTAGTCAGCGGGTAGCACCACACCATCAGAGGTGACAGTCGGGGCTGATGGGGGTTGAGCCAAGACGATCGCGCGGGTCTGCATAGCCTAAGGCTCCAAAACTGCAGGCAAATCAAGGCCGGGGCCGTGATTCAAAAAGATGCGCTGTGCCAGTGCCCAGGTCTTATCATTGGGGGCCATCGGCTGAGCATTCGCGGCCTGCACTAGCACCTGTGAGGCATAGTCACGCCAGGTTTTATCGGGGCTATCAAACGCCTTAGGGAACTCACTGCGATAGCTCTCGGCGGCAGCATTGATGATGCGCAGATACTTGCGCAGCTTGGCCCGCTCAGAAATCACCGGCAAAACGTAGCGATTAAACAGCACCGGCAAAAGCACTAGAGCCAGAGTGCTCAATGCAGCCGCCTCGAAGTCAATAAAAGAAAAGTTCATCGCGTGTGCCACAGAAACGATCTTGTCCTATGATCCGCTCAGGGCAATAGATTCGCAGCCCGAAGTAGTTCCCGCGAAACAGGTCAATCACTGGATCGATGGCGATCTCTGAGTTCCTTAAGCGACATCTCAACCCATCGCCGTGTCCAGCCAAACATATCGGCTAAATCCTCAATCGTGTGACCGCTCCTACGGGCCACCGCCAGCGCTCGCAGCTTAGCGGCTCGTTCCATACTTTTGCAGGCGGGCACGCTCAAGCGAATGCCCGGATAAGCCCAGCTCAGCTTGATCGCTGCGTCAATGCCGATCGCTTCAACAATCGGATGCACCAGCGTAATTTTGGCGGGAATCGTCAATTGTTTGCCGCCCCATTGATCGACCAGGGCGAGGGTGGCCTTAAAGCCGATCACCTCGCAGACTTCCTGCAGGCTGTCGGGCAAATCTTCGGCACGGTAGTCAAGTGGGGGCAGTGGGGGCTCGCTGGGGTCATGGCTCGCGGGGGCTTCAGAGGGGCAGGACTAAAGAGGCAAAATGCACGCCGTTTGTTGATATCGAGTCAATAATTTGCCCAAGTTCCAGGCGATCGCTCGATAGCCATCAGGCTCTAATCCGTACTGATCGGTGCAGCCTTTTTGCTGGTAATAAGCTTGTAGGGCAGGCGTTTGCCAGCCTTCATACTTGGCTGAGCCGGGTTTTTGTTCCCCGGTGGCTTCATCAAAAAAATATCCGTTGTGCCCAAAGCGATCGTCGTAGCGGCTCAACAGCATAAACATGAGTTGGATTCCGGCAATCATCTCCGACTGATCAACCGGGGCGGGCTGCATAGCCAGGGGTGCAGCTCCCTCGCCTTGAGTAGGAGAGGGCCGGGATGAGGTTTGTCTAGTCATATAAAGCCGCCTTGAATGCATTCAAAACCAGGTGATAGGGCGATAGCTGGCGCAGGTGGCGAGCTACTTTGCCGCGCCGCCAAACGCCTTCGCGTTGTACATGCTTACCTCTGTGCAAGAGAGCCACATCGTAGTTACCGCGCTCAGCTGTGCCGGTCATATCGTTGACGATGTGGGCCTCACCCACCTTGTAGGCGCGAGTTGCATCGCCGCCTGGCCAGACTTCAAGCTTGACTACCAGCATCACCGCCCCCCTTCGCCTTGATCATCTTCTTGAGCACTTCGATCGCGGTGTGGCACTGGCTCTGGTTGAGCCATCTAATGTGCCGCACCTTGAAGCTATGGTTAATCCATTGCTGCAGAGCCGTATCGCTGCGGTCTTTCACTGCCTCGCATTGATAGGCTTGTATCCACAGCGCCACAATCTTGTCGCGCTGAGTCTTCAGATACTCGGGCTTATGGCGACTTGTGGGGCTATAAATCCGCTTCTTTTTGCCGCATCGCGTGGTGGGCGCAGCCTTCGCTTGGGGCACCCAGCCCAGCTCTCGAAAGCGATCGAGTACGGCATTGAGCTGCGTTGTGGTCATGTCTTTGCAGCTGCGCAGGCCGGTGACGCCTTCGAGGAGGCTGCGATAGTCGTCATCGCCCAGCTGTAGGTCTTTTTTGGCGATATGAATTTTGGCTAGGAGCCCTTTTTTAAGGTCTTTAGGTAATGCTTCAGTAGTCATAGTCGTTGTGTTTAATAACGCCAGTCGTCTCTAGAGCCTCGATTAGTTCTTGTTTGTCAAAACTGAATTCGATATCTCCTTTCTCGTTAGCGACAGGAACAACGCTTCTGATGTGAATGTGTTGCTCGGTGGCGTCGATGGCGACGCGAATTTCGCTTCCTTCGGTGTTGGCATCAACCGCCATCAACTCAGCGATGATTTGTACAGCCATTTTCAAATCTCCTTTTTGCTATGTTCAAAGCCTCTATAAAGGCGGCAGAGCGACTGCCACACATAGGCGTTTTTGAGATGGCCTCGCAGTTCTCCAGCCCGATACTGGCGAATGCTTTCGTCTTGACTGTCGAGGGCTTGGGCTTTCCAAGTCGTTCCCTGATAGGTGAGCGGTAGGACTTGAGCGATCGCGCCGCGATTTGCCTCATACCAGGCGATGATTTTCGCAATGCGATCTCTCAGGTCAGGTGTGACCACTAATCACCACCTCCCTTCCTCTGTTCCAGCCATTCGTAATAGGCCGGAGTGCCAAAAGCAGGTACCGCTGATTCATCCAACACCTCAGGCAGCGCGTCACTGCCTACTGCCGTGCGCGTCGCTTCTGGTCGATGTCGTTCGTCCCAGCGCTGCTCTAGCCAGCCCCAATCTTCCTGCAGCACCTTGTTGCGAATCGCGTTGATCGCGTCGCCCTTCTCACGGGGCAAAGAGCGCTTGCCAAGATACTTTTGCACTGAGTAAATCAGGGCGGCGGCGAAGTCGTTGCGGCCTGGGCCCTCCCACAGGTGATCAAGGTTTTCTCGCACCAGGTCGGCATAGGGGCAGGGATTCGATTGCGTAAATCGCCGCATCGTCGGGTCAGCCAGCACCGTCAATGCGTCAATTTGAGCCAGGGCGCGGAGCAATAGCCAGGCCAGCGAATAAGTAAGGGCGTTGCTCTGCTTAATCGATTGCGCCAGCTCCCGCGCCTCGCGCTGTTCTTTAAGGTCACTAAGTGGGGTGATGTTATTGGTCATCGCCTGCAACCTCATCCAGATCAGCAGCACGCGCAATCAGCAGTAAGTTGCGCCAGGGAAAAACAGCCCACTTCCCGGTCTCTTTTGACTGAATGGCTGGTATCACGCCGTTGATCAAAGCAAAGATGTGTTGATCGCTCTCGCCGACCATCACGTTTAGTAAGGCTGTGCCCTTCGGCTTGATTTCACAAAAATCGCTAGGGGTCGTTTGCTCACTCATTAGTCAGCCTCCTCAATCACGTCAGTTCTCCAATCAGTCAAAAATTGAAACGGCGAGGGGTAGCCCGCCTTTTCCCAGCTCCAAGTTTTCTGCCAGGCAAACCAAGCCACCGATCGCGGCATACGCCTGCAATGCCTCTAACTTATTCATCGCTCAATCCTCCAAATGCTTAGGGTTCATGCCTTCCAGCAACTTTTGAAGCTCCGCTGGGCGCATCTCCTTAAATCGCTGACACCCAGAGCGGATCGCCGCCCGAGCAATCTGCTCTGGGTCGCCATCAGAGAATTGGGCAATCTCTTCGGCAAGGGCTTGCACTGCCAAAGCGTGGCCCCCAAATACTGCGACTTGTTCGTAATTCATTCCTCAGTTCTCCAGTTCACTGCCAACTTGATTGCCCCAGCACTGCCACCCCGGACGCTGCTGCCGCGCAAACAGCTCTAACTTTTCGCCCTCTGGGCAAAGTTGATCAACCAGGTCGTAAAACTCTGTGGGCTTGGCGCTGTGCCCGCCTTTGGGGGCGATCAGCACCGTTGATTGCGACTTCAACGTTTCTAGGTGGGCGAAGCTCTGTACTTTGCCTGTTGTCGCCAGTAGACAGTGCTCCGTTGCGTTTCGCAGCCAGTGCCCCACCCCAATGTGGGGGTTGCCCGTCGAGGCCATCTTCACCCAGGTGAGAATCGTCTTGAGTTCAAAGCCCCAGGCCATCAGCAAGCGACAGGCATCCGGCATATGAGTATTTGTCGTCCACAGCCACAGCACCCCATCCGTTACCAGTTCATCCACTGGCAACTCGATCAACTGCTCAAAGCGCATCGTCGGATATGGGGTGCGGTTGCGGTGACTGGCATCTGTATCCCGCAGGTCATATTGCCAGGGTGCATCGATCACCAATACCTGAAACCGCTTTTTCGGCAGGGGTGGCGGCTTCACTACATCGCCCTGCTGCATTTCCCGTAGGGCATTTTTGAGCTTCATCTGCCCTTGGGCCACTGCATCAAAGAGATGATCTGGCAGCTTCGCCAACTGCTGGGCGATCATGCTCTCCTTTTTGCTGAGCCCCATTTCCTCTAGGGTGGGGATGTCTGCAGGCGGTTCCTCGCGGGAACCGCCTGCAAGTCGGCCCTGCACCCCCGGATTTTTGGGTAGCGAAGCCAGTATCTTGCCTAGCTCTCGCTCCGCGCTGATTCGCACTCGACGAGCGTAGGCTTCAGCCTCTTCGCCCAGCTTCTTCTGGCGGGCGTAAACTTCAGCCGCTTTGCTGACGCTAATCAATTCTTGTGCCTGGGGCACTGTTTCAACTGTGGCCAGCATTGTCTCGTACCGCTCTAGCTGTGCCAAAGCACCTGCGCTATCTTCACTCATCGTCTAGTCCTCACAAATCTCTTGAAACGTCGCGAGCAAATACCGCTGCTCGCGAATCTCCCATTCGACCCAGATCGCCGCGTCGGCCCAGTCCTCAGAAGCGGCCATGCTCGCGGCGTGGGAGATCGCGTCACCCATCTCGGCGTGTACGGCTTCGCAAAACTGGGAATCCCAGCTCGCGCAAACAACAAATCGGGTCGATAGCAGGGTGGTGATCATTTCGCTGGCTTTCTGGATATGGGGGTAACCACAATGCAGCCCAGTTCCGGGTCTGGCTTGGGGCACGCGGCTTGCATTGCCGCATTGGCGAGTATTGCGCCCGGCATGTTGAGCCACCAAAACAGCGCCCACACGGTGACGCCAGCGGCCTTAAGGGTGATCAGCATCGGCCTTTTCCTCCTGAAACATCGCGTCAATGTAGATGCGCCCTGCCGCCTGGTCGCCGTTCTGCATCAGTAGCAGGCCCAGGGCAGCGGCGGCGACTCGATCCATGTCCCAACCGGGATGCTGATCGAGCCAGCCCTGTAAGGCGTCGTGTAGTTCTTCGGGGATCTTGCCCACTAGCAAGCCCGGCACGATTTCGGGGTGCTCGTCTTGCCCTGGGGTCGATAGCTCCGGGTCAAATAGCTGCCCCTGCCCTTCCAAAGCGGGAATGCCAAACCGCTTTTGCCGACTGCCTTGGCGCAAGCTGGCCAGGGCGCGGGCCTTGTGATAGTCCACAACGGCCAGCAGCTCGTCAGTGTTGGCGGCCCACCAGTAGCCGTGCTCGGGCGTGGCGCAAATCGGCCAGCCGCGATCGCGCAGCTGCATAATCACTTCGCGCAAATGCCGCACCAGGTAGGGGCGCTTTTCGCCACAGAGTTGGTGTGTTAGCTCGGCGGCGGGCAGGCCGTTTTGCTTGCCCTGTTGCGATCGCAGGGCGGCCAGCACCGCGTCGGGCGTGATCTTTTGAAGGGGGCTAACTTTGGTCATGGGACTCCTGCAAGGATGGGCGGTGGGGGTGAGCCGTTAGCGAATCTCGGTGGGCGTGCTGATGGCCTCGCCGCTAAGCACCCAGTCGAACTGCTCTATCGCCTTAACGCTCTGGTAGCGCGACTCAGTCACGAAGCTGTACTCGTACCAATCGGTGACGTAATAGGTTTCGATGTCGTCTTCGCCATGCCGCACGTCGCGCGACACGGGCAGCAACATGACCTCACAGGCTTTCCAGTCAGCGGCGATCTGGTCGAGCTGCACGAATAGCTCATGCAGGTTGGTAGCACTTTCCTTTTTCAAAGCGAGTACGCTGACGGTGTCGTCCTGATCGATAAAGGCAATGTCGAGCCACGTCTGCAGCGGTCGGCCCCAACGCTCCTCATACACAAAGCGGCGGGCAAAGATTTGCGCCGTGATGCTGTCAAACTCGCGCGAGCCGACCAGGAACTTACCGCTCTCGCCATCAAATCGATACTGGCGGGGCGCTCCGGCATAGTGCAGGGTGTCGGCCCCTTGCGATGCCAACTGGGCAAATTCGGGCACAGTGGGCCAGGTCTGGGGCTGTTCGGTCTGTTTTTTGATTGTTTTCATGGGCTTCCTTAGGGGTTAAAAGTGGGTTCAAAGCGGGGCCAAAGTGCGCCCCGCTCAGCGCTGGCTAGTCGGTGATGCCCTGGCGAATCGCCTGGATAGCGGCCAGGTCGCGGCCCATCATCTGGGCGATCAGCAAGTTGCTAAAGCCATCACGAATCAGAACCTCAATCTGTCGCTGCTCAGCACTCGGCTGGGCTGTAGAGCGAGGCATGGGCGGGCCAGCATGACGAATCGCAATGGGGCGGGCCGTCCAGTTGCTCGGTCTGCGCCGGATAAATTGGCGTCTGACCTGTCGGGCAATTACGCCGGGGGTGGTGGTCGTCTTAGCCATTGGGGTGTCTCCTAATTTCTGAAAGGGGTGATCGAATGTGGATGCGCCCGTGTTGAGGCGGTTAGCCGTAGGTCATTGGCAGTTGTGGCAAATGCTGGTAATCCGAGGGGATTGGTTTGCTCGGAATGGAAAATTCCATGCCCATTTGCTTGCCCCAGCGAGGGTCGTTGTAGATGCGGATTTCGCAGTCCTCACGACGAAGGGCGGCAAAGTCCTTTTGGGCGGCCTCATACAGCGCATCAATCGTGTCGAGGCGCTTGCTGTAGGTGTTGGTTTTGATGAGGCAGTGATGGTCAGTTGCGTATTTTTTGATTTGCATGTTTATTGCCTGAGCAACAACAGGAAACTGAGTAGATGCACCCGTGCGGTCTATCGCCCTGTGCGGTGCTCGCAGGTTGGGCAGGTGCGGCGCAGCTGGCCTTTAACGCCAATCGGGGCGCTCACATTGCCGCGCTGCAGTTCGGCGCAGCGGTGAGAAGTGATCTCAAATCCCAGGGCTGGGCAGGTGTAGCAATGATTCATGTAGCGCCCGCGCACCCGTGCCTCAATGGCATCGGTGCTGGCGGGATACTTGCCGTTGCGCACCTGGCCCAGTGAGCTTGAGGCCACATCCAGCTCGCGGCCTACCTGGGCCTGGCTCGTTTCCTCACACTTCTGATCGAGCACAATTAGCCAGTCAGGGCGATCGCTCATCACTTCACCTCCACCTCAGCGGCGGTTTCGGCGACTGGCTCAGGGCAGGCAGGCAACATCGATACAACGCGACTTTCCCCGCGCGATAGCCGCACTAGCCCATCACGGCACTGATTGATCAGCTCAAAGCCTTGCGTGTGGGCGTATAGATGCGCCTCTTCGTAGATGTAGCCAATCTCGTTTTGCAGCACGGCCAGCCGATTGCGATCCGGGTTCAGCTTGCCGTTCTCTAAGGCCCGCTGCTCGCGTGCGCGATTGATCGCCCATTCCAAAGGAAACAGCTCGGCCCCATCCTCGACACTTGAGACCGTTACCTCTAACGGCTCATAGCCAAAGGCATCCTTGAGTAAGTGGGCGTGCTGGCTGGCGGCGGTCATCGAGGGGAAACGGCATCGGGTTTCCCAGCCCCAGCGCCCGCGTGTCGCCACGACCCAGGGGCGGGCGATGTTCTGCAGGCGCTGCAGCATCAGCAAGCGTTGATAGTCGATTTGTTCAAGTTGATGAGTCATAATTCACTCGTTACTGGTTGTGTTCAATCGGTACATTTCGGTGCTGCTGTCACAGCACTTTTTCTATTCCGAGCGAGTTTCGGCCCCAGTGTTGGGGTCAAACGCCGTCCCGTCCTGGCGAAACATGGGGCTTAGCGGCCCCGTATTTCGCACAAGTCTGTAAAGGGCCACGCTGGTCGCACCGGCAACGGCTCGGCCCTGGCGGCGCACATAGCCGGTGCGCTGAAGTTTGCGCAGGTAGCTTTTGATCTGCTGGCGGCTCAATCCAGCGGCCTCTTCAATTTCGGCGAGCATCCAAGTGCCCCGCATCATCCGCAGGCTTTGCCAGCAGCGGGTGAGGGGGTCTTGTAGCTCGGGATTCAGATTCGGATCTTCCAAGCCACCCTTGATCAGGCGGGGTGCTTGCGGCCCGGTGTCCCGCACCAGGGCAAATAGGCTGCGGCTGCGGCCTCTGCTATCGTCGGTTTTCTTCTTGGGCACGCGCTCAACTTCTTCGAGGTAGCCAGCACAGCGCAGGGCGTTGATGTAGCGCGAGGCAGCCTGATAGGTACACCCGGCCTGGCGTTGCACCTGATCCAAGCGAAACTCGCGCAGGCGGCGCATGTGCAGCCACATCATCAGCTGGGCGGGGTTGTTTTTGGGCTTGCGAGAGGTAGAGGGTTTGCGGGGGGCAGCGCTCACCATTTAGTACCCTCCTACCGGTATGGCAATTTGGGCTTTATAGCGAGCCGCTTCCAGGGCTCGGTTCAGATACACATCGTTGAAACTGTCAAGAAACTTGCTGCGATCGCTAATCACGTCAGAGAGCTTGGCCATTTGCGCCCGAGCCACATTTCGCGATCGCTGCAATTGGCGTCGCTCAAGCGTCGTCAAATCCTGGTTGGTCAAGGCCCGCGATAATCCCAGCTCGGTAGTCGCCCAGTGGCGATACATGCGGTCTAAAACCATTGGGGGCTTCCACCCCAAAATCAATTCACTGCGTAAAAAGATGGGTTGCATGGGGGGCTCCTATTTCGTGCGAACGAGATCGAGATAGAATTTGCGACCCGATGAGCGCCAGGCTTTTAGCGTCACCGGGTCAAGTTCAAGCTGTTTGCCGTAGCGCTCAATTGCGCGCAAACCGTTGGTGATGCGCCCACAGCTGCCGCCGCTGTGTTCATGTAGCAGTTCAATTAGTGCCGGTTCGACAGCGACCTCACAGCGCTGTCTAGCCACCAGCGCCGCGTCGTCAATGCTCAAGGGTTGAAATTCCAGGTTCTCCACCACCCGCCGCGCCACCTGTTCCCACTGGCGCACGCGGGCCGCAAAGTTCTCCATGCCCACAAAGAAGATGGGTACCTGCGCTTCGTCGTGAATCTCGCGCAGCGTTTCAAACAGCACCAGCACCGCCTGTTTGCTGCCGACGTTAAACAGCTGATCAGCGTCATCTAAAAAGATGGTGCGGGGGTTCGCATCCATCGCTTCTTTGATGCCACGCAACCGGCTGGCCCGGCTACGACCACATTCGAGGCGCAGCTCGGTGGCAATGTCACCCAGCAGGGCCGAGGGTGTCCAGGTGCATGAGGCGCGTAAAAAGATGTCACCATGTTCGATCGCCAGCTTGCGAATGCCGGTCGTTTTACCGGCCCCGGCAAAGCCGTGACAGATCGCCATACGCGGGTCATCGCCCACGATGCCGACGATGTCGGCATAGGCTGACTGCAGCCTTAATAGATTGTTCGTGTTGACAGTGATGTTTTTCATAGGCCATAGTTAGGGGGTATTAAGGACAGTTTTTTAAGCCAGAGCACCGGGTTGCAGCCCAGCTCTGGCTTTGTCTTTGGGTCACATTGCCTCCTGTTCAAGCTCGGTGAGTTCCCCTAGTGGGTCTGGCAACAGGGGAAACGATTCGGCCAATTGCTTGGCCAGGTTCCGACCGGGCGGCGTCCGGCGATACCGCTGCATCCGGGCCTGATCCGCTTCGCTGACGTCGCCGCTGTGGTTGTACCAGCGCTTCCAGCAGTCCGAATACATGCCAACGGGATCGCTCAACCACTTCTGCTCAATGGCTTCGGCGGCTTTGCGCTCCTCATTCACAGCAGCCTGGCGCTTGGCCTCGGCTACTTCCGGCGTCTCAGTCGGAATCTCTCTCGGCTGCAGCGCGGTTTGTAGCGCTTGCGCTGCATCGAAACTTTTACTCGGGCTGGCGGTGCTGCCCTGGGGCATCGCTTCGAGCTTGCTACTGGCGGCCAGCAACGTGGCGCGAATTTCGGCCCCAATGTTTTTCACATCTAGCTCGCGGCCCAGCTCTTGGGCTGCTTTGGCGGCTCGCTTGGTATAAGCGTCGAACGCTTTGCTTTCGATCGCCATTGCCTGGCGGCTCTTGCCCAGCAGCTCGGGGCACTCGGCCACGCCCAGGAACTCGCGGCAGGTGTGATCCTCATAGATATAGAGAGCGCCCAGGTTGTCCGGAAAGCGAACATGCACAGTGCGGCCCACCAGCGGCTCGGCGATCGTCGCGGCCAGCGGCACGTAGTAATGATTGTGTTTGCGAATTCCCTGAGCGGTCACGGTGGCTTTGCCGCCCGGTAGCATCAGCAGATCCAGCAGGTTGGCATCGGGTACAACCCGCTTTTCAAATCCAGCGGCGGCCATCTCTGGGGCTAGGCCAGTCATGCTGTGCTGGCGCGTGCCATAAATCTGCACGCAGTAGTCATCACAAAACAGCTGCAGCTCATGGGGCGATCTCAAGATCTCAGCCGTTTGGCCGCGCGTGCCAAAGCGATCCGCCCAGCTTTTTTTCGCTTCTAAGGCTTTGCGTTCGGTCACGTTGTGGCCCACAAATTCGGGCTCTAGCTCTAATAGGTCATGGCTAAAGGTGTGAAAAAATCGCTCAACGTGAGGCTTTTGCTGTGGGGTGTAGGGCGTGCAAAACACCTGGTCGATACCCAGGGCCATGACCACATGCTTGAGGTGGTGGCTTTTATAGTCACTGCCGTTATCGGTTTTGATCTGAGTGGGAATGCCCCATTCCAAGATGCAGCGGCGCAGCAAGGCCACAATCGCGGTGGCCTTCGACGTGGGCGAAACCAGCATCCGACAGCGCCGGGTAAACACGTCCACACATGAGACGATCGCGTGGCGTTTCATGCGGCCATCGTCACCGCGCAGCATAATATCGCCGATGGTGCTATCCAGCTCCCACCGTTGATTCGGCTCGATGATGCCATCGCTATAGCTGCCGATCTTGCTGGCGTATTTATTGCGCCACTCATCGGGATTGTGCAAATAGGTATAGGTCGCTTTGTTGCGCTCTTTCCACCAGTTGAGCCACCGGCAAACACTGGGGTAACTCGGCAACTGTAGATTTTCAAAGCGCGACTCGATCGCGCGGCACAGGTGCTTTGTCCCAATGTGAGGAAACTCACCCAGCACAGCGACACAAAACCGACTCAGCAGCGGGCTACGCTCGATGGCATAGGCGTCTTTGTTCTGTCCACCCGCGCCATACAAGGCAGTCGGACTGCCGCTTTTCAGCTTGGTCATCCAGTTGTGCAGCGTCTGATGTGAGCCGCATTTGACCGAGGCATAAACCCAGTCGGGGATGTCGAGCGTCCTGGCGGTATAGGCGCGACACCAGGCCACTTTGCATTCATGGGCTTTGGTCACGCCCTGGCTTTCGCACCAGGCTTCAAAGTGTTCGAGTATCCACAGCTTCGCGGCGGCGCGGCGCTCGGCCTTCGTGCCTTGAGGGCCAAGGTCGCCGCGATCGCGGGGCATAGCGGTGAGCGATGAGGAAACCGATCTCGAAGGAAATCCTCTAAAACCTTCGAGATCGGCCAGCTGTCCAGGTACCGTGAGGGCAGCGGTGGCAATGCCCGGTGTAGCGTTTACGGTAGGGGGTGCCTGGTCAACAGGTCTGTCAATTGCTTCGGCTTCAAACCCCAGCGCCTTCTGTGTCTCGGCGGCAGGAGAACTGATCTGATATTCAAACCCCCGGGTACCAGGCTTTCTACGTTTTTCCCACCCTTCGAGCTTGGCTCGATGCCTTACACCTTGCTCGGTGGTTGGCATCCCTGGCATCCCTGCCAAATCCTTGGGTGCAAACCATTCGCTCATGAAGCTACTCCGTCACGCACAATTGACGAGTAGCGCTCAGGGAAAACAACCGCTAAAGGCTTTCCCAGTCCTTGAGCGATAGCGTTCTCTACACGGCGAGACCGTCCAACACCTTTCAAAACAGACGAAACGGTTGACCGATCTATGTTCAGATCCCTGGCGATTTGAGCAAGGGATGTGCCACGCTTACGTAAGGCGGCCTTGACATCTTCAGGGTGCATAATACTGAAAAGTAATGAGTATCACTTGTTGTACCCGGATCGTAACTCATGCGTTGTGCTAGTGCAACCGTTCCGATCTTAAAAGTTTCATTTTGAAACTTTTAAGGCTTCAGGTTTGATACGCATTAATACGCAGGAGTTCCACTTATATGGAAAAACTAAAAGATCGAATAAAGGCTGTGGTTAACAAGGTGGGTGGTAAAAGAGCTATGGCTAGGGCTATTGAGGTCTCTGATACACAGGTCTACCGCTATATAAATGGCATCAACACGCCTGGGATGGAGGTTATAAAACGTATCGCAGACGTTGGGGGTGTGTCCGTTGAATGGTTGATGAATGGAGAGGGGCGTTACGACCTTGGTCAGCTTGATCTTGAAGAAAAGCTCAATATTGTCTCTGATTTAGCGACCAGGCATGAAGGGACTCCTAACCCTGAAAAGCTTGCTATGCACGTCATGGACAGCGATGCAATGGAGCCAACGTTGCACAATGGTGAAATCTTTGTATACGACACTACTCAGAATGACCTCACCAAATCTGGCGAAGGCATATACACTTTTGTGCTTGATGGTCGACTTATGACCAGACGGCTGCAACTTCTGCCAGGTGGTGCCATAGAGATCATCTGCGACAATCCCATCTATAAGAACACCACCATTCAGTCTGGGGAAGTTGATTTCGAGATCCAAGGGCGTGCTCGACCCACGCGCTAGATTTTGAGCGCTGGTCTCTTTAGCTATGTGACAGTTCTATCGTTTTACTTTCGATGACTTTCGATGACTTTCGATGACTTTCGATAACTACTTTCGATTGCTTTCGATAACTTTCGAAAGTTCAAATCAAGGTTCTCAAAAAGTTATCGCGCGATTTTGGATCTCGGTGTCATAAAAGGTGACTGTCACACCTCCTCAAACCCTTCATCTAACCCCACTTAAAAGCCCCGGCTGTGCAAAGACAGCCAGGGCTTTCCGGTCTATTGCATTGGGTCTAGCCGCGCACGCCTGACACGCCAGAGCCGCGATTATCATCATCGTTCTTACCTTTCCCTTCGGCGATGAGGCCGCCAGGCGGTTGCCCGTTGGGGTCAGGCGTATAGGCTGCCAACACGCTGCCAGTGCGGGGCTGTCGCAGTTTCGTGGCCATCGCTCTCAGGCCCGGCAGCTGGCCCAGCAGCTTTGCCCGCCCAATCCGCTGCCTAAAGTGCGTCCCGGCTCCCTGCCGCTGCGCGGGAAACTCGTCGCCGCCATCGTCATTGCTCGCAAACATCGGTTCTTCAAGGGCTTCACCAACTAAGATGCCAGCACCCAGGGCGGCGGCCAGCAGCTCTAACGACAAATTCCGTAGGGGGCGCATATCTCACCATGCTGATTGATGCCTTTTTGTATCAATCTCGCCCCGTCGATTGGGCTCTCGTTCACACCACGTTACGCGCCCCAGGGGTTAGATCGCTACACATCGTGCCTCGCCTGCATCACAGCCCCCAAATCCATCGCCACCCTTTGAAGGGGTTAGATCGAACTGGCACACCCCCTCTCAGCACGCCCAACTCACCCGCCCAAACACCTCAGATCCAAAATCGCGCGATAACCGCTCAAAATCAGCCCGTCCACTCCCGATCCCTGAATCCCTTGCTGTCAGGCACTTCCCACTACCTCCCACATCTTCCCAACCAAAGGGCCGCGATCCACTATTGCTTGAGACATGACAGCTCAACTGGTTCGACAACTTTCAACTGGCGAGTGGGAGGCGTTAAACCCCGCAGTCGTCGCCCTGTTTAATCTGATGGGGCTTTGGCCGCTGGCCTATGCCTGTTTGGCGATCGCCGATGGCCACGGTCAAGAAGTACCCGCCTGGCCTTTTGTGATGGGCTCGTTTGGGCTAGGGGCGTTTTTACTCTTGCCTTACCTAATTTTGCGCCAGCCTAACCCCATCTTTGCTCCCCCGTTATCGAAGGTGATCGCGCTTTTAGACTCGCGTTGGTTAGGCATCAGTTTGCTGGCAGGAACTCTCGTGCTGATGGGCTACGGTATCTACGCGGGCGACTGGGCTGACTTTGTTGACCAGTGGCAGAACAGCCGCTTTATTAATGTGATGAGCTTTGATTTTTGTCTTTTGTGGCTGTTGACTCCGAGCTTGCTGGGAGATGATATGGCGCGTCGCGGCTTGAAAAATCCTCGCGTATTTTGGCTGGTGAATGCCATGCCACTGGTGGGGCTTACGGCCTATCTCACCTTTCGACCCCAGCTGGATGCTGAATAGCTCAGGACTTGGCGCTTCAATGATGTCCCCTAAACGGTGTCTTCAGGATTTAGAGGCGATTGATTGCTACAAAGAGGAACCGCCCAGAAAAAATCTGGGCGGAGTGTGGTGTGAGGAGTGAACGGAAACTTTCGTCTCCGATACACCTTATTGTAATTGTGACAGTTGTCATTCCGCCACTGGTACCCTTGTCAAAGTTAATGTTTCTTTGGCTAAAGATAAAAACTCCCTAGCGCTGTGGCGCGATCGCGGCGACAACTCGCATCAGCTCGTCATGAAATGCTGACAATCGTTCAGGCTGTAATCGCTGAAATAGGAATGAGATCTCGTCATCCGTCTCACTTGGCCTGGCACAGGGAGTGCTGGATCTCAAGGGCTAGATCCAGCATCCTGGATGGTTTTGCGGTTCAGCAACCGGAAATTTTATTTGCCCATGCCCAGCTGTTGAGCTTTTTGGTAAACCTTGCCCTCGGTCAAAAGTGAGGGAGCCACAACCACCTCTACCTGCTGCATTTCTTTTAGGTTTTTAGCGCCTAACGTACCCATGCTGGTTTGTAATGCTCCCAGCAGGTTGTGAGTGCCGTCATCAAGCTGGGCCGGGCCTCTCAAAATTTGCTCTAGCGTGCCGGTACTGCCGACTCGAATGCGCGTACCGCGTGGCAACACAGGGCTCGGAGTCGCCATGCCCCAGTGATAGCCGCGACCGGGTGCTTCTTTAGCGCGAGCAATCGGGGAGCCAATCATCACAGCATCTGCACCGACTGCGATGCATTTGCAAATGTCACCGCCGGTGACGATGCCGCCGTCGGCAATGACTGGTATGTATTTGCCGGTTTCTTTTTGATAGTCGTCCCGAGCAGCGGCACAGTCCGCGACTGCGGTGGCCTGCGGTACGCCCACACCCAAAACACCGCGCGAGGTACAGGCGGCTCCCGGTCCAATGCCCACTAACACACCAGCAGCGCCCGCTTTCATTAAATTGAGTGCCACTTCGTAGGTGACACAGTTGCCCAATACGACAGGAATGGGCATGTCACTGCAAAATTGCACGAGGTCTAAAGGCGTGATGGACTGAGGCGATAAGTGGGCGGTTGATACTACAGTGGCCTGTACAAACATCAGATCAGCGCCAGCGGCAGCGATCGCTTCACCATATTTGGCTGCGCCTGCCGGGGTGGAACTCACCGCCGCAATGCCCCCTTTCGCCTTAATGGCTTGAATGCGTTGCTCAATCAGTTCAGGGCGAATGGGGGTGGCATAGAGCTTCTGCATGAGCGTGACAAAGTCCTCTTTGCCCACGGCTGCAATCTGATCGAGGATTGGTTCAGGGTCGTCGTAGCGGGTTTGAATGCCTTCTAGATTGAGGACTCCCAACGCCCCAAACTTTGACAACTGAGCCGCAATACTAACATCGACGACGCCGTCCATGGCACTGGCAATGATCGGAATCTCCCGCTCAATGCCGCCAATTTCCCAACGAGTGTCGGCTAGTTGCGGATCCAAGGTGCGATTCCCTGGCACCAGTGCGATTTCATCAAACCCGTAGGCTCTACGGACCGTTTTTCCCCGACCTAATGCAATATCCACGGCTCTCTCCAACCCAAAAACCATTCAGACAGGCTAACATTTTGTCGCGTGACTCGGGCTACGACAATTGTTCCATGCTGTAGGGTGTTGCTTGGTTTGGTCTCCGGCAAATGGGGTGAGGCCGGAGTGGATTGCTGACGGGAGGTGGCAGCGATATCTTGGGCAGGGGGACCGGATGGCTGAACTGCCAATCTTTAAAGGAGAGGGTCGTTGAAAGGGAACAGTTGAGGATCGCTAAGAAAAGCTGTGTTTCCTCAACTTATGGGCTGTAGAGTCAGGTCTGCCTTTAATCTAAGGAACGAACGATAGTCGGATGATGCCCGCCGCCGACCCCGAAAAGATGACCTTGCCAAGAGCGTGATTCGAGGGTGCAGTTTAAGTCTAATGACCTCTCATAAGGAGTCCACTCGGTGAATCTGTCTTCTTTAGGATTTTTTCGGAGCTTACGGAGCAAGAATCGACAATTTGCGGTGATTGGGCTGGGGCGGTTTGGGCGGGCTGTCTGCGCCACGCTCAATAGCTTAGGCTACGAGGTGTTGGCCATTGACAACCAAGAGCAGCCCGTGACGCAGGCGTTAAAGGACGAAATTGCTGCCCATGCGGTGCAGTTGGATTCGACTCAGCGACTCGCGTTAGAAGAAGCAGGCATTCCCGACTTTGATACGGTGATTGTAGCGATCGGCAACTATGTCGAAGAAAGCGTCATCACCACGCTCAATGTTAAAGAGCTGGGGGTGAATTATGTCGTGTCAAAGGCATCGAGTGAAATCCATGGCAAGGTGCTCGATCGGGTGGGGGCGGATCTGGTTGTGTTTCCAGAACATGAGATGGGGTGTAACCTAGCGCGGGCAATTACCCGGCCCGGCATTTTAGACCGATTTGAGCTTGACCCTGACAACAGCATCGTTGAGCTGCGCGTACCGGCGGCGTTCAACCAAAAAACGATCGCTGAGTTAGACCTGAGAAACAAGTATGGTGTCACTCTGCTAGCGCTGACCCAGCCTGAAAACACCGAGAAGTTTGAGGTTAACCCCAGCCCGATCACTCAATTGCAGACGGGCGCCGTTATGGTCGTTATTGGTAACAATCGCGGCCTTGAAAGATTGCCACTGGAAGAATAGGAGGTCAGGCTTGCGGATTATTGGACTCATTAGCGGCACTTCGGTGGATGGCGTGGATAGCGTGATCGCAGACATTCAGGGTAATGGTTATGACTTGGATGTCACTGTGCTGGGGGGACGCACCTTCGCCTATCAACCCACCCTGCGCCAGCAAATTTTAGATGTTTGTGGGGGAGCCCGCCTCTCTCTGGCAGATTTAGCGACTTTGGATGATGCGATCGCTCACTGTTTTGCCCAAGTCGCCCAAAACTTGATGGCTGCTCATGGCTCCGCTGATCTCATTGCTTCCCACGGGCAGACGGTATTTCATCGCCCCTCTAGAACGACTGATGAACTGGCGCAGTCGTCGCTGGGCTACAGCGTGCAGTTGGGGCGGGGAGCGCTGATTGCGGCGTTGACTCAATGTCCGACAGTGAGCGATTTCCGTCAAGCTGATATCGCTGCTGGGGGCGAGGGCGCTCCCTTAGTGCCACCGGTTGATCTCGCCCTCTTGAGCCACCCTACGCGCACGCGCTGTGTGCAAAATCTGGGCGGCATTGGCAATGTGGCACTGCTGCCACCCAAAAGCGCTATCTCCCAGGCTCAGCCTCCCCACGTTTTGGGATGGGATACTGGTCCTGGCAATAGCCTGCTGGATTTGGCCGTCGAACATTTTTCTCAGGGGCGACAAACCTACGACCACAATGGGGCTTGGGCAGCTCAAGGAACGCCTTGTGAGCCTCTAGTGGCTCAGTGGTTAGACCATCCGTACTTCGCCCAACTACCCCCCAAGTCAACCGGTCGCGAACTATTTGGCCCCGACTTTTTAGAGCAGTGCTTAGAGGATGCCGCAGCGCGGTCTCTAGCCCCAGCCGATGTCTTAGCTACATTAACGGAGCTGACGGTGGTCTCGGTTGTCCATAGCTACCGCACGTTTTTACCAGCTCTACCCGATGAGGTGCTGCTGTGCGGTGGCGGTAGTCATAATGCTTATCTAGTTGAGCGTCTGCAGCGGCAACTTCCCCAAGTGCTCATTCAGTCCACCACCGCTACGGGCGTTCCGGCTGATCTCAAAGAAGCCTTGGCGTTTGCCGTGTTGGGCTATTGGCGACAGCAGCAGTTTCCGGGGAACTTGCCCAGTGTGACGGGGGCGCAGCAAGCTGTTCCTTTAGGGACTGTGGCTGATCCGATCGCCCTCGAAGTGTAAATCGCAGCGGTTGGAGATTGCTCGTGACAGCGCTCGGATATATTGAGATGATCAGCAAATCTGCTCCGTTGGCGGGACGTCACGGACGCTCCGAGCGGGCGATGCAGATTGTTTTAGTGGTTAAGTGATGCGGATAGCCGCTAAGATTTTGGGCAGGCTGATCGGTGGTTAAGTGACCCAGTCACACCGCGATCGCGGTGTGCAGCCAAAAACAGTATCAGGAAACTGAGGGTGAACCACACATTTTTAATCGAGCCCGGTCGCT
>ERZ1740065.62-NODE-62-length-47269-cov-7.888550_pt1 | contig 47269 bp, 49 predicted proteins | sample MGYA00581738_ERZ1740065 | MGnify/ENA primary metagenome ERZ1740065 (study PRJEB43018, sample SAMN04849749) | marine metagenome | isolation source: floating plastic debris | place: Pacific Ocean | collected 2008-09-01 | study: EMG produced TPA metagenomics assembly...
GGTCGTAGAGGATCTCGGTGATAGAACCACCAGCGACGACGATGCGAGAAGGATCCTGTGCCCGGGTGCCGCACTCCAACATCGCCGCCTGCGCCGGACGACTAACGCCAAAAGTCGCTGCGACGAGTCCAATCAAAGCGGGGAGTGTCACGAGCCGTGAGGTCATCATTTTGTTCGCTCCTGGAGGGGGGAGGGGGGGGGTTAAAGCGGCTGCGCGAGCCGGCCGGGCCCACCATAATAAATGAGAATGATTCTCATTTGAATCTGATGCCGTATGATTTGTGGAGAAAACGTTCGTGTCTCATCGCTGTTCAGGAGAAATTTTGTGCGAACCGCGACGATATTTACTTTGGTCTTGGCGCTGACAACAGTCTTCTCGATCGGTTGCGGCGACTCGCCACCGCCTGAGCCTCCCGGAGGCCCCAGCGTAGGTATGCAGCGCTTCACCTGGGTGGATTCCACCCGGCGTGATTGGACAGACACGGGTCCGCGGCCGGTCACGTCGACCGTCTGGTACCCAACAGATTCCACTGAGCAAACGCTCATCCAGATTCCAGAGAAGCGCCCAGTATTCCTGCCGGGCTACGCGGCGCGAAACGCACCGCTCGCCGATTCAATACGGCGCTTGCCCGTTGTTGTGATCTCTCACGGCACGGGCGGCGCAGCACTACAGATGATGTGGCTGGGCCGCGCACTGGCGGCGCAAGGCTATGTCGCCGTCGCCGTTGACCATCACGGCAACACCGCCGCGGAACCCGCCTTCGACGCGCGCGGGTTCCGACTCGTCTGGGAACGCATTGCGGACCTGAGTGTCGCCATCGATCGACTCGCGGCCGATGAGACCTTCGGCCCGCGTGTCGACACAAGCGACGTCAGCGCCATTGGCTTCTCATTGGGCGGATACACCGTGCTCGGACTTGCGGGCGCGCGCACCGATCTCGACCGCTTGCAGGCGTTTTGCGCGGGGCCCGATGCCGACGGTACCTGCGAGCCGCAGGGCGAGTACCCGACGGCGGCCGAAGACTTCGCAAAGATGCTGGAAGAAGACCCGTCGCTGGCCGCGAACTTTCAGCGCGCCGCCGCCGACTACGACGACCCACGCGTGAGTCACGTCGTCGCTATCGCGCCCGCGATAGGCCAGGCTTTTTCGCCCGAATCCCTGCGCGCGCTCGACGAGCAGTTCCTGTTGTTCGTCGGCAGTGAAGACCGTGTTGCCCCGGCGCTCACCAACGCCTTGCACCTCGAAGAACACCTCCCCAGTGGGCAACTGCAAGTCATCGAGGGCGCCGGCCACTACGTATTCCTGTCACCCTGCACGAAACGCGGCAAGCGTTACGTGCCGGTCTGCGAAGACGCCGACACCATTGACCGCGAGCGTGTTCATGCCGAAGTCGCTGCGTCCGTGATCGAGTTCCTCGGCCACACGGAATAGTCGGCTTACTCTGATAGAGTTCTGCGACCCAACTTGGAGCAACCCCATGCAGGAAGACCCCGATCTGCCCGACCTGTCCGCCAAAGGCATCGCACGCGATGTCGGCAAGGAACTGGTTTCGGGCACGAAGTCGCTGCTGCTCTGGACCTTCTGGGGTGCTGCGATCGGCGGCGTCGCCGGCGCGGGCGTGGGGCTGTTCTACTTTGGTACCGAAGGTCTCGCGATACTTGGGCTCGGTGGCCTGGTCGCCGGCGCCATCGTTGGGTTCGGGGTCCGCTTCTGGGCTGCGACGGTCTGAGGTGAGCCCGCGCTATTCGTCGACGATGACCGAGAAGCTGCCCATGATCATGCGCTTACCGTCGAACGGCATCTGAACACCGTCTTCGGCGAAGGCCGGGTCTTCCATGGCACGCGCCATGCCGTCGTCGCGTGTTTTCTTGTCGGGCCACTCGACCCACGAAAAGACCACGGTCTCACCGTCGCCGGCATTCACCGCGCGGAAAAAATCCGTGACCTCGCCGTTCGGTACCTCGTCACCCCAGGACTCCACCACGCGCGTCGCGCCGTACTGCTTGAACAACGGCGCGTACTTGGCCGCGAACGCGCGGTAGGCCTCCGCATCATCGGCCTTTACTGGAATGACGTATCCATCTACATAGCTCATGTCGCACCTCCCCAAGGTTGGGCGAGCGACGTCGCACGATGCAGCGTGCCCGCAGCATCTCTATTGTAGACAGCTTTTACACATCGATCCCTGAGGATTGGGCGCCGACCCCAACCCCGCAACGTCGCCGGGCGCGTGCGGGATTGGACTCAGAATCGCACGGTCCCTGTGATTCCCCAGGTCCGGCGTTCCGCCAGAATGCTTTTGTAGGAAAACACCGGGAACGCGTCGGGCACATTGAAGAACAGCGATGCACGCGCATAGTCTTCGTCGGTCAGGTTGCGGCCCCAGAGTGCGATCGCGTAACGATCTCCCTCGTAGCCCAACCGCAAGTTCACCAGCGTCCTGTCAGGAATCGCATTCTGATTGATGACGTTCTGCTGTTCCGACTGGTGGCTAATATCGAGACGGGCGAACCCTTCCCAACCATTGTTGAATACGGTCGAGTACTGGCCGCTCAGATTGAACTGATGTTCTGACGTGCGCTCTAGCTGATTACCCCCGATGATCGCCAGACCCTCCGCGTCTCGCGAGCAAATCGACTCGGGAATGCCGCATTCCCGGCGCGCACTGGAGGCGGTTGCGTCATCGTCATAGGTTGGGTCTGTGAACGCGTAGCCGGCGTTGATCGTGATGTTCTCTGTCAACGCCGCCGCAAGCTGCGCTTCAAAGCCAACGACCTCTGCGCCACTCACGTTCTGGATCAGCGCCAGATTCGCTGCGCCGAAAGAGCGAATCTGCAGGTCTTTCCAGTCTACGTAGTAGGCGGCCGCACTGAATTGCACGCGCCCCTGCGCAAAGACGTTCTTGTAGCCGACCTCCCAAGTCCAGTTTTCCTCTTCGTCGTAGACGGCATCTTCCGGGATTGGCGAGTTGGTGTTGTTGAACCCGCCCGACTTCACACCACGCGCAACGCTGCCGTACCAGAGGCTGGAACCGTCCGAACCCGCCGGGTTGAAATTGACGATGAGGCGTGGCGTGACAAACGAGAAATCATCGCTGACACGGCCGGGACCTGGTGCGCCAACGCTCAACGGCAAGTCGCCTTCACGCTCCTCGTCCGTGTAGCGCAACTCCAGCGTCGTGGACCAGTTGTCGGAAAAATCGTAGCTGACCTCGCCGAAAATCGCGATGGACTCGAGATCGTAGTCGCTGACCGTCAACACCGTCGATGCCTCCGGGTCATCCTGAATCGGAACCCCACCTGCAAGGAATGGGCCTGTCAACGGAGCCAGACCGCTCGCATCGCCGACGATCGACTGAAACAAGCTCTCGGTCAGGTTGGTCTTCGCGTAGAAGCCGCCCACCATCCACGACAGCGGTCCGTCTGCATTGCTGCGAAACCGGACTTCGAGCGAGGCATCCTCGGTTTCGAATTCGTTGCCGGTAAACGTCGACAGATTGATCGTGTCGACGACCTGAAACGTCAAGAAGTTGAAGACCCGGTAGTCTGTGCCGGAAGCGGTGAAGTCGTTGTCACCATTGTCGCGGCTCTCTGAATCCGAATACGCGGCCAGTGCGCTGATCGTCCCGAAGTCAGTTTCGTACTCTAGGCTGAGGCCACCGAAAATGGAGCGCTTATCGCCGCCCGTCGCTCGAGGATCGATGTCGACGCTGTCTGCTGAAGGCAGGTCGCCACAAAAGGACGCGTTGACCGGAAGCGTGAAACCGAAGCTGTCGATTCCGGGGGCACAGTTGTTATCTATCTGCAGGATCGGTGTGTGGTCGTTCTCTTCGTCCGTGACGAACAGAAACGCATCGACTGCAAGACGATCGGTTGCCTGGCTGGCAAGGGTTGCCGCGAACGACGTACGCTCCCACCCCCCCAGGTTCTCGCTGTCGGAGATGTTTCCGATGGTGCCGTCAAAGCTGTCATAGCCTCCCGCCAGTCGGACGGCAGTCCGATCACTGAGCGGGATACTAATGGCTCCCTGCAACACCTCGCGCTCGTCGCTGCCCACCGTGGCGGTGACGCTGCCCGACAACTCCTGGCCCGGGTCCCGGGTGATGTAGTTGATCGAGCCCGCGAAGGAGTTCCGTCCGTAGAGAGCCGATTGCGGGCCCTTGACCACCTCGATGCGCTCGAGGTCGAGCAGTGAAATATCGATGCCGGACTTATTGGGCAGAAACACACCATTCAGAAACGTCGATACGTTGTTCTCGATGTTGGTGATATCGGTCTGCGCCATTCCGCGGATCGTGGGTACGGCGTAGTTGCCGGCCGCGTATGAATTGAAGGTGAGCCCGGGCGTCAGCGCAGCCACATCCTCCAGGGACTGCATTGAGGCCCGCTCAATGACTTCGGACGAAAATACGGAGATGGACACCGGAGTCTCCAGGACTGACTCTTCGCGCTTTCGCGCCGTGACCACGATTTCCTCGAGCTGCACTTCGTTGCCGTCTTGCTGCGCAACTGCCGGTGCCGGCAACAATGAACCGAGAATGACTATGCCACCCACAAGGGTGACGTTCAGAGTTTTCATGCTTGGGCTCCCCTTATGCAACCTACGCCCGCCGTGGGATCAAGCTAGCAGCGGAGGTCGTCGCCACCTATGCCAATTATCGAAAGCTGGTTCGCGGCAACGCGCTAGCGACCGAATCTACTTCTCGGTCGAATCATATGCGCCGCGCGCGACCCACTTCGATTCAAAGGCGCGCACCTCGTCGAAGCCCAACAAGTCGCACATGTCCTCAAAGTTAAATCGAGCCTGTCCGGTGCCGGCCCCCGCGCCCTTGACCTTGAGGTCATGCAGTGCCTGTTCCACGGCAGCCATTGCGCTGAGCGCAGAAATCGCAGGGAATATGGCAAGGTCGTATCCGAGGCGCTGCAATGTCGATGCATTGAGCATGGGCGTCGCGCCACCTTCGGCCATATTGGCCATCATCCATGCATCGACCTGCTGACAGGCAAGCTGCATCTCAGATTCCGAATCGAGTGCCTCCAGAAATACGATGTCGGCGCCGGCTTCCGCATAAGCCGAACCGCGTTCGAGTGCTTCTTCGAACCCGAGACCGGATCGGGCGTCCGTTCGCGCGATAAGGAGCATGTTGTCATCCGTACGGGTATCCAACGCCAAATGGATCTTGTCGACCATGTCTGGCGTTGGGATGACTCGCCGTGTTCCAACGTGCCCGCATTGTTTCGGGAATTCCTGGTCCTCGATCTGAATGGCCGCAACGCCCGCGCGTTCGAAACCACGGACCGTGTGGCGCACGTTCAGCAAGCCGCCGTAACCCGTATCCGCGTCTGCGATAACGGGTGACTGCGCGTGCTCGCACACGGCGCTGACCCGATTGAGCATGTCTGTGTATGTCGCCAACCCCGCGTCGGGGAGACCAAGGTATGACGCCGTTAACCAGTAGCCGGAGGCATATACCGCATCGAAGCCGACGCGGTTCGCCACCAAGACGGACATCATGTCGAAGACGCCAGGTGCCACAATCAACTCGCCGCGTTCCAGTTGATGGCGCAAGTTCGGGGTTTGCATTCGTCTTCCTCGTCCGGGCAAGCCGCAATACCTCACCCAACACGGTAGCGGCGATTCGTCACAGCAGCGACAGCGGTTGGCGAATGCAGCTATCTCCCCTCGCGCTCAGCCCCGGTCGCGCGCTTTAACAATCCTGATTTAGCGATATTGGATGGCAGGCGACGGGCTGGGGCGGCACACTTTCAGTCTGCGCTCCGAATGGTTGGATTTATGCGTCGTGCACATCGATGGGCTGCCATGACAGGAACTGTGATGACCGGTTTGAGCCTTGGCGCGGCGGGAATTGCCGGTGACGCGCCCTGCGCGCCGGTTATTCACTCCGTGGCAAGCGCTGACTTCACGATTCAGCACGTCGATGGCCGCGAGGTATCGATCAGCGTCTGGGCGCCCGAACAGCCTGGCCAATATCCAAAGCTCATCTTTTCTCATGGTGCCTTTTCAGCCCCGGATCGCTATGCCGCGCTGCTCGAACCAATGGCTGCCGCGGGCTTGATTGTCATGGCGCCGCTGCATATCGACTCTGAAGTGCACGGTCATGACAAGCCGCCCGAGCACGCCGTGACCTGGGCAGCACGCAAAGCAGACTTGATTGTCTTGCTCAATTCTCAGGCGACGCCACCTGTGCTGGAACCCGGCGTACAGGTTGCGCCGCTCGCGCCCATCGCTGCGGGCCACTCCTACGGTGCGTTTGGCGCGCAGGTCGCCGCTGGCGCGGTCGCCGTTGGCGATTCACCTTATGACTCTGGCGACGTGGCCGCCGTCATCGCTTTGTCGCCACCAGGACCCCTACCGGGATTCATAGCACCATCCGCCTGGGACCGAATGGCTGGGCCGCAACTTGTACTGACGGGAACGGCCGACGTACTGCCGGGGTTCCTCGACAACTGGACACTGCATACCGTCTCTCATCGCAAGGCGCTCGGTAGCGATCAGTGGTTATGGGTCGGCGCAGCGGTTGACCATTATTTCGGCAACCTCATCGGCCGTCTGGATCGTGACGTTGCCGCACAGCAGACCCAGTTCGACGACGCGCTGCACACGATCACCCAGTTCCTTGTGCGCTACGCAGCCCTGAAAGCTCCGCATTGCGCCTCGCCTATCGCGGCGCGCGACACAGCGATAGCAACGCTCACAAATAGAGGTGAGTAACGCCGTGGATCCCCGCATGACATTGACCAGCGCCCGCTGCACACTGACATGGCGCATCAGCGTCCTGATCGCTACGGTTGCCGTAGCGAATGCTTGCGCCATAAAGCCTCATTCGAAGACGGCAGCACCTGGCGTTGAGAACGACACCATCCTGGAGCGCAATATGGCAGCAGCCGCTACTCGGCCTGGGCCCACGGACCTGGCCTGGCGACAACCGAAAACCGCCATTGCCGGCAGCACCATGCCTGCGCGTGAGACGACCGCTGACACCGCACCGATGTCGGCGGCCCTTCAGGACGGCGCCGATTATTCGGACGCCCTCGGTGGCATCGGCCTCATGGTATCTCGGGCTGGAAAGACGATCGTCGCGCATTTTCCGGAGAACGTTGACGCCACAACGCACTTCGCGAGCTACTCCATGCACAAGAGCGTACTGGCGCTTGCCGTACTGGCGGCGATCGAAGACGGCTACATTGCAAACCTGGACGCACCTGTCGGGCGCGACATTGCGGCCTGGTCTGGCGACGCACGCGGTGCGATCACTTACCGGCAACTTCTCAATCATCAAAGCGGCCTGGAGCACTTTCCTATTTCGAGTGAGCGCGGCCGGGACTTAGCCTACTCCGGACGCGTCACCGAGACGGCGTTGTCGCATCAACTCGTCGACCAACCGGGCGGCGCGTTCAACTACAACAATGTCAACAGCCAGATCGCAGGGATCGCGCTGATTGGTGCGCTTTCCGCCAACGACCTCGACTACGCACAGTATCTGTCCAAACGACTCTGGAAGCCGCTCGGCAATCACGCAGCGGCACTGTGGATCGAAGCACCCGGGGGCAACCCGCGTTTTTTCTCCGGCCTTGAGGCCGGACTGGGAGACTGGCTGCGTCTTGGCGAGCTCATTGCAAACGAGGGGCGCTTTGGGGAAACGCAGGTGCTATCCGCGGCGTCGATCGCGGCGCTCATCACGCCGGCAACAGGCAATCCGGCCTACGGCCTGCACGTCTGGCTCGGCGACTCGTGGCAGCGCGACCGGCGCTACGGCCCGTCTACGACGGTCACGGTGCCTCATAAAACACCTTACCTTGCACCCGGGGTCGTCTTTTTCGACGGCTTCGGCGGGCAGCGAGTCTACGTCGTTCCCGAGCACCAGCTTGTCATTGCACGGGCCGGCGCCGTGCGTCTCGACTACGACGACAGCACGATTGTGAATGCGGTGGTCCGTGGCGAGCTTGACGAACGGGCGGACAACATCATGACAGCTTATGCGCGAGGTGACGGCGAGTCGCAGTACCTTGAGCGCTTCGAAATGCTGATGAGCGGCGCCGGCAGCGGCGGCCGCGGCCTGGGCGGCTATGACCCAGTGACACCCCTGAAAGGCGTTCAGGAAGTCACACCCTTGCCGAGGGGCGAGGCCTCGGATGACTGGCTCGATGAGGAAACCGCGGACTGGCTAGAGACTCTGGGAAACGCGTCGAATACGCAGGCCATGCTGGTCTGGCACGACGGTCGAATCGTGTGGGAGCGCTACTACGATGATGTGACACCGGAGAGTCTGGTGATCTCTCGCTCCCTGTCCAAGCCGCTTTCGGTCATCGCCGTAGCACGGGCAGTCGCGCTCGGCTATCTGCCATCTCTTGACGTCGAGGTTGCTCAGTATCTGAGCGAATGGCGTGGCAGCGACAAGGGCGCCATCACGATTCGCCAGCTGCTGCAGATGCGCTCCGGGCTGGCCCCGCAGTCATTTGCGCCCAAACCTGATGACATCATGAACCGGGCGTACCTCCATCCGTACCACGAAGCGGTCATTCTGTCTGACTACCCGCTCGTCACCGAACCCGGGACGCGATACGACTATTCAAACGCCAATGGCGAGATTCTCGCCGTCATACTCGAACGGGCCACGGGCCGGCGCTATGAGGACTGGATTGGAGAGGCGGTCCTGCGGCCCCTTGGGGCAACGGGTGGTCAAGCGTGGTTGAATCGACCCGGGGGTACCTTGCATGCGGGCTGTTGCGCGCTGCTGCCGACCGAGACCTATTTGCGACTGGCACTGTTGTTGCTCAACGACGGCGCATGGCAGGGACAACAACTGCTACCGCCAGGCTTCGTGGCAGAGATGACTTCCGCGACGGCGCTGAATCCTCATGTCGGGATGGGTGTGTACGTCGCCGGTCCCTACATTGAGTACCGCGGCGCGGCGAACCCCGAGGTGTCATTCGGCAAGACATTGCATACGTCCCCGTATTTGGACAAGGACCTTTACCTGTTCGACGGCAATGGGAACCAGGTGATCTACATCGTCCCCCGACACGACCTGATCGTCTTGAGAGTGGGTAACAGTCCGTCGCGAGACACGCCCTGGGACAACAGCTTGCTCATCAACCGGGTGTTGCAGGCACTGGCGTCGGCGACCGGCGCATCCCTGATAGAACAGCCGCGAAACTAGGGTCTGACCAGCGCTGCGGCGGTTTGCCCTGCAAGTCGCCCAAGCGTGGTGGCCGTCAGCAAGCCATTTCCTGCCAAATACCCCCAACTGGATGGGCCAGAGATGCCGCGCGCAGCGCCGCCGCCAGCGAACAAATTTGGAAACGCGGTGCCATCTGGTCTTTGCACCCGGCCAACACCGTCGACACGCAGCCCGCCTTGCGTGTGAAACAGCGCCCCCGTCACTTTGACGCCAAAAAACGGGGCGGTCAGCGGAGGCCTGTCGGCGAACACGCGACCAAAGCGATCCACGCTGCCGCTGCGCATTGCCTGAGACACCTCGTCGAGCGTTTCCATGAGCCCATTCGCGTCAATGCCCAGTTCGCTGGCGAGTCCCACGATCGTGTCCGAGCTGCGAATCGCATTGGCCGCCAGCGCATCGCGATAGTCGTCAAACTCTCTCATCAAGGCATCGAGGCGGGCATCAAAGATGGTCCAGGCCACATGATCGGGTTGCGCGACAACGTCGACAGCCTGCTCCGAATAGCCTCTTGATTCATTGGAGAATCGCTGGCCGTGCACATTGACCTGCACACCGCCTTCCATGATGACCGGCCACAAGATCGGCACACCCCGACCTGCCGCCAGCCCGCCATGACCCTGGTAAGCACCCAGGTCGTCGATCGCCGCACCGAGCTCATGAGCCCAAATCAGCGCATCGCCTCGGTTGCCAGGGTGGCCATAGTATTCAGCGTCCGCAATTTCGGGCATGTGTTCGCGGACCATCTGCGCATTGCCGCCAAAACCGCAGCAGGCCAGGATCAGTGCCTGGCAGCCGACGGTCTCCGTGCTGCCGTCGGGCCGCTCACAGCAAACCCCAGCGACCCTTCCATCGGCATCCGCAAATAGCGACGTTACGGTTGCCTCGGTCAGGACATCGCCGTCCACACGCGTGAGCGCGTCGGACAGCGCACCCATCAGCTCGCTGCCCGTGCGGTTCTTTGTGCCATGCATGCGGTGCACGGTGTGACCCGGATACAGAAAGCTGTCCACCAGAGACAGCTGGACACCTGCCGCCACGAGCCAGTCAATGGTCTCCCCGGATGCTTCCGCAAGCTCGCGAACAATATCCGCGTCTGTTTGTTGCTTTGCTTTGGCAAGCACATCGCGGGCGAACAGTTGCGCACTGTCGGCCACCCCGGCCGCAGACTGCAGCTGGCTGCCGGCGCCGGGAATCAGCCCCGTGGACATTCCCGTCGAACCCGATGGTGTGGCATCGCGCTCAATGACCAGCGATGCCGCGCCGCCCTGCTGCGCTGCGATGGCGGCGGTCAGACCACAGCCACCGCCGCCTACAATAACCACGTCCACGGCAACGTCGAACGTTGCCGCCTCGGCCGGCAGAACTGTAACCGCTGTCACTGCCTTAGTCCTCCAGCGCCGCGCCGAACACGTGCTGCATGAACTCCTCTCGACGCGCATCAAGCATTGCCTGAAAGGCGTCGTCTGGACGGTATCGATCGATCGCATCTGCCAGATCGATACCGGATTCGGCCAATAGCTTTTCGGTCACAAGCTGTCGATCGGTGAGCACCCACACTTCCTGTGCGAGGGAAACCAGAATGTCGAACGTGACGTCAGACGGTGGCGTGTTTTGCCCCATGGCAGTTCTCTCTTCTCGCTCAGGGTTTCGCGGCGACCGTCACCCAAGGGTAGTTGGCGCTGCCGACACCATAACTGCTGGCAGCCTCAAACCCGACTTCCGTGGCTAATGCCGCAAGATCCAGTGACGCCGCATCACACCAGTACGGCTCGCCGGTGCGCCGAGCCAGGTCTGCCTGGCGCCACTGGGCGAGCGCATCCATGTCCCGGAACGGTCTTACGTCACTCATGAATAACGTGCCACCGGACTCGAGCAGGCGAAACGCCTCGGTAAAAACTCGACGTGTGGCAGCGACGGGCAGCTCGTGCAGCAAAATGTATGACGTCACTAGGTCGAAGCTCTCGTCGGGCAATCCCGTTTCCTCAGCGATCCCCTGTATAAGTCGCCAGCGCCAGCCACGATCATTGGCAAAGCGCTGCGCCTGCTCGAGCATCGGCACGGAGGGTTCGACGCCCGTGATCTCGGCGTTCGGGTAGTGTTCGGCGAGCGCCACGGTGAAGTGCCCGGACGACGTGCCGAGCTCCAGAATTCGCAGATAGTCGCGCTCACCGAGTTCACCAAGCACGGCACGGCGTTGCTTGAAAATACCGCCCGGGAAATTCCTAGCAACATACAGCGGATGAATGAGCTCGCCATGGATGAATCCCTGATGCTCACGGGTCCAACCGCCCGTCGTGCGGTGAAACGCGACGCCATCCCAGTAGCTCGGTGGTTGAAACCCGGGCCGCGTCTCGATTTGTGTCGCGCCTCGCGCGAGTCGTTCAAATTCCGAGTCGAGATCGTCCGCGATCTCATCGAACGCATCGCTCGTGATCTGCCCGTGATGCTGTGATGCCCAGTTCATGAGCCGGACCTGAAACCAGCGCGCGGGATGCGCGCGCAGTGCAGTATCAACGTGGTCCAACCGCGCCGCGAGATCTTCGGGCAGCTCGAGCGCCGCAACCGCGGCATCAACGTGGGGCCTCAACTTTGCCGCAGTCGCCGACAGCGATGCTGCGAAATCAATGCTGGAGCGGCCGCGCTGACGAAGCTGAAACTGCAAGGCTATGGCCTCGCGTGTGCGCGCGTTGGCACGACGAATCGACCGCGACGTACCGGGTCAGCCACGGGCAAGACGCGCCTCCCGCGCCGACTCAAGTTCTGCGTGGCCGAGCTTGTAGGCCAGCAATAGCGGAACCGTGAGCAGACAGAGCGCCGCGGGTACCACCGAAATCCCTAGATGAACGGCTACGATCGCGGATTCTGGCTGTGCGTCAACGGCTGCGCCGCTGACGAATCCCCGCGTTTCCAGCAGAACCCCGACGATTAGAGGCCCGAGAGCACCCGCCACTTTTTCGACGGTCGTGAACACGCCGCTCATGATGCCGTTCCTGTCTTCACCCGACTGTAGCCGGTCGTACTCCATCGTATCCGGCAACAACGCGAGCGCACACACGAGCGTGCCATTGGAGGCGACGCCAATAAACAAGGCACGCGCATAGAACGCCACGTCGCCCTCCCCCGGCACCCATAACCACCAGCTCGCGACACCGATGGCGTAGGCCAGGATCGAAAAGAGATAGACGTTACGCTTGCCAAAACGCGCAATGACCATGCGCCACAGCGGGAGTGACAGCAGCCCGGACAGACTGAAGGTCAATAGATACCACGTGATGTCCGATGTCTCGCGTTGCAAAACAAAGCGGAAGAAGTAGGGCGTACAGGCAAGAATCAGCGCGAGCACAGCCAGTTGCAGTAGCTTCACCAGCGTCAGCAGGCGGAAGGGGGCATGCGCAAAGACGCTACCCAGCTGGCGCCAGGGCGCTGCGCGCTTGGCGGCGGGGTCCGGGGACGTCGCGTCGCGATCGCGCGTCCCAAAGAACGCAATGCCGCCGGCAATGATCGCGACCAGCCCCAAACCGATTCCAAGCGCCGAACACCCGCGGGCCCCCTCTCCCCCCATCTCGACGAGCAGGGGCCCGCCTGAAGACCCGATCAGAACACCAATGATCAGGAATGCAACCCGCGCCGACATGAGTCGGGTCCGGTCGTCGTAGCCCGGCGCAAGCCGAGGCGGCATCGCCAGATAGGGCACCGTGAAGATGGTGTAGCTCGTCGAGTACAACAACAGGGCGCCCAGGACCATCAAAATCATGGCCGTGCCGTCCAGGCGTGGCAAGTTAAACAGCAGTGCGAAACTGAGACCGAGCAGGATCGCGCCCGGCAGCAGGTAAACACGTCGAGACCCGGCCGCGTGGCGCGTTCTGTCGCTGATCGCGCCCATGATCGGGTCCGTCACACCGTCATACAGGCGTGCCGCGAACAGCAGCGTCCCGGCAGTCGCAGCGCTCAGACCAAGCGCCGAGGTCATGTAGAACAACCCGAACAACGCCAGGCCGTTGAACAGCGCACCTGTCCCAAGTGACCCAGCGGCCCAGGCCAGCTCATGTCCGCGCAGCTTCATCGGACGCTACAACTCAAGATGCTCAGAACGACACGGGCGGTTGGTCGAGCCGTTCAAGCACGTAAAAGCCGCCGAGCTTGCCGTAGTTGATACGTAGATCGTCATCGACATAGACGATGTCAGAGTGCAGCGAAGGGGGGCGCAACTCTCGTTCCAGCTCAACGTCTCGCTCCATACCAAAAGCGGTGCGGAGTGCGTCGGCATCCACGTCGTCCGAGACCAGCGCCACCTTGTAGAAACTCACCGCATAACGTCGCGGGTCGTCGTCATCGGGACCATAGTTGCCGTACATGATCACCTGGGCCGTTGTGTCGCCCGCCTGATTGGTCAGCGTCACCACGTTGTTGTACGCCTTCGATGTGTCGTCAATCTCCTGAGCCACCTGCTTCACGTGCGCCGGCACGTTGGGGAGTTTGCCAAAGCTCTGCAACATCAGATTGGTGGTGTGCTGCAGCGGCTGCTCCTGAGAGTGCTTGACACCAAAACTCGCGAAGCGCGATCGCCAGACACCCGCCGACGCCTTTTGATCATTGATGGGCTCCGGTACGGGCGTGTATTGCGCGAGCGTGTCGCATAACGCGCGCAGTTGGTCTTTGTCCGCCTCACTTATGAGCACGGTTTCGTCGATCGCGTTTACGGCATCGAGCACAGCACGCTTCGCAGTCTCTCGTTGTTCCATCGTAGTTCTCCCGGAATTAGGGGGATGCGTCTTCAGCAATGTGTTGCTTGTGCACGCCCAGATACCAATCGGCCAGCGCTTCGCGTGTGGGCCACCACACGTGTGGCAGGCTCTTGGCGTACTCGAGAAACTCCCGGATCGCGCGGACCCGGTAGGCACGGCCCGAGACATGTGGGTGCAGTCCGACATTCATGAGACGCCCATTCGAGGCGCCCTCAGCGTAGAGCACATTGAGCTCCTCGATCAAAATGTCTCGGAACTCATCGGTCGTGTGGCCGCGTCGCGTCAGAATCGTAAAGTCGTTGATCTCGTTTGAGTAGGGGATCGAAACAAGCGGGCCGGAATCGGTGTCGATCATGAATGGTTGGTCGTCATTCATAATGTCGCAATAAAACTTGAATCCATGTTCCGCCAGAATCCCGGGGGTCTCGAGCGTTCCGCGCAGCGATGAAGAGAGCCACCCCACTGGCTTTCGATCCGCGTGCTTGGTGTACATCTCGACTGACCGACCGATGACGTCTCGCTCGGCTTCAATGTCGCCCACGAAATCTGTCAGCAACTCGCCCTGCTCGTAGTTGTGCGCCAACAGCTCCCAGCCACGATCGAGGCAGGCCTGGACCATCGCACGCCGTCGCTCGAAGGTAACCGCATTTGTTGTGCAACTCGCCGCGACGCCCAGCTCATCGAACAACTCGTAGAGTCGCCAAATACCCACGCGCTGGCCGTATTCGCGCCACGTGTAGTTGGGATAATCGGGCTTATGGCCCGGCAGGATGCTGGGGAGTATGGCCGGGCCGCCCGCGTAATAGGGTTCATCCGTGTCTTTCGTCAGGTCCCAGGTTTCGAGGTTGAACGTCAGAATCAGGGCGACCTGTTTACCTTCAGGAAACTCGAGCTTGCCGCGCTCGGGAATGGGGACGTAGGGATAGCGCATCTCAGTGCGACTCCAGCAGCTGACCGAATCCAGACATTCGGTCCTTGATTCCGTTGGCGCGCAGCGCATGCCAATAGGTCGCCGTGTTGATCGCGATCACCGGCTTGCCAAGCCAATGCTCGGCGCTGGCTGCCAGGCGCATCATCGACAAATTGGTGCCCACTTGAATCAGTGCGTCAACGTCATCACCGTCAAGCTCGTGCAGCACGGCGCGCAGCGTCGACTCCGGAACCTGCGCGATGGCGGTCCAACTCGGACAGCGCAAACACACGTCTCGCACCGTCTCAAAGCCGTAGTCCGAGAGATAGCGCTCGACCTCTGCATTGGCAACAGGAAAATACGGCGACAGAAATGCGATTCTCCGAATGCCACCATAGGCCTGCAACGCCTCTGCCACGGCTTCCGAACCCACCGAGATTCGAAGTCCTGAAGCAGCCTCGACGTTTTCACGCCAGCGCTTGCCGCCCTCGGCGCCACCATAGAAGGTTACCGCTGACATGCCCATGACGAGGTAATCCGGTTTGCAGGTCAAAACGCCACGCACTGCATCGAGCGTGTTGTCCGAAATCTCGACCGTTCCCGCCATAAACGTCTCATCGGATATCGCCTGCGCGTCTTCGATGACGATACGACTGTAGTGGTTCGTAACACCCTCCGGTCGCAGATCGTCAAAGTCGGGCTGCACGATCGTATTGGTCGATGGACCAAGAACCCCGAATTTGGCGCGCCAGCCGCGTGCGTCAGTCATGGTGACACCTACCCTATGCTCGCGGCTTCGCGCAGGCTTTCAATCATCGACTGCCTGAGTATGTAGGCACGTCTGGCGTCTGGGTCCTCGCTGGCGGCTTTCATACGGGCAAACCGTCTGGCGTGGCCCTCTTCTGCACCATGCTCGAGCAATTCCTTGTTCTGCATGGTCTGGTGCTGGATGAATGAGTTGGTTACCGAGCGTCGTTGCCGGTCGTATTGCTCGAATGAAGGTTCATCGTGCCCGCTTTCGAGGCAGCTCAGTATCCTGTCCTTGAGATTCCAGACATCGTGAATACCGCTGTTCATGCCGAATCCACCGATGGGGTTATTCAAGTGCGCCGCATCGCCGGCCAGAAATACACGCCCATGGTTGAATTGGTTCACCACCCGCTGATGCACTCGGTAGATGGTCCGGTGCTCGGTGGCAACGTCGGGATTGCCGATGAGCCGCGAGAAAATGCCATCTCGGGTCGCGTCCGACAGCAGCTCCTTGTCATCGGTATTTTCGTCGGCGGGTACGAGGACGCGCCAGACGCTGGGTGCGCGCAGCAGGACCAGCCACTCGTTGGGATCAGCGACGTAGTTGACCCAGCACAGACCGTCGATGTAGTCGCGAAGGTCCAGCTTCGTCGACACACAGAGGAACTTCTCCGGGTAGGTAAATCCGTCGAACTCGGCGCCGAGCCATTTGCGGATGATCGAGTTCCCGCCGTCGCAGGCGATCAGGTAGCGCGCGCGGATCTTCTCTATTTCGTAGGGCGTCTCGAATGCTGCCGTAACGCCATCATCGTCTTGTTCAAATGCAATCACGCGATGCCGGTAGCGCACCTCAGCATCGGGATGCGATTCGAGTGCGTCGGCCAGCATCCCTGCCATGACGTGTTGCTCGCACTGAATCCGATAGGGAAACCGGGTCACGTCGGCGAGCTCACTCATATCAAATGCAACGGTCTCGCCCGTCTCACGCTCTCTGAAATGAAACACGGGCGCCTTGAGCCCGTATTCGATGATGTCCCCGGCGACGCCAAGGTCGTCGAGCATCTCGATCGTGGGCGGATGAAACGTCGATGCACGAAGGTCCTGCGCACAACTGTCACCGGCTTCGCAGAGCACAACGTCTGCCCCGCGACGTGCCAGCGCGTACGCAGCAACAGTCCCGACCGGACCGGCTCCGACAACAATGACATCCGCAGTTCGCATTCATACGTTCCCTTTCGAAGGAACGACGAGTGTAGCGAGCGAGCCGGCATCGCCTTATCCAATTTTGCGAAGCCACAAATCCACAAATTGAATGGTCTGTGACGGTTACTCGAATAGTCTTGGTCACATCCCATTTGGCGCCACGCGCCTCAGGACACGCCCATGAAAACGCCGCTCCGCGTCGCAGACATTGCCCGACGTCACCAACTTAACCTCCCCGACTCCGTACCCGCGTTCATTGACGGAAGAGCGCATGAAAGCGCATCGGCACCGTTGACGCGCGACTGCCCTGCGACTGAGGAATCCCTGTACAGCGTGCAGGAATCGGAACCCGAGCTTGTCGCGAAAGCGGTTTCAGCGGCCCGTGATGTGGCAGACAACGGTGCTTGGCCGCACATGGCGCACAACGATCGGAAGCGTGTGCTTCGCCGCATCATCGACGTCATTGAGACGCACAGCGATGAACTGGCGGCCATCCAGGCCCTGGAGGTCGGTCTGCCGCTCAGCGGCGTAAAATTTATGCACATGCCAAGAACGATGGAGAACTTCGACTTCTTCATCGAAGTCGCGGGCACCCTCGGCGGACACAGTTACACGCAGACCGGGCGCTACCAAACCGTCGTCACAAGAGAGGCCGCGGGCGTAGTCGGGCTCATCTCTCCCTGGAACGCCCCGCTTGTACTCACCTCGATGAAGCTGGCCGCCTCATTGGCTCTCGGCAATGCTTGCGTCATCAAAGCGTCCGAGCACAGTCCCTATTCCGTCTACCGGTTTGTGGAACTGCTGCATGAGGCGGATCTGCCTTCGGGGCTCATCAATCTCATCAATGGCCGTGGACCGATCACGGGCAGCGCCCTTGTCGCGGACCCCGGTGTCGATGTGATTGGGTTTGTCGGAGGCACGGCCACGGGCGCCGCCGTCATGTCGCAGGCCGCGACGACCGTCAAGAAGGTCGGACTGGAACTTGGCGGCAAGTCCGCCAATCTCGTGATGGCGTCAGCGGATCTCGATCAGGCCGTCGACGGTTCGCTGCTCGCGATTCTCGCGGGCAACGGCGAGCAATGCCTTGCGGGTTCGCGAATTCTGGTGCAGGAGTCGATTGCCGACGCATTTATCGCGCAGTTCACCAAACGTCTGGCCAACATTCGCATTGGTGATCCATTTGCCGACGACACAGAACTCGGACCCATGGCGTTTCGGTCACACTATGAAAAGGTGCGCTCCTATGTCGACATTGCAACTTCCGACGGTGCCACACTGCTCACGGGCGGCCGCGCAGTAGCCGATGCGCCCGCGGGCTACTGGCTCGAACCCACGGCGTTCGAAACGAGAGACAACGCGATTCGCGCATGCCAGGAAGAGATCTTTGGGCCATTCGTCACCATCCAGCGGGTGCCGGATGCCGACGCCGCGGTCGAGATCGCCAATGATTCACCGTATGGTCTCGTCGCCTATCTGTGGTCTAACGACCTGCCAGAAGTCACGCGTGTGTCGGCGGCACTCAAGGCCGGAACCGTGTGGGTCAACACGCCGCTGACGCGCGACTTGCGAGCGCCTTTCGGTGGGTTCAAGCAGTCGGGCGTCGGGCGCGACGGCCTGCACGCCTCCGTCGAGCTTTTGACAGAAGAAAAGGCCGTGATGTACCCAACAGGGCCTCTTCCTCTGCCCAAGCTGGGGTTGCCGAGCGCCTGATGCGCCCCTATCGGAGCTTTTCGACCAATGCGTTGATCAGTGCATTTCGCTCAGCGGCGCGGCGCGCAGACTCATCTCCGCTCGGCTGAAACGCTTCGACTTGCGAGCGGCTCATAACCCCACCCGCTTCCAGCAACACTTCGTGAGTGGCCAACCGTTCCCGAAGGACACTGACTTCCATTGCGAGATGCAATACGACCGCCACGAGCTGATCGGGTGACAGCGCATCCAATTGCTGCGGACGCGCAAGCCGCTCCGGCTGTGCGTCATTGGCCGTCTTCATGGCGCAGCGCTCGCGCCGAATACGAGCATATCGCCTTGTCCGAGTGGGTCGTAATCGGCGAATCGCTGATCTTTCGAAAAACCCGCACGGGCCATCTCGGAATCGATATCGAGCTTGGCAAACCCGTCCCAATACGGCTCGCCATTATTGACGACTTGCCAGTGGTTGGTCTGCTGCTTGGTGAGGCTCGTGCGATGGGCCTGATACGGCACATCGACATGCAACATCACACCGCCGGGCGCCAGCAGTCGCCGCGCCTCGGCAAGGATATCGGGCAGGATGTCATCACCGGTTTCGTGAAACAGAATGTTTGAGACAATCAGATCAAAGCTCGCGTCTTCGAAACCAGTTTGGCGTGCATCCGTCTGTCGAAAGTGTATGGGAAGCCCCTGGTCCTCGGCCCAAACGTGGCCGAAACGCAAGAACGGTGCTGACAGATCCACACCCCACACTTCTGCATCCGGAAACGTTCGTGCATAGGCCACGGTTTCCGTGCCGGGTCCGCAGCCCAGATCGAGAACCCGTTTAGGGGCGAGCTCGGGAAACCGGCGCTGGAGTGCAGCGATGATGTAGAACCCCATGCCGGGCTCGCCGGCGGCAGCGCCCGTCGAAAGCCCTTTGGCGGCGCGGTAAAGCTCAACCGTGCCGAAGTAGCGCAGCCCGGTCAGCAGACCGTGCGTATCTTCCTCGCCAAAGTAGCCACCAGGCTGCCGGTGAATCTCAACGGACCGAATCGGTTCGGGCAGCTTCAGTTCATCATCCAGCTCGAGACTTCCGAGACGGGAACCGTCTGACAGCGCCGCATACCGCCGCTCGAGTTCGGGCAGCAAACGCCGGCACGTTTCGTCCACGGTGTCCCACATGAGGTTTTGGGACTCATACACCGCGGCGCCCCAGAGCTGGTAGAGGTGGGACTCGGAGAACAGGGCATCGACTTCGTCGCGCGTTGCTGGCGCGCGGCCGTGCGCGTCACGAAACTGAGGGTCGATTCGATGCTCAAACTCGGCCGCGAGTTGCTGCTCGAGCGGACCATTCAGAAAGCCCTTGAGCGCACCCACGAACTGTTGCCGCGCCGCTTCATCGTGAGTGGGACGGTACAGGTCTGCAAACTGCGGTGAATCGCTCATTCCGGCACTCCTCGTTTGGCAGGCGGTCCAGTCTATCGTGACTGAAGCACTAGGCTATAATCACATCGCGAATTGAGATATCCACGAGCGCGATACGTTTCAAATGGACCTTCGACAACTACGATACCTGTTGGTCGTCGCGGAGTCAGGAAGCCTGACTCAGGCATCCGAACGCATCCCGATTGCGCAGTCCGCGTTAAGCCGACATATCCGTCTTTTGGAGGACGAGCTGGGCGTCAAGCTCCTGATTCGCACCGGGCGCGGTGTTGAGCTCACCGAACAGGGCGACTTTTTTGTGGGGCGCGTACGCTCGGTTCTCGAGCAACTCGAGGATGCTCGTCGCGGGCTCATCGCCTGGAACGACAATCCCGCAGGTCTCGTGCGCATCGGCATGCCACCAACCACCACGCTGGTCATGGCAGCTGACATTCTCGAACGACTGAAGCACCGCTACCCCGACATTAGCGTGCGACTTAGCGAAGGTCTGAGCGCGACGCTCGCAGAATGGCTGGGCAATGATCGCCTTGATCTCGCCGTGGTATTTGATCATTCGGGGAAATCGCCCTTGCGCGCGGAGCCTATAGCTCGAGAGACTCTGTGTTTCGCGGTGCCTTGTGGCGCAACCTGCCCCGACCCGGTCACCATTGAAGACATGGCGAGCCACCGGCTCATCGCACCGTTTAGAAAGCAAGGCATTCGTAATCGCATGGCGGCCGCATTCGAGCAGGCCGGATTCGAATTTCGGGCGGCCTACGAACTCGATTCGCTGCCAGCGATCAAGGCGCTGGTTCGCTCAGGTGCGGGCGCTGCGATTCTGTCGCGCTCCTCGATCAAGAAAGACGTCGTCGCTGGGCGGCTGGAGTCGCGACGCATCGATGCGCCTAATTTGATGTTCGATGTTCATGTCGTGATGTCTCGCACCGCCGAACACAGCCGCGCAGCCCAGGCGGCGGGCGAGGTGATTCGTGAAGTGAGCGCTGAGCACTTCGCATAGCCAGCCTTTAATGGGTGCATCTCGAATCCCGGTTATGGGCGTCTGCCGGGCAGTAATGAACCCGTGAAGTTGACGAACCGCCAGACACTCAATAGTCATCATAGAGCGCGTCGCGGTACTGCTCGCAGACGAGTTCAACGTAGTCTCGCCCGGATAGATCCGACGGGGGGCCAAACGACAGCGGCGGCAGGCCCGCGGCTTCGCGTTCTTCAAGATAGGCGTCCGCGATTCGCGCTGCGATCTCTTGCGTCGCCTTTGGCTCGGGCATCCGAAAGACAGACGTAAGACCCGTATTCAACTCCGGCGCGATGTACCAAACTGCGGCAGAATAAATCCGCTCGGGGAACATGTTGATGCGACGACTCTTGCTCAAGGACTCAAACGACTCCTGGCTGATCCAGCCCAGGCTCACGGCGTCCTCACCGAGTTCCCAGTCGATTTGACCGACCATACTCAAGGCCATGAGCCGGCCCGCCAGCGCCGCGCGATGGAAGCGTTCACGCGCTTCAAGCGCCATAGCCACACGCTCTGGTTCGGTGACCCCACCCTTGCGCCCCGCTGCGCGCGCGAAGCGATCAAAGGCGGGGGTACTCACCGTGGCTTTGGAGGGCGTCAGCGTCAGAACGGCGTTTCCGGGGTCTAGGCCCAGGGCCTCGAGCTGCAGACGCCGACCCAGAACAACCATCGCAGCGGTATCGCCCTGCGCGATCAGATCGCGCAGGCCGGAAGCATCAATGCCGTCATACGACTGCATTGCTTTGCCCAGCACCGTGATCGACTGCGTGGTCGTGATCTGTCGCTGAACGTCGTCGCGCCGCAGTAATTGTTCTGGTGTCAGACAATCGCTCGATTCGTCCTCCGTGGGTGTCGACATCTCCCGTGCTGCGGCTGTGGTGCCCAACTTTGTCGGGGCCGTGTCATCGACTATCGGATCTGCGGCGTTGTCGGCAATCGATGTGGCATCGCTGCCGGGCTTACGGCCATTGCTGACAACTAAGGCGATACCCACGAGGAGCAGTGCGACCACAACGGCATAGCGAAATTTGCTGACCGAAGCGTGTTCAGGCATCGGTTTGATTGTCCCGAACCATACGCACCATCCCCGCAGCCTCGGGATTCACTTTGGGGTGCTCAAGCACCGTGTGCGCCACAGTTTGAAACCCGAGCCGTTCGTAGAACCCAACCGCTCCGTTTTTCGCCATGCTCTCGAGCCAAATGACGTCGCAGTCCGCCGCGAAGGCCATCACGGCGTTCATCACGCGTCGCCCAACACCGCGCCCGTGCGAGGACTGGGCGAGATAGATCCGATGCAGGTACACATAGCGCGAGTCAGGCGCGCTCTCGGATGGGCGCTTGTCCGCCACGATTCGGACGAAGCCGGCTGGCTCATTATCGCAATCCACACGGAACAGCGACGCGCCCGATTCGGAATGCTCGGCCTCAAGCGCCTCGACTGAAAACGTCTCTTCGACGTAAGCCACGCCACCGTCTCGCCAGAGCGCTGCGTAAGCGCGCGGATACTCCACCCGCATGAACGCCTCGAGCCAGCGCAAATCATCGCAACTCATGGGTACGAGTTTTATGGCGTTCTCAGGCATGCACTAAGCCTAGGTGTTGCTACGTGCGACGCCAAGCCAACACGCGGAATGCGTTCGCAGGGAATTCCCCGAGTATTGCGGCCACACATTGGCAGCCTCCGCCGGACACTGCTAACAGTCTGTTTTGCTTGCAACTTCTTAAGTGAAATAGCGGAACCCGTTCACGTGACTTTCAGTCTCACTGTGCTATAGCTGACTCAAATCATTTCCCAACCTGCCGCTGCAGAGGGCAGGTCACCAAGACACTGCTCCGGGGGGCGGAGCTCAGAGGAGGCGCGTTAGCGCAGCACAGCGAGGTCAAAAAGATGGTCGATTCCCAGGGCCGCGAACAGGTCGTGCCCGTGCACAACCTCCGTGATTTCTTCCGCACATCGGTGGACGACGCCGCTGAGCGACAAGGGGTGGCGATCGAGCCTCAAACCACGCAGTACGTGGTCAACCTCCTCACGCTCTACTCGCGCTCCGAAGCGCTCTACGACCACGACGGTGAATGCTACGGCCTGCGCCCGCTCGCGCTCATGCTCGCCGACGCCGCACAGGCCGAGTCGACCGAAGCGCGCAGTCAACACCTGCAGCGCATCGGCGACGTGGCGCTGTTCATCTCCGGGTTCTTTATCGACAGCCTCGCCGAGCGCGCCGTCGACGTTGACTACTACATCCACATGGGCGGCAACGCTTATGGCTCGCTGTCGGACGAACTGCGCGGCACCTTCCGCGGCAACGCGTTTTCCGAAATCTACCGCGAGCTGGCCGCCAAGTTTGGCCAAGTCGTGGACGTGCTGAATGACGTCCGCGATGGGGGCAACACGACACCTGGCGACGTGCAGCGGCTCTACGAGGTCTGGCGCAAGACGGGTAGCCAACGCGCGAAGACGCAGCTCGAATCGCTGGGCATCACACCGATGGTCGGGGGGCCTGGCCCGAGACGGCACTGATGCTCGCCGAGCTTCAGCAGCAGCACTGCGACACTTACGGTGTCGCCGGCTACCCGGATGTGCGCGACTACCTGATCACCAGTGCCGCCGTCGCAGAGGCGGTCGCTCGTGAGTCGTTGCTGGCGGGCACCCATGAGACGCTGCTGCTTGCCCAGGATGACGACGGGCTCGCGCTGTCGCTGTTTCTCGACGCGGCATTGCTCGAGCGTCTCGAGGCGACGGACCCGCTGGGCACCCTCAAACCGCGCGCACTGGCTGATTTCTGGCAAGTCGTCGAGGGCATCAGTCACTTCAACACGGTGGTGCACCGGGCGCACCACGACCGGCGCGTGAGCCTGCTTGAACTCGAATTGCAGGCCGAGGTCGATAAGTTCGTGGCGAGCCTGCAGCGTGCGCTGGCGCAGGGCGATACAGCACTGGCGCGCAATATCCACGGCTGGTTGTTCGGTGCAGTCAGCTTCCACAAAGACCTCGATGGCGACGCGCTGGACCGCTACCGGGCCGCCAATGATTTCGCGGGGCGCTTTTGTGCACGGCTCGCCGATGCGATGATCCGGGATGTCGACGACGCGCAGGCGGAGCTCCGACGCTTTTTTCGTCTGCCCGCGGCCGACAAGATCAGCCACATCAATACGCGCTGCATGTAGCGGCGCGCCTGCGCTGCAGAAGGGGACATCATGCAACTCAGAGCCTGGATGGGACTGGCGCCGCTTGTACTGGCGCCCGCCCTTGCACTCGCCAGCGAACCGCTGGAGCTGCCGCTGATCGTGGAGACGGGCCAGCGCATGCAGGTGAACTACGTCCACACCAAGCGTCAAAAGGACACGGCCAACAGTGGCGACATTCGTGGCCAGTTGCACATTATTGATGCCGACTCGGACCCCGACAACCTGCTCGTTGAGTGGCAAACCGACTCGGTCCGGATCAACGGTGTCGAAATTGACGCACGATCCCCGCAGGCGGCCGACCTGATGATTGGGCTGCCGATCACGTTCATCGCCGACGCAGACCTGACGCCCAAACGTATTTTTGACCGTGATGACCTGATGCGCCGAATCTTTAGCGCCGAGTTTTTCGCAGGCGTAGACAATACCTCGCGTGAAAAGGTGCGTGCGTTCATGGCGGACATGGGCGACGACACGTTCGCGCAACTGTTGCTCAAGATGCCGGGCTACCTGTCGCTTTGCCAGGGCACCGCGTTTGTGCCGGGTGAGCCCGTCGAATCTGACACGTTTTTTCCATCGCCGATCCCCGGCGTCAAGATCGCGGGCGCCGCGCGTTACGTCCTTGAGGTTGCAGATTCCGGTGCCGTGACGGTGCAGTACTCGAGCAGCTACGACCCTGAGAGCGTCAAGGACTTCCTGCGCGCGGCCATTTCTCAGGGAAGTGTCGAAAACGCACCGTCGGAAGATGAGATTGCCGCAATCAGATTCGAGAAGACCGACATCGCGAACTGCGACATCGACCGGAACACGGGGTGGGTGCAGCGTATGACCTTCGCCAGCGAGGTCATCGCGCCCGACGGCGAACAAGGCGAGCGCTACGACATCGATATCTTTCGCCTCAACTGAAGGTACGGACACCACGGACCGAACGGATGCACAACACCCCCGCAACATTGGACACGATGAGCCCGCGTGCGCGTTGGGGCCTGGCGCTGTTTTGCGTAGCTCTGGGTACCTACCCGATTCTGTTGGCCACGGGCGTCGTCGAACCCGACCCCGGTCAGCTGCACGCGCCGCCCTGGGTGGTGGGCATCGCGGGCGGCGTGTTCGTGCTGCTCGGCGTATACCTGCCTTTCTCGGGCTCCAGGGTCAGCAACAACCTGTTCGGCGCGTTGATCTGCCTGAGCTTTGCAGCCATGGGCGCCTGGGTTGCGTTGGATTCACCACAGGGCAGCATTGAGGGCGGCATCCCGTTTGCGCCCAGTGCCTTCAATCAAGCGCTCGGGCGCGGCCTGTTCGGGTTTGGCGCGTTGATTTCGCTGGCCATGGGGCTCTACGCGCTGCGCCTTGCCGCGCGGGCCTTTCGCGAAGAACGGGACTGAGCGCGAGTGTGCTAGCCCGCGATGTACTGTCTCAGCTGATCGATGAGAAAGCCCTGCTCACGAATCTTGACGCGAACGAGATCACCGATCGATAACACGCCGAGCACGGTTTCTCCATCAAGCACGGGCAAATGACGGGCCTTGATGTCCGTCATGAGCGCCATGCACTCGTCGACGGTGCGGTCAGGTCCCACGTAGAGGACCTTGGCCGTCATGACTTCGCTGATCGGGGTGTCGCGTGAGGCCTTGCCGGCCAAGATCACTTTGCGCGCATAGTCGCGCTCCGTGAAGATGCCAACGAGCTTGTCGGCCTCCATGACGAGCAGTGCACCAACGCCCTTGTCGGCGAGCAACTGCAGCGCATCAAGCACCGTGTCACCAGGCGCCACGGCGAAAACGTCGTGCCCCTTGTCGTCGAGAATATCCCTCGCGGTCGTCATCCTGCTCCCCCCGTCCGCGTGCCAACAACGTGCGCCGCGCGAGCCGCGGCCGCGTAGAACTTAAACCTACACGAACGCACGCAGAAATAAACCCGCCCGCGTGGCGACAGGCCCGCGCAGACGCATGCTGCACGGCAGTCGGCGCCCAGGCGCTATCCCTTACCGAACAAGAACAGCATGGGGTCAGCAAGACGCTCGCGCCAGCTGACCGCGTTGTGATCGGCGCCCTCGTATTCGCGTACGACGAAGTCCTCGCCCTCAGTGCGCGCCTGCTCAAGCAACCACGTGCGCACACGGTCGTGCGGTGGACCATAGTCCGCGTCCAGCCCCCGCGTGCCGTAATCGAACCAAAGCTTGGGCCCAGTCGGCACGGTGATTCCCCGCTCGATGTCGCGAACGATGTAGGGCGTGTCGTCGGGCTGACCCTCGATATCGAGCTCGATGTCGTCGTAGTAGCGCGCGACCATGCGCTCGGAGATGGTGAAGTGCGTCGACACACAGCCACAGCCACCGAATCGATCGGGGTATTCGGTGACCAGGTAATAAGACAGCAGGCCGCCCATCGAGCTGCCCATGACAAAGGTGTCTGCGGGCCCCGTCAGCGTGCGGTAGTCCGCATTGATTCGAGGCATGAGCTCCTCGGTCAAGAATCGTCCGTAGCGCGGCGCGCCGTGCCAGGGCGAGTACTCGTAACCGCGTGAGGGGCTGTTGAATGCGCCGACCACGATCATGGGGCGGATCTTGCCCGCGTCGATGAGTTGCGTGACGACTTCCGCCACACCCCAGGTCTCGCCGGTGTAGGCGCCGCGCGGGTCGAACAGATTTTGCCCGTCGTGCATGTACAGCACGGGATAGCGCGCGTCGCCACCTGCGTCGTAGCCGGGTGGCAGCCAAACGGCGACGTGGCGTGCGTGATCCAGGTGCGCCGACTCCACGTCCTTAAGATAGCTCAGCGTGCCGGGCACGTTGGCACCCGCCGGGTCATCAACGTAAGCGAATGGATTCGCCTGACTGCCGCCGCTGCAGGCGGTCGCGAACACCAGACAGGTGGCGACGAGTAGCGTGCGCCGCGACATCATTGCGCAAGCTTGCACGAGCGAACACCGTCCTGACCGGTCTCCTCGTCCATCAGTTTGAGCCTGGCGCCACCCTCAAGGACACCCAGCTTGATCGCTTGACGTACGTAGTGGTTCTTGCCGGCCTCGGCCTGCAACACTAAATCGTTCTCGCCAAACTCCGACTCGGTGGAAAGCTTGCGCTCACCCGGTTCAACGAGCGTGTAGAAATAGGTATTGGGCCCCGTCTCTCCGATGACCTCGCCATCAATGTAGACGCTCTTCTTGAGTGCGCCGCCGAGACGGGAGTTCCTGTAGATATACAGTCCGGCCTTGTCGGCAGGCGGCGGCGAAAACGACTTTGCAGCGGCGTCCTCGGCTTCCGTCGCCATGGGCACGCTCGCGCAGCCCGACAAAATGACCAGCAACAGTGCCGTCGCTATGAGCTTGATGTTACGCATCATGCGCTCCATCGATCATGACCCCCAAACATCGTCCCACCCACGGTCCGTCGCGGCAAGCGCTGCTGAACCTCCTGTAGTTGCAGTGCTAGCATGCGACCAGACCCAACGACGGAGACCGCCCATGCGACTCTTGCTTGCCGCACTCTTGGCATTGTCTTGCGCCACTGCAATCGCCGAGCCCATCGAAATCACCGAATGGACCGTGCCCTACGAAACCTCGCGACCGCGCGACCCATTTGCCGTCAGCGCCGGCTCCGTCTGGTTCGTGGGCCAGCGCGCGGGCTACCTCGCGCGACTCGACGTCGCAGAAGGCAGCTTCGAGAAAATCGACCTCAAGGACGGCTCGGGGCCGCACAACCTCATCGTGCAGTCGAACGGTGACGTCTGGTATGCGGGCAATCGCACGGCACTCATCGGCCGGTACGAACCCGACACGGGTGCCATCGAAGAGATCCCGATGCCCGACCCCAAGGCGCGCGATCCGCACACGCTGATCTTTGATGCCGACGAGTCGCACATCTTTTTCACGGTGCAGGGCGGCAACATGATGGGGCGTCTCACACTTGAAGATCGCAAGGTCGACCTTATCGCCTCGCAGTCGACGCGCTCACGCCCCTACGGCATCAAGCTCGCACCCGACGGCAGCGTGTGGGCAACACTGTTCGGAACGCATAAGCTCGCCCACATCGATCCCGAGACGCTCGAGCTCAAGGAAATCGACCTGCCGCGCGAGAGCGCGCGCCCGCGCCGGCTCGAAGTACTCGCCGACGGCAGCGTCTGGTACGTCGACTACGCCGACGGCATCCTGGGTCGCTACCTGCCCGAGACGGGCGCGTTCACGGAGTGGCCCCTGCCGCAGGGCGATAACGCGCGCCCCTACGGCATGGCCTCGGACAGCCAGGGCCGTGTCTGGACCGTCGCCACGGGCGTGCAGCCGAACGTGTTCCTGGGCTTCGACCCGACCACGGAGACCTTCTTCAGCCAGACCGAAGTGGATTCCGGCGGCGGCACAATCCGCCACATGCACTATCACGAGCCCACGGGCAGCGTCTGGTTTGGCGCTGATGCCAACACGATTGGCCGTGCTGTCGTTGAGCCCGACCGCTAGGCCGTGACGCCGCGCGCTCTGCTTGTCGGCGCCGCGTTCGGCGCTGGTCTCGCCAGTCTCGCCTGGGCCTACCCAGAAGGTTCGCCCTGGGGCGCGGCCGACCCGGCGGCCGATGAGCATTGCGCCTCGTGCCACTGGGAGCGTCAGCCGGTCATGGCCTCGCGCGCGCTCGATCTCGACGGCCTGCCCAAGCGCGTCACGGCAGGGCAGGAGTATGTGCTGACGGTGACACTGACAGGCACCGACGCCGCGGTGTCGGGATTCCAGCTCATCGCATCGGCCGAGGGACAGCCTGCGGGTCGCTTCAAGAGCGCCGACCGCGATGTTGAATCGGCTGCGATCGGTGCCCAAATCCGCTCGACGGCGACTCGCCCGACGACGGGCGACATGGCGCGCTGGCGACTGGTGTGGCGCGCGCCCGCAAAGCTCGATGGCCCGGTCACCTTTCACGCGGCCGCCTCGGCCGCCAACGACGACGGCTCACCGTTCGGCGACCAGATTCACTACCGCGAATTCATGCGCGAGCCGCTTCAGCGACCCAAAAAAAAGGGGCCGCTAGCCCCGAAGGACTGAGCGGCCCCAGGAGCGCTCGGTTGAATTAGTCGTCGTTGAGGTCGCCTGCGGCCGTGACTTCGCCCAGCGCGTTCACACCGGAGACCACGTCACTCCAGAGGTAGCCCTGCGACCAGAGGAAGCCCTGGGCGCCGATACCTTCGTCTGACCAGAGGAAGCCCAGAGCGCCGATGCCTTGGTCCGACCAGAGGTAGCCGTAGCTGCCGACTTCGTCTGACCAGAGGAAGCCCTGCGACAGCGTTTCGTCCGACCAGAGAAAGCCGTAGGCACCGATGTCCTGGTCCGACCAGAGGTAGCCATCAGCCCAGATGTTCGCGTTGGACCACTCAGCACCACCCCAGAGCACGCCCGTGTTTTGCACGGCGATCACATCGGCGTTCGTCGCGCGAACCATCTTCGGTGACAGCACAGCATTTGACGGCACACCCAAGTCGTTCATGGCTGCCTCGACGTTGAGCACGCCGGCGCCCGATGCAGTCGCGTCAAGCGACAGGCCGCGTGCCGTGCGCATGAGGCGCGCCTTGGCCGTGTCCGGCGTCAGGTTGCTGTGCTTTTCGTACATCTTGAGCACCGTCGCCGACACCAACGGTGCCGCCATGCTCGTGCCTGACATCTCCAGGTAGTCGTCGTCGCAGCCGCTCTTGTCGCAGGCCACGAGGTTCTGGCTCAGAACGCTCTTGAGCGTCGCGCTGCCGGGAATCGTCGATACCACCTTGTTACCAGGTGCGATGAGATCTGGCTTCAAGATGTGATCGTTGAGCGACGGGCCGCGTGAGGAGTAGCTCGAGACGTAGTCGTCGCTGAGGTCCGCTGTAGCGTTATCGGTCAGCGAGCCGACGGTAATGACCTTGGGCGAGTTGCCCGGGCTCGTGATCGTGAAGTTGCCGTCGCGACCGTAGTTACCGGCGGCAACGACGACCGTGATGCCCTGGTCCCAAACCGCCTCAACAGCGAGGACCAGCGGGTCGGTCTCGACCGACTCTTCGACGGCCTTGCCGATCGAGAGGTTGGCAACCTTGACGTCGAAGTACTGGCCGTATTCGGCAAGCCAGGCCATAGCGGCGATGGCGTCACTCGTGACACCCATGCCGTTGCTGTCGAGTACGCGCAGCGAGAGCACCTTGGCTTTGGTTGCGAGACCCCGGTGCTTGATGCCTGTCGAGCCGTCACCGTCGCCAGCGATTGCACCAGCTACGAGCGTGCCGTGGCCATAGTGGTCGGTTTTCGACGAGCTGTTGTACTCGTCGATCTCATCGAACTCACCGTCCTCGTACTCGATCTCAGGCTGCGGGTACTTGCCGCCCGTGAAGTCGTACTGGCGGACACGATCATCGAGATCATCGTGCTCAACGACACCGGAGTCGACGACGGCGACCGTCAGCCGCTTGCCCTGGAACGAATCGTTGTGCGTGCTGGGAACAGGCGCGTTGACGGCCTGCAGGTGCACGGGCATCAAAGAGCGTGCGTAGTCCAGTTTCGCGTCATAGCTGGCAGACAGCGTATCCGTAGGCACGGCGCTTAGTTTGAGCGACGCAACCGCCGTCGACTGCACGGGCGCGTCCAGCGACACACGGCGCACGCTGTCACTGATGGCAAGCTCGACGAGCGCGCCGGCCGGTAGTTTCACAGCAAGCAGACCCAGGCGGTCAAAGCGACGCACGACCTCGCCACCCATGCGACGCACGCGCTCGTTCTCGAAGAGCTCGGGCGCGTCGTCGTAGCGCACGATGACGGGTACCGAGTCGGCGCCGCCTGCGCTGGCGTGGGCGGCAACGGTCGGGCTCATCTTGGCAATCGCAACTTCAACCAGGTCGGGTGCATATCCCGTGTCGACGGGCGCGACCACAGCCGCTGTCTGCACGAAACGAGCGGCGTCGAGTTCCGTGCTCGTAGCGACAGCCGGCTGGTAAGTTGCGGACGGCGCCGACGCAGCATCTGCGACGGGCACCGCCTGGTTTTCCTTCGCGGTCACCGCCAGTGCGATGACGCCCGCTACGGCTAGCGCAACAGGTGTTCCTTTGGAGAGCCTCGAACGTTTCTGAATGGTCATGTCAGTGTCCTGGTGTATTCCTCGCGGGCCTGCCGCGGGGAGATCGTCCCTGTATCTCGTTGCAGGGCATTCTTCAGGAGTCGCCAACATGGCGCCGTGTCGGCGCGCGGGACCAATCAGGATTTTTTGTGACCTCCGTCACATAACGTCCGGGTAAAACCACCCGGGCAAACCGGCGAATCGATATGAGTCGCTTGCGCCTACCCGACCGCATAGCAATAATTCGCTATATTTTTCAGTAATTTGTAACGAAAAAGGCACAGAATCAAAACGGCCGGCGAATGTGATGTTCGTCACAATCCATAAATGACCCAATTCACAGTCGACTTGCCGCTGACCGCAGGTGCGGCGGTTTCGTGACGCCGTCACGGCGGGTCTCTAGACTGGTTTGTGATGCTGGAGCTTTACTTCTTTCCGTCGCCCAACGGGCAAAAAGCGCTCATCTGCCTCGAGGAGTTGGGCCTGCCCTACACGCTAACGCCCGTCGACCTGGCCAAGGGCGAGCAGTTTGATGCGGCATTCCTGGAAATCAGCCCGAACAACAAGATTCCGGCACTCGTCGACCACGATGCCGAGGGCGGCCCGCTGTCGCTGTTCGAGTCCGGCGCGATTCTTGAGTACCTCGCCGACAAGACAGGCCGGCTGCTGCCCGAGGACACACGCGCACGCTACCTGGCCAAACAATGGCTCTACTGGCAGGTGGGCGGCTTCGGCCCGATGGCCGGGCAGGCGCACCACTTTCGCGCCTTCGCGCCTGAAGAGGTCCCCTACGCGATCCGCCGTTACACCGATGAGATGAACCGGCTCTACGGCGTCTTCGACCAACAGCTTGAGGGCCGCGACCACATCGCCGGGGAATACTCCGTCGCCGATATCGCCTGCTGGCCCTGGGTCGTGCCGCACGAGCGGCAAGGGCAGTCGCTCGAGGACTTCCCCAACGTGAAACGGTGGTTCGAGCACGTGTCGGCGCGACCCGCCGTGCAGCGGGCGCAGGAATTCGGCAACGAGCGCCTGCTGACGCCCGAGGAGTACACCGTGTTGCTCAACCAGACGCGCGACACGGCCGCCGCCGTGCAGCGCGACGGCGACACCTGACCAGGAGACCGTAATGGACGGACTCATACTGCACGCCTATGACGCTTCACCCTTTACCCAGAAGGCACTCAAGATGCTGGCCATCAAAGGTGTGCGCTACGGCTTCGTTGAAACGCCGATGATCGCACCCAAGCCCGAGCTCGAAGTGTTCACAGGCGGCTACCGCGGCACGCCCGTACTTCAGGACGGCGCTGACATCTATGTCGACAACGTGCGCATCGCGGCAGCGCTGGACGCCTATGCAGCGGATCCGCCGCTGACGGGTGACGCCGTCGATGACGCCGCCGCCGTGCTCTGGGGTGAGCAGTTCTTTGAGGCCGGCCTGCATATGGCCATCGATGCCTTCAGCGAGGATTGGGAGCCCGCATTCACGAAAGACCGCAAGGCCGTCTTCGCGCGACTCGACTTCGAGACCGTGCGCGAAAAGAGCGACCAGGCCCGCGCGCTGTTGCGCGTGCACGCGACACGTGTCGATCGCCAGCTCTCTGACGGACGAGCCTTTCTGCGCGGCAAGGCCGTCTCAATGACCGACCTGCACGCCTGGGCCGTGTTCTGGTTCGCGCGCGCCGCGTTCCCCGAGAGTGGGAAGTTACTCGGTGACCTGATGTGGCTACCCGAATGGGAGGCGCGCGTTGCGGTCCACGGCGAAGGTACGCGCCAGCACAGTGACGCCGACGCGGCGCAGAATCTCGCACGCGCTTGCGAACCCACGGCCCCGCTGAGCATCGACACCGAAGACCCACTGGGACTGCACGGTGGACAGGCCGTGACCGTCGCACCGACATTCTCGGACCGCGGCACGAGCCACGGCACACTGGCCGGTCTCGACGCCGAACAGATCGTCATTGCCGTCACCAATGACACGGTCGGCACGGTGCACGTGCACTTCCCGAGGCTGGGCTACCGCGTCGAGCGCGCCACTTAGAGCGTCTTCACCATCCGGATCACGGTGTTGTCGGCGCCGTTCGCACCCTGGTGGACGTAGGTCTCCACTTCTTCATAGCCGCGCGCGGCGTAGAGCGGCAGGCCGGGAATCGTCGAGCCCAACTCGATCGTTGAGAAGCCGGCATCGCGCGCCGCCTGCTCGCCCAGATCGAGTAACAAGGTACCGATACCCCGGCGCGTCCAGTCAGGATGCGTGTACATCGCGCGAATGCGCGCAGGCTCGGTCGCCGGGTCGCTGTAGCTGTCGTCGCGGCCTACCGTGTGATTCCCGCCGTAGAGCGTCCGGCGCTTGCCCCAGCCGCCGCAGCCGACCAGCACGGGTGGCTCGTCACGCGACTCAATCAGGAAGTAAGTGCCGTCATCAATCAGCGTCTGATCGACGCCCATCGTTTCCTTGGCCGCTTCAATTTCTTCTGCAGAGAGAAAATCGGCCATGTTCACCTCGATCGAGGCGCGCATGAGCGCGATGATCGCGGGCACGTCATCGTCGCCCGCAATGCGGTGCGTGAAGTCGTCCGCAGCGCTCAAGGCTGACCCGCTATTTCTTGCCCGTGACGTAGCGCTCGAGCTCGGCCTCGAAGTGGCGGACACGCTGTTCCTGGTCGCCATACAGCGAGCCCTTGAACGCGCGTGAACGGACACCCTTCTGCACGATGGGCAGCAGCTCGGCATCCTGGTCGAGGACTTCGCCGAGCTCCGGCAACTTACCCAATGGCACGTGAATCACCTCGGGCCGGGTCTCGCCCGACACGTCAGTGCCCTCAGGCAAGCCCATCCAGGCAGGTACCTTCCAGTCCGGGTTCTCGACGGGCCGGTAGAGAATCATCGTCTCGTAATAAAAGAGCTCGGGGTCATCCGCATCAGGAATGAAGCGCATGATGAATACACCTTCGGGGTGCATCCCCATTTGCACGTTGGGGAAGAGCCCCGTGGCCCAGCTGTCGGTGAGCTGGCCGTCCGTGAAATGCTCGTAGTGCTCGAGGCCCATCTCCTTGGCGCGCTTGCGCTTGGCCTGTTGCACAGCCTCACGCACCTCGCCCGCGGTGCCGCTGAAGGTGGCTGGGTCGATACCCACGTCGGCCATCATCGCTGCCTGATACGGGTCGACGGAGTCCTGATCTTCGACGCGGTGCGACTTCGTGCAGATCGGCACGATCATGCGTGACGCGCCGTTGGCGTAGAGGTCGTTCTGCGAGAAGTCTTCCATCACGCCCTGCGTCTGCGGGTGCACGTAGGGGAGGTGGTAGGTCTCATAAAAGGCGTCGACGCCGAGTTTCCAGTTGGCCTTCCACGCGCTGCGCACGTGGTGCACGACCTTCATCTCGTCGACCTTGTACTGCTCGATGTAGCCCTCGGGCAGACCCAGGTACTCCTTGAGCGGCGGCGCCTTGCCATCCATGTTGATGAAGATGATGCCGCCCACCGAGTCGCAGGCGGCCTCGGTAAGGCCCGGGCGATGTTCGATGAGCTTCGGGTCAAAGGTGTGCTCGTCGGTGATGTGCTCGAGCTTGCCGTCTATGCCGAAGCGCCAGCCGTGAAACGCGCAGGTGAAGCTTGCGGCCGCACCGTGCTCGTTCATGCACACACGGTTACCGCGGTGCGGGCAGACATTGTAAAACGCCTTGATCGAGTCGTCTTCCTGGCGAACGATGATGAACTGCTCACGGCCGACTTCGAAGGTGAAGTAATCACCGTCGTAGGGGATGTCCGACGTGACGCCCGCCAGCAACCAGACGCGCGGCCAGAGCCGGTCCATTTCGACTTCCATGAACTCGCGCGAGTAGAACCGCATGGGGTCGTACAACTCACGGCCATTGTCGACATCGGGCTGTTTGGCTTCCAGGGAGTCGGCAGGCGCACCGAGATCCATGGGCCACTTGGGCTGGTAACCAACGCTCATCTGTTTTCCCCCAGGTGCTCGCGGATAGCCCGCCGATACTAGCAACGCGACCCGCGAGAAAACAAGCAGGGCTGACGGTTTTTTAGTCAGTCATTAGACTCGGGCAGCTCGGCGAAGACCTTGCCGTCCTCAAGGGTCGTCGCAAACACGCAGATCGGATCCTTGGCAGGCGCGCCCAGGGCCTTGCCGTCCCGCATGTCAAAGGGTGCAGCATGCAGCGGGCAGAATATCCGCGGGCCCCGCAGCTTGCCGCCTGTGAGGCGCGCCTGGGCGTGCGAGCACATATTTTCTATGACATAGAAGGTGCCGGCAGAGTTACAGACGAGCAGCTTGAGCGTGCCCACGCTGACGGGACGGGTCTTGCCCGCTTGGATAGCGTCTGCGTCGATGATGAACTGTTTGGGCACTGCGCTCCTCCGTGGCGAGACAGGGATACCATCGCGAATCCCAAAAAGAAACAGCCCTGACTGTTTTTTTTCTTGGCGCGTCGGTATGCTCGGTGCAGCCGCTCTGGGGGGAATGCCATGGCCATCATCTCGTTTCTTTCCCGGATGAAGATTCATCCTGAGAAGAAAGACCAGTTCATCGATTGCTGCACGCAGCTCACGGAGAAGGTCCTGGCGCACGAGCCTGAGTGCCTCTACTTCCGCTTCTACAAGCTGCGCGACGAAGAGAACGGCTATGCCGTCTTCGAGAGCTTCCTGACCGAGGCTGCCGAAGAGGCGCACATGAAGACGCCCTACTTCGAAGCCATCGTGCCCGACCTCGTCGAGTGCCTCGACGGGCCCTACGTGCGCGAGTACCTCGACCCACTCGATTCCTGAGCCGGCCTCAGACATGTCCGCCAACCTGACCCGCGACAACCGCATCCGCGTCACCACGCTCGGCGACCTGTTGCTGGCCGCCGCCGACGAACACGCCGACTCCCCGGCGATCGTCTTCCCCGACTTCCGCCAAACCTATGGCCAACTGGCCGCCGCGGCCATGCGCTGTGCACAGCGCTTTATCGCGCTGGGTGTGAAGCGGGGTGAGCACGTCGGCATTTTATTGCCGACCTGCCATGAGTTTGCGGAGCTGTTTTTCGGCGTCGCGCTTGCCGGTGGTGTGCCCGTTCCTGTTAACGCGCGCTACCAGGCGCACGAGCTCGCCTACGTCATCGAGAACGGCGACATCGTATGCCTCGTCACCACCGACAAGATCGCCGAGCAGGTCGACTTTGTAGAGCGCATGACGCGTGGCTTGCCCGAGATCGCCGACGCGACCGATGGTGCAAACCTGTCGCTGAAGGCCGCGCCCAAGCTGCGCAGCCTCGCGTTACTCGGCGAGAGCACACCGCCTGGCTTCCTGCCGCAGGAGCAGTTCCTGGCGCTGGCCGACACCGTCAGCGAAGACGCCGTGCACGAGCGCCGCATGAAAGTCAGCGTGCGCGACCCGGGCCTCATGCTCTACACCTCTGGCACAACGGCCAACCCCAAGGGCGCCGTGATCAGTCACGAAGCTATGGTGCGCAACTCGATTGCTCTCGGCCGCCAGCGCTACCAGCTCACGGCCGAGGATCGATTCTGGTCACCGCTGCCGACATTCCACATCGCGGCCATCCTGCCCATCGTCGCCTCGTTCGACGTCGGCGCCGCGTATCTGACCATGTCGCACTTCGATGCGGGCGTTGCGCTCAAGATGCTCGAGGAAGAGCGCGCGTCGGTCACCTACCCCTGTTTCATCACGATCATGTCCGACCTCATCAATCATCCAGACTTTGAAAAGACCGATCTCTCGGCCGTGCGCTTGATGAATTCGAACTTCGCTGTGCAGCCACCGGGCATTGCCGAGGCCATGCAAAAGGCCATGCCCAACACGATCCAAGTCGGCACCTTCGGCATGACCGAGACTGCGGGCACGGTCTGCACCAGTGAACTCGATGCACCGCTCGACCGCCGCATCTCGCGGCTCGGCACGCCGCTACCCGGCATGGAGGTCCGCATTGTCGACGCCGACACGGGCGAGGACCTGCCCAATGGTGAGCGTGGCGAGATCCTCGTGCGCGGCTACAGCCTGTTCGAGTACTACTACAAGGACCCGGAGAAGACGGCCGAAGCGCTCGACAGCAACGGCTGGTACCACACGGGCGACGTGGGCTCGCTCGACGACGACGGCTCGATCATGTTCTACGGCCGCACCAAGGACATGCTCAAGGTCGGCGGCGAGAACGTTGCCGCCGCCGAGATCGAAAGCTTCCTGGCACGCCACGACGCCGTGAAGATGGCGCAGGTTGTCAGTGTGCCCGACGCACGTCTTGGCGAAGTCGCCGCGGCCTTCATTGAGCTCATGCCCGGCGCCAGCGTCGAAGGCCAGGAGCTCATGGACTTCTGCAAGGGCGAGATCGCAAGCTTCAAGGTGCCGCGCTACGTGCGCTTCGTCACCGAGTGGCCCATGTCCACGAGCAAGATCCAAAAATTCAAACTCAAAGACCAGCTCACCCGAGAACTGGAGGCCGCATCATGATGTCTTTCGTCGCCACCCTGAACGTGAAAGCCGACCGCGTTGCAGAATTCGAAGCACTGCAAACCAAGCTCACGAACCTGGCCTACGAACACGAGCCCGATCTCGTGTCCTACCACGTGCTCAAGCAACAGGAAGCCGACAACGTCTACGTTGTCTACGGCGCGTTCAAGGACAAGGCCGCGTTTGACCATCACATGGGTATCGACTTCCATGACGAGCTGGTCCCGCCCATTCTTGATTGTGTTGAGGGCGAGATGGATTTGAAGCTGTTTGACGGTGTGGCGCCTTAGTCAACCAAGCTCCCATATCTTTTTGTGCGCTTTGTACCAATCAAATTCAGGATCAAGCTCCAAATGCTCCGCCCTGGTGGTCGGGTAGTCCGCCCCCGTGACCGCACAGGTCAGCTCGATGCGTGTGAATGCATACAGACTTGACGCAACAACGTACTCAATTTTTGCGTCGATATGCGGCGACTCTACAAAGAAGACCGGACGCGTAAGTCCACCAAAGTCCGACCCTATTGGGTAGCAATAGAAGTTCCCACACTCATCACTCGCAATCGGAATCCATTTTTTTGCCAATAGCAGTGGAGCGCGGTCCAAGACGTCCATCGACGACAGCGTCGATATCACCCCGCGAGATCGAACTAGGCAAAGCAGTGGATCCGGGGTCAGTATCGGTCCCGCCGTCATATGCAGCCATGGTCGAAGCTCGTAGAGCTCGGAAGCCCCAAGCTCCTCGGCGAGCTCATCGATCTCGGCAACGCGAGCCGGCTGAGGAATTTGAATCCCCACCCCGGTACGTGCTTCGTGCATCAGATCCAGCAGCTCCAGGAATTGCTCCCTATTGTCATAGTCCGCCACTATCTTTCTCCGAGATCGCGAAAACTAAGGATCTGAAACGGTTCGCATGTGATTGCCATATTTTTGATCGATTGACTCAGCAAACTTTGCGATCTTCTCGGGAGTAACGTTCCGAGTAGTCCTCTTGAATTTTGCCCAGTCTGTAGTGATATCTTCATGAACCCGCCTGGGGACACCTCTCAAATTCGACAGCCTGTTTGGATAGCTATCCGGGAACATATGAGACCATTCCAACGGTATTCTATGATGGACATCCAGCCCCGCGCTGGATGCCCTTGACCCAGTCTGTTTCGCCCATATCGTCCTTCCTTGTTTCCTGAGTGCTTTGGTCTGACTGTCGCTAAGCTTCTCGCCTTGGCGCAAGGATTCCATTGTGCGCCCAGCAACCTTGCCAGTCTTGAGCATGACAGTCAGTGACGCCAAGGTTACTTTCGCAACACCACCGCCTGCAAAGTTCACCGGATCAGCAGGGTTGACTGCTTCAAGCAACGCGGCGGCCGCATCCGCCGCTTCGGCGCCACCCCTGTTGAGTTCCGCAGCGTAATTTCGGAAGTTTTGAGTGCCCATGATCTCGTCGTACTCGCTGCGGCTCATGGTTCCTACAGGTACGCTTTGTTCGGAGCCCGAATCAAAGGCGGTGTTGGCAACCGTAGAGCCGAGCGCACTAATCCTCGAACTCCCTCCTTTGCTCTCGTCCTCTCTCGCGGCAGCCAATTGGTCCTTTAGGAAGCTCAAGCTCGACTGCTGGACAACACTACTGTTATTAAGCGCCCCCCCATACACCGACGTATCCGGCGCCGTATCCTTGGGCAACATGCCAGAGCGTCTTACACGCGATTGAACTCGGTTTTCTATCAAGCCTTTGGAGTCGACGAGGTACCCGGTGGGATCGGTCGCACTTAACGGGTTGTTGAGGATATAGCTGTAGCCATTGAGGCTTTGACTGTGCTCGGGAAACTGGATAAAGGGATCTACGCTTAAGAATCTACCTAGCGTTGGATCGTACGCGCGACCGTTCATGTGAATGAGATCGGTTCCGGTCAGGTGCTCGTGCCCCGTGAACCCACGCGTAGTCGAAGCGAAATTGCCGTTCCAGGAGTGCGGAAACGGTGTCAGGTCTATTTCCACCATACTGTCAGCGACGGGCGCGCCTCTAGCACTTACTCTTCCTAGGCCGACCTGGCGCCTTGGATGACACCTCGCGTCCCGTGCGTTCCTCGATTGTGATTCTGAATGCCTCATCTCCCGTCACCTGGTTACGCTGCAGTGCTCGACGAATCAACGACGCATCATCGTCGCTGATCCCGGATTGAACAAGCGCTCGATACTCGCTGCTTCGCGATGCCGAGGACTTGCCAAGTGATAGAAAGACAGGATGCCGATCGAGCCATACGTCACTAGCTAGCCCCGCATTCTGTCTATAGCTCGACCAACGATAGTCTTCTGGAGCTGAGACCATTCGGGCCTTAACAGGGTTGAGTTCAATGTAGCGATAGCACGCCATCAGATATGCTTCGCTATCGATGAGGCTGGATTTGAACCGGCCCTCCCAAAGCGTGCCGCTTCGTCGTTCTTTTGTGTTTAGAAATCGTGTTTGGCGGCCCGCAAGTATTCGCATGAACGCCGATACGTCATCTACCCTCCCTGTCGGCATGAGAAGAAGATGTACGTGATTCGTCATCAGGCAATATGCGAACACCTCGATATCGAGAATCCCGCGCGCTTCACGGATGTTCTGCAGGTAGTAGCAGTAGTCTTTCTCACAGAGAAATACAGGGGATCTATCGTGTCCGCGTTGGACAATGTGTAGCGGAACATCCTTCAGGAAGAGCCTGGGGTAACGCGGCATGGCCATCGGCAGCGGGGGCTGGGATCAGGCATTGTGTCGCCGGGTTATTGGTCGTGCCTCAACTAAATGCTCGCTTTTTGCTCTCAATCTGCGCTAGCGGTCGAGTGAAAATCTGCGGAAATAGACCTGACGCCTATTTTATTAGACCTGACACCTTTTCCTCCGCGCATACTGGTTGTCCTGCTCGCAGAGAAAGACGGGCGATAGGTCGTGCCCACGCTGAACGATGTGTAGGGGAACGCCTCTGATGAAGAGCCTGGGGTAACGGGGCATTGGCGTCGGCGGCGAAGTCGGGACGTTGCATTGTCTCGCCAACGCTCTGGGTCTGTTTCCTCCAAAAGCCCGTCTTTCAATCCTTATCTGCACCGGCGGTCATGTACCACGCTGGAAAATGGCCCTGTCATCTTTTCTCCAAGCCCAGGTCAAACACCACGCAATTACAATTCATCATGATTGATCTCGTGGCAAATAGACCTGACACCTTTTCACCTTTTCATGGTGCCTCAACTAAATGTTCGCTTTTTGCTCTCAATCTGCGCTAGCGGTCGAGTGAGATTCTGCGGAAATAGACCTGACACCTATTTTATCTCTTTTCCACACAACGCCTGCTGCGCAAGTAGACCTGACACCTTTTCTCAGTCTCCGCCGCCGCCAAGCAAAACGCCTGGAGTCTCTTGGTCAGCAGAGGGTTTCAAACACGTGACTAGTGATCCGACTGCGCTGCCGGAAGAATTGCGCAATGCTTGCCGACCTCTTCCAGCGCAAAAGCGAGCATGTCGTCAGCAAAGTGCTCAAAGTCTGCCTCGTTATTGAAACACCAGATCTTTCTAACCGTGGTCCAGTTGCGGACTGCGGTTGCGGACCCGTCTTCCGATAGCTCCAATATCAAGATGATTTGCTCGGCATCCGCCAAGTACGCCGCACTCGAAACGATTATGTCGAAGACTGCATTTGCTGGACCCTCGTACTCGTTCGTTACGCCTTGAATACCAGAGACCGTGATCCGAACAAATTCGCCTAGCATCACGCTAGTCTCCGGCCATTCCTCGTAGGGAATCGGCTTCACCGAGTCGAGATTGGCAATGACCATTGCGCGATTGGGAGCTTCGTTCAGTCGGTCCGAGGCAAGAGCACAAGTTGATAGAAAGACTGACACAAGCATCGTTGCGAGGAGCCCATAGCGCAGATATCTCATCAGAATGCCTCCCAAGTCGTTGGCTCACGTCCTTGCACTTCTCTATACACGTTTTGCCCATTCTGCCTACCCATCTCGTAGTCCGTTCTACCATTCGCAGTAATGGCGAAATTGGGAATCCCATATGCCATGGGAACACCAATATCGCCCGGCCCAGGCTCCTGGGCAACACCCGCAAACTGGTTCTTGTCGTGAACATGAATTATTGCGACGGCATTCTTTGCAATTGGGTCCACGCCACCCCCACCTTGCCCCCCTTTTCCAACGCCGCTGACATATAGCTCACCATCCTCCCGCCTACTTAACGCGATAACATATTCGCCATCATAGTTACTATTCGCTCTGGCAAGAGGACATGCTCAAGGTCGGCGGCGAGAACGTGGCCGCCGCAGAGATCGAGAGCTTCCTCGCGCGGCATGATGCGGTGAAGATGGCGCAGGTCGTTGGTGTGCCCGATACGCGTCTCGGCGAGGTCGCGGCCGCCTTCATCGAGCTCATGCCGGGCGCTAGCGTCGAAGGCCAGGAGCTCATGGACTTCTGCAAGGGCGAGATCGCGAGCTTCAAGGTGCCGCGCTACGTGCGCTTCGTCACCGAGTGGCCCATGTCCACGAGCAAGATCCAAAAATTCAAACTCAAAGACCAGCTCACCCGAGAACTGGAGGCCGCATCATGATGTCTTTCGTCGCCACCCTGAACGTGAAAGCCGACCGCGTTGCAGAATTCGAAGCACTGCAAACCAAGCTCACGAACCTGGCCTACGAACACGAGCCCGACCTCGTGTCCTACCACGTGCTCAAGCAGCAGGAAGCAGACAACGTTTATGTCGTCTACGGCGCATTCAAGAACAAGGCCGCGTTTGATCACCACATGGGCATCGATTTTCATGACGAGCTGGTGCCGCCCATTCTCGATTGTGTTGAGGGTGAGATGGATTTGAAGTTGTTTGACGGCGTGGCGCCTTAGCTTTGCGCCGTATCGCGTGCGCACTGATCGCGGGCTGGAGTTGCGCGGGCGCACTGTACGCCGCTGACGATGCGTTTGAGTTTGTACTCAACGACGGCCTGACGCCCCAGCATACTGCGCACCTGCGCAAGGCGCTCGACGATAACTACGACCGCATACTCTCAAGCCTGGGCCTAACATCGATCCCCACGGTAACTGTCCGGATCTGGCGCGACGAAGAGGCCTACCAATCCGCAATGGAGCAATCACTCGGGTCCCGGGCGCCGGGATCTCGCGGTTACGCGTTTGGCCAACGTGAACTTCGCTTGCTCTATCACACACGACTTTCAGCGCAACGCGAAGCAGTGCACGAGTTTGCCCACGTCGCGTCACTCAACATCAATCCCGACTTGGGCAACAACCCACGCTGGCTCTGGGAAGCCGTGGCGATCTACCTCGCTGGTGAATACGTGGACCCCGCCAGGAGCGGGTTCTTCGATGACGGTGCCTGCCCGACGCTTGAGCAGCTGAACGCCCCCTTTGATCGGGGCGGCACCATCTACGCCACCGGATACCTGCTGGTCGATTTCATTGAAAAGCGCTGGGGCTTTGCGAAGGTCGTCGATCTCATTCGCTCGAACGGTGATCTTCAGGAGACGCTGGGTGTGAGCAGCGCCGAATTCGAGCAAGCGTGGTGTGAGTCTGTTCAAGAGGCGCTGGGGCGTTAGCGCTATCGCATCGCGACTCCCGTATCCTGCGTCACAGCAGTGAGGCAAACTTCCCGAGCTTCCGTGTAACCAATTCCCGATCTTGGCGCTATAAGCACAGGAAACCACTTGTTGTGTCGCGGCCGAGTGCCGCTCGTGCCAGGTACCCCCCGATGCGTATAGCCAAGACCCTCACCTCAACCGTCAAGCTGATGCCAGCCACTGCCTGCTTGCTGCTCGCGCTCTGGAGCTGCTCCGGCGCACTCTCGGCCACCAAGAGCGACGCCAAAGAAATGAGCACCTGCCCCGCTTGCCCCGAGGTGGTGCAGATCGAAGGCGGCACGTTTCTACTCGGCTCGCCCGTCGACGAATCCGGCCATGTCGAGGACGAAGGCCCTCAGCAACGCATCACCGTCGCACCGTTTGCCGTATCGCGATTCGAGATCACCATCGCCCAGTACGCAGCCTTCGTTGGCGCGACGGGTTACGACGCCGACGCACGCTGCCTCGTCATGGGCGAGAACGGCTCCTGGAACTATGACCCGGAGGCGTCCTGGCGTAACCCCGGCTTTGAACAGGACAGCAACCATCCCGTGGTCTGCGTAAACTGGAATGATGTGAACGCCTACATCACCTGGCTCAACAACCAATCGCCCGATCGCCAATTCCGATTGCTGTCAGAAAGCGAGTGGGAATACGCGGCGCGCAGTGGTTCTACGACGCCGTACTGGTGGGGCGATGTAGAGGACGACTTCTGCCAGCACACCAACGGTGCCGATGTCACAGCACGCGCGGCATACCCTGGTTGGCCGCGAACCGGCAATTGCGATGACGGTTTCCTGTACACCGCGCCAGTCGGGCATTTCGGAAGCCCGAACGGCTTCGGCGTCGAAGACATGGTCGGCAACGTCTGGGAGTGGGTCGCTGATTGCTATGTCGACAACTACAGCAGGCATCCCAAGGACGGCAAGCCCGTCATATGCGAGGACTGCGACAAGGGCGTGTTTCGCGGTGGCGCCTGGGGCGACCACGGGTCGTTCTATCTGCGGACGGCCTACCGCGGCGCCTGGGACCGATCGATGTCGTTTTCGAACATTGGCTTTCGCGTGGCGGTATCGAGGGATAGCAACTAGCGAAGGGCCACCGTCTTTGTGAGTCCGCGAAGCGAGCGCGGCAATCTGTCAACCAGCGCACCGTTTCTCACCGAACGCAGTGGCCGTTGGAATGGGTTGTTCATGCGCGCTTCGTGCACCATCCCGGCAGCGCGCGCACCGAAACCGGGCGATGTTCCGGACAACTGAGTCATAACCCGTTGATTTCCGCCTGTCATCACTTGGCATAGCTCTTGAATTAGCAACTTGATGCACTGGGTGGGTACAACGGGGTGACTACGGCGGCATGGTTCGACCTGCTGCCATTGTTCGCCGCACTAATGGCAGCGGGTGCTATCGCGGGACTGTCCGCGGGTCTGTTTGGTGTCGGTGGTGGCTTTGTCGTCGTGCCCGCACTGCTTGTCGCCTTTGGTGCCGCACTCGAGGGCGGCGCCAGCGGCCTCTACGTCGCTGTCGGCACATCGCTAGCCACCATCATCGTGACTTCCGTCCGCGCCGTGCAGGCGCACGACAAGCGCGGCTCCGTGGACTTCAGCATCCTCAAGACATGGGCACCGTGGGTGTTCATTGGCGTGCTCGGCGGTCTCGCGGTAACTGCAGTTGTCGAGACGCAAACACTGATAATGACCTTTGCCGTTGGCGTTTTGCTCTACGCGTTTTACTTCCTGCGGCCCAAGTTCGTCGTTGTAAAGGAGCAGTACTTCGCGTTGCCCACAGGCGCCGGCCGCGCCGTGCTGGCATCCGGCCTTGGCGGTTTCTCGGCACTGCTCGGCATCGGCGGCGGCACGCCATTCGTCGTGACGATGGTGGTTTGTGGTCGACCCGTGCACCAGGCCGTTGGCACCGCGGCCGGTGTGGGTTTTCTCATTGCAGTGCCTGGCACGATCGGTTTCGCTCTGATGGGCATCGGGCAGGCTGACCTGCCGCCGGGTTCGATTGGCTACGTCAATCTGCCGGCATTCGCGGCCATCGCTATCGTCTCCCTATTTACCGCACCACTGGGGGCCAGGCTGGCCCACAGCCTTAATGAACTGCATCTGCGCCGAGCGTTCGGGGTTTACCTGCTGCTCGTTTCCGGCCTGATGCTGAGCAAGTACTTCTCGGTGTCCTGACGACACCAGCGCACTGACTCGGGGGTCTCTCATGCTGTCCAGACGCAACTTCCTCGGCGGGTCCGCCGCCGCACTGTCACTCATCGCATCGCCACCCGCATTGGCTCGCGTGCTCTACGGTCCTGCGGATGGGGTCGCCAAGCTCAATGCCAACGAAAACCCCTACGGGCCGAGCCCCATGGCCATCAAGGCGATGACCGAGGCGGTTCGGAAAGGCGCCTATTACGTCGGTCCTTCTGTAACAACGTTGCTGTCGATGCTCTCCGAGCGATTCGATATCCCTGTCGAGCAGATCTCGTTGAGCTCGGGGTCCAGTGGCGCGCTCAGCAGTCTGGCAAGCGCCAAGCTCAAGGAAGGCAACGTTCTTGGGCCCGACTTGTTCTGGGACACGACCACACGCTTCGCGATGCGTCAGGGCGGCGAGCTCAAACGCACCGCGAAGACAGCGGACCTGGGAATCGACCTCGACGCTTTGTATGCGTCGATCACGCCCGATATCGCCATGGTGCAGATCTGCAACCCCAACAATCCGACTGGCATGTTGCTAGACGCCGATGCGCTGCGCGCGTTCTGCATCAAGGCCAGCAAGAAATGCACGGTGCTCGTCGACGAGGCCTACAACGAAATCACGGATGACCCGCAAGGCAACTCCATGATCGATCTCGTGCGCGCCGGTCACGACGTCGTGGTCGCGCGCACCTTCTCCAAGATCTACGGAATGGCCGGGATGCGTGTCGGCTACATGATGGCCACACCTGAGACGACCGAAAAAATGCGTCGCTTCAGCGACGGCAACTACAACCTGAATCAGGCCGGCGTGGCGGGCGCGATTGCGAGTCTTGAAGATGAAGCGTTCGTCACCTACTCGCGAGGCAAGATCGTTGAAGCGCGCGAAATGATTATGGCTGCCGCGACCAAGAACGGCCTGCAGGTGGCACCGTCAGCAACGAGCTTTGTATTTGTCGATCTGGGAGGCACCAACGCCGAAGTGTTCCGCCAAAAAATGGCAGCGCAGCGCGTTCTCATCCGGGGCATTTATCAGGACTACACAAGCTGGTCTCGCGTCAGCGCGGGAAGACTCGAGGACGTGGAGCGGTATGTGGCCGCGCTGCCGTTGGTTCTGGAGTCCATTTCGAATAACGCATAGCCGTCATTGCGAGCCCGCAAAGCGGGCGCGGCAAACTCCGAACGCTGTCGCATGGCCGATGAGATCGCCGCGTCGCTGCGCGACTCGCGATGACGGGACAGCACACTTACGCGACCGGTAATAACAGAGCTAATCCGCTATCGGCGGGTTCTGTCTTGCCAGCAAGTCGAATCGCCGACTGAGCTTCCAAACCTCGATGTCGTTGCAGCCCTTCTCGGAAATGACTGCGTCGACTTTGACCCGCGCCTCCGATTCAACCTCGACCAACGCGGCTCCGGCCTCAGCCTCGGTGACCGTCTCGAGCAGCGCGTCGAGGGCGCGTTCCCGAGCATAAGCCACGTTGCGCTCGAAGCGCTTCGCGTTCTCGGACTTATCCATGCCACAAACGCTGACCGCGTGTTCGGCACCCACATGCTGGCCGTAGATGAAGTCACGTTCCAAGCGGTAACTGTTCTTGGACACGGCCCAGACTTCGAATCCGACGTAGGCGGCGACGAACAGTAGAAAAGCGAAAGTCCCTGGTTTCATGACGTGGCCTGCTTCGAGGTGTCTTGGAGTTCGCCACCATTATCGACGAGCCTCGGCCGCAAGACACCCCGAAGAAAAGCGCGGCGCCCGGGAGGGCGGGGCCGGGGCCGGGCGAGGGCGGAACGACAGGGAGGAGAAGGAGCGGGAGCCGCGGGGGGAGACCCGGGGGAGCAGCGG
>ERZ1740065.63-NODE-63-length-46730-cov-4.254526_pt1 | contig 46730 bp, 46 predicted proteins | sample MGYA00581738_ERZ1740065 | MGnify/ENA primary metagenome ERZ1740065 (study PRJEB43018, sample SAMN04849749) | marine metagenome | isolation source: floating plastic debris | place: Pacific Ocean | collected 2008-09-01 | study: EMG produced TPA metagenomics assembly...
ATGCGCCGAGAATTACCGATAGAGTATATCACGAAGCAGACGGAAGGGGATACATCAAACCGGGCTTCAATCACATTTTCGTGATGCCTTCCAATGGGGGAGCCGTCCGGCAAATCACCTCTGGCGATTACCATCATCGCGGGATGCTTTCTTGGGGAAAAGATGGAAAGCACATCTATTTCTCCGCCAATCGAAGTGATAATTGGGAGTATGATTTCCGAAATAGCGAAGTGTACGCTGTTTCAACGGAGACCGGTGCTATTGAAGCCTTGACCGACAGGAATGGACCAGATTCGAATCCCACCGTTTCCCCCGACGGCAAGTACATTGCCTACCTGGGTTTTGAGGACAAGGTCCAAGCGCATCAGGGACGAAAATTACAATTGATGGCCATCGATGGCTCCAATAAAAGAGAAATTTCTACCAATTTGGACCGAACGCTTTCTAATATCAAATGGGATGCGAAAAGCGGCGGTTTATACATCTACTATGACGATAAAGGAAATGGGAAAATCAGCCATATTTCCCTCTCAGGAAAGGTGACCGAAAAAGCAAACAATGTAGGTGGAACAACTTTGGGAAGACCGTATGCAAGTGGTTCTTATTCGGTGTCAAAGAACGGAACAATTGCGTTTACACAATCTACTCCTGAATACCCAGCTGAATTGGCCATTTTGGATGTAAAAAAAGGCTCAACTACAAAAATCACAGATTTGAGTAGTTCTTTACTGGACTACCGAACCTTGGGAAAGGTAGAGGAGGTGTGGTACAACTCTTCTGTCGATGGAAGGGATATTCAAGGTTGGGTGGTGTACCCTCCGAACTATGACGCGAAGAAAAAGTATCCGTTTATGGTGGAGAATCACGGTGGTCCCATTTTAAACTACGGGGACCGTTTTTCAATAGAGATGCAACTGTATGCTGCAGCAGGCTACGTTGTGTTTTATCCCAATCCTAGAGGAAGCACTAGTTATGGTGAAGAATTCGCGAACCTGCTATACAACAACTACCCCGGTGAGGATTACAATGATGTGATGGATGGAGTAGACCATTGTATTAAGATGGGTATTGCGCATGAAGACCAACTTTTTGTGACAGGCGGTAGCGCAGGAGGTATTATGTCGGCTTGGATGATTGGAAAAAACAATCGATTTGAGGCGGCCGTGGTAGCCAAACCGGTAATGAATTGGATTAGCAAAACACTTGTGGCCGATAATTACTTCTATTATGCCAACCACCGTTACCCCGGGCAACCTTGGGAGAATTTTGAGGGATACTGGAAATTTTCACCGATTTCACTCGTTGGTAATATAGAAACACCAACGATGGTCATGGTGGGAATGAACGATTTGCGGACCCCACCCAGTGAAGCGAAGCAGCTGTACCACGCATTGAAGTTGCGTAAGATTGAAACGGTATTGGTTGAAATTCCAGGGGCAAGCCACGGGATTGCCAGCAAACCAAGTAACCTAATTGCGAAAATTGCGCATACTTTGGCATGGTTTGACCGTTACGGGAATGCATCCGAAAATGAAGAATAAGAAAAGACACTGGCTTTGGAACCTCGTGATTGTACTCACGCTTTTAGTTTGTCTTTTAGCCTTTGTGGTACATTATCAGAACTGGTATAAGGTTAAGGATGGAGAAGTGAGAATCCTATCTGGGATTTACTATAAAACCATTCTGCTCTCAGCTATCGACAGCTTGGTTTGGGTAGATAAAATTCCGGAAATGGAACGTTCTCATGGTTTTTCATGGCTTTCCAAGGAAAAAGGAGTTTTTAAAGATTCCATCACAGGAGAAAAAGTTTATGTGTTTGTAGATGACCTCCAACAACAAAAAATAAAGCTGGTTCATAGCGATTCCCTTAAAGTATATTTTAATTTTGCCGACAGTCTGAAAACCCAAAAGGTCCATTTTGATTTAGATGAACAATTGACTTTGCTTGCAGCGCAAAAGTGACTTTGGCAAGGTGTATGCTACAGCTAATGAAACCATATTCCATGAAGCTTTTTCTATTGCTATTCTTCGGGTTTTCCATTTCTGTAATGGGACAACATACTTTGTCCGTGTCTTTGCATAATACGCCTTCATCTGATGGCGCTGTTAAAGTAGCCGTCTACGATTCGGAAGGGACGTTTTTGAAGTTTGATAGCGTGTACAAATCTGGAAGCGCAAAAGCAGACCAAAACAAAGTCGTGGTTCAAATTGAAGACGTTGCTGAAGGAAAATATGCTATTGCCGTATTCCACGATGCCAATGACAATAACGAACTAGATACGAATTGGTTGGGAATTCCAAAGGAAAAAGTAGCCTTTTCCAAAGCCAAAATGAAAGCCTTTGGCCCGCCCAAGTTCAAGGAATGCGCTTTCACCGTGACCAAGGATACCCAAGTTGATGTGTATTTTTAGCAAACCGTTTGGGTAATGATTTTCCATTACATTTTTTTCTTGCCAATTTAGAACGCGCTAAAAGTATCATGAGATTATTCAATAGACTTAGATTTTCCACCCTTAAAAATGGCAACGTTAAGCGTTATTTGGTTTACGCCATAGGCGAAATCATACTGATTGTTCTTGGTATTCTCATTGCGCTGAACTTTGACGCGAAAAAGGAAAGTGACCATAAAACGTTGCGAGAAATCAAAGTTTTGGAAGGTATCCGAGATGATATTCTAAGAGATACGGTCGACATCAACCTCAATATTCGAGGTTATGAAGCGGTCATAAAATCCGATAGTTTGCTTTTAAGAGCTTTCGCGGAGCGAAAACCCTATGAACCCGGAATCAGCAACCATATTGTGTAGCTCTACTTTCGTGACTTTTTGTTGGTTCTTCACCAATCTTCTTTTGAACAAGCAAAATCACAAGGGCTTGAAATTATATCAAATCAAAAATTACGTACTGACGTAAGCCGTTTATACGAATTTGATTATCATTACTTGCTTTTGCTAGAAAACGAATCAGGAACTAAACCAAAGCACCAACAAGTTTTAGACAATACCTTACTCGACCAGATTGAGTTTGTAAACCAATATGCCAAGGACTCCACGGGAACTATGGAAATGCTGTCAATGGTTACGGAAGAAACCTATTATGAACTCATGGATGACGCGAAATTCATGTTAATGCTAGGAATGGAACTCGAAATGAAGAGAGAGTTACTCCATTCCAAATACCGCCCAACGCTTGAACATGCATTAAAACTGGTTCAAGACATTGACAAGGAGTTGTTGAGATTGGAAGACTAGGCTACTTTTTTACTAGTATGAATAGCTTGATTTGGGCAAGATGAAAAAATAGGACCATGATTTTGACTGAAAATATATCTTTTATTGGAGCACTTTATGGCCTTCTAGCCGTTTGTTTTGGCGCTTTTGGCGCACACGCTCTGAAAAAGAAACTTACCCCGGAACAATTGCAAAGTTTTGAAACCGGGGTAAAATATCAAATGTATCACGCGCTCGTTCTTTTAATTTTAGGATGGGCCATTCCTCTTCAGAAAACTTCGGATACCCTTATGGCGTGGTGTTTTGTCCTTGGTGTATACCTATTTTCTTTCAGTATTTATGGTTTGGTCCTAAGCGCGAGCGCTGGGAAAAAAATGCGATGGTTGGGACCAGTTACACCTTTAGGAGGACTACTTTTGGTCCTCGGTTGGGCATTGTTGGCTTATCATCTACTGGTGTCTTGACGGCGCAGGTACATGTTCCCATTGATTGTTTTGAGATTCAAACGGCTCGAAGCTGAATCAAAACTTCCACTCACTTTTTGTCCAACATGTTGGTCCGAAATATTAAGTTTTAGGCTTTCATCAGCATAGATTTCTCCGTGAATCGTGCTGGCTTTAAGAGAGGTATTCTTGACCACCAAGTCAATCTCACCATTAATGGTCCTCAAGTCCAAATCCCCCTTGAAGGTTTTGATGTCAATATTTCCGTTGATGAGGTCTGCCATAAAATCCCCTTCAATGATTTCAGACTCCAAATCTCCATTGATACTGCTCACTTTAAACGAACTGTTTTTGGGAACATAAAGCGTGTAAAAGAAACGGCACAAGTCTCCACTGTTATACCAATAACGGGTATCTCTTGTTTTCTTTCCATATTCTTGAAAGGCTTTGAAAATGGCTTCTGGTTTTGAGGTAATCCTTAGATAATCTTTCTTTTCATCGATAACCAATTCATATTTGTCAATGAATCGGTCTTCGTCCACGACAATTTCAGCTTTGAAGTAGACTTCAGCCTTATCCCAAGTTTTGATTTCGATGTGTCGCGCAAACTTTACATCCATTTCAATTTCTTGATTGGTGTAGGCGAAAGTCTTTTCGATGATTTTTTGTCCGTTGACAAAACCGGTCAGGCTCAAAAGAAAAGCAATTGCTAAGATGTTTTTCATGACGGTTCGTTTTTTGATTGTGAATTAGAGTTTTCTGAGATAAATGCTACCGTTGGTGGACTTTAGTTTGATTGCCACCCCACCTCCGTTCACCGTCGCATTGGTTTTTCGGCTACTGTAGGTAGTCATGCCATCTTTTTTGATTTGCTTGATATCAAAATTGGAATACACCTCACCGTTTACAGTACTCATAGATAAGTTGGCAGGCGTGTCCCCAGGCATGGTAACGTCTACAGCGCCATTGGTGGTGTAAATGGAAATGGGAGAACCTTGGGTAACTTTACCAAAAGTGACTTCAATAGTTCCGTTAAGGGCATTTGCCGTCACCGGACCATTAATATTTTTAAGTTCAATACTACCATTTAGTTCCGCATCCACCTCAAGTTCAGAAGAGAAGCCCATGAGCTCAATATCTCCGTTCCAAGTACTTTTTACAGATACGTTCTGTGTTTTGGGAAGGTAAATGGTTCCTTTTTCTGATTTTCTGAGGTTTTTTACGATTAAGGTATTCCCATTGGTGACCACACTAAACCCAACATCGGTGTTGTCGGTTCCGCCTGCGCCAACCAATCGCAACCCTTTGGCACGGTCAGACTTCCATGAGGTCTTTCTCGCTTTAATAGTCAGCTTGTCATCATCAGCTGTTTTTACGACAATATCTGCTTTGGATTCGATTTTCACCCATTCGATGCCATCCAGCGACTGAGTATAATCGGTTTGGGCGTGCATTGTAGCGGCAAGTAATAGCGCTAAAAGGAGACTGTAATTTTTCATGATTTTCGTTTTTTGATTTTAAATGATTTTAGGCAGCCCTGTTTGAATCTGTTTTTTGATAAAGGGCTGTGTATCTTCTTGTTCTAATAATTTTTGCATAGGAGCTACGGCTCTTTTTTCTTGGATACTCACTAAAATATCAATGATGAGAATCTGTATGCTGGGGTTTTTCTCTTTTTCCAAAGCTTTGATGAAAACATCTTTTACTTTACCGTTTGCCGCGAATCGTGCTAACGCTTCCAAAGCCGTCAAACGAACGTTGTCGTTCTCATCATTCAGCATCCGCTGACTCAAGGCAGCTACAATCGCTTCATCGGGATTTGGAATTTCTTCAATGTAATTCACTCCTTGAATCCGCTTGCTTGCCGACTGATTTTCCATCAAGGAGAGCATCACTTGTTGTTTCATTACCAAGCTTTCGTTCTGCAACATTTCCAGGCTTTGATTTGACTTCTCTTTCTCAAAGAATCCACCCATTTGAAAGGAGGCTACCAATATCGCAACGCTTGCTGCTACTTTTAACAGGTTGGAAGCCCAATTGGATTTTTCCTTTTTCTGAGCTAATGGAACAACTTTTACCACTTCTGCCTTGGCTTCCTCCAAATCTTTGAGAAAAGCACTCTTTAAATTACCACTGGGAACTTCAACTTTTTCTGCCGCTATGGCACCGAATAGAATTCGCATTTCTTCTAGTTCCTTTTCGCAGTCAGAACAAGTTTTTAGATATGCTTCAAATTCGTTTCGTTTTTCGGGGGAGAGCATGCCATCCAAATATTCTGGAATATGCTCACTAAAACTATCTTTCGTCATGGTCAAATACTTTCTAAATAAATTGTTTTCAACTTCTTTAATACGCGGCAGACTTTGGTTTTAACAGCACCAGGAGTGCTACCCACAATTACCGCCAACTCTTCGTATCTAATTTCTTGGAATCGATTCAAGATGATGAGCTCTCTTTCATCAGGGCTCAACTGATTCAACGCATTTTGCAGGTGACTATATTCTTCATGGGCGTTGTTGGCATTTTCTGCTAAATGGGTGTGTACTTCATCAATGTCAGCGTGATGCTTATGTTGTCTTGAAAAATGTGTTTTCAGACTATTTCTTGCGATGGTGAACAACCAGGAAACGAAACTTCCGTTTTTGTAAGTGGTACGGTGCCGTATCAATTTCAGGAACACTTCCTGGGTCAAATCTTCGCTAAGCATTTTATCGCGACTCATCTTGTATAAAAAATTGTACACATGTTTATGGTGCCTGTCAAACAGTATGGTCAAAATGTCCAAGTTTCCTTGGGCGACCTGCTGCATCAATATTTCATCCGATTGGTTTTCCAATGTTTGTGTTAGCTGTCTTTATAGATGTATAGTCGGAAAATGGGAAAGCGTTACAAGCTAACCCGAAAAAAATTGAATTTGAATTTAAAAAGAAGGAAATCCTTTTAGTGGCAACCGCAGTCTTGACTACCACAAGCCTTATCAGACTTTGCTTTTTTTGGGCGTAGCAGTGATTTGGGCAAAATAAATTTGTACATCAAATACCCAATAGCAAGGCTTAGTACAAAATAGGCCAATATGTTTTGCAGAAAGTCCATTACTTCAAGATTTGATACGCTACTAAAGCAGCAAGATACGCAAAAGAGCCCATAAACACCAGTTGCAGTAAGGGCCATTTCCATGAGTTTGTTTCTCTTTTGACGATGGCCAACGTACTAGCACATTGCATGGCAAAGGCATAAAATAACATCAATGAGATACCGGTGGCTAGATTGATCAAGGGTTTTTTTCCGGATTCGTCCAATTCAGCTGCCATTCTACTTTTTATGGTCTCTTCTTGGTCATTGCCAACACTATATATAGTGGCCAGGGTACCCACAAAAACTTCGCGTGCAGCAAATGAAGTAAGCACGGCAATACCGATTTTCCAGTCATAGCCCAAGGGTTTCACCAAGGGTTCAATACCTTTTCCTAAATAGCCTATATAAGAGTGTTCCAACTTATAACTAGCTATTTCCTGTTCTCGGGCACTTTCCTTTAGAATGTTTCGCATTACACTAACTGAATCTTGCACTGATTTCAATCCTATCGCATTGGTTTGGTCAAACACACTGATTTTTGTGGTTTTCAGGTAGGCAGCAATATTATTTTGGATGTAGTTCTCGCTGTATGGGGTGAGTCCTTGTTTTTCTATTCGCTCATTTACGATGGTCTCAGCATTGTCAAAATCTTTTGAGAATCCATTGGAGCCCAAAAACCATAGAATGATGGAAATCGCTAGAATGATTTTTCCGGCGCCAAGCACGAAGCTTTTGGTTTTTTCCAAGACGGTGTATCCTACGTTTTTGAGAAGGGGTAGCCGGTAGATGGGCATTTCAATCATAAACACCGAACGATTGCGAACCTTCAAAATCTTGTTCAAAACAAAAGCAGATAAGATAGACATCGCAAAACCCAACACATATAAAAGGAAAAGCGTCAGGGCTTGATAATTCAAACCGAAAAAACGCTCTTTTGGAATAACAAGGGCGATTAGAATCAGATAGACTGGTAAACGGGCCGAACAGGTCGTAAAAGGCACCACAAGGATGGTAATAAGACGTTCCTTCCAATTTTCAATGGTACGGGTGGCCATTACGGCGGGAATGGCACAGGCCGTTCCTGAAATTAGAGGGACCACACTTTTACCACTCAAACCAAAAGGTCTCATGAGCTTATCCATCAAAAATACCACACGACTCATGTATCCCGACTCCTCCAAAATGGAAATGAAAAAGAACAAGAAAGCAATGGGCGGTATAAATACCACAATGCCGCCGATACCTGCAATAATCCCTTCAGCCAAAAGGCTGGTAAAAATACCTGACGGAAGCGTATTTTTTATAAACTCGCTTAAAGCGGAGAATTGTTCGTCTATAAAGTCACTAGGGTAGGTGCTCCAATCAAAAATGGCTTGGAAAATCAATAATAGGATACCAAAAAAGATAAGATAGCCCCAAACCTTGTGCGTGAGAATACGATCTAGTCTACCTTGAAAACCTTTAGCGGTTTTCAAATCCACTTGGTATGTCTTTTGGAGAACCTGATTAATGAACTGGTAGCGCAACACAGTTTCACGATGTTGCAATCGCTTCAGCTCAGTATTGGATTTGGTGGAGAAATTAGTGGCATCTTTTATGCGTTGTTTTTCGATGCGCATAAAATTGACATCTTGGGTAATAACCAGCCAAAGTTTATATAAGTTTTCTTTTGGAAAAACTTTCTGGAGTCTTGCAAAGTAGTTTTCTGAAATTCGGGAGACATCGGTATTGGGCGTGCTGGAAAGATGTCTATAATCTAGGATAAGTTGTTTTAGGATATCAATTCCGGTGTTCTTTCTCGTGCTGACCAAAGCAATTTTGGTGTCCAGCATTTGTTCCATGGTTTCGATGTCCAACGAAATGCCTTTTCGTTGCATTCGGTCCGCCATGTTGATTACCAATATCGTTGGAATTCGCAAATCTTTGATTTGGGTGAAGAGCAGCAGGTTCCTTTTCAAGTTCTCTACATCTGTAATCACTACAGCTACATCTGGAAAGTCCTTATCGTTTTTGTACTGCAACAATTCCACTACAACACTTTCGTCAAGTGAGGTGGTATTCAAACTGTAGGTGCCAGGCAAATCAATAATATGGGCTTTGGTACCCCGGGGAAGTTTACAAATCCCTTGCTTTTTTTCAACAGTGATTCCAGGATAGTTCCCAACCTTTTGTTTCAATCCAGTGAGTTGATTGAAAATGGAGGTTTTACCCGTGTTGGGATTCCCGATAAGGGCTACATTGATGCTCTTACTCATTTGGGGTCTGTGCTTGGGCAATCGAAATTGGAATTTTTTGGGCCAAAGACCTTCTTATCGAAATATGGCTCCCATTCAAATTGATGTAAATGGGGTCTTTCAACGGCGCAATCTGAACCATTTCGACCCAGCCTCCCTGTAAACAGCCCAACTCAAGCAACTTGAGGGGTAGTGCATCATCTTCAAAATCATGAATGATTCCTCTTTCACCAAGTTTTAAATCGATAACGGATTTCACCAAATTATTTAGAATGAGTTTAAGTAATCAAAAGTAGGGAAAAACTAGGGGAAGCTTATGCATATTTTCAAAAAACAAGGGTTTCAAGGGTTGTCATAGCTATTGCGGAGTATTGCAATATCGGAAAGTAGCTTTTCCATTTCCTCAATATTGGTTCCGTCGTAATAGCCTCGAATACGTCGCTCTTTGTCAACCAAAATGAAGTTTTCAGTATGAACCATATCGAATTCACCCCCATTCCCATCTGTTTTTACCGCGAGATAGGATTTTCGGGCCAACTCATAAATCTGTGCTTTGTCGCCCGTAACTAAATTCCATTTTTCATCCAATACCCCTTTTTCATCAGCGTAACGCCGTAGTTGGGCCACTGTATCGATTTGTGGGGTAACAGAGTGGGAAAGCAGCATTACATCCGGATAGGAGGCAATTTCCTCCTGTACGGCGGCCATGTTCTTGGTCATTATAGGGCATATGGTCAAACAGGTGGTGAAGAAAAAGTCCGCAACGTAAATCTTATCCTTATAATCTTGTTGTGTTATGGTTTTGCCATTTTGATTGACGAGTTCAAAATCTGCTATGGTGTGATACTTTTTCTTGTAATGAAGCGCACTGTCTACAAGTTCTTGACTCACCATCGAAGGTTGGTACACAGGAAGTCGTTCTTCCGGATTCAAGGCATTGTAGAATAAGCTTATCACAATGGCTGAGATTACCAAAAGTACGACCGCAAAGAACTTGTATTTCGCAAAGAAAGCTCGCATAATTGCAAAATTACGGGGCGTTGCCTAGATGTTCAAAAAGGTACGCCCGTTTTGTTCCTAAAACTTTCTTAAAAGAAAATCCGTGAATATTGGGGAATTTGGTATGCAAGGGTAAAAGATTACATTTGTGGGTTTAACAGACGACTGCTGATGAGCCCCATTTTAATTAAGACCATCCAATTCTTTTTAAGTCTTTCCTTGCTAATTATACTTCATGAATTGGGTCATTTTATTCCAGCAAAGTTGTTCAAGACCCGTGTAGAAAAGTTCTATCTCTTTTTCGACGTGAAGTTTTCCCTATTTAAAAAGAAAATCGGCGAAACAGTTTACGGTATTGGCTGGCTTCCATTAGGAGGTTATGTGAAAATTTCGGGAATGATAGACGAAAGCATGGACACCGAACAAATGCAAGAGGAACCAAAACCTTGGGAATTTCGGAGTAAACCCGCTTGGCAACGATTGATTATCATGTTGGGTGGCGTAACCGTAAACTTTGTTTTGGCCGTAATTATATATATTGGAATGGCCTATAGCTACGGAGAACAGTACATTCCCATGAGTAGCCTTCGTGATGGTATTTGGGTAACGGAAACTAAAATTGGAGATAAACTCGGTATTCAGACCGGAGATAAGATTTTGGAAGTTGACGGAAAACCCATTGAATCCGTAAATGGGGTTATCATTGAATTGATCAATGGCAATACCATGACTTTGGAAAGAAACGGCCAACGTATCTCACAAGACATCCCTGTTGATTTTATCGCAACCCTTGTTGAAGATGAAGATAGAGTTCGCTTTTTGCGAACACGGCAGCCTTTTGTGGTTGAAGGTGTAGAGAAGACATTGCACAATAAAGACGCTGACTTCCAGAAGAACGATGAGTTTTTGAGCATTAATGGGCAAGAAGCTATTTATTACGACCAAGTAGAATCCATTCTTCAGCAAAATAAAGGGCAGGAGATTGCAATACGTTTACAAAGAGATTCGGAAGTAAAAGAAGTAACAGCCAAGGTTAATTCCGAGGGAAAACTCGGCTTGAAATTAGGTGGTCTAACTTATGAGGACTGTCAAGAACGGGGCTATTTTGAGCTCAAAACGGTGAAATATTCCTTTTTAGAATCCATACCAGCAGGAATTCAAAAGGGTGTTGATATTCTAGGCGGCTACATCAAGCAAATGAAGAAAATATTCAACCCAGAAACGGGAGCTTATAAAGGTGTTGGCGGTTTTGGCGCTATTGGAGGCATGTTCCCAGATACTTGGAACTGGCCTGCTTTTTGGGCGACTACGGCCTTTATTTCCATTATTTTGGCCTTTATGAACATTTTACCCATTCCTGCTTTGGATGGGGGGCACGTGATGTTTTTGTTGTATGAAATGGTTTCAGGACGCAAGCCTAGCGATAAGTTTTTGGAGTACGCCCAAATGGTCGGTTTCTTTTTGTTGATAGGACTACTGTTGTTTGCCAACGGGAACGACTTATATAAATGGTTATTTAAATAGAAAAGCATTTTTTTTGCTTGTACCCTTTCGGGTAATCTATTATATTTGCACCCGCTAAATGCGATTTTCCTCCTTAGCTCAGTTGGTTAGAGCATCTGACTGTTAATCAGAGGGTCCTTGGTTCGAGCCCAAGAGGGGGAGCATTAATTAATAAGAAAGCTACACGAAAGTGTGGCTTTTTTGGTTTTTGGGTGTTAGGCGAGAAGTTTATCCTGAGCGTAGTCGAAGGGAGCCCAAGAGGGGGAGCATAATACTCATGAAAGCCATACGAAAGTGTGGCTTTTTCTTGTTTCTGGGTATTAGAGGAGAATCAATGGTCATATTCTTGACAAACAAACGGCAGGAACAATCTATCCTTGCGCTTTTTGTACCATGGCATTTGCAAAAGGCATCCTAAATATATTGCCGCGTATTTTTTTGAGTAGGAAAATAACCTAGCAATTTACTTCTCCCTATCACATAAAATGCAAATGTTGTGGTTCGACATCATTCCATAAAAAGCACATCACCAAGACTACTTTAGTCAGGTCTATTATTTCAATTTTAATTGAGGTTGAAAACCAGCCATTTAGATACATTCTAAATAAATCAGAAGCCTTTTAATTCTCGCCTTATTTTGTCATATTACTAATAAATTAACAGATTTTGGTAAACTGTGTAATTAAAACATAGCATTTATTAAACAAAATTGAATTTTGTTTAAACATTATCACATTTCACCAAACAACTAATCTAAATAAACTATGGCTAATGTATTATGGTTACAAGGAGGAGCTTGTAGTGGTAACACTATGTCTTTCTTAAATGCCGAAGAACCCACTGTGGTTGAGTTGATTACTGATTTTGGACTCAATATTCTTTGGCACCCGACAACGGGTCTTCAAATTGGAGACCAAGTACAAGACTTATTAAAGGATATCCTTGATGGAAAGGTCCAGATGGATATTCTGGTCTACGAAGGTTCTTTAATTCAAGGACCAAATGGTACGGGAACCATGAACTTCTTTGCAGACCGGCCCATGATGGATTGGATTAAGGAGCTTTCTGAAGTGGCGGGTTACGTGGTCGCTATTGGGGATTGTGCTACTTGGGGAGGTATTCCTGCAGTGCCACCGAATCCAAGCGAATCTACCGGACTACAATTCCATAAAAAAGCTAAAGGTGGTTTCCTCGGAGCAGATTACGTTTCCAAAGGTGGACTTCCGGTGATTAATGTGCCAGGATGTCCTGCACACCCAGATTGGATAACGCAGATTTTGGTAGCTATCGCTGTAGGACGTATTGGAGATGTTCTTATTGATGAATACCACAGGCCAAAAACATTCTTTACCAACTTTGTGCAAGATGGTTGTACGAACGTGACCAACTTTGCCCAAAAGGTTGATGGCGGATTTGGTACGCGCGGTGGCTGTCTCTTTTATGAGGTAGGTTGTAGAGGACCAATGACACGCGCCAGCTGTAACAACATTCTGTGGAACCGTCAATCCAGTAAAACACGAGCCAATCACCCCTGTTTGGGTTGCACCGAACCCGGATTTCCACACAATGAACTCCATAAAGGATTTGTCTTCAAAACCATGATGTTTTTGGGCTTTTTGCCTAAAGAAGTGCCTACGGGTAGAACCAAATTGGCCTATTATATGGAAGCAGGATTCCAAAAGGTACTTCCTACCAACAAAAGAATCATGGAAACTTCAAAATAATTGACAACTAACTAGAAAAGATAAAATGGCTGTTAAAGAATTGAATATTTCTCCCGTTGGTCGTGTTGAGGGAGATTTGGATGTAAAAGTCTACATCGATGAAGGAAAAGTGACCAAAGCCCATACGCAAGCCGCGATGTTTCGTGGGTTTGAAAAAATCATGGCGGGCAAAGATCCACAATCTGGATTGATTGTGACTCCTAGAATCTGTGGTATTTGTGGAGGTTCTCACCTCTATTGTGCTTCTTCAGCATTAGACACCGCTTGGGGAACGCAACTTTCGCCCAATGCTTTATTACTTAGAGCAATTGGACAAGCTACAGAAACCATTCAAAGTATTCCCAGATGGTTTTATGCCATCTTCGCTACGGATATGGCAAACAAAAAGTTTGCGAACAAACCGCTTTACAAAGAAGTAGTAAAAAGATGGTCAGCTTACGTGGGGGAGACCTTTCAGACGGGATTAACCGCAAGTGGACTTCCAGTACAGGTGTACGCACTATTTGGAGGGCAGTGGCCACACTCCAGCTATATGGTTCCTGGCGGTGTGATGTGTGCTCCTACCCTGAAGGATATCACAAGAGCTTACGCCATAATGACCCAATTCAAAAATGATTGGTTAGAGCCAGTTTGGTTGGGTTGTACCATTGAAAGGTATATGGAAATCAAGTCTTGGGAAGATATGTTGGCTTGGTTGGAAGAAAGTGATTCCCACAAAAACAGTGATTTAGGACTTTATATTAGAGCTGGACTAGAGTTTGGTTTGGACAAGTTTGGTAAAGGAGTTGAGAAATTCTTGGCTTTCGGAACCTACTTGCACAAAGACATGTACAATAATCCTACAATAGAAGGTAGAAACAAGGCTTTAATTAGTCCAAGTGGTTTCTTCGATGGAGAGAATTGGCATGAGTTTGACCACATGAAGGTCAGCGAACATGTGAAGCACTCTTGGTTTGGTGACCAAGAAGATGGATTACACCCTTGGGATGAACCGATTCCAACACCTGTTAAGTCCCAGCCTTTGCACCATTCAGATTTTGATGGAAAGTACAGTTGGTCAAAAGCACCACGTTACGATGGCCATGCAGCTGAAGCTGGCCCTATGGCGCGCTGCATCATGGCTGGTAATCCAGCAAATCATGAACATCAAATTAGAGACCCATTCTTTATTGACGCCTATCGCAAATTAGGTGGAGCTAGCGTATTTACTCGCGTATTAGCTAGAGTTCATGAAGCACCTAGAATTTATCAATTGATCAACGAATGGTTGGGTCAAATTGATTTGGATGGGGAGTTTTACAGCAAGCCTGTTGAAAAAGATGGTAAAGGATTTGGCGCTACAGAGGCGGCAAGAGGTGCTTTGGCACATTGGATTGAAGTGGAGAATGGCGTTATCAAAAACTATCAGGTGATGGCACCTACGACATGGAATGTTGGTCCAAATGATGGCAATGATAATCCAGGCCCGATTGAAGCTGCCTTGGAAGGGACCGATATCGAGGATGTAAAAGATCCTGTTGAAGTGGGTATGGTAGCCCGTTCCTTTGATTCCTGCTTGGTATGTACCGTACATGCACATGATGAAAAGAGCGGTGTTGAACTTTCAAAATTCAAGATTTAGAAAGAGGAACGTTAAACAAAACCAATACAATTTGAGACCTGTCGGACCTATTTTGGTCTGGCAGGTCTCACTTTTCAAAAACCAAAAAGAAGACGGAAATATGAAAACGGCCATAATGGGTTTTGGAAATCCAGTGAGAAGCGATGATGCTATCGGGATTTATGTGATTGAGGAACTTCGCAAAAGCATTGACGATACTGACGCGGTGAGCCTTTTTGATATGGGGACTGCAGCCTTTGAGGTCTTGTTTGGTTTAAAGGGGCATGACAAAATCATCCTGGTAGACGCCGTAATCAATACGAATGAGCCCATTGGCACTTTGTTTAAGGTTCCAGCCGAAGAAGTATTGCGTGCTCCACAAGAAGACCCCATGGTTTTTCTACATGGAATGAAATGGGACCAAGCCCTTTCCTACGCCAAAAAGATTATGGGGGATGCTTACCCAGAGGATATCACTGTATACCTCATTGCCATAGACAATACAAAATTAGAGGTCGACCTAAGTCCTACTGTAAAAGAAGCGGGGGATAAGGTGGTTCATCATATTTTGGAAGAACTCAAAACCCTAAAGGTATCATGAATTCTGAAGTGGTTTTGCGGTCATCCCACGTGCTGTTAAAGGCTGAACTGGTTCAAAAGGTTTTTCAGCAAATTCATTATGCCTACGTGACGTATGTAAAAGATAAGAAACACCTCTTGGTCACTCCAGTAAGCAGTCAATGGTTTGTAAAAATGTACGAACCGACGCAGTTCTTATTAAAGGACCGCAACCTAAAAGGGGATAAAGTACTCGCCGTACGAGAAATATTTATTGACAATGATTTGGACGGTTCTGACCGGGAGTTGAGTTATGAGTGGATTGAAAAAACCAATCTTTTGAAAATTTCGGTATGAAGGAAATGGAAAAGGATGATGATGCTTGGTTGCAAGATGCCGAAGTTCAAACGCGAATTGAAAAAGAAAGGGGAAGATGGGTGGTTTCCCTGGTTTTTATTGACACCAAAAACCCATCTCGAATCTTGATAAATGAAATTGCAGACTATCGTTCCAAAAGTTTAGCCGAAATCCATGCTAGAAATATGCAATTGACGGCTGCTAAAGACGTAAGGGGAACACAAAAAGTGAAAAAGGATGATTACGATATTAACAACAACTGATCACGAATTCCACATCAAGGAAATTGTTGATTCGGTGGACCGTTTAAATGAATTGGTGCAAGTTTCAATTGAGAATACGCCTTTGAAAAAAGGAGATAAGCTAATTCGTGTTGAAGGGTCCGAAATCCATTCAACTATTGATTGGTTCGATACCGAACCTCCTTATCTTTTTCCTTCTGTGGAATTGAATGAAGGCAATTTGTTGGCCCTTCTTTTCTATAAAATCGGGAACGAGCAACAAGCCTTTCAGTACATTTCTGAATCGAATACCTTATACAAACATCTATTGTTAGCTACCAAACTCAAGTTTGATTATGCAATTGAACCAGAAGAGCTATTCGATTTAAGTGCGCATAACAAAGCTATTCTTCATCATTACGGCAATCTTTCTCCAAGAATCAGTTTTAATGAATTGCGAGAACTTTATGTAAATGCCCTTCAGCAAGCAAGTAGCGCTGACGTAAAAAGTTATACAGCCAAACACTATCTGAATCTTCTGTTGGATGCTCAATTGTTTGAAGATACGATAGTGGCGAGTGAAGCCTTCCTTAAAGAAGCAAAATCGGAGGCTGCTCAAATAGCGTTATCGATGCAATGGTGTACTGCTAGTTTTAAAAATTTACAGCTTCCCTACGATTCACATAGGCTAAAAAGCATCTTGACAAAACAAGAAGAATGCATTCAATACCTCCAATCACATGATTTACATTTAAATGCAGCGCTATTGGCCATGGAAGCCTGTGATGTAGCCAATTTTCTAGGCGATTTTCCTTTGGCGAAAGAGCATATCAATACAGCCATCAAAATCTTCAAGGAGGAAGAGGCGACCGAATTTTTAGGTGAGGCGGGTTTGAAAAAAGCGCACCTGCTTTATCATTGGTCCAAAAATGGAAGTCCACAATATTACAAAGCGGCCATTAATGCTTTTCAGGACACCTTGAAAGTCTTTAAAAAAGACACCTATCCGGATTACTTTGCTGAAGTCCAGCATTCCTTGGCACTCATCTATTCTGAGATTCCCGCGCCGCCAGATGAAAAACCGATGTGGACGGCATTTTGTGCTTCGGCCTTTAAGGAAGCGTTGGAGTTTTATAAACAGGAATCCCACCCCTATGAGCATGCCATGGTGTGTCATAACTACGCTACGGCTTTGATGGATTTTCCTCCCGCAAAACTTCATAACAATCATGAAAAGGCCTACGGTCTTTTTGAAAAAGCTCTGGAAATCCGTACTGCTGAAAAATATCCTACGGAGAGGGCTTTGACTCTTTTGAACCAACTGGAACTAGGGTGGCTAATGCACAATGAAGACGAGAAAAAGGAGGAAGAAAGACTGCAATCCATGCGGGAGAAAGCCGAAGAAGTCAAATCCTTGGTAAAGGATGAAAATCTATTGAACCGAGCAGAGGAGCAATTGGAAAAATTAGAACAATTAAAGACCATAATATAAGCCTATGCACGAGACATCGATAGTTAATAGCATTATGAAAACTTTGGAATTGGAGTTTGAAAAGGAGAAGCTCGATAAGATGAAGTCGATTCACCTAAAGGTGGGGATACTTTCCAACATTGAGCCTAGGTTGTTGCATAATGCCTATAGTGCGTATCACATGTCCCATCCAGAATACAGTAATGTTGAACTGAACATAGAATCTACTGAACTCAAGATTCAGTGTGAAGTTTGCAATCATATTACCCAGGTGAAAAACTATAGATTTCTCTGTGAGAATTGCGAAAGACCTAGTAAAAACGTCATCCAAGGCGAGGAATTATTAATACATAAAGTAGAATTTGAAGATTAAGCTATGATAGAAAAGTCAACTAAGGCAGCCAGAGGCACCGTACAGTGCGAAAACACCAACATACATTTATTAAAGGCCAACGATTTTGTAGCGGACATTATCCGAAAGGAAGTCGCCAAGACCAAAACTCTTTTAATAAACATCACATCTTCTGCCGGAAGTGGTAAAACCACTTTAATGCAAAAGACCGCTGAAAAATTGAAGGATAAAATCAATTTAGCGGTTATGGTAGGGGATTTGGAAACCGAAAGAGATGCCGAGCGTATTCGGGAAACGGGAATTCATGCATTACAGATCGTTACTGGTGGAATATGTCATTTGGAAGCCCAAATGGTCCATCAGGTCTTGGACCAATTTGATTTGGAAAGCTTAGACCTATTATTCATTGAGAATGTGGGGAATTTGGTTTGTCCGGCCTCCTTTGATTTAGGTGAGGATTTTCGTGTGACCTTGATTGCAACAACCGAAGGGGACGACAAGCCAAAAAAATACCCAAAGATGTTTTTGACCAGTGATTTGATGCTAGTATCAAAATCTGATTTGTTGCCCTATTTACCGTTTTCGGTCGATGCGGTTACCAAAGATGCTCGTGAGGTCAACCATGAATTGGAAGTTATTGAGGTATCAGCGCTAAAAGATGAGGGTATTGACGAATGGTGCGATTGGTTAATGGAAAAAATAAATGATAAGAAAGGCTTTTAAGCCGAATGCTTAAAACCTTTAAAATACAGGTAAGTGGTCAAGTACAAGGAGTTGGGTTTCGTCCCTTCGTCTTTAACCTGGCCCAAAAACACCAACTAAAAGGTACGGTAAGCAATAACGCCAATGGGGTATTGATTTATGCAAATGGAACAAGTGAAGAGCTAATGAATTTTATGGAGGACATTTTGGAAAAGGCACCCGATGCTGCTATCATCCAAAACTCTTCTATGGATGAAATCGAATCCATGGCGTTTGAGAACTTTTCCATTGTTCCTTCTCAAAAAACCGCCAAAGTAGCCATTCCCCTTACGGCAGATTTGGCCATCTGCAACTCCTGTAAAAAAGAAATTCAAGACCCAAAAAATCGAAGATACCGGTACGCCTTTACCACCTGTACACAGTGCGGTCCAAGATATGCCATCACATATAAGTTCCCGTTTGAAAGGACCCACACCACAATGAGCCAGTTCACCATGTGTGAAAGTTGTGTAGCTGAATATGAAAATCCAAAGGATTCCAGATTCCATTCTCAAACCAATAGTTGTCAAGATTGTGGAATTACAATGCAACTGCTATCGAATTCAGGAGAACCAATTCTTGTTGAAAATGAAAGAGAGCTATTGGGTACGGTCGCTCGTTTCCTAAAGGAAGGAGCGATAGTGGCGTTGAAAAATACGAGTGGTTATCTGTTATGTGTGGATGCCACAAATCCTGAAGCCGTTAAGAAATTGAGACAAAGAAAACAGCGTCCAACCAAACCGTTTGCTTTGCTCTATCCGAATATGGAAAAAATCCATGAAGCCTATGAGGTATCCAAACACGAACAGAACGCGCTGGAATCAGGAGTCTGTCCCATTGTGCTTTTGGATGCCAAGCGGCAAACAAAAAGCAACCTAGCTGAGGACGTAGCCCCCGGATTAAACCGCTACGGGGTCATGTTGCCTTCAAGTGCCTTGTTAACCTTGCTTTCCATAGAAGCACAAATCCCGTTGGTAGCTACAAGTGGGAATATCCATGGCTCACCCATTCTTTCCTCAGAAAAAGAGGCTAGAGAAAAGTTGAGTGGTGTGGCGGATTACTTTTTGAACCATAATTTGGAAATTGTTTATCCTCAAGATGACTCGGTAATACATTTCGCGGATAAGCAGCAAATTTTGTTGCGCCGCTCTAGAGGATTGACTCCTAATCTTATGGGATACACCCCCAAGACTAGCGAGAAGGTATTGGCCATGGGGGCACATTTAAAAAGTACCCTGGCTTTTACACCAAATGGGCATACCTACGTGAGTCCGTACTTTGGAAATTTAGATTCATACGAAGTACTCCAGCGCTACACGGATTCTTTGCAACTGTATACCCAACTATATGAAGAATTACCGGAAGTGGTTTTGGTAGATAAGCATCCAGGGTATCAAAGCACGATTTTAGGAAAAGAACTCGCCACAAATTGGGAAGTTCCCGTGGTTGAGGTGCAACATCATAAAGCGCATTTTGCAAGTGTTTTGGCAGAGCATGATTTGTTTGAAACTACAACGCCAGTTCTTGGAGTGATTTGGGATGGAACCGGTTTTGGTGACGACGGTATGATTTGGGGTGGAGAGGTTTTCGTGTATCAGAATCACCAAATGAACCGAAAGGTGCACTTTGAATACTTCGATGCCTTGGCAGGAGATAAAATGCCCAAAGAACCTCGTTTGTCACTATTCAGTTTGGTTAATTCTGAGGTTGAGGTTGAAGACAAATTTTTAAAAGGGGAACTTAAGATTTACCAAAAACTGAAGTATAACTCAAAACTCAAAACATCATCTGTCGGCAGATTGTTTGATGCGGTTGCTTCTTTATTGGGTGTGTCGGATGTTACCACTTATGAAGGGGAAGCTGCGCTGCTTTTGGAAAATCTAGCTTGGCAGTATCAAGGGGAATGTATCGATTTGTTGAAAGGACAATCCTTTGAAACCGTTCCTTCAAAAACAATAATAGAACACCTTATTGCCTTAAAACATCAGAGCGAATCTAAAGCCAAGTTAGCAGCCAGTTTTATTTATACTCTGGCGAGGGCGGTAATTAAAATAGCTAGGACTTTTGAAATATCAACGATTGCCTGTAGCGGAGGGGTGTTTCAAAATAGATTTTTAGTGAAAACCTTGCGGGATATGACAAGAAACAATGGTTTTACGCTTTACTTCAATCAGGAAGTATCGAGTAACGACGAGAATATAGCATTGGGCCAGTTGGCCTATTATCAAAACATAAAAGAATAAGTTATGTGTTTAGCAATTCCAGGAAAAATCAAAAGTATTGAGGCCATACATAATGGTCTGGTACGTATGGCCAAGGTTTCCTTTGGGGGAATTACCAAGGAGGCCAGTTTAGAGATGCTCCCCGACGCCCAAGTGGACGATTACGTATTGGTTCATGTGGGGGTGGCAATCAGTAAAGTAGATGAAGAGGAAGCTCAAAAAACCTTTAGCTATTTGGAAGAAATAGGAGAGCTGGGTGAATTGGAAGACGTGGACGAATATTTACCTCAAAAAGATTAAAAGATGAAGTATCTATCAGAATATAGAGACCCCGAGTTGGCAAAAAAGTATTTGGAGGAAATCAAGAATACGGTTTCAAGACCATGGTCCATTATGGAAGTTTGTGGCGGACAGACCCATAGTTTGGTCAAGAACGGAATCATTGAGATGTTGCCGAAAGAGGTAACTATGATACACGGTCCGGGTTGTCCTGTTTGTGTTACTCCTTTGAATTTGATTGACAAGGCGGTGCATTTAGCGCTTGAAAAAGGAGTTATTCTCTGCTCATTTGGAGATATGCTTCGCGTACCTGGTTCCGAGAAAAGTCTCTTGGAAGCAAAAGCAGAAGGCGCAGATATTCGTATCCTATACTCCCCATTGGAAGCTGTGAAAATTGCAGAAGACCATCCTGAAAAAGAGGTCGTCTTTTTTGCAGTTGGTTTTGAAACTACGGCGCCAGCCAATGCCCTTTCCGTGATTCACGCACACCGTAAAGGATTGAAAAACTATTCCATTTTGGCGTCCCATGTATTGGTGCCACCTGCAATCAAAGCTGTCATTGATGATGAAGAAAGCCGAATCGATGGTTTTTTGGCTGCGGGTCATGTTTGTACCATTATGGGCAACTCGGAATACCATCCGCTTTCAACAAAATACAAAGTACCCATTGTGGTAACTGGTTTTGAACCGTTAGACGTGCTTCAGGGTATTCTAATGGTGATTCGTCAATTGGAACAAAGTCATTCAGAGGTTGAAAATCAATATGCCCGTATCGTTCGTGAAGAAGGCAATGTGGAAGCACAAAAGGTAATTCATGAGGTATTTGCAATTCAAAATCAGATGTGGCGTGGTATCGGTGAAATTCCTATGAGCGGGTATGGTGTAAAACCCAAATATGCAGACTTTGATGCGACCAAGAAGTACGAAGTTTCCATTGAAGAAGCGCCAGAAAATCCAAGATGCATATCCGGACAGATTATGAAAGGTATAAAAAAGCCTTATGAATGTGGTCAATTTGGGAAAAGATGCAAGCCTTCCAATCCTTTGGGCGCCCCTATGGTGAGTAGTGAGGGGGCATGCGCCGCGTATTAACATTTTTCGGGGATGGTCGAAGCATAATAATTTTGAATGTCAGAAGAGAAAAAATTACGCATGCAGTTGCAATGCCCTATGCCCAAATTGGACTTTGATGTCATTACTTTGGGCCATGGTAGTGGTGGATTATTAACCAATAAATTACTGGATAGTGGGGTTTTTGACCTCTTGTCAAATCCTATTTTAGACGCTCGCCATGATGGTGCATTTATAGAGCTTGACGGGAAGACGGCATTTTCTACGGATAGTTTTTTGGTATCCCCCATCTTCTTTCCAGGAGGAAATATTGGCGAGCTGGCCGTAAACGGTACGGTAAACGATTTAGCCATGTGTGGCGCTATCCCAAAATATCTATCCTTGAGCTTTATTATTGAAGAGGGACTAAAAGTTTCAGAGTTTTGGGAGGTTTTGGTTGCTGTGAAATTTGCTTGTGAAAAAGCAGGGGTACATGTGGTTACCGGAGATACCAAGGTGGTGGAAAAAGGGAAAGGTGATAAAATCTTTATCAATACCTCTGGCATTGGGAAAGTGCATTCGAAAGCAAATATCGCAGCGAGTACTATCAAAAAAGGAGATAAAATCATAATCAGCGGACAAGTAGCTACCCATGGAATGGCCATCATGTCCGTTCGAGAAGGATTGGAATTTGATTCTGAAATAGAAAGTGATACGACCAATTTAAATCACACCATTTTGAGTCTGTTGGACCAATTTGGAGAAAACATTCACCTATTAACGGACCCCACCCGAGGAGGGGTGGCTACTGTGCTTAAGGAAACTGCACAATCCATCAAGTTGGGAATCGACATCTTTCAAAAAGACTTACCCATAGATGAGCAAGTTTCCAGCGCCTGCGAACTATTGGGGCTTGACCCCTTGTATGTAGCTAACGAAGGTTTGTTTATTGCTTTTGTAGCAAAAGAGGTGGCGGAAGACTTCCTTTCCGAATTACAAAAAGATGAAAATGGAACGCATTCCAAAATAATCGGTACGGTCACAGAAGAACATCCAGGACAAGTAATTCTTGAAAGTGCCATCGGTGGAAAACGCGTAGTGAGCATGTTGCCTGGCCAACAATTACCGCGAATCTGTTGATATGGATTTTTCTACGCTGGGCAAGCAGGTGTCCAATCCTTACATTTTTAAAGGTTCTGAACAAAAACCGTTTTTAGCTCCTAGAGGAGTCCACTTCATCAATAATATGCTCTTTGTTTCCGACACTGGGCAGAACAGGGTTTTTATTTGGAAAAAGTTGCCTCATACATTACATCAAGAACCAGATGTGGTTTTAGGGCAACAAGACGTTGATGGTTCTGGAAGAAATGCAGGTGGGAATGTTACCGCTGAAAGTTTACATTATCCTTCTGGGATTTGGAGCGATGGACAACGTTTAATTGTTGCAGATGCTTGGAACCATCGGGTTTTGATTTGGCATCAATTACCCACCAAGCATGGTCAAGCTGCCGATGTGGTGTTAGGACAACCTGATTTTGAATCGAATGAAGTGAATGTCAAAGGGATTTCAAAAAACCCCACAGCAAAAAGTATGCATTGGCCCTATGGTGTGTTTTCCAATGGAAAACAACTTTGGGTAGCCGATACGGGAAATCGTAGAATTCTGTACTACGAGACCATTCCTCAGGAAAACTACGCTCCAGCGGACAAGGTCATTGGGAAACCAGATTTTTCAACGCGGGATTATGAAAACAACCAACCTATCTGGCCATATTCGGTTAAAATAAATGAGGATGGCGTTTTGGCTGTTGCAGACACGCAGTTTTATAGAACCTTGATATGGCATAATTGGGAAACGGCTCTTCATACCCTGGCGGATGTTATCATTGGTCAACCCGATTTTGACGCCTGTGGTCAAAACCAATATGGACTTTTTCCTGATTCCCACACCCTAAATTGGACCTACGATGTCTGCTTTTATAAGAAAGGATTGTTAGTCAACGATACGGGAAACAGTAGATTGCTTTTTTTCGAAAATATTCCAGAATCCAACAGCAAAGCTGCTGATGCAGTTATCGGCAAGCGTGATTTCAAAACCGGAAGTGAAAATAAGGATACGATTGTGGGAACGGATAGCTCTTTGTACTGGCCCTTTTCCATTTGTACACAAGAAGACAAATTAGTTGTTGCTGATACGGGAAATCACCGTTTGGCCCTAATGGACCTGTTACTTTAGAAGCCTAGGTAACGCCAATATACCCCAACAATTATAGCAAATAATCCTCCCGCAATTCGAATACTTTGGAATGTGTTTGGGCTTTGTAGTTTTTTTGAACCAATAGCAATCCTTCCTAAAATATAGGAGTAAACTACCATAGCCAATACGGTTCCTAGTGCGAACCCGATTATGTAAAGAATCCCTTCAAATTGGTTTTTAAGGCCTAAAACAGGGAGTAGAAGCAAAAAATGCGCTACTCCAGCCAATCCATGTAAAACTCCAATCAAAAATGAAGACCAACTATTTTGTTGTAATGATTTGGTATGCTTGTGCTCGTGTTCTAGAGTACTATCCTCATGATTATGATCATGCACATGGATATAGGGCTCTTCACCTCCATGGATATGAGGATGTTTATGTCCTTTTCCTTTGAAAAAAATTCTGAAAATGGCCCATATCCCAACCCCGATGAGTACAAGACCCACAAGTTGTTCGCTATACTCAGATATCAATTCTACGGGTATAACTTCTTGAAACGCTAAAAATAGTAGTCCGATGACTAACATTCCAGTCAAATGTCCAAAGCCCCAAAACAAGCCAATGCGCCATACCTTTTTTCGAGTTTCAATGGCCAAAGGAGTTATCGCAGCGAGATGGTCTGGTCCAGATACCACGTGCAACACAGATGCCAAGATTCCTGCGAAAAAGGACTGAAATATCATTAAAACAAGATATTAACATTCAGCGACATTATTATACATTCTGGTCAATTGTTTCGTAATGGAAATGGAGAGTGTCCATAGAAGATTTCAGGCACACTAGCGATGTACTTTACTATTTTAGGTCAATGGGGCTAAAGCGGTGTCCGTATACGGTATTCAAACGGATTGCACCTTAATCTTAAAGAAAATTGAGTCTTGAGAAAATACATTTGGGGCATCCAAAAACAAATTCAAAATGACACAAAAACTTTTACGTATTAGCTTAGGGTTAATTGCCTTCGGCCTATTTTCTTCTTACGGGCAGTCCAACATCAAAACCATTGAACTCCAAAAAGGAGAAGTATTCGACATCTTGCTTTTGCAACAAAATCCTGGAAAAGAGGAAGCGTTTAAGTCTTATTTTCAAACTGCAGGGGCGGTTGCCAAAAAGATGTCTTACAAGCCTTTGGGGGGACTTAAAATTAAAGCCCACCTTCAAGGGAACTTGCAACCAAGCGTTTTGGTTTTTGCGAAATGGGAACACATGGAGAAACGAGAAGCTTTTCTAAATCAAATCACAGAAGAGGTTCCTGATTTTCATGAACGAAGAAGGGAACTTTGGCCGTACTTTGGGTTGCATTATTATGAAGTGAAGAATGATTTATCTTTAAAAATCGACCGAAAAAAATACCTTATCGCTACGGCATACTGGCTAGATACTGAAGATGAGACAAGTAATTTTTATGGCGAATGGAAAAGTAAGATTCAAAGTGCAAATGGAGAGGTACTTATTGAACTTAAAGATGGAAAATCGCCTTTTGGGTATCGATATGACCCAGATTTTTTCGTGATTACCTCTTGGGAAACAGAATCAGACTTTAAAGCATTTCACAAGAATATGCAAAACTCAGAAATGGACAACATTCAACATATCAATGAATTCATTCTGGAATAGCCTTGACATAACTTGATACATGATTGAGCTCTTAAATCAACTTATCTACTTTGCTTTTTTTCAGGGACTTTTCCTAGTGGTTGCTTTTGGCGTTTCCCATAAAAAACGTCAGCAAATCAATACCTATTTGTTGATTTTAATCATCATTTTGATGATGGGGCTCATCGTGAAATTGGGACATTTTGCATTGGGGTGGGAAAGGCAAATTAAAGGAATAGCCGAATTTTCAGTGTTGCTTTTTGGTCCAACATTGTACTTGTTCGTGCTCTCTACCTTGTCAGAGAAACAATTCGCACCTACCGACTTGTTCCACTATATCCCTGCGGTTGTTCATAGTTTGATTGTCACCTTCTATTATATACTTCCCCCCAACGAAGTCATTTTGCAACGCATTGAGACGGGAGAGTTATACCGTGTGGTTCAGATTTTGGTAGGGGTGACCCTTGCTATCAATTGTACTTATTTCGTATTGAGTGTGTTAAAGTTCCAGAAGCTAAAGGATGCGCTTCAAAGCGAAGCAAGTTATGTACTTAACGTGAACTTTGTTCGAAATTTCTTAATCGCTATTGGGATTTGTTTGTTGACTTGGATGGTGGTCTATTTCATCAGTTTTGGAAACAATCGAGAAATTGAGATTACATCCCGAGAATTCATTTGGGTGGCTATTGCTTTGATTGTACTCTTCATTGCCTACTATCAAATGGTAGCCCCCACCGTTTTTAAATTCAAAAAGTTTCCTCAGGAAATGAAATATGCCCAATCTAAGTTCTCCTCTGAGGACTTAAATATGCTAAAGGAAGAACTCGAGCAGCTTATGGCACAAAAAAAGCCCTATTTGAATTCGCGCTTGTTGAAGTCTGAATTAGCCGAGCTAATGAACATCAACGCCCCTGAACTTTCGCGATTGCTCAATGAACGAATAGGAATGAGCTTTTTCGAGTATGTCAATTACCATCGAATCCACGAGTTTATCAGACTTGCGAAATCCCCGATGATTCACCAAAAAACGTTATTGGGGATAGCGCAAGAAGCAGGATTTCAATCAAAATCCACTTTCAATAAATCCTTCAAACAAATCATGGGTTGCCCTCCGTCAGAATACCTCCAAAATCTCATGTAGGACCAAGATGCCAGTGTAAAAACTATAATGGTATAAGCGGTTTATCGACGTTTTTTACCTTTCAACTTCTTGAAGGGAATCACTCGCTGTACTTTGTCGAAAAAACATGTTAAAATTGAATTTTACATAAGACCTGCCGTACCTTATCCTCCGGTTCAATCCTAAATGATTTCATTTCTCCTTGAAAAAAATAGTATCCCGAACGTTTTCCAGTACAAAGTCCAAATTCATCGAAGAGATTAAGCAAAAACTCATTGCCCAAGGTGTTTACAACCGGAAGCATGTGCTTGAACTTCGAAAAAGCTTAATCGAAAAGCAGTCCAAACTACGTTTTTTTGCCTTCATCAAGAAACGGGAAATAGAAGATACCGTTGCCGCTTTGAATTACTTGTTAGAGAAAGAACTTTAAAAAAAGCAGCCGCCCCGACAGCTGACCCGGAAGGGAGAACGAATTCAAAATTGATGTTACCGGTTACGGGGTGAAAGTGGCTGCATTTTTTAAAATTTGTACTGGCCCTACATCCAGACATTACTTGAAGCTACAGATTCCAATCCCGTATCACAATTATTTTTGAGATTAATCGACAAACCGCATCCCTTGTGAATTTCACTTCATAAAGGTTGTGGTTTGAACGTTTTAGGACTGGGAATTCCCCCTGTTTTCCTGGGGAAATCCTTCATAAAATCTTTACATCTCATTTGATTGCGCTGCAATGACCTGCTACAATTCATTGTCAATTCTTGCATCGAACAAAAAACCATTAGTATTTTTGAATGCTTCCCCTATAAATTTTTAACAACCTCAACCACTTTGACCATAAATGTAATATATGGCATTATCGTCGCCGGCATCGTGCAGGGCTTTATTTTTGCTTCCACGGTATTGGTTGCATCAAAAAAGCAACACCGGTGTTTGGTCTTTTTGGCCTTGTTGGTCGCCACCATAGCCTATAGTAACTTCCAGTACATCTTGCCCTAACTGGAACTCCTATCATCGGAAGAGATGTATGCCTACGTCTTTCTGCCCATTGCAAGGTTGGCCCCAGCCTTACTGCTGCTGTTTGTCAAAACTTTTCTGGAACCGAATACGCCGCTCTCGAGGAAGCAATGGTACATTTTTGTTCCGTTCGTCATATTTTTTCTGGCAGGATTGGTGTTTAAAATTGTAAAGTGGACGGGATATACTACTGTCTCGTTCAACAACTTTTTTGCCGATGTGCTCATCGTACAAGAACTGGTAGGTTTGGTTATGATGCTCGGGGTTTCCGTGTATACCCTAGTTTTGACCTTTCGATACAGTAGCAAAAAATCAAAAACGGCATCTCAGAGCATTCGCGGACTCCTTTGGCTAAAAGTCACCCTTTTTTTATTGCTGTTTGGAACCGTACTTTGGGGGTATGCCGTTTTGAAACAGCTCTTTTTCAGCATTGATTTGAAATGGTTTTTGTTTCTATGGGTTGCTCTTGCCTTTTTGATTTATTGGTTGGGATACGCTGGGCGCTACAAATTTGAGCTTTGGTTAGAGCGAAAAAAGATTCGACAGAGTGTTGTCAAAACGGAAAAGCCCAACGAAAAAGATACTTGGGAAAACCCACATTTGAAACAGCTGGAAAAGTTGATGAAAGAGGACAAACTGTATTTGGATTCCCAACTTTCGTTGGAGTCGGTTGCTGCAGAGTTAGGGATTAGTCCAAGTCACTTGTCCCGTCTTTTGAATCAGGAAGGCAATATTGGTTTTGCGCACTACCTGAACGCATTTCGTGTTAACGAGGCGATTCAATTGCTCGGGAATGCTTCATTTAATCGGTATACCATGACCGCCATCGGGTTGGAATCAGGCTTTAATTCTAAGTCCGCTTTCTTTCGCATTTTCAAAGAAAAAACCGGACAATCTCCATCCGCCTACCAAAAGAATCAATTGGTCCAAACCCAATAAGTCAGTCCCAAAAATTGACTTCTCCCAATATTGGGACTCCACTCAAATCCATTCCATCTACATTCGGGGTGTTAGTAGTTACATTATCCACTGTTCACAAATGGATAATAGATGATGTTTTGAATTTTAGTTGAGTTATAGATTTTGAAATTTATTTGGAGAAGATTAAAATCAGTTTGGCTTTGTCAGAATTGGTTTTATGAGTTGGTCTCCGAAGACAGCACCTGAGTCATTTTAGGGAAGTTGACATCAGGTGTTTTTCAAAATCTTGTTTGACAGTCTAACATAGGTGGAACGAGGTTTAGTTGCATTGTGGAGTTAAGATGAATAGCAAATAATTGTGCAATGTCAGCGATGGATTTCAAAAGCCCCAATATCAAAAGACATGTCATGGTAAAGGGTTCTCTTTTTTAGGACCCTTTTTTAATGCTATTTGGAAACATCAAAAGGTCCCTAGTAGTTTACAGCCATTTTTGGTTTTGGTAATTAATGGTCTGGAACGGTAAAGCACCGTATCGGATATTTGATATCATATCAGAACCGATTGGAGTTGGTTTTCGCTGAACAATATTTCCCCTGTTTTTAGCCAAGTCTAAGAACTTTCAGAAAACGCTGTTTAAAAGAGATGCCAATGCTATTTTCTTATAACTTTAAGAAAGCCAATCTTTTAAACCAACGCATATGACAATTTCCCAAAAAGATTTAAGCTCGTTTATGTCATTAATTATCGCGGTATGTAAGTTGCATTTAGGCTTTCGCTTGTATCATCTGGCTATAATTGCACTTTTAGTGCTTAGTGTCCCTACGATTTATGCACAGGATTCAACGTACAAATCACTGATGGAAAGCTTAGATACTGAGTCATCCCCTAGTGATGATTTATTGACTTCAGTTCTTGAAGAAACTATTATATCTAAGTCATTGAATGCAAGAGACAGCTTGCCTATGATTCTGGATAAAGTAAAACCATTCTTGAAAGATTCGAATAAAAGAATGCAATTTCTTTATGACGTAATTAATAGTCGAGAGGTAGCAATGCAAGGCAATTTTGATTTGGTGTTTGAAGTGTATAATGCTTATCAGCAGGACAAAAGCATCGGCAAAACAGACGATTTAATGCACCTACACACCACCATGGGAGCCTGTGACGCTCGTAAAGGAAATCTTGTAAAAGCATTGGAATGGTATCAGAAAGTGTTGGAGCTTTGCGAAACCAAAACAGATAAATCCTGTTTGGCAATGGGATATACAAGTGTCGCTACCATCCATTTTGCCCTTAAAAACTATGAAAAGGTAAAAGATTACAGCATTAAATCATACAATATTGCGGATAGTACAGGGAATACTTTGGTCAAAACACGTGCCTCTACCAATACTGCTGTGGCTTTTCTTGAACTTAAGGAGTATAAGGAAGCAGAAAAGTGGTTTTTAAAAAACCTTTCTATTAAAGACCAGGATACCCTCTCGATTTTCACGAATTATAATAACATGGGAGGTTTGTATGAGGAGCTCTTAGACTATGACAAGGAGTTTTCTTATTTGGAAATAGCGTTGATCATTTCAAAACGTTGGCGAAATGAACAGGGGCAAGCTAGGGCATATATCAATTTAGCTAGAAATCATAATAAGAACGGCAGTAATAGGGAAGCGGAAAAACTCTACGCTATTGGGCTAAAAAAAACAGAAGCTATCGGAACTTTTGATGTTTTAAGGGATGCTTATTTAAGTATGTCCCAGTTTTATGAGAGTACTGAAAATCCTACGGATGCTTTAGAGTATTTCAAAAAGTACCACGACATTAATGATAGTATTGCTAGCGAAAATCAAAGAAAAGCTGTGGAGCAGTTGGAGATTAAATATGAAACCCAACAAAAAGAAAGCGAACTCCTTAAACTCTCCAAACAAAAACAAGAAGACGAGCTCGTCATTGCGCGACAGAACCGAAGGGTACGCCAGTTATCTTTCGGACTGGGTGCTATAGCTCTTTTTGGAATCTTGGGTTTTGTGCTATTCCGACAACGGCTGCAAAACAAAAAACAGCAAGAGTTGATTCTAGCCATCTCAGAAACTCAGTCTGAAGAACGCAAACGCATCGCACAAGATTTGCACGATAGTATAGGAGGGTCCCTGGCCTTGACCAAATCAAAGTTTGAGGTGGCCAAAAAGAATCTAAAAGCGCCATCTATTGAAATGGATAGTGCTCTGGAAACGTTGGAACAAACTACCCAACAGGTCCGCCAAATATCGCATAATCTCATGCCAGGGGAATTGGTCCGCTTCGGCTTGGTCGCGGCCATCAATACCCTGTTGGAAAACTTGAATGAAGAAGAAATCAATGCCCAATTCCATAGCAACCAAGGTGAAGAGCGGTTGGAGCCCCTCAAAGAGATTCAACTTTACCGTATCGTACAAGAGGCGCTACAAAATGTGTTGAAACACGCAAGGGCGAATAACCTCTTCATTCAACTGAACAAACACCAAGAGCATTTGACTTTGATGATTGAAGACGATGGCAAAGTGATTGTTCAGGACTCCGAAGAAGGTATGGGACTCAAAAACATCAAACAGCGGGTGCAACTCTTAAAAGGCATTTTTACCATTGATAGTGCTCCCGAACGTGGAACCATTTTGAACATCCAAATCCCAGTGTAAGATGATTTCAGTACTTATTGCAGACGACCATCAGCTTTTTCGACAAGGGATTGCCGCCATGTTGGGGGATTTTGACCAATTGGAAATTGTAGGGCAGGCCGCCAACGGTCAAGAAGCATTGGATATTCTGGAAAACACCACGCCTGACGTGTTGTTGTTGGACATTGAAATGCCGGAGGTAGATGGTTTTACCGTACTCAAAACCCTCAAAAAGAAGAAATCGCCCACCAAGGTTTTGGTGTTGACGATGCACCATTCTAGCGCCTTTGTGCAGAACATTGTTTCTGCTGGCGCGGATGGATACTTAAAAAAAGATTCCGATCAAAATATTTTGCTTACCGCCATTGAACAGGTGAACGCTTCCGGCAGCTACTTCCCACCGGAAACCACCCAGATGGTGCTTCAAAGTTTGCGTGAAAAAAACAAACAAGGTGTAGTCACTCCTCGGGAAAAAGAGGTCATTCTATTAATCGTAGAAGGCCTTACGACCAAGGAGATTGCCGAACGATTGTTTTTGAGCAAACATACGGTGGAGTCCCATCGGCAGAATATTTTATTGAAACTGGAGCTAAAGAATAGTGCCGAATTGGTAAAGTATGCCCTCAAAAAAGGGTGGGCCTAGTAGTTTTCAGCTATTCTTGATTTTGGTTTGTAGCGGCTAAAAATTTGGCTGCGTTACGTCAGAACTTGCAGTTGTAAATCCAATTAATCTCATACAATGAAATCATATTTCAAATACTACATTGTTGCGTTGCTGTTATTTTCAGCATGTTCTAAAGATGATGATGGTGCGGGTCTAGCACCACCAAACGAAGATGCTTTGCGCCAAACTATAGAAAATGCATTTCCTTTTACAGCCAATCAAAATTTTGAAGCCCTTTACCTCTGTGCCAGACAAGGTTCTAACTTGGAATGGTACTTTAACTTTCACAATGATGGGAGTTTGGAAGTGCTTTTTACCACGGATACGAATGATGATTTCGTTTTTCAAGGGAGCTATACTTATGTGAATAATCAAATTACCATTCAAATGCCTGGAGGATTTAACGCTCCTTTTCCAAATGGGCTAAACGAAACCAGTAGGGTGATAATGCCACAATTTGGACTTGTTGCGGCCTTCGCCACCGACCAAATGATAGCCGTTTGCGTAGGCCATGGCCTGAACAATCAACCCCCGCCAAGGGTAACTGCGAATTATGGCTGCCCAACCATCAATGTGCAAGCGGTAAGTAGCGAGGAAAATGCCATTGAATTGGTACACCGTGCCGTACCTACAGAGTTTCCAGTTTTGGGCTCCATTTTTAGGCAACAGGATATTGCCATTCAAGGATCGGATGATCCCATCATCCGACGAGGATATGGCATCTACCGCCAATCAGGAAATACCTTTTATGCCACTTTCAGCATAGCTCGTGATTTTGCCACCTTTGCGCAAGGCCAGTTGCCCTTTAACGTTGGCAACGTAACAGCCCCCTTTGATGACTTTAATATTTTAAGCGGTTCCCTAAGCGCCAATGGTCAAGAATTGATAGTGGACCAGCTAAGTCCACAAGACGGACCTTGCGTTTTGCGGTAACATTTACCCTAATTCTCCAAGTCGGGCCAATCTGTCGCAATAGCACCATACAGATTGGCCTTTTTTCTTTTCTAATTTGGTTTTAGCTATAAGGGAATTCTTCCCCCTTTTTTCAGCGATTTCCACCTCCTTGTTTATAGCTAGTAGTTTTCAGCCAATTTCGGTTTTGGTGCTATGCCATTACAAATTTCCTCCTGATTTACAGCAACTTGCATTCAACAAATGATTACAAAAATGAAAAAGCAATGCATAACCCTAGTAGCCGTTTTATTCGGATTGACACTATTCTTTAGTTGCAACTCGAATGATGATACCGGCGAGAATTTGACCCCTGGAGATTTGTTGACCACCGTTGACAATGCTCATGATATTTACTTTATTGATAGCAACACCCTTTATGGCGTTCGAGACAGACAAGACACTAGTAGTGAAGGGGTCGGCCAAATGGAAGCTTTCCTGGAGATAGCCATCCCTTCGGTGGCGCCTACGGTCAGCTCGCCTGTCGTCATCAGTACTTCTGCCAGCAGCGGAACGGAAGCTGAAGGTTATACCGACAAGAAGTTGGTCGTAGTATCGGGAGATGGTATCATGTACTGCTACGATATTCCAAGCGGAAACCTCCTTTGGGAGTTAAACCTGAACGGTCAAGTTCGGGGAACCCCCTCCTTTAGAACATTTCGAGATCAAAATACCTTGAACACCTACCTCTATGTGGGTACCACTGAAGGTATCTTTTATTGTATTGATGTGCTCAACGAAAGTCTTGTTTGGGCGCATGAGCATCCAGGGAGGGGTGGCTTCGTGAGTTCGACCACAGATAATCGCACAGGAATTACCAGTGTTGGCACGAGTGATGGGACCATTTATACCTTTAATGCTGAAGGTGGATTGCTCTGGGAGGCAGACAATTTGGGTCTGTTGATGCTATCCAAGCCAGCACTGAATATGGTTCCGGTGAATGGTGGTTTAGGGTACGAGTTGAGTTCTGTGATTGGAAGCACTATGGACGGAACGCTATTCAGTTTAGATGGCGCTACCGGAAATCAAATCTGGTCTCAAAACCTAGATGGGTCACCTCTTATTGCGGCACCCTACCTGTTTCCAATCATAGGCGGGACTCTAACAACTGATTCGTTTTACGTCAATACCTTTTTAGGAAAGGTCTATAATGTTTCCATGCAAGATGGAAGCATCCTTGAAACGGTTGGTTTGGATGCGCCCATATCTTCCTCACCCTCAAGACTTCCCGGAGATCAACTACGAAGTCAAAATGATTTCATCTACGCATCCAGCGAAAAAACGCTCTATGCTTTAGATAGGATTCAAGGGGGGCAGGAGGTTTGGTCCTTGCCTTTGGACCCTCCAGTGTATGCAACGCCCAATATCGTTCCATCAGCGAATAATGGTACAGGGCTTCGGTGTTATATCAATACTATTAGTGGTCTGTACGGCATCAATGCTGTAACAGGTACCATCTTTTCAGAATACGAACTTCCCGGTTTTACACCTACGCAAACCGAGAATCTCAATTACCAAATTTCCCCTGTGGTCATCTATGTGGAACCCGATACGGGTATCACCGAGGTGTATCATCCGAATAACATATTGTAAAACCTTAAACAAACAAACATGTACGCGATTGAAACGGTCTTCAAGCTGTTCCCTTTGGATAAAAACATAGAGGGTTCCAAGGCTAAAGAAGACAAGCCCAAGAAAAAGACACCAGAGAACGATTTTTTCTCCTCATGCTTCCAAGAAGCCTGTAATGACCTTGCCCAAGAAATGGGCTATCCATCCAAAAAAAGAAACTCATGAAAACCAAAATACAAACAACCGTAATACTACTGCTGTTTAGTATGGTGCTAACAGCGCAAAACCAAGTTTATGTCAATGACCAAAAAGTTTCATTGAAAACCCTTCAAACCCTTCAAAACTCATACGGTATTAAAATCCAAAATGGAGACTATTGGTACGACGCCCGATGTGGCGCATGGGGCTTGGACAAAGGTCCAACCTTAGGATTTATTCCCGCAGGATTGCGTGTGGGTGGAAGCCTAAAGGCCAATGCCAGTAATGGAAGGTCAAATGTATTTGTCAACGGAAGGGAGTTGCCCTCAGCTGATGTGCGCGCTTTGCAACGCATCATAAAAGTGGTCCCTGGGCGGTTTTGGCTAGATGCCAAGGGCAATGGCGGATATGAGGGTTACCCCAGCACTTTCAATCTAGTGTATTTATCCCGGCGAAAGGGTGGAAGTAGTTTCTATCGTAATAGCTACACGGGTATCGGTGCTGGAAGTAGTGGAGGGACCTCCTACGTGATAGGCGATGGCTTCAGCGTCATCACCGATTGAAATAATAACCTTAAAAACGATAAAAAATGAAAAATGCAGTAAAACTTTTAGGCCTTGCTTTCTGTATGGCTTTCTTTTCGAGCTGTTGCTCCTACAAAGGGAAGGTAATGCTTGAATCATGCTCTAGTGTTTTGTTCGGTGTAACCGCAGGAGCCAATTCTTCAAACTTTAGTGAAGGAGGCGAATATGATTACGGAGGACAGGACAATGCCTCTAGAATTGGGGTGCAACTAGGAGCAAGAGCTTTTTTACCTATTAACGATAACTTTTCCGTGGAATCCGGATTGGGATTTGCCAGCAAAGGTTCCACAACAGATTTTGGTAGTGAAAGTGATGGTGGGGAAGTATTCTCCCTTGAAGAGCGTACGCGTTTGTCCTATTTGGAAGTTCCCATCCTAGCGCGCTACCAATTTAACAATACGGGTTTCAGCACCTTTGCTGGATTGCAACCTTCTTTGTTGCTTTCTGCAAAACAAGAAGTGGAAGGTACGGGACAGCCAAGTGTTTCCATGGATGTCAAGGACAGTTTCAAAAACTTTGACACAGCTGCCGTATTGGGTGTGGGGTATCAGTTCAACAATGGTTTACAACTCAACGCTAGCTATGACTTTGGCTTGGTCAACATCGTGGATAGCAACACCCAAGGTCTTGGAGAGCTACGGAATCGCTCTCTCAAACTTTCCTTGGGATACATTTTCGGAAAATAAACACAAAACAAATTCAAAACATCATCTTATGAAAAGAAATGTAATCGCCATAATGGCATTGGTATTAGTGGTTTTTTCAATGACCACAGTCACGTCTTGCAGAAAAGACAGTGGTGAACAACCTTATCGAGAATACAACGAAGATTCGTCTTTGGAGTATTCAGAAGATGAAGTTACCTTCTTAGAATAGGAGGTCCACCAAAACCTTTATATCTACAAAACCATCTCACCTGAGGTGGTTTTTTGTTTTGTGGAAGTCAAAATACTAAGGGAGTCCCAAATTTTGCGGGTCATGGGTTTTGGGACTATGGAGACTCCAACGGATTTTACTTTCGGGCTTGCTATGTGTAGTTCATAGACATTTACTATTTAAAAATTCGGAAAAATGAAAAACAACTCAATCAGAATTAACATCCTAGTCATGATTACTAGTTTACTATGTAGTCATGGGTATGCTCAGAGTGCCGGTGGTCGACCCGATACTTTTGTATATAAGGTAACTGCTGGGATGAATGCTTCGAGATTTAACGAAAACAGTGATAGCGATTTTAGTTACGGACAATTGGATAATTCATTTCGTCTAGGTTTTCAATTTGGGGTAACTGTTGGATTTGTAGTGAATAAAAACTTGTCTCTTGAAACAGGCTTGGGTTTTGCGGGTAAAGGTTCTTCAACAGAGTTGGGTGGAGGAGACCGCGAAGAAAAAACACGAATGTCATATTTGGAAGTACCTTTTTTGGCTCGCTATCAATTCAATAATATCGGCTTCAACACCTTTGCAGGATTTCAACCTGGGTATTTGCTTTCCGCAAAGGCAAAAGTGGAAGGGAATGTTCAGGACAATTCGAGTCGTGATGTGAAAGATAACTTCAAATCTTTTGATGCTGCCGCGGTATTCGGTGTCGGTTATCGGTTTGGTAATAATTTACGTTTGGATGCGAGCTATGACTTTGGATTTGTCAATATTGTCGATACGGATACTCCAGGTTTTGGAGAAATTCGGAATCGCTCGTTCAAGATATCACTAGGTTATATGTTTGGAGGTGCAAACAACTAAACCAATGGAAAGGCCATCTCAATCGAGGTGGCTTTATCTTTGTGTCGTTCTTTAAAATAGATAGGTTGTCGCTGGCTGCGTCGGAGATTTTGGTGCCTGGGCCGTAAATACCTACCGCACCGGATTCGTACAGGAAGTCATAATCTTGTTTTGGGATAACACCTCCCACAATAACCATAATGTCTTCGCGCCCCTGATTTTTTAAAGCTTCAATTACTTTAGGGACCAAGGTTTTGTGTCCTGCGGCCAAGGAAGAAACTCCCAGCACATGAACGTCATTTTCGACGGCTTGTTTGGCGGCTTCCTCTGGGGTTTGGAACAAAGGTCCGATGTCGACATCAAAACCTAAATCAGCATACCCGGTAGCGACAACTTTTGCTCCTCGGTCGTGTCCGTCCTGTCCCATTTTGGCAATCATGATACGAGGTCGTCGACCTTCCTGCTCGGCGATTTCATCCGACAACTTGATGGCCTTGTCAAAATATGGATCTTTTTTCATTTCCTTGGCGTATACCCCTGTAAAGGATTTTATTTCAGCTTTGTGGCGACCAAAAGCGGTTTCCATGGCGTCGCTGATTTCACCCAATGTTGCTCTGGCACGCGCAGCTTCCACACAAAGTGCTAAAAGATTGTCACCTTCTCCGTTGAGTTTGGTCTTCGCAGTAGCTTTTATCTTATCCAAGCATGAAATTACGGTATTTGTATCTCTTTCTTGTTTCAGTTGTTGCAAGCGCTCAACTTGTTGTTTTCGCACCGCCTGATTGTCAACTTCCAAAATTTGAAGTTCATCCTCGTTCTCCAACTGGTATTTGTTGACCCCAACGATAACATCTTGCCCGCTATCGATTCGGGCTTGTTTGCGTGCAGCCGCCTGTTCGATACGCATTTTTGGGATACCCGCTTCAATCGCTTTGGTCATTCCGCCCAACTCTTCCACTTCTTCAATAAGTTTCCAAGCTTTTTGGCAGAGCTCATGCGTCAATGACTCTACGTAATAACTTCCTGCCCAAGGGTCGACCGTTTTGGTGATAAAGGTTTCCTCCTGTAAAAACAATTGCGTGTTTCTGGCGATACGTGCGGAGAAATCTGTTGGGAGGGCGATGGCCTCATCCAAGGCATTGGTGTGCAAACTTTGGGTTCCTCCAAATACGGCTGCCGCCGCTTCAATGGTCGTTCGTGCCACATTGTTGAAAGGATCTTGCTCCGTTAAACTCCAACCACTAGTTTGGCAATGCGTGCGCAAAGCCATCGATTTTGGGTTCTGCGGATTGAATTGCTTTACGATTTTGGCCCATAGCATCCGCCCTGCACGCATTTTCGCGATTTCCATAAAGTGATGCATGCCAATGCCCCAGAAAAAGGATAAACGAGGAGCAAAATCATCGATTTTCAAACCTGCCTTAAGGCCTGTTCGGATGTATTCCAAACCATCGGCCAAGGTGTAGGCCAATTCAATTTCAGCGGTGGCACCTGCTTCATGCATATGGTAACCGGATATGCTGATGCTGTTAAATTTGGGCATGTATTGGCTCGTGTACTCAAAAATATCCGCAATGATTTGTATCGATGGGCTTGGCGGATAGATATACGTGTTCCGATCCATGAACTCCTTTAGAATATCATTTTGGATGGTCCCTGCCAGTTGATGAGGTGCAACACCTTGTTCTTCTGCTGCGACAATATAAAAAGCCATCACCGGTAACACAGCCCCATTCATGGTCATGGAAACGGACATTTTATCTAAAGGAATACCATCAAACAAAATCTTCATGTCTTCGACAGAGTCAATAGCTACCCCTGCTTTACCGACGTCACCAATAACCCTTTCGTGGTCGCTGTCATACCCTCTGTGCGTGGGCAAATCAAAAGCGACGGAAAGCCCTTTTTGCCCTGCGGCCAAATTTCTTCTGTAAAATGCATTGCTTTCCTCGGCGGTAGAAAAACCAGCGTACTGGCGAATGGTCCAAGGGCGCGTTACGTACATGGTGGAGTAGGGACCCCTGAGGTAGGGCGGAATTCCAGCCCCAAAACCGAGATGCTCTAAACCTTCAAGGTCTTCAGCGGTATAGCGTTTGCTGCCCTGGTTTTCCTTGGGTTTTGAAGCTGAAGATTTTGATATCAACTTTAATTGCGATACATCTTTTCTACTCATGCACCAGTTTTTGCGTTTCGATGGCCGTAGCCAAACGTTTTGTTTTCAGAGGGATGATGGTTTCTCCCTTGAAATCTGTTTCTTTTTTGGACTCAAAAGCTTCTTTAATCCCAAAGGGTTTTTCCGCAGCATCTCCATATTTGTTGACCCCTATCATGACACGAGTTCCTTGGTCAAAAGCTTTCTGTTCCTGCGTAGCGTGTTGGTGAATGCTTTGCTGCAAATCCCCACTTGCCATTTGGGCGATAAATCCTTCTTTTTGCTCCACTTCCGAAAACAAATCCAAAGCCTTTTCAGCGAAATGTTTTACCAACGCCTCGATATAATACGAGCCTTCAGTTGGATTCGCTACATTCTTGAAATAGGCTTCTTCTTTGAGCAAGAACAACTGATTTCTAGCAATTCGTTGACCAAAAGCGTTTGATTTGGCGTAAGTGGAATCATATGCTAAGTTAAACACTCTATCAGCGCCACCCAAAATGGAGGCCATGCTTTCCATGGTGCTTCGCAGCATATTGTTGTTGTAGTCCAGAAGGCTTTTATTGCGTTCTGAGGGAAAGGCCAAAAACGAAAGGGTAGGTTGGATGCCCAGTTCAGCGAAAAGGCTCTCAAAAAGCCACCTGAGTGCTTTGAGTTTTGCAATCTCGAAGAAATAATGACTGCCTATGGTGACTTTAACCAGAATAGATTGAATGCTTTCCAGAGAGCAGTGCTGAAGATGTTCGTTTGCCAAAGACAAACCATATCCCAATTGTTGGGTAACGGAGGCGCCTGCTTGTTCCAGAACGCTTAAGTCAATAGTGCAGGTATGATCATTTCGCTTTACAAATTGTTGATAGCTTTGTAAATCATTTTTTGCGTTGGTCTGCCATGCACCTTGCACTAAAGCTGCAGAAATGGGGTCATGAAAACATTGAATGTTGGACTTGGAACCCTCCAGGATTTTGAAAATGGAATCGTTCAAGAATGGCAAAAAAAGCAAATACACCCCTTCCTTTTCAGGAAGCAATTGTAACAGTTCTGAAAGCAAGTCAATATTACGGATTTCCAAAGCAAAGCTTTCCGTGCCTGCTTCAAGACCCTCTTTGATGAGTCCAGGAAAATCTTTCAAATCCGTCACTCGAATGAATTCGCCCACTGACCATTGGGCACTGCTCCCACTTTCGGGATTAAAGGTTTTACTTTGCTTGAAATAAATAGGGTCAATAGTTAGCCCTTCGGACGAAGCAAAACCAATAGAGTCCAAGGGAACACCTTTTAAGGTTTTTTCTGCAGCTTCTTCCCATTGTTTGGGGGAAACCGGTCCAAATTCTTTGAATAATTCACTTTTCCCTGACATGGAAAGCTAATCGAAATGAAATCTATTTTTTTAACCAATCACCAACACCATAGGGGTCGGGATGGGGTGCGGATACATGTTCGTGACGAATTTTCCAGTCGTTATCCTCATGTTTCAGAACAAAAGATGATCTAAAGGTATTGTGAACATCTCGGTCACCTACTTTCAAATGGAGTTCAGTAATACCGCTTATCCAGCCCATATCCCCAACGATTTCTTCAAAAGGACCATCCGTCCAAACAATTTTGGTCATGGCTATGGGAGAGGTGGTAAAGTCGTTCCAACCTTTGGCAATCATGGCAAAGCCTTTAGTAGCCAAACGCGGTCCTTCCAACACCACATACGTTCTTTCGTCTTGACAATACCCGTTTTTGATTTCTTCAATATCTTCATCGATGATTGCATTGAAAAACTGGGTTATTCTATCATGCAGTACGCCCATTACATTTGGTTGATATCGTTGGCGATTTCCTCCAAAGTCTTATCAGGATTTTGAAGCTCTTCCATCTCTTGTTGCACGATACGAAGTATCCGTCCTATGTACTCAGCGTGCCATAGTTGCCGTTGTTCTTCTTGTGTTTTGTCCTGGGGCACGAAGTTCTCAATCTCTTCTCTTGTAAGTACCCCTCGCGTTTCTAGAAGCCGTTCAATGCTATCCATTCGCTCTCGCATGACGGCTAATTCCCCTGCCACGGCCATGGTGATATTGAGTACCCGTTCTACCGCAGGGTCATCATGGAAATAGGGGCGTTTGCCCTTGGGCTTGTTCGAGGCAAGTTTTATATAATCCAATGGTTCACTCATGACTTTAGTTTTTAATGGCTCCGAATACGTTCCAGATAGGTGAGCGTCCGTGATCTTCTGGCTCTTCCGCTTTGTTGGAACCATCATCCAAATCATTTTCAGCTTTAGCACCAATCTGCATAAAATCTTCTTTTTTGAATCCCGAGGCATGCATTAAATCCACAGGTTCGATATCGTGCATCTTGGACCAGTACGGTTCGTTGTTGTTGAGAGCGTCCCAATCGCGAATGAACTTTTCGAACAAACTCATATCGTCGGTGTATTGCGGCTGCTCAATGTGCAAAGTCAATCCGCCTGGTTTTAAGACCCGATAAACTTCATCCATGATTTTGTAAATGGATTTTCCTCCGGTCTCATGAAAGAACATCGTGGATTGCACCCAATCGAAAGACTCGTCTTCAAAAATAGTTTTGGCGGCGTCCATCTGCATGAATTTCACATTGGTGTAGCCTAAATCCATAGCACGGGCATGTGCATAGCGCAGCATGGGCGCTGCCGTATCAATACCAATAACTTCAGCATCAGGAAAAGCTTTTGCAATAGGAAGTACATTATGTCCCATACCACAACCGATATCCAGAATTCGTTTGGGTTTGAAATCAGGATAGGTTTTCTTCACCCAACTGGTAATGGCTTTTCCACCGCCATCGCTGTAGGTACCTAACAAACCTGCTGTGGTTACAAACAGTCCTGTGTCATAGTTGGCGGCTGGTGTAACATCTCCGTCAATTAATTCCGTATGATAGCTACCAGGCATAATATGATTATCACAAGCCAGTAGATAATTAGGGACTTCACAGTCGGCGTCTAATACCAAAGAAGCTTTCCCTTCATTTAATTTTTCAGCCTTCTCCTTCAAGTTGTCTGCTTGGCGTAACACGATAGAACGACCGGCTTGTTGTCGCATTTCCATAGTACTGCGTCGCAAGGACGACCATACTTGGTAGTGTGGGTCTTTCTCCATCGCTTTTTTGAGCTCGGATGTATCTTTCATTTTTCGACCGTGTTCTTTCTCGAACTTAGGCTCTACACGTTTATCAAAGGCGATTTTGTTGCCTTGGGATACATGGGCCAAGTGTTTGTTCAAATTGGCCAAAAAATTGTATCGTGCTCTTTCATCATGCGTGGTTTCTGGAAAAACAGCATGTTTGGCTATTTTACTCCAAACTGGAGGTAGGTTTCTCGCGCTCATTCTTTCTGTTTTATGTAATGTATCCTAATATTTTGTCTTCTGCTATACTGTTCTCATCTCTTTCCTCTATGCACCCATAGCCTCCTCCTCCGGGAAGGGTCAAAATCAATTCCTCTCCAGGATGCAGTTTGTCCAGCCCTTTAGGCGGGAACTCCCGCTCTGGAATAATTTGAAGCGAACCTTTTTGTCCATCTTGTCCTTCGATAATTCCTTTGGCTACCGTTTGGGTTTTTTCGGTCAACAAAGAAATGTTCAGGGGCTTATCTCCGACGTTTTTAAAACTAAAGCGTTGCCCTAGACCTCCTCGATATTTTCCCTTTCCACCTGAGTCAGGAACTAAGGATTTTTCGGTGACCATCACTGCGATATCTGATTCTAAGATTTCAATCGGAACGTTGGCCACATTGGTTGGGAAACTCAAAACATGTTCGCCATCCATATTGGGTCTTGCGCCATACCCTCCATTAAGGAAGAAGTATTCCACGAATTCCTTACCGTTGTGTTCCCCGTTTAAAACAATACACCAACAGGCACTACCACAATCGGCTTGAACCTGTTCGGGAACAGCTTTAGCCAACGCACCAAACACCACCGAGTGCAGCATGTTGCCCGTGATATTCCGAGCACCTAAAGGTGAAGGTTTTTTGGCATTGACCAAGCAATTGTCCGGTGCGGTTACCTTGATGGGGTAGAAAGACCCATCGTTGTTTGGCACATCTGGACTGAAGGTACATTTAATGGGATACGCGGTGTAGGCATAGGTATAGTTGAGTACGGCATTGATGCTCAAGGGATGCGGACCGGAAGTTCCGGTGTAATCCGCTATGATTTCGTCGTCTTTAATGGTGATGGTAATTTCAAAATGACAACCGTTTCCTTTTCCATCGCCGTCGGTATCATAACTATATTGATAACTGCCATTTGGCGCTTCTTGAAGTGCTTTTCGCATGGCTTTTTCAGAAGCAGATATCACTGCATCAGACAAATCTTGAAGGTCATCTAAATCATTTTCTTGCATCAACTTCAATAAGGATTTAATCCCTTGGTCGTTTGCTGCAATCTGCGCTTTGATATCCCCAACACTTTGGTCTGCTGCCCTAACATTCGAAAAAAGAATGTTGAACATGGTGTCATTTGGCTTTCCGGCTGTGTACAATTTCGTTGGTGGAATCATCAAGCCTTCTTCGTATAAATCTCGAGAGCCTGCGCCCCAGAGCACCCCGCCCATATCTGGGGAATGTGCAATGGTTCCTATAAATCCAATGAGTTTGTTTTGATGAAATATGGGGGAAACAATTCCAATATCGGGTTTGTGTCCTGCACATAACCAAGGGTCATTGGTAATGACCACATCACCCTCTTCCCAAGAATCTTCAGGAAAGTAGTCCGCTAACAAGGCTTTAGTCAACATCGGCAATACCCCTAAAAAAGAGGGTACCGAAATAGTGGACTGCGCAATGGAACGCCCTTTTCTATCCATAAGTACCACTGCAAAATCATTGGATTCACGTGTTACCGTAGAAAAGGAAGTGCGTTGAAGTGTGGTTCCTGCTTCATCAACAATACTGATGAGTCTGGACCACAAGATGCTGAGTGCAATAGGATCAAATTTTGTTGTCGTTTCTTTCATCAATAACGTCATTCAGCAAATTAGTTAACTAAGTTAACTAATTTTTGATTAGCAAAGTATTTATTCCTTTAAAAGTTAGCTTCTTATCCCTCAAAATAACTTGGGTATTGTCAACTAAGGCTTCTTCCTAGAATACGTCCAAAGCTTAAAGCAGGTGTAATGGCCATACCACTGCAAAATGAACTTCCGCTAGTAGCACCCAGACCAATAATTTCTCCGGCTGCATACAAACCTTCCATTACGTTACCATTTTGAGCTACCAATTGTAATTTATCATTGACTTTCATTCCGCCAAAGGTCACCAATACGGAGGCGTGGATTTTAAGTGCATAAAAAGGACCTGTACTAATGGAATCCTTTAAATATTTCCTATGGAAGGAAGGGTCTTCTCCCTTATCCACCATTGTATTGTAGCTAGCAACGGTTTCGGTTAAGGTTTCCTTCGGGACATTGATTTTTTCGGATAAACCTTCCAAAGTATCTGCTTTGACTAAAGATTGGCCTCGCTCTGCTTCTTCGGCGATGGCTTCATTGCTCCAGCCAATAATAACCGGGTTGTGATTGCCATTATCATCTTTTCGAACTCTTGCGGTTTCATCGAAAACGGCCCAAAAGTACCAATTGGGTTGTTGCATTACGGCATGTTCACGGGCCTCTGCGTCAGGTTCATCTTCCGCCATAAAACGATGCCCGTTGGCATTGACATAAATTTCCCGAGGTTGACGATATACTGAGGTCATGACCATGGCCCACGCTTCATTGAAATTACAGAGACCATCCCCAACTTCTTTCTCGATACCGCCCAAACTCGGAAGATGGTATTGTCCCATATGGAACACCCCACCATTTTCTTCCAATATTTGATGGGCATCGGCCGTAGCCGTAGGGTAACATGAACTCACTAGGGGAATCCCGGGATGTTTCTTTCCAAAGAATTCAGGGTTGCTGCCGTAACCTCCGGTGGTCAGTACAATGTGTTTCCCATGTATTTCTTGAGTACCCCGTTCGTTTTGGCAAAGCACATAATCAAAACGATTGCCTGTTCTTCCCAAACCGCTCATTTTGGTATTGAGATGGCATTCGATATGACCCGACCTTTCATATTTTTTCCAAAGCGGTTCCAGCACTTTGTAGATGCTCATGGCCTTTTCAGTGCCATAATGGGTGCGTGCTGTTTCATAGGCAATATGGCCATAAATGATTCGCGGGCATTCTGGAGCGAATTCAAATCCAATATCCTCTAACCAATCGATGGTTTTGGGTGCCTCTTTCACGGCGATTTCGGTTAAAGCTAAATTTCCAGACTTACCGTTGATACGATAAATGTCTTCAAGATGTTTCTCCTCGCTATCTTCAATGCCTTTTCTTTTCTGAAGTCTAGTACCTCCGGCACTCATATGTCCGCCTGACCAATGCAATGCCCCTCCGATGATGTCGGATTTTTCGATAACTCCAACGCAAAGACCGCGCTCGGCAGCGGTAATGGCGCAGGCCATGCCAGATGTTCCAGCACCGACGATTAAAATATTATACGTTTTAGCCATGCAAATCGATAATGATGTTTTTGTTATGGTCTAGGTGTACCGTGGTGTTGATGCCAATGACCGTAGTACTTTCGGTTTCTTCAATAATCGCGGGACCATCAAAAGGTTCGTTGGTTTTCAAGAGATAGCGGTCATAAACTGGGCAATCTAGGTAGCCGGTTTCTTCAAAATATACTTGTCGATTTCCTTTAAATGCTTCCTTATCCGATTTCACTTCAGTAAACTGATGCACTGTCATTTCAGGAATTGGTCCTTGCACAACGACCCTCCAGGTAGCCATTTCCAAATCAATACACTCGATAGAGCGGTTGTACCGGAATTCATATTCTTTTTTGAATCGTGCTCGAATTTCAGCTACCTGTTCCAGGCCTAAGGGGCCTTCGGGGAGTGTGATTGTAATTTCATGTCCCTGGCCTGTGTAGCGCATATCTACAATACGTTCGACGGTTGCGTTTTCCTTCGAGATTCCCGAGTTTTCCAAAAACTGGATGCCTTCTTCTTCCATCTCGCTCAAAAAAGCGTTTACTTCTGACCAGTTGATATTACCCAATTCGGCAATGTGGCTTTGGATTTTTTCACTTGCAACAGGAGAAACCAAAAAGCCCAATGCTGAGGTAACTCCAGCGCCAACAGGAATGATTAAGCGTGAGGCATTCAACAATTTAGCAACACCAAATGCATGCACGGGACCGGCTCCACCAAATCCAATCATATTGAAGTGGCGAGGGTCCATCCCTT
>ERZ1740065.64-NODE-64-length-46647-cov-5.030928_pt1 | contig 46647 bp, 37 predicted proteins | sample MGYA00581738_ERZ1740065 | MGnify/ENA primary metagenome ERZ1740065 (study PRJEB43018, sample SAMN04849749) | marine metagenome | isolation source: floating plastic debris | place: Pacific Ocean | collected 2008-09-01 | study: EMG produced TPA metagenomics assembly...
AGCCGATGACGCCCAAAGAGGTAGCGGTCAAATCGAGCCCCCCACTACGAATATCCTTCAGGGTAAAGGTCGACAATTTCCCGTAGCCCCCATTGATGATCGTTACGTCCCGCGTAAAGACCTCCCCAACGTAAGCGCTGCGATTGACCGAGTTGACATCGATAATCGACAGGGCGGGATAAATAATATTGTAGGCCGAACTTTGTCCCGACTCAGCACTGCCGCTACCATAATTAACGGTAATCGAATTGCGAAAGACCGACCCACCCTTGTGGCGGCTCATGGCCGTAAAATCCGCCGAGGCCGAAAAGGTAAAGCTGATCGTCTGGCCCGCGGGCAAGGGGTTGGCAGTAAAGGTCAGGGCCCTGGAATTACTAGTACTCTGCGCCTGTACGTTGAAGGCACTGGATTCGCTAAAATCGCCTTCGTAGACCAAACCGTAGGGCAGTGCGATATCGATGCTCTGATTGCTCAGTGGCGTACTCGCTTCGTTGGTAAAACTGAATCCAAAGGTGGCTTGGTCGCCGCAGACTTCGACATCGGTGGGCACCGATAAACTAAAACTAAAGTCCTGACCGGAAGTACTAAATGGGTTAAGGTAAAGCAGCAGGCATAACAAGCCTGGCCACAGTGTAGAGTTTCCCTCCATGGTGGTTTTTGTGTTTTATGTTGGTGTAATCAGTCGCCGTACTTGGCGTACTCAATGGAGGGTAGTATATGGTAACCAAAGATCACTCCCGTTTTTGCAAGACCCTTGTTTTTACAGCGGGATTTGTGACCTTACTAGACGGATACCTGACGTTTTTTTGTCATGGGATACACCGAAAGCAGTACCGTTTCGACCCCTTTGAGCAGCTCCGCATTGGAAAAATCGGCTGCGCGCCGCTGGGCCGTCTGCGCCATGATTCGGTACTCCTGGGGGTGCTGGGCCAAGTGATTGATCGCCGTTACTAGCGCCGTCAAATGTCGTTGGTCAATGAGGAAGCCTTCCCGGCCGTCGCTGACGATTTCGGCGGGGCCACCCACGGGTGGGGCGATACAGGGCAAGCCGTAGTGCATGCCTTCCAGGAGGGTCATCCCAAAGGTCTCGATCCACTGTTCGGGATGTGAAAGGTTGAGCAAGAGGTGAGCCGATCGGTAGAAAGGGTGGACGTTCGACTGTCGAGCATGACAGTGCAGGTTGCGCGGTAAGGTATGTTCCGCAAAGTACTCAGCGATTTCCGGCGCCTCGGCGTTGAGCACCAATTCAAAGGTGTGTTCGGGCAACTGACGCGCCAAATCCACAAAAACGTCGACTCCCTTGTAAGCTTTGAGCGAGCACAACATCAGGACGCGCAAGGCCTCAGTTTCACCGGGCGCCACTTCCACCACCTGCGCCGCCGCCTTAAACTTTTCCGACAGCGCATTCGGTACCACCGCATCCGCTACGCCCACCAGGGCCTCTTCCTCCGCCAAGTAATGCGATACAAAAATGACCTTGCTTGCCGTCAGTCGCGCCACCCAGCGTAGGAAGCGCTTCAGCAGGCGGGGCCTTACCGATACTTCGTGCAGGTGATAGACCACCGGCTTGTCCATCCACCAAGCCGCCAACGCCGCGCCAAAGGGCAAGAGCGTATTGATGTAGATCATTCCCAACTCCCGTCGCCGCGACCGCAGCAACCAAAACAACTGCCACTGGCTCCACAAAAACAAAACCAGCCGCCAGTAGCGATTGCCCACCCAGGGATAACTAAAGTGTCGGTAAGTAACCGGAAGGTTGGACAGAAAGCCCTCGCGATCCGCGCTGGTATACATTTCACAATCGTAGCCTTGTCCCGCCAAGCCTTCCACCACGGTGGAAAAAATCAGTGGGCTGCCACTGTAATCATTGAGTAGGTGAACACAAGCAATTTTTTTCATCCGACGGGAATTTCAATTTTGGAAGGACTATTTTCGGCCGCTAGCATTTCGGCGTAGAGCACTCTGAGGATTTCCCCCTTGCGCTCCCAGGTAAAGGTGGTGGCGTGTCGCTGACGGGCGCCGAGCGCCAATTGCGCCCGCAGGGGCCGGTCGTGGTACAGCAGCCGCAACTGCTCCGCCAGGGCTGCCACCGTAGTTTCGTAACTGGCGTAGGGAACCTTCCGGCCACAGGTCGCATCCACAAATTCGCCCGGCCCGGGATTGTCGAGGCAGAGGATGGGCAGACCCGCCGCCAGGGCTTCGGGGACCACCATGCCGGCCCCCTCGTGCGAGGGAAAGCAAAACAGGGCCGCCCGTCGGTAAATGTCCCACAAGTCCTTTTGCTCAATCCACTCAATCCACTTGATCCCCGCCTCTACGGACAGCTCCCGAGCCAGGGCCCGCAGGCGTTCGCGCTCGGGCCCCTTGCCCACCAGCGTCAACTGCACCTGGCCCCGCTCCGCCGCGGACAAACCGCGGTAAAACTGAGCAAAGGCACGAATGGTCAGGTCAAAACCCTTCAGCGGTACGAAACGTCCTACCGACAGGATTTCAAAATCCACCAAGGGGGTTACCGTACGCTCGGGGAGAGAATTCGCCCCTACCGCGGGCAAGCGGCGTACCTTGGTGGCCAGACGCGGCGAACGACGGGCCACTTGGCTGTTGATCGCCAGAACGTGTTGGGCTTGGTTCTGGGCACGGCGTAGGAAGGGATCATAGCGCCAGAAGCAGCGCTTGGTCCACCACTTGAGGCGGTGTAGCCAGAGGGCGCGCCAGCCGTAGGGCCCGCGGATAAATTCGGCGGGATAATCGGGATGGTGTCCCACGGGGCCCCACACCAGGGGCTTGCCCAGTTGGCCCAGAAAAGTGGGCGTCCAATCGTTGTGGAAATTGAGGTTGTGCGCCAGGTCGAAGGCAATCTGGCGGCGGCGAATAAAGCCGGGGATGCTGGCTTGCCAGAGGTAGAAGTACAACAGTGCGCCCCGATTTTTTCGCTTCCAAAAACGCAGGTAGTACGGCCAATCAAAATAGTAGAATTGTAGGTTGTCGCGACCGGGGAATCGGTGCTCGGCGAGGTAGCGCGCGATGTCCGCTTGGTTATTTTCTCGGGTGATCGCCACGACGCGGTGGTGGCGAGCGATTTGCAAAAGCATGTTCCAGGCGGTACCGTCTTCGGATCCTTTGTAGGGATTGACGGCGTAGCAAGTGAGGAGGATGGTTTTCATAATTCAACGCTCATTTCGGTGGGTAGGGAAGGAGGTTTGGCATTGGTCTGTGGCAACTGGCGTAGGACGCGGGCCGGTACACCCGCAACTAGCGAGTGGGGCGGTACCGAACGGGTCACCACGGCACCAGCGGCAATGACGCAGTGTTCGCCAATGCTCACCCCATCGAGGATGGTCACCTTGGCCCCAATCCAACAATTTTTCCCAATCCGAATGCCCCGTCGCCGCACGCCCTGCAAACGGATCGGAACATCCGGCAATTCGTAGCGGTGGTTTTCGGGATGACAACTCAGGTACTGCCCGATGATGCAATCCTCCCCAATCTCCAATCCCCCCGCGCCACCGAGGTAGGCAAATTCTCCCAACCCCACATTGTTGCCAATCCGAATGCCCTCCCCCACTTGATTGAAAGAGGTGGAGACGACCAAGCGGCTAAACGCGCCAATGCGCACTCCGTCACCCAGCACGAGTTTACTGCGCCCTAGGGCGCTGAGGTACACCTGGTCTTCCAGTTGCACCCAGCGCCCCAGCTGCATGTTTCGGGCGTTGAATAAGCGGACGCCAGTCCCGAAAAAACGACCCCAGGGAGCGTGGCCCCACCGGAGTAAACGCAGTGCTCTCCATTGCCCCCACAACTTTGACCACAGCAATTCGAGGAGCAAACCATTCGATACCTGAGCATCGAATTGGAAGTTGGGATTCTTCCGACGAATCCAATAGATTAATAATGCTTTCATAGTTGAACCTTTTTGTAATGCTGCCAAATAAGTTGGAGGGTGTCCGCTTTTTCTTCGTTCTCAATGGCTAGGTAATATTCTCCGGTCCCTCCCCGCTCTTGTCCAAGTTGGTCAAAGAGCTGTCGGTACCGATCGGTGAGTTGTTGGATGTCCTCCCGGGGCAGTTCCTGTTTACGCGCCCGAATCACTTCGGGACGGGCGTAGAGAAAAAAGTTCAGTTGGGGCTTGTGGATAAAACGGTAGAGGAAACGCGGCAGCCGATCATCGAGTTGCAAGTTCGACCGCCGACCGTCGACGATAAAGTCAAAGTAGTAGCGATCGTACAGGACGATGTAGGAGCGCAGGTGGTAGCGAAAAAAGATGTAAAACTGGCCCAGCAAATAATCGGCGTAGTAGTAGCCAAAGCGCAGCGCGGACGACCAGCCGCTGCGGTTTTGACCCTGCCGGGGCAGCCGCGTGGCCGCCCGTTGCTCCGCCGCCCGTTTGCCGTAGCGGTAGGCACTCAAGATGGGAATGAGCGAAGGCCGGTGACGCAGCACCACGACCTTACGGCGGTACTTGCGCTGTAGCGTCGCCCGTACGGCCTCGATGATCGTACTCTTACCCGCACCATCTACCCCGCTAAAGCTGATGCTCATCCCCCGATTTTGACCAAAGCCCACCAGCACTCCACAGTAATGGCGCAGCCAGCGCCCCGTACGGCGCAGCCAGTGATTGGCACGCCGCGCGTGCAGACCGTCGATGATCCGCCAACGCCACTCCGGACGGTATTCGCCCAGTTCACTCCAGGCACCGACCCACAGTCCGTACCGTTCTTGGAGCTGGCGCTTCATGGAGGCCTGTACCGTGGGACTCAAGCTTGCGAAGTAATCCAAATATTTTTCGGGAATGGGGGCGTAGTTGAGCCAATTGAAGAGCAGCAGGTGTTCGATCAAATGCTCCGGACTACACACCCGCAAACCCGCCGCATTGACGCGGGCCCCGGATTGGACCACTTCGGTGGACAGGTAGCGCAGGGACTTTCGAAAAAATCCAAATAGAAAATCGACCTGTAAAAAGGTATCGTCGTGGAAGTACAAAAACAGTTGCCACATGGTTGCTTGGCGACGGACTTGGTAGTTGTCGATACCCCGCCCTTGAAGCAGGATGGGCAGGATCTCCGCCGTTTGCGGCCGACTCAGCAGCAGGTCGATATCCGCATCCTCTTCTTCCGCTCCGGTGTGTTTGAGCAATACGTAGTCCCGACCATCTAGCTGGCCAAAGAGGTGTTGGATCCATTGTGTCTTAAGTGTCATGTCAATTGGTTTGGGTAGTTGTGGAAGCATCCTGCCGAGGGATGACCCGCAGCGTAAAAAAGAGGATGATGAATTGGTAAAACAAAATGCCGTAGTTCGATTCGCCAAAAATGCCAAACTCCGTGGTGGAGTTGATGATGAGCGGAATCAGCATGGCCCCGGCCAGTAGTCGGAGGGCGGCATCCTTACTGGTGGCCAGGGCCTGAAAGGTGAGGAGCATTTGTAGAAAAACGATAAAGGCTCCCACCAGGCCGAGATTGATCAGGACCTGGACAAAGGTATTGTGCGTCATGGAGGCGGCGTAGGCGTGGATGCTGTCAAACTTGTTGCTAAAGGTATTGGGGCTGATGCTCATAAAGCCAAAGCCCAGCAGGGGGGCCCGGGGAAAACCCATGCTGATCAAGTCACTCCAAAAAGGCAGACGGCCCGTCATACTCATCACCTCTTCCACGTCGCCCTGCTTCAGGATGATGGTTTGGATCACTATCGGCAGGGCCAGCACCGCTCCGGCGATGGAGCCAAATTTGACCCAGTAGTTTTTGGACAGCAAAACAAAAATACCACTCACCAACACGAAGGCCCCCAGTGAAGACCGCGACTGCGTCAGCAAGAGCACCGCCACGCCCGCCACAAAAGCTAGGGCGTTGTAGATCAAATTGCGGCGCTCCAAAAATTCGAGGTACACCATCACCAAGCCCAGCACCGCCAGCATGCCCAGCTCGTTGGGGTTAATGATAAAGCCTCCCAAGCGGTGTACTTCCCCACCGTGGGTACCGCGAAAAAACGTTTCGGGCGCCACCACGATTCCCCCCATAAATACCAAACCGATGACGAAGATCGACCGGTTGTTGATCCAGCTGAATACCGAGGTGCCATTGCCGTGGCGCACCTCGTAGTAACACAGGACCTGGTAGAAGAGCAGTACAAAGACCAGACTCTCGCAAGTCATGGCCAGTTGGATCAGGGTGAAGGGAACGTTGGTGGTCCAAAAAATGGACAGGATGCCCAGCCACAAGTAAAGGGCGTAAAAGCTAAAGGGCAGCAGCCGTTGGTACTGGACCCGCCAGGCCCCCGACTGGCTTTGCAGCACTTTGAGTAGGATGAGGGACAGGCCCGTCATCGCAAAGCGCAGGCCCACCTTCACCACTTGGGTGATGGCTACCGATCCGGGAAAAAGCGTAAAGTAGCTGCTGATCCGTATTCCCATCATCAACAGGAGCAGGTACAGTAGCCAGCGGCCGGAAGGGCGCGCAGCATTTGGTTTTATGGCTGGACGGAGCGGTGTCATGAAAGGCTGGGCATCGGCTGGTCCACTTTGTTATTTTCCGTATACACCTCGTACAAACGACGGGCGATGTCTTCCCAATTGAATTGCTCGGTCACCATGAGGCGGGCATTCTTACCCATGCGGCTCAACTGCCCATTCCGGTGCGCCTGCTCCAGTCGACCCAGGGCCTCGGCGATCGCCGAAGCGGTATTTTCCATCAGCACCCGACCGGCGCGGTAGTCCCCAATGTAGGAGCCCATATTCGTCGCTTCGCTCACCAGACAGGGCAGGCCCATGCCCGCCGCCTCGAGTACCGCCATCGGAAAGCCTTCCATCCGCGAGGTGCGGAAAAAAACATCTCCCCGCCGGATGAATTGAAATTTTTCCGCCCCAAAACGCGCCCCGTAAAACTCGACGGCCGCCCCAATGTCCAACTGTCCTACCAAGCGCTCCAAGAAAGCACGATCCTTGCCATTGCCGATCAAACCGACCCGTCCCTTTCCACCCGCCCGCTGGAACTGGGCAAAGCCCTCCAGGAACAAATCGAGCCCCTTGTGGTAGCGGTCCAGCCGCCCACAAAAAACGAAGTGAACACAGGCGTTGTCCGGTGCCGGCAGCTCGGGCAATTCGCGGAGGTCCTGCCCGTTCGGAATCAGAATGCGCTGGCACTGGGGTGCCAAGCGGGCCGCATTCTCAAAACCGGACCAACCCAGCAGTTGTACCACGCGGGCCCGCCGTAGCAAGCTGCGCTCAAATAGGCGGAGGTAGAAGGCCTTGAGGTAGGGGCTTTGCTGCATGGCACCGGGCGCCAGGGCCCCGTGGGGCGTCATGACGTAGGGCAGGCTCCGCTTCACCAATTGCCGATGAACGCTGTAAAAAGTTGGGATAAAGGCACCGTGCAGGTGAAAAATTGCGGGGCGCTTCAGTTGACCGATGGCGGCAACCAATTTGCGATCCAGAAAACCTTGGAGGCGGTGTTGGAGAAACAAGCGGGTCGTAAAATTGCGCTCCGGATAGTTGTGTTCCAGGTCATTGCTGAGCCCCCAGACCTCCACGTCGATCCCCTGATCGTGTTGGACGCTGGCGAGCTTGTGGACCACCTTATTGACGCCATTCATCCGCTCCGGATTGGCTTTACCGAGTACCAAGTGAATAACTTTCATAAAAGAATTTTCTTTTCCATAAAAAAAACAAGTACACCAACAGGGCCGCCACCTGCGTACACAGGAGGCCCAGCAATACCCCGTACAAGGACCAGGTACGGACCAGTGGATAGGCCGTCAGCAAACTAAAACCGCTGCCCCACACGTAGGCCCAAAAGATCGGACGGGTATCGCCGAGCGTGCGCAGAGCATAGCGCAGGGGGTGGGTCAGAAAGACAAAAACGTAGATCAAGCAACAGCCCAGCACCACCTCGTGGTAGCTGCTTTGCTCGGTGCCGTAAAGAAAGCCCAGCAAAGGCTCGGCAAAAATGGCGATCAGGGCGAGCAGCAGGGCGGTGAGTCCCCCCAACTTACGGGTGATCGCGGCGAGGTATTTTTTTAGGGCCGGTAGTCCCTCCCGTTCGTATTGTTGGGCGGCGCGTAGCGGAATGAGGTTTTCCATGGCCAAAAAGAGTACGTGTAGCAGTCCCATCAGATTCTGAACCATTCGAATGGCCCCCAGCGCCACGGGCCCCAACAAAGCCGCCGCCGCCAGTAAGAAGTAATTGCCCGACCACCACTGGAGCAAGGCCGTTCCCACCAACCACTTGGCGTAGTCAAAGTGCTGTCGCCAACAAGCGCGCCAGCGCTGCGCCTCCCAAGTCCGCCACAAGTTCGTCCGACCAATCCCCACCAGTAGCACCAGCAAGTGGATCACCAGCAGAGTTTGTAGAAAAACCGCCACGCTCAGTTGGCCCCAAAAGTACTGTAGCCCCAAACTACCAAAGAGTAAAATGGCGTAGGTGGCGTCCAGTAACAAGGGCAGCCAAAAGTCCGACCGCAAGAAGTGGTACTTGCGGCAAAAGTCATACAGTGGATGCAGCACCGCCAGCAGGGAGACGATCAAAGTCGTGGCCCAGTCTCCCTCCCAGTACCCCAATTGGATGGCCAAACGCAGCAGGACCAAAAGCAAGCATCCCAGAGCGGTGCCAAACACCACTTGCAATTGAAAAACGCCACGTGGATAATCCGCCTCCGTTTGTCGGGGGGCCAGGCTGAGGAGGGGTTTGGTAATCAGGGCCTGACTGAGGCTGAGGGCAAATAGGACCACCATCCACCACAGGCTGTACCGACCAAAGGCTTCCAGCCCGAGGGCCTGGGTCACGGCGATGGCCAGCAGAAAATTGCTGCCGCTGACGATCAGTTGATCGAACAGGACGAGGGCACTTTGCGGAATTTTGGACCAGATTGCTTTCATGTAGCCTTAGCGTAGGGTATTGAATCCATTGAGGACGGTGAAGACATTTTTGATTTTGAAGGCGGCCAGGTATTCCTCCATTTTCCCCATGTCCCGTAGCCAGGTCCGGTGCTTGCGCAGCACCAACAGGTTGACGTCGCCGTACTGGAGGGCGGATAGCCCAAAGGAGTTTTTGGCCAGTGGGGCGGCGTCGATCAGGAGGACGTCGTAGCGTTGGCGCAGCTCGGCCAGGAGCTGGGCACTTTGGGGAGAGCAGAGGTCGACGGCGCTGGGTCGGTGTTGGCCACGGCCCAGCAAGTCGGCCGTTCCCAGTACGTAGGGGTGGATGGGGGCCTGGCTGCCGTCGGGTTGGAGGAGGAGATCGGAAAAACCGGTCTGTCCCCCCTCGGGGAGGTAGCGCGGTGGTGGCGAAACGTAGTCCAGATCGATGAGCAAGGTCCGCTTGCCATAGCTGGATAGCAACTGGGCCAGCCCCGCCGCAATGGTGGACTTGCCCTCCTTCTTCCGACTGGAACTGATGGCGATCACCTTCCCCCCCCGCAGCATGTCCAGGTCCTGCAACTTGCGGTAGAGCGGGAGCAATTGCTCCTCCATCTGGTCCTGCTTCTTGGGAATGGACGCAACGGTGGACAGGAGGGGAAGGGTTAACTTCTCTTCGTATTCTTCGATAAACGTGAGCTTGGCCATCAGGAAGTTCCAGACAAAGGACAGGAACAGTCCCAGCAGGAGCGCGACCATCAGGGCTCCACCTACGATCAGGCCTTTGTTGGGGGCAATGGGGTGGTTGGGCACTTCGGCGTAGTCGATGATTTTGTGGAAGATGACGTTGGACGATTGGGCCACGCTCAGCTCGGTGCGCTTTTTGGCCAGCAGTCGGTAGGTTTGTTCTTCGAGTTGGAAGTTGCGTTCGAGGGCCAGGAGCTTGCGTTCCTTATCGGGCAGGAGTCGGAATTCGCGGTCGAGATCGATGACGGCGCGGTACAGCTCTTCGCGCTTATCGGCGATGTTGACCATTTTCTTGCGTACACTTTCGAGGGTAAAGTCCTTGAGCTCGCGCAACTTTTCGTCCAGCGCGGCCACCTCGATGCTTTGTTCCGAAAAACGGGTCAACAAATCGGTACGCTCCAATTCCAGGTTTTTCATTTTCCGAAAAGTCCCCTCCAGCACCTGATCGTCGAGGGCGCTAAAGTCGGAAGAAAAGCCGGCGATGGATTGATCGGTAATGAGAAAGTCGTAGACGTTTTTCAACTCCACCTCCTGAATGTCAAAATGCAGTTGTTGTTCGCTGATCTGATTGGATTGTCGCAGCAGGGCATCGGTTTCCTGCCGCAGGTCGACCAATCGGTTGCGCTTGCGGGAGCGGGCCAGCCGGCGTTCGGCACGGTCGAGGCGTTGTTTGACTTCCCCGATTTCATCGTCGATAAACTGCAGGGTGCTGGCTGCCTTGCGATTGCGGTTGTCCCGATCCTGGGCAATGTAAGCATCGAGCAAGGCATTGACAAAGAGCGCGGCCTTATCCGGGATTTCGTGTTGGTAGTAGGCCTTGACGACGTAGACTTCCTTGTCGAGGGGTTTGATAAACAGGTTCTTATCGCTGATGCCTTTGACCAAGGTCTCCACGGAGTTGAAGCGAATGGCAAAACGGTCGCCCGCATTGAGGGTGTGGGGGTTCTCCGCCAACCACTCCTCTTCCAACGCCAACTCCAGCCACAAATGCTCCGGTGCTTCCCAACGTTCTCCCGGAGCAATTCCGCTAGTGGGAATGGCTTCCGCCTCCGTACTGATGCCAAAGTGACCGTCCGCCAGATAGGTGAGGTAGTACAACTTACCGTACACCGCTTCGTCGTATATTTCGTAAGCGATTCGAAAGGGAAGATCGTGGTACAATTCCGTGCGTTTCACCTTGCCAAGACGGTAGTAGGAGACCTCAAAGTTCAATTGCTCAAAAGTGCGTCGCAAGAGGGCAGCCGAACGAAAGAGTTCTACCTCGGTCAGAAAGTTATTGCTAAAAGCGGAGCCTTTGCCCGTTTCAAAAATTTCAAAATTTTGTATGCCCAAATCCCGACTGTCGAGCTTAATCGAAGCCGAAGCCTGGTACAGCGACTGGGAATAGTTGATGACCCGGCGCGCCAGTAAAAAGGCGATCACCAGTAATAGTGCGATGACGGGTAGCCCCCGCAGCACGGGCAAAATCAGATTCCGATATTCCTTTTGCAAATTCATTGTCCCCCTGCTGATTTATTGCCCATCAAAAACGGAAATCAAAACTGCTACCCCAGTCAGGATACTCACGATGGGGACGGCCCGTTGGAGCACCTCCTCGCTTTGCTTCTTGCCCTTGGCCGGAATGTAGACGATATCGTCGGGCTGAAGGGTGGTTTGGCCTTCGGTCAGGGCATCAAAAGTACTGAGGTCGACCAGTAAGGACAGCGACTGACCCTCGTGTTGGCGAATCAGTTGTACCTGATCGTACTGGGCGTAATCCGTCAGCCCACCCGCATCACCGAGTAGGCCGAGCAGCGTAACCTTTTCGCTATCGATCTGGTATTTGCCCGGTCGGTTGACCTCCCCCAAAATGGTCACGTAGTGATTCAGCACCCGTACATTGACGACCGGATTCTGCAGGTGTTGCTCGTACTGCTTTTCCAAAAAATAAGCCGCCTCTTTCAGGTTAAAACCACTCAATCGTACGCGGCCGATCTTGGGCAAGTTTACCTCGCCTTCCTTGTCGAGTACCACCCAGCGCCCCGTGGCCTCGCTGCTGCTGTAGGGGCTGTTGAGCGAGCCGATACTCAAGTTGTCGTGGCCCCAAATACTCATGGTGATCTTATCCCCGGGCCGGAGTACGGCTTCGGTTGGGCTAGCCAGTACGAAGGCTTGCAAATCCGCGGGCGTCACCCCACCGTTGTTGAACATCCGGGGCGTTGCACAGGACGTCCAGGCAAAGACGAGGTAGCCCAGCAGGCTCCAAATCATTATTTTTCTCATAGTAGCGTTTATCGAATGAACTAACGGGCATCGTGCGCTAGGGCGCCGATACCGTCGCAGCGTCGGCCTCGGGGGCCAGTGCTACGGGTATTTCTTTCCACTCGGACAAGGCCCGTTCCCAGCACTGCATCAACCAAAACGCTTGGGGGTGAAGCGGTTGCTGGTGAAGATACTGAGGCAGGTAGTGTGTCGAGATAAAGAGCAAATAGAATTTTAAGTGCCAATCAAAATCAAGGGGACCGCGTCGCTGCCACCGTTGTACCCAGTCGCTGGATCGCAAGACAGCCAGCTGGGTTTTGAGTTGTGACCAGGAGTGGCGGTGGATGAGAATTCCCGTTTGAAAAATAAAGTGAAAGGCGTCAACCAGCAGGGGCAGTTCGCATTGCGCCAATTCCCAGTCGTACAGGTAAAGGCCGGAGCGCCCGAGGTACATGTTCCAAGGCGTGAAGTCACCGTGGGCCCGTGCCACCGTCCAGGTCTTTTCCAAAGGCAAAGTCCGCCAGTGGTACAGCTGGAGCACCAAGAGTCGGTTGGCTTGCTGGCTCAGGGTACTGTCGGGAGTCGGCGCCAGGTCGGTAACCAGTTGGCTCAGCGAAGCTTCTATCTTGGTCAGTGCTTGCAAATCCCCGAGGGGCATTTGCCGCTGCGTTTGGGTGTACATTTCGTCCAAGGCTTGCGCGTGTTGCCATTGCCAGCGGGTGCTGTTCCGCGCCCCCGAAGGCGTGTTGTTTTCCAAGGCGATTCCCCGCGCCAGCGGATGCACGCGTGGTAGTTGTAAGGTTGGCCAATCCATCCCATCCAGCTGTTGGAGCTGTTCCCGTTCGTTGCGTAGCAAAGCGTCGGCGCCCTGGAAGATCGGTAGCTTGACGAAATAGCGCGTCCGCCCCCCCCGACTCAGGGCCACGATGGCCTTGCGGGTGGTGCTGACCGTCCCAGTAAAGATGGCGAGCTCCTCGTAGTCCAGGGTCGCCAGGTTTTGAAAAAAGACGGACTCGGTTTTGCTGTGCAGGCTGAGTCGCCCCGTGTACAAATAAGCGGCCCTCCCCAATCGAAAAGCCAATCGGCTCAGGCTGCGGTACCCTTTGGCTTTCCAACCCGAAGCATTGTACAAGTCGAGGTGTACGGGGTGGCTATTGGTCCTTGGAAAAATCCAACGCAGGGTGGTATCGGGATTGTTGATGCTGGCCAGTTGGTGGCAGTAGGGGGCGGTGGAAAACGGCTGGCTTTGCAGCAGGGTATTGATCTTGGGGTGGTCAAAAAGCGAGGCGAGCGAAGTCGCCGCGGCATTGAGTAGGAAGACGGTGGGCGGAGTGGTATTTAAATCCAGCCACTGGCGCAGGCTGTGGAGATCGGAAAAAATGGGATAAAACAATGGGGCGTCCTGACGCAGGGTACGATGGGGATCGTAAACCACAATCTGGTGATGCTCCCCGGCGAATAAACGGGTGAGCACCAGTACGTCACTGGCGTGAAGTGTTTTATGCATTTTGTGCACTTTGTTTGAGTACTACAATTATGCACAAAAAGCAGAGGGCAGCGGACAATTAAAACGCATCCCCTGTGACGGGTAAAAAAAGGCTAGTAGCCCTCCAAAACCGCCGCCATTACAGGAGTCGGTCCAATTTTTTTTGAATTTTTCCCCCGATCCATTCCTTTAGTTCTCGCTCCAAATACGGAAAACTTTCGCGGGGATAGGATTGCTGGATACGGCCGTCGCGTAAAAAATGTACCCGATCGGCAATGGCGGTGAGCGATTGGATGAGGTGGGAGGACAGGATGATCAATTTTCCCCGATCGCGCAGCCGCAACAAAATCTGGAGCAGCTTTTCGTTGCTCTCCACATCGACGCCATTAAAGGGCTCGTCCAACAGCAGGATGGGACGGTCCAGGGAAAGGACACCGATAAAGGCCAGTTTTTTCCGCATTCCGGTGGAGTAGCCATCGATGAGTTGATCTAGGGGCAGCTCAAAAATATCGTTCCACCGATCGATCGAAAAATCGGGATTGCTTTGGGACAGCAGTTCGAGGTATTCGCGGCCCTTGAGGTAGGGGTAGAAATAATGCTCGGTTTCCTGAAAGGCGATGTGCTCGGGCAGCAAGGCCCGGTGCTGCCAACGACAGTCTCCCGCCGTGGGGACGAGACGCTGGTACAGCAGGTGGAAGAGGGTCGTTTTTCCCGCCCCATTCATCCCCAGGATTCCGTGAATCTGCCCCACCGGCAATTCCAAATCGACGCCGCGCAGCACTTCTTTTTTCCCGTAGCTAAAAGCCAAGTCTTTAATCGTCACCATAATAATACGCGATATTGGCCCGGGCCTTTCGGTAAAAAACCCAAGCGTAAAACAAACTGGCCGGAGCCAAAAAGGGAACCACCAAGCCCGCCACGTACAGCCCCAAGGCCGTCTGCTGATAGGCCCGCAACTGACCGGGGCGCCACTGGCTGTATTTGTAAAACAGACTGAAACACAAAATGGACTGGGCGATCAAGACGGCCGCCAGCAAGAGGTACCAGAGAGGACCGTGCCAATACAAAAACAGCAGGTAAGCCGGCAACAACAAGACGTGGAAACAGTAGGCCTGCCAGTACAGTTTGCGGCCGAGAAAGCCCCGGTGGGGCAAAAAGGCCTCCAGCAAATCCTTGCCTTCCAGCTCCTCGTAAAAACCCGCCACCACCAGCGCCGTCAGGAGGATGAGGCCCAGCAGGCTCCCAACAAAGCGAGCGGTGAGCAGTCCCAATCCGTAGAGCAGGGCCAGTAGCCAGGCGCGCTGGCGCAGTCCGGCCCGCCATTCCAAAGCCTCGCGGGGCAGCAGTCGCAGCGACCACGTCCCCCAGAACGAACGCCGCCGCCCCCAGGACGGCAAGGCCGCGATGGGAACCACTCCCAGTAGCCAGGGCAGATCACCGGTCGCCCCCACCAGCAGTAGGGCCGGTACCAAGGGCAAGGCCAACATACCGTAATCCAACTGACGCAGCAGCCAGGGCGAGGGGCCCAGCCGACTCAAGAAATCGCGATCGCCCCGCTGGATTTGAAAACTCAGGGCGAGGGCCAGGACCAGCAGGGCCGTCGCCGGAAATCCATCCCGACTCAGCTCCAGCAAGCGAAACAGGCTCACCAGAAAAAAGGGCGCCAGAATCAATACGTAGCCCCAACCCGCATCCCGTAAAAAACGGAAGGCTTGTAGGCAACGGATACGCAAGTAAGTCGGGATCGTGGACATGGCAAAAGGCTTGCGGCAAATAACGCCAGATCTTATTGTTTTCCCACGATGGTTTAGACCAGCAGCTCCTGTGGTTCTACGAGCGACGGACAAATACTACGCGGGGCCCAACGAATCCTCACCCAGCCCCCGCAGATAGTCATTCCCCGGGAGGCGGTGGCCCTTTCGCCCCGATATTGGGAAAAGATCTTTTAACCTCACTACCATCACAAGCATCAGAACAATGAAAATCAAACTCGCATTTTTCCTCTTTGGCCTCCTCCTCCTCGGTACGGCCTGTCAGCAACAAGAAAATCCCATTCTGGTCGATACGCCCCCGGCCTATCCCTATTCCTGGTCGCGCTACCAGGTCCACCCCAATACCCTGCACCAGGTGCGACTGGGCGATGGCGTGCCCCTCCGGCTCAACGTCTCCATCCGCTGGCGGATCCAGGACCCCGCCCTTTTTCAACGGCAGTTTGCCAGTATCGATACCTTCAATACCCTCATCCTCAAACCCCGGGCGCTGGAGCTGAGCCGCCAGAGTTCCAATGCCTTCGCCAGCGTCGACTCCGTCTTTTCGACCCAGCGCAACCGCTACATCAGTACGATCAAGGACCGCTTGGCGGAGGGCCTGGGCGAGCGGGGCATCGAAATCCGCGAAATCATCCTGTCGGACGTGGGCTTCCCCCAGGGCTACACCAAGGCCATGGAGGAGGCGAGCTTGCGGCAGCGGGAATTGGAGCGGATTCGCTTGCAGCAGGTGGTGGATGTGGAGCAGGCTTCGGCCAACCGGGCCAAGGCCGAGGCGGACGGCAAGGTGGCCATTGCGCGGGCCGAGGCCGAAGGGCGCTTGCAAAAAATTCAGGCCAAGATGGAGGGGAGCCGCCGGCAAAGCGAGCTGGCCAAGGCCGAAACGCAGGCCCAGGTCGAAAAGTTACAAACCGCCGCCACCGCCGAGAAGCGCCGCTTGCTAAACGAGGCGGAATTGGACAAGGCGCGCCGGTTTAAGGACCTGGACATCCAACGGCAACGCGAATTGGATCAGCTGGTGGTGGAGAAGCAGAACGCCCTGGCCGAACGGGAGCTGGAGCGGCAGGCGCGCTTCGCCCAAATTTGTCGGGACCATCCCGCCTTTGCGGACTACCTCGTCGACAAGGAGCTGGCCTCCAAGGTAGAAGTCGCTTTTCTACCCACCGGCACGGACGCCAATATTTTTACCAACCTGATTAAGCAAAGACTGCCCCAACCGGGCACCCGAGAATAAACACCTGGATTGTCCAGAGGCGATTTACTTGATGATCGGTGCGCTTCACTGCGGTGGAGGGTACCGATTTTTATTGATGAGAAGCATCCGGCTCCCTAAAAAATCAAGCGGGCAAACGGGGGTTTTTCGAGACCACGACTTTGGTACCGATGGGCGTCCAGTTGAATAGCTCCCGAGCGTTAGAGGATTCCAGTCGCACGCATCCGTGCGACCCAAGTGGATCTTTCTCTTCCAGCCCGAGCTTTTTGAGTACCATCCGGGCGTAAGACATGGGAGCCACCAAACTGGACTCGTGGATGGCCTCACCCCGGTGAAAAAACATCGCGTAATTCATCTGGGCATCATACTGACGACTCCGATAGAACTCGTGTTTTCTTCCAATGTAGTGAGTCCCTAGCGTGGTCTTGTGATCGTTATCACCCGTGACGCAGTCAAATTTACAGAAGAGTTTTTCCCCTTCGTACGCGTACAAAACTTGACAAGAAGTGTCTACAAAAATGGTTTTCATGAGGTATGTGGATTGATTGAATTTACGGCCTAGCAATACCCACCTTCTCAACTGGGAAGGGGTATTGCTCCATTCACATTATTCCAGAATACGCTCTTTTGATCGAACAGGCAGCAACTTGATGGTGGGCCCCATGCAAGCCGGAACGGTCGCTGCCGGATTTGCTTTTACCTGTACGTAACGCTGAATATACGAAAAAAATAGATAAGCAATTACTTGTACCACTGCTTCGGGTGCCCAATACTGATTTTTACCATTCCCGTAGCTCCTCGGCGCCTTACAAACGCTCCAACAAACGAATCACCTCCGGTTTTTTACGGACCGATACCGGTACCTCCGAGCCATCTCGCATCCGCAGGTAGCCTCCCTCCGTCTTGACGTAGGCCTGGATCAATGCGGCATTGATCAGGTGCGATTGGTGGACCCGGACGAAGCGGTGCTCGTGCAGGAGCTTGTCGTACTCCTTGAGCGTTTTGGTAACCAGGAGCTTGCTTCCGTCGGTAAAGTAAAAATGGGTATAGTTGCCCGTCGATTCGCAGCGGACAATGTCCGCAATCTCGGCCACCAGGATTTTCTCCTGGGTGTGGAGGGCCAGGCGGCGGGGCGGTTCGCGTTTTTTGACGGTATCCAGAAGGAGGTCCATGCCCGCGGCCGATTCCGGGAGGCCCCGGTGGAGCTGGGCTTTGATCTTAGCTACGGCGGCCACGAGGTCGTCGGGGTCGACGGGTTTGAGGAGGTAGTCGACGGCGGAGTAGCGAAAGGCTTTGATGGCGAAGGCGTCGGAAGCGGTGGTGAAGATCACCCGGTAATTTTTGGTGGGTAGGATTTCGAGGAGGTCAAAACCCGTTCCGTCCTGAAGTTGGATGTCGAGGAAGAGGATATCGGGGGCTTGCTGGCGCAGGAGCTTGGCGCCGCTCACCACCCCTTCGGCCGTACCGACCACCCGGACCGCTGGACAGTAGGCCTCCAGATCGGCCTTTAGGTTGGCAATGGCGGCGGGCATGTCGTCGATTATCACGGCAGAGATCATAGCGAATTACTTTGCCCCAAAGGTACTGGTTTTTCTCCAGACGCGCCCGCTGCCCTAGCCTAGCCCATCAGGGCGGGCTGGTTGTTGAGTTCGGATTGGGCAATGGCCTTTTCGGGCAGGGCAATGAAAAAGGTACTGCCGATCCCCTTTTCCGATTCCACCCAAATCTCCCCCAAGTGGCGATCGACGATTCGTTTGCACGTCGCCAAGCCAATTCCGGTTCCCTCGTATTCTTCCCGGGTGTGCAAGCGGTGGAACATGTCAAAAATCTTTTCCTTGGATTGCTCGTCGATACCGATGCCATTGTCCTTGACGTAGAGGGCACGCCGGCCCTGGACCATTTGAAAGCCCACTTCTACCCGCGGCGCTTCCGTATCCACAAACTTGATGGCATTGCTGATGAGGTTTTGAAACAACTGGACCATCTGACTCGGATCGGCCTTGATCTTGGGCAAGTCGTGATAATGTACTTGCATATCGACCTGCTTCTCTTCGCTGGCAGCCCGCAGGTTAGACGTCACCATGGCCATGATATCGGTCGCCTCTACCCAACGTTGGTTGCCCCCGCGGGTCTCGACCCGGGAGTAGGCCAGCAAGTCATCGAGCAAGGTCTGCATCCGATCCACCGCATCCACGACGTAGTACATAAATTCGTGGGCCTGATCGTCAAAGAGTTGATTGTAACGTTTCTTGAGTAAGGTGGTGTAGGAGCTGATCATTCGCAGCGGCTCCTTCAAATCGTGCGAGGCGACGTAAGCAAACTGCTGCAAGTCTTCATTAGACAATTCCAACTGTTTGTTCTGACGATGAATTTGCTCGTTCTTCTCTTCCAACAAGCCCACCAGGCGTTTTTGCATCCGAAAGCGACTGAACCAAAGCAGGGCCAGACCGAGGAAGAAAATCAGCGTTCCACCCATGAGGTAAAAATTCAGACTGCGGATTTTCTGCTCCGTTTCGAGGAGGGCCTTTTCAGTGGTCAGTAGGGCGATTTGATCTTCGCGCTTTTGGACTTCGTAACGCGTCTTGGCCTCGCCCATTTCCCGCACCGACGATTCGGTAATGATCGAATCTTTGAGGGCAATGTAATCGTGCAGGTACATATTGGCCAGCCGGTGCTCGCCACTCTTACCGTAGGATTCCGCAAAGGCTTCGTAAATTTCCATCCGCCGCTGTTTCGACCCGATCTCCGTCGCCAAACCCTTGGCCCGGTGGAGGTACTTCAAGGATTCCGAGTGCCGGTCCAATTCGTTGAGCACCCGCCCCAGGGCCAGGTACGAACCAATCAAACTCCACTTGTCGCCCACTTCTTCCTTGATCGTAATTGACTCCAGAAAGTAGCGCTTGGCTTCGGGCAAGTTGCCCATCCCCTCGTAAATCGAGCCAATGATTTGCAGGGCGTAGGATACGCCCGTCCGGTACGACAATTCCTCCGCAATGGCCAGGGAATGTTTGCTGTATTCGAGGGCCTTATCGTATTCCTCCGTCTTGATGTACACACTCGCGATCGCTCCCAAACAAGAGTAAACCACCTTCTGATTGCCGATGGCTTCACAAATCGACAGCGACCGTTGGTAGTAATCAAAAGCGTCCTGATAATTTTGTTGGTAGTACAGAATCGATCCCAAGCCATACAGCGATCCGGCGATTTCCAGGGAGTCATTATTACTCTCGTGAATCCGCAGCACCTCAATGTTGTACTGATAGGCCTTGTTGTAATCGCCAAGGTCCTGGTAGATCTTAGCAAGGTTGTTGTAAGCGTTCGCCACCGAGCGTTCTTCGAAAGCCTCGGTAGGCAATTCTTTCATCTCCATAAATGAGGCCAGGGCATCCTCGTAGTGGTTGAGGCGATACTGGGCAAAACCCAAGAGCAGCAAGAGATCACCCGAGCGGTAGTTGTGCCCCGCTTCGCGCAAGGCCTCCAGAGCTTGGGTGCACCGCTCCATACACTCTTCGTAAGCTTCCAACTTGCGGAGCTGTAGCCCCAACTCGTAAGTGTGGTCGACCAGTCGCTCGATATTCTTGGCCGCCAGGGCCTCCGCGACCACTTGACGCAAGCTATCCGTTTTTGCTTCCTTTGCCACCGTGAAGTTCAAACCAGATAGAAATAATACGAGAACCAGTAAATATTTCTGGTTGGGGATGCCCATGTAATAATGGCTTAAGTTTTGAAAAATGTACTCCTTACCGGAGCGATAACATATAGTTAACGCTAATGTAAATGCGCTGGGTTAACTTTTGGTTCGCAAATTTTATTCCAAACCCCAGGAAAAAAAGTGAATTTCAGCCTAACGACCCATGAAAACACAAAATATACGATAAATCATATTACATTGCATCCAAACGAAGGATTTACTTATGCGGATTCCGGCCAGGTGGGCATCCGTAATTGGACCCGAGTGCCGGCCGCTCGACCGTCTGTTTCGAGGTCTTCAATCTGTAGGGCGGGTGCGTCCAAATCCTGTTGGGTCAGCAGTAGGAGCCGCTCCTGAATGACTTGCAGGGCGGTAGATTTGTGTTGGGCCTCGCGTTGGCTACTGAGCTGGCGGGCGCGGGCGCGGCCGATGCCATTGTCGCTCACGGTACAGCGAAGGTGGGTACTGCTGGCGGTGAAATGTAAGTCGATCTTGCCACGCCGTTCGACCAGTTGGGCCACGCCGTGGATGATGGCGTTTTCGACAAAGGGTTGGATCATCATGGGGGGTATCCAGAGGGCTTCGGTGTCCAGGTCGGGATCGAAGGTGATGTGGTAATCGAAGGACTGGCCCCTGCTGAATTGCTCCAGCATTAGGTAGTTATCGAGGCCTTGAATTTCTTGAGCCAAGGTGATGCGGCTGCTGCGGGAATTTTCGAGGGTATTGCGCATCAGCTTGGAAAACTTGGCCAACTGGTAGCGGGCCTTGCGGTGATCCCGCTCGCCAATCAATTGTTGAATTGAATTGAGGGCGTTGAAAATAAAGTGGGGATTCATCTGCAATTGCAGGGCTTTTTGCTCAAGCTGCAGCAACTTTTTCTCCAACTCCAAACGCGCCCGCTCCGCCGCTGCGGCCCGACGGATGCGATTGACCCGCCAACGCGTCAATCCCACCACCACCGACAGGAGCAACAACAGCCCCCCCAGACGGAACCACCAGCGCTGCCAAAAGGGCGTACGGATGTAAAAGGGCACGGCCAGGGGCAACTCGTTCGTGACCTGGTCCTCGTTGTAAGCACGTACTTTAAAGGTGTAGCGACCTGGTGGCAGATTAGAATAGTTGACCGAGCGGTTGGCCGTTCGGGGCGACCAATCCGTTTCGTAACCCTCCAACTGCCATTCGTAGGTAACCTTACCCTGGTTGGAGTGGTTGATGCCGCGGAAGAAAAAACCCAGGCTATTGGCCGCGTGGGGCAATTGCAAGCCCGGCTGGAGCCCGCCCCAACTGTCGACCCATTCCCCGTAAGGCGTTTGCCGCAGGGGATCGTAAAAGAGTTGTACCTCCTCCAGGTGTACGCGCGGGGCCACCGTATTTTTCCGACCACTACCGGGCCGGTAATGCGTCAGTCCGTTCATGGTGCCAAACCACAAATCGCCCCGCCGGTCGCAAATCACGGCATTGCTACACGTCTCTCCTCCTCTAAAGCCCTCCGCGTAGCCGTAGGGTACGATCTCCGCAATTTCCCGAGCCGCATCCAAAGACAGGCGATCCACCCCCCGTTCGTGTCCAATCCACAGGTGGCCAACTCGGTCAAAAACCATCTGGTAGATATTATTGGAGCTCAGACCCTCGCGGGTACCAAAGGATTGGAGCTCCAGGGAATCGCCCCGCAAGCGCAGCCGGAAGATGCCCCCCCGGGTCGGTCCCCCCCACAGGTAACCCAGACTGTCGAAGGCTAGGGTCCGTACCTCGTCGTCCGGCAAGCCGAGTTTGGTATTGAAAAGTTGAACGCCTTGGAGGGTATCCAAAAAGCCTAGCCCCTGGTAACGCGTCGCGAACCAGAGACGCTCCCGGCCCTCCAGCAGCAGGTCGTAGATGTAGTTGGCGAGAAAATCACCCTGGCGGTTGTAGGAAACAATGCGGTAGCCCCGCCCCAGGGAATCGGCAGGTTCGGGACTCAGGCAGGTAATGCCACCACCGGTAGTGGCCACCCAGATCCGCCCCCGGGTATCTTCCACCAGATCGCGAATGAGACCAGTACCGACGCCTTCCACCTCACCGTACAAGCGAAAGGTATCCCGATCGTAGCGCCCCAAACCGCGATTGTCAAAACCCATCCACAATTGCCCCCGACTATCGTACAACACGGTCCGCGATTTGGTAGCCACCCAGCCCGAATCGCGTCCGTAGTGTACAAACCCCTCCCCATCAAAACGGGATACGCCCCGCGAAGTCGACAACCACAGTTGTCCCGTGCTGTCCTCGGCGATGCCGTAAATTTCTTTATCGATCAAGCCATCGGCCTCGTCGTACAGTACGAACTGCTGCCCCGAATACTTGCTTACCCCACCCCCCGACGTTCCCACCCAGTGGTTGCCCCAGCTGTCCTGTACGATCGCGCGTACGTCGTTGCTCTCCAGCCCGTCCCGTTCCTGTAGGTAGCGGAGGCTGCTGTCGCGGGGATTCCAAATGTTGATGCCCGCATCGGTGGTCCCCATCCAGATTTCCCCACTGGCCGACTCGTGAATGGACACGACCCGCTCGCTCGACAGGCCCTCGGCCCGCCCCAGGGCCATCCACAGGCTTTGTCCATCCGAACATTGGACGCCCCCACCCTCCGTCGCTATCCAAATCCGTCCCGTTTGGTCCTCCAGTAGTTCGAAGGGCAGAGCACCATTCCAGCCTTCTTCTATACCAAAATGCCGAACGTTCCCCCGCGGACTGAGCACGAAGATTCCACGACTCCCCCCCAACCACACAAAACCGTGACGGTCGACCAGGCAGCAACGCAGATCGGTATTGCCCAGTAAGGGGTGAGTGGTGGGATAAGACTGGATAGAGTCGTCCTGAAAATAGTACAGCCCCCGCTGGGTGGCCAACCACAACCGCTGTTCTCGTCCCCGGCTGATGTCGTACACCAGCAGGTTGCGCGGACTGGGCCAGGCTCGAAATTGCTGCCCATCGTAGCTACAAAGGCCCTGATCCGTTCCGATCCAGAGATCACCCGCCTCGTCTTCGCAGATGCTCAGCACGTAATTGCTCCGCAGGCCCTGAGCCTGGGTAAAATTGCGAAATTCGCTGCCGTCATAACGGCTCAGTCCCCCACCCCAGGTCCCCATCCAGATGAAGGCCCGCCGATCCTCCAGCAGATCGTAGACTTGCGACTGCGCCAGTCCATCTTTTCCCGAGAAATTGCGGATATATTACTCCTGGGCCTGCAGGAGCCGACCGACGAGGAGCCCCGCCAGGAAGAGCAGGGCTTGGAGCCAGATGGAAGGGGTGCGAATCATTGGTAGTAAAGATGCTAAAAAATTGGGGAAGCCCCTTTCCCCTTATTCTTGGGCGACGAAAATTCTTGGACTGATAAAAATCGCTTATTTTTACGCGATTATGAAAGGGTCTACCGCCAGCGAAGCGACGAGGTTGAGAATTGAGCTCACTACTGCCGAACAGGACGATCGTCCGATCTACATCACGGGCAATTTTAATGCCTGGCGGGTAGATCAGGCCGAGTTTTGCCTACAACGGCGGGAGGACGGGAGCTACCACCTCGATTTTCCGGAGGAGGTGGCCGTACCCGACCCCATCGAATACAAGTACGTAAAGGGCAGCTGGGCCAACGAGGAGGTCGATCAATTTGGGAACAAGTTGAACAACCGGCAGGTATTTGGGCCGGAAGGTGTCATTCGGGACCACGTCCCGCGTTGGCGCCGCAACGGACGGGCTTACCGCGAGGACTTGCTCCCCGAACCTTTTATCATTTCCGAGCATTTCGAAATTCCGCAGCTCATCAAAACGCGGCGCATTACGGCACTTTTGCCCCACGACTACCACGAAACCGACCGCCGCTACCCGGTGCTCTACCTCCAAGACGGGCAAAACCTTTTTGACGATTACGCCCCCTTTGGCAGTTGGGGGGTCGATAAAAAACTGGCCATTCTCAATGAAAAAGGCTTGGGCGACCTGATCGTAGTCGCCATCGACCACGCCGAGGAGAAGCGCATCAAGGAATTTACCCCTTCCCAGCAAACGCGCCTGGGAATCGGAAATGGTAAGAAATACGTCCGTTTTCTAGCCGACACCCTCAAGCCCTACATCGACGAGCATTTTCGCACCCTCCCCGACGCCATCCACACCGGCATCGGCGGCAGCTCGATGGGGGGACTGATCAGCCTCTACGCCGGGATGATGTACCCCGAAGTATACAGCAAATGGATGATCTTTTCGCCCTCCCTCTGGGTCGCCCCCGATTTGCCCCTCGACGCCTCCGATATGTACACCGACTTTAATCGCCGCGTCTACCTCTACGCCGGTGATCAGGAAAGTGCCCACCTCATCGAGCGGGTCGAGCAGCTTCGGAATACCCTACAGGACAATCACGGCCCCGGCGTGGTGGCCGACCTCACGCTTTCCATCCGCCCCGGCGGCATTCATAACGAACACCACTGGGGCATGGAATTTCCCAAAGCCGTCGAGTGGTTGTTTTTCCAATCGTAATTCACAATCCGGCATGAACCTAAAAGTATCAAAAGCCCTTCCCAAGGGCCCTACCACCACCCTCGTCCCCCTCGTAAAAGACGAGGCGCTTGAGCGCACCCTGTACCAACTGGCCGAGACCTGGGGCATCCCCGGCAAAGTCCTCACCGCCGATTTTCAGGCCAAAGCGGGACAACACCACTTGGTTTACGACCGAGCCTACGGACGGCACCACCTGATCGGGCTGGGGGCGGAAGCTCGGCTTCCCCAAGTGGCCACAATCACCAAGAATTGGATCTTCCGCCACCGCGATCAACTTCCCGCTCACCCCGTGGTGCAGCTGTGGCCCGGTGCGGCCAAGGACGATCCATCCCTCATTCGGGAACGTTTGGAAGGGCTGGTACAGGGAGCCCTTCAGGGCCGCTACGATATTGGCCTGTACAAAACGGCTTCGGGAGAGACGCCGCCCTTTCGCAGCGCCAAGGCCAGTTTGAGCTTTTGGGGAGCCGGTGTCGATGCCAAACTACTGCGTCCCGCCCTCCGCAAGGCCGAGGCCATTGGCCAAGCGCAGCTGGAAATTCTGGACCTGGTCAACGGTCCAGGAAATAAGGTCATCCCCCAAACGCTGGCCGACTGGGCCAAGGCATCGGGAAAGGCGTACGGATACAAAGTGACGGTGTTCAACAAGAGTCAGTGTCTGAAAAAAGGACTGCACGCCCTGCTGGCGGTCAACCGCGGCAGCGAATACGATCCGGCTTTTATCATCATGGAGTACCGCCCCGCCAAGGCGGGTCGAAAGAAGCTTCCGGTGGTGGGGCTAGCGGGCAAGGGCGTGACCTTCGATACGGGGGGCTTGTCGATCAAGGGGGCGACCAACATGCACTACATGAAGAGCGATATGGGGGGCGCGGCGGCCGTCTTGGGCACCCTCGAAGCCTGCGCCCGGTTGCAATTGCCGGTACACCTCTACGCCATCGTTCCCACCACCGACAACTGCGTCGACGCCAACTCGGTCAAGCCCGGAGACGTGATCGACTCCTACAGCGGCAAGAGCATCGAGATCATCGATACCGATGCCGAGGGGCGGCTCATTTTGGCGGATGCCCTGTGCTACCTCCACCGCAATTTCCAACCCGAGATCCTCATCGACCTGGCGACGCTCACGGGCAGTACGGTGCGTACCCTGGGCTACCACGCCGGGGGCCTGTTTACGGCCAACGATCAGCTGGCGCAGTTGCTCAGCGAGGCAGGGCAGGAAGTGGGCGAACGCCTCTGGCGCCTCCCCCTCTGGCAAGAGTACTTTGCCGACATGGAATCGGACGTAGCCGACATTCGCAATTTCAGCGGCAAGCCCCTGGCGGGCGCCATCACGGCCGCCAAATTTTTGGAGTTCTTTACCGAGGATCATCCAGCCTGGGCCCACCTCGATATTGCGGGGGTCGCCTTTGGGCAATCGGGCCTGTCGAGCCAAAAAAGTGCTACGGGCTATGGGATCCGTTTGTTGATCCAATTTCTCGAAAAATGGCTACGGCAGAAGCGCCGTTGAGGCCCCTAAAGATTTAAAGCGGAATTAAGAAAGCAGATTGCGGCGATTAAAAAAAAATGGCTAACTTCAAGCCTTACAAAACGGAACAACTACACGCACCAAACCCCCGCTAAAGCCTCCATGAAAATATTACACGTCAGTGCCGAGTGTTACCCCGCAGCTAAGGCCGGTGGCCTGGGTGATGTCGTAGGTGCCCTGCCCAAATACCTCCACGCTGCCGGACACGAAACCAGTGTCGTCATTCCCAAATACTACACGCGTTGGATTACCGAACGTCGCTTTGAAGAGGTGTTTCGTGGAGCGGTGCGGCTCAACGATTATTACGTTCCCTATTTTGTGGAGCGGCTAACGGGAGAAGATCTCGGCTATGCCTTTTACGTCGTACACATTCCCGGTAAGTTTGACCGGCCCGGGGTATACGCCGATCCCGTCTCGGGCAATCCTTACGGGGATGAAGTAGAGCGTTACCTCTGCTTCCAACAGGCGGTCATCCACTGGGTGATGGCCATGCCCCACCGGCCGGAGATTCTCCACTGCCACGACCACCACACGGGGCTCTTGCCCTTTATGGTCCAGCACTGCCCAGAATACCAAGCCCTGGCCACTACGCCCACCATTTTCACGATCCACAATGGCGTTTACCACGGCGCCTTCAGCTGGGATCGCATGTCCTTGCTCCCCTTCTTCGACGGGCGCTACCGCGGCCTACTCGATTGGGCCAATGCCATCAACCCCCTGGCTTCGGCCATCAAGTGCTGCTGGCGTCTGACGACGGTATCGCCGACTTACTTGCGCGAATTGCGGGTGAGCTCGGGGCTGGAGTGGCTACTGAGCAACGAGGCGGCCAAATCGGTGGGGATCATCAACGGCATCGACAATGCGGTTTGGGATCCGGCGGGTGACCAGTACTTGCCCGCTCATTTTGAGGGGGACGTGGTGGCCTTCAAGGCGGGCAATCGCGCGGTACTCCAGGAGCGCTTCGCCATCGATCCCGACTTGCCCTTGTTCACTTTCATCGGTCGTTTGGTGGGGGAAAAAGGGGCCGAAATCATTCCCAGCATGGTCCAGCAATTTTTGGCGCGCGGACAACGCGCGGCCTTCGTGGTGCTGGGTACGGGAATGCAGTCGCTGCACCAGCAGTTTGAGCAGATGCGCTATCACTTTCGGGGCTTTTTCGATGCGGCCCTGGAGTACAATGAGGGGCTGGCCCATACCCTTTACGCGGGCTCCGACTTTTTGTTGATGCCCTCGCGGGTCGAGCCCTGCGGCCTCAATCAGATGTACGCCATGCGCTACGGTACCATCCCCATCGTCCGCAAGGTAGGGGGCTTGGTGGATACCGTCATCGACATTGGTGCCCCCGGGGGACACGGCCTAACCTTTAACCATCTTTCCGCCGACGATGCGCTGATTGCCCTGCACCGCGCAATGGAGGCCTATCAAGATCAAACGTACTTTGCCGAACTTCGGGAGCGCGTGATGGGAGTCAATTTCTCCTGGCAAAAATCCGCCGAGCAATACCTTGACCTGTACCGACGGGTGGGCATGTCTTAGGAGTACGGCCAAATTTTTTATACCCTTCAACTAACAATTCAGATTATGGTCATCAAAATGGTTTGTATGATTTTGGGCGGCGGCGTAGGGTCGCGCCTAAAGCCACTGACGGAAGAACGATCCAAGCCCGCCGTCCCCATCGCCGGCAAGTACCGCCTCATCGACATCCCGATCTCCAACTGTCTCAACTCCGGGGTGCGCCGCATGTTTGTACTCACCCAGTTCAACTCCGCTTCGCTCAACCAACACATCAAAAATACTTACAACTTCGACGCTTTTAGCCACGGCTTCGTCGACATCCTCGCCGCCGAACAAACCCCCAGTGGCAGCAACTGGTACCAGGGCACCGCCGATGCCGTCCGCCAGTGTATGCGGCACCTCTACAACCACGATTACGACCTGATCCTCATCCTCTCCGGTGACCAGCTCTACCAAATGGACCTCGAAGAATTTGCCCGCTACCACATGGAGCAAAAGGCCGACGTCACCATCGCTACCCTCCCCGTAACGGATCGCGACGCCCCCGCCTTCGGCATCATGAAGGTGGACAACGCCGGCTACATCAGCACCTTTATCGAAAAGCCCGCCCCGGAGCTGCTCCCCGATTGGCAGTCCGAAGTCTCCCAGGAGCACCGCGACGCGGGACGCTTGTACATGGCCTCGATGGGTATCTACATCTTTAGCAAAAACATCATCAAAAAACTCTTTGCGGAAAACGAGGGCTCGATGGATTTTGGGAAAGAAATCATTCCCGCCGCCATCAACGGTGGCCTGTCGGTAGCCAGCTACTCCTACGACGGCTACTGGGAAGACATCGGAAGCATCCGCTCTTTTTACGAAGCCAACATCGCCCTGACCGACGACATCCCCGCCTTCAACCTCTTCGACAATAAGGGCATGATCTACACCCGCCCCCGGATGCTGGCCCCCTCCAAAATCAAGGGCACCACGCTCGACCACGCGCTGCTCGCCGAAGGCTGCATCATCAGCGCCAAATCCATCGAACGCTCCGTGATCGGCATTCGCTCGCGGATCGGCGATGGCAGCACCGTCAAAAATATCGTCAGCTTTGGCTCGGAATATTTTGAAACCCTCGAAGACTTTACGCAGGAAGACATCATCCCGATGGGGGTCGGTAAAAACTGCCACATCGAACGCGCCATCCTCGATAAAAACTGCCGAATCGGCGACGACGTCGTCATCAAAGGACATCCCGATTTGGAAGATACCGAGACGGACCAATACCGCATCATCGACGGCATCATCGTGGTCAAAAAGGGCATCATCATTCCCAGCGGATCGAGGATCGGACACGCGTAATTTTCATTTAACCACTGAAGTCACCCCATCATGAGTACCCCAAGGCCTCTGACATTTTTGTGTATCTCCAGCTATTTCAAAGGAGAAGCGTTTCTCCGCTCCTGCAAGGAAGCGGGCAATCGCGTCTTTTTGGTCACCTCCAAGGGTTTGGAAAAAGAAGCCTGGCCTTGGGATCACATCGACGAGACGTTTTACCTCGAAGAAGACGCCAATCAACACTGGAACATGCCGGACTTGATCGCGGGACTGGCCTACTTCATGCGACGCAATAAGGTGGATCGCATCGTGGCGCTCGATGATTTTGACGTTGAAAAGGCGGCCCACCTGCGCGAGCAATTTCGCATTCCGGGTATGGGACAGACCACGGCCCGCTACTTTCGCGACAAACTCGCCATGCGGGTAAAAGCCGCCGAAGCGGGGATTGCCGTACCGGCCTTTTGCGATTTGTTTTACGACGAAGACATCAACGAATACGCGCGAACCGTCCGCCCCCCCTGGGTAGTCAAACCCCGTTCGGAAGCCTCCGCTACGGGCATCAAAAAGGTCCACTCCCCGGAGGAACTCTGGGAGGTGATTCACCAACTGGGCGATCACCGTCCCAACTACCTGGTCGAGCAATTCAAACCCGGCGATGTTTACCACGTCGACGCCCTGACCGTGGATGGCGAGGTACAATTTGCGCGTTCGTCGCAGTACCTGAGTACGCCCATGGAAGTGGCCCACGGGGGTGGAGTTTTTCGTTCCCACACCATTGCCTTTGGATCGGAAGAAGACCGGACGCTCCAGCAGCTCAACGCCCAGGTGATGCAAGCTTTTGGCATGCAGTTTAGCGCCTCACATACGGAATTTATCCGCTGTCACGAAGACGGCCAATTTTACTTTTTGGAAACTTCCTCCCGAGTGGGGGGAGCCCACCTGGCGGAGATGGTCGAAATGTCATCGGGCATCAACCTATGGGCGGAGTGGGCCAAGATCGAATCGGCGATGGCGCGTGGTGAGGCTTACACCCTACCCGACATCCAAGACGATTACACGGGCATCATCGTTTCGCTGAGTCGCTTTGCCCACCCCGATACCAGCTCCTTTGCGGACCCGGAAATCTGCTGGCGCATGAACAAGGAGCACCACATTGGAATGATCGTCCGTTCCGGGCAGCGGGAGCGCGTCCTCAGCCTCCTCGATCAGTACACCGAACGCGTCCTGCGGGATTTTCACGCCAGTGCCCCCGCACCGGACGCCACCAATCATTAGCCGCCAAAAGCAGGACCGTATCTCGATCGGTATCGAGATACGGTCCCATTCCGCTTCGGCGCCTCAAAGCCACCGATCCAAGCACTTGGAACGGGCGACTAGAGCCCGCTGCCGTCGATGTCCCCACCGAGTTCGCTCGACAGGAAGGTCTTGTTGGGATTGCCCCGGTAGCTGATGTTTCCACCGGTATTGGCATTGGCCTCCAGGTGCTCCGTGGCCATTACTTCGGCTTCGCCGCCGGTGTTGGCTCGTACGTAGGTGCGCTTGCTCTGTAAGCCGAAAGCCTCCAGGATACCACCGGTACTGGCTCGGGCGGTGAGTTCATCGGTGTAGCCCCGCAACTCCAGCTCGGCCCCTTCGCCGACGTTGACTTCCAAATCCTCCAACTTAACTTCCAGGTCCGCTTTTGCCCCACTCCCGAAGGACAACCGTAGCCCATCGGCCGTCACGAGCGGGAAGGAACTGCTTACTTCGGCACCCGCCTCTCCGGTAATGCGACGCAGTTTTTGGTAACTTACCACCACGTCGATCCCCTTCTTGTAATTGCGGGGTTTCCAACGGTCTTTGCGCTTGACGTAGAGAATACCCGAGCGCACCTCGACCGTTACCTGATCCTCCTCTTCGGGGATGTTTACCGCTCCGACCTCGGCGGGTTCCAGCCGGATATTGACCCGCCCCGAGGCTCGGATTTCGTCAAAAGGATCGAGTAGCGTATTTTGGGCCGCAAAGCCGGTGGGGCTGAGGGCTAGCAGACAGAAAAAGAGCAGACTAAAGAGCAGAGATTGTTTGTTCATCATGATATTGAGGTTTTCGATTCCGGGGTGATCTCGTCAAAGTACCGTAGACCGGTTGGGGATCCGCCCCTTAGGGTAAATCGGGTTTAAAAATGCCGCGTAGCGGCGCAAGTACCATTATCAACGACAGAGAAATCTGCGATAGGATGTCTGGACCTTCCTTTTTTTCAAACCTTCCTACATTCTCAAATTTGATGTCCATGAAAAAACAGTTGCAATTGCGAATAATCGGCAGGGTACAGGGAGTGTACTACCGCGCTTCGACCCAGCGCAAGGCCCGAGAGTTGGGGCTCAGTGGTTGGGTCCGCAACGAGGCCGACGGCAGTGTAAGCCTCGTGGCGGAGGGAACGGAGGAAGCCCTCCGGGCCTTGGTCCGGTGGTGTGGGGAAGGGCCCCCGCTGGCCCGGGTCCAAGAGGTACAGGTCCGGGCCGGCGAGGTAGCACACTGGACGGATTTTTTGATTCGGCGCGATTGAGGCTTGGTTGGCTTACTGCGGGAAGTAGCCAATGCTACCGCCCACCCAGTCTTTGTCCTTGTTGTAGCGGACGCCAATCATCTCGCCCTTACTCAGGCGGGCCAGGTTGTTGACGATCAAGGGCCGGGGGGCACCGCGCTCCCAGAGCATGAGCATCCGAATTTCGCACTTGGCGGGCTGGTCGGGAGTCTCAACCACGGGAGCGTAGTTGACCTTGCGTTGGAGGATGTAATTTTCCCGATCCTTGATAGAATCGAGATCGTAGCGGTTGACGTTGATCAGTACCCCGGTACCGGCGAAGGAGTAGAGGGGTTTGAGGACGTAGTTTTCCAAATCGTCCGGGAGCGTCTCCAACTCGTGGAGGAAGTAGGTCTTGGGAACGTACTGGCTATCGAGTAGCGGCAGGGTGTGCTTGCTGATGCGGAAAAACCAGTGGGGGTGCCCAATCCATTGGACGTTGGCTTCTTTGGTAAAGTAGAAGTCCCGCTGGAGATCATCGCGGTGGATAAGCTCGTCGAAGATCACGCGATTGTAGATTTTTTCGATGCCCACCTTTTTCCCCGCCTCGTTGAGGTAGTAGAGGTCTTTCCCCGACACCTTGATGTCGGTAACGCACTTGGTCTTGAAACCCAGCAGGGCCTCTCCGGCCCAAAAGTCGATCTGGGTGACTTGTTTGTGGGGATCCACTTCGAGCAGTACGACTTCTTCGGGCCGGCTATCACCGATGATGATTTTGCGCAGCAGCTCGATGTAGGACTCGGAGTTGAGGCCACCGAGCAAGTGGGTAAAATTGGTGGGGATGTTAAAGTGCTGGCGGTAGGAACGGGCCAGCAAATCCTGAAAGAAGTAGAGCGAGGGAAAGCCCTGGACTTCGATGAGTTGGGGACTGATCTTTCCATGCTCGTCGACGCAGAGGCCGAAGTCCATCTGGAGAAAAGTGGTATGGTCGGTTTCTCCCGGTACGACTTGGCCCTTGAGGATGGCGCTTTGGGAGAGGTCTTTGAAATCGGGTCGGCAGAGGACGTCGGTAATTTCTTCGCAGGCTTCGAGGAGCATGGCCTTCAGTTCGGGCGGAAGGAATACGGGTGTCTCGGCGATGCGGAAGGCGGGTTGGTGCTGATAGGCAGCAGCCACGGGTTGGAGCATGGCCTGGTATTTCTCGGGGGTAAATTCCCGGTTGTACCTGGCGCGAATATCGGCAATCATGTTGGGGGAGCAATAGGGTTGGGTTATGAATTAGAGGTTTAGGCGTAGTCAGACGTTGACCACCGCCCTCACCGTGGCCTCGATGGCCTGGCTGATGAAGGTGGGCAACACCGTTTCGTTGGTCAGTTTAATCTTCTTGGGATTGTTGAGGTCCCGAATCATCTTATTGTACTTGTCGTGGCCGTGGGTTTCGATGACCTTCGTTTTATTTTCTTCTTTTAGGAAGTGGAGCAGCATGCCATCCCGATCGGCTTCGGGGTGAAACTGGGTACCGAAAATTTCGGGGGAAAAGCGAATCGCCATCACCGCGCGTTCGAGATCGATGTGCGGCCGAATCTTTTCCAGGGCCAGGATGCGCGCGCCCAGCTCCGCAAAACGGTCTTCGCGGGGCTGGATAAATTGCCAGTGCCGAAAGTCCGCCACAAAGAAGGGGTCGGGCAGGTCCTTGAAGATAATATCGCGACGCCCCTCCGGAGTCTGGTGGACCTTGAAGGTGCCAAAAGACATCGACTTGCGCTCGGTAATCGAACCCAGTTGCCAATGGTGACACACCATCTGGAAGGAGTGGCAAATCAAGAAGAGGAACTTTTTATCTTCCCGCTCCTGATTCCAGGCAAAAATCGAGTCGATCAGCTCAAAGTAAGCCTTGTCCCAGACCCCATCGCCGTCGAGGGGACTACCGGGGCCACCGGAGGAAATGTAGAGGTCGAAGTCCAGACCCGGCAGTTCGCCTTTGGCCCGCACGTCAAACACCTGGTAGTCCAGTGTCGCCCCAAAGCTCTCGATAATTTGGCGGATGGCCCGCATGCCTTGGTTGGGCGTGTTGTCGTACAAATCCAGGACTGCCAGTTTCACTACTCGTTGTTCCATCGTGAGGTAATTATTATTCAAAAGGGGCGGCAAACAAATTGCGGTACTCCCTCAGAGTCCTGCAATTTGCTTACCACTTTTGCCCCACTGCCACCGCTACTTGCTGGCCGCTTTCTTGCGCGGCGCCTTGCGGTGAGCGGTTTTGGCCGTTACCACCTTGCCGCTGACGGCCTGGCTAGAAAAGGTACCCCAGGTCAGGTTCATTTTACCATCCTGGTGCGCCTTGGCCTTTTCGATCGCAAAAAGGGCAGCGTGCTCACCGACCCATTCAAAATTTTCATCACCAACCGAAGTCAGGTCGGCGTCGGGGGCGGGATTGCAGATTTCTATTGCGTAGGGGATTCCATCGCGGACGGCAAATTCTACCGTATTAAAGTCGTAGCCCAGTCCGTGACAAAGACGTAACACGTAATTTTCAATCGTGTTCAGTAATTTTTCGGAGACGTCAAATTCCGCTACGTAGCGCAGGTGGTGCGGGTTGCGGGGTTCGTAAGGCATGATTTTGACGTATTTACCACCGATACAGTAGCAGCGGAAGTAAGCATCAAAATCGATCGACTCCTGTAGCATCATGACCAAACGCCCGGTTTCGTTGTACGATTCAAAGAGCTGATCGGAATTGTTGACCTTGTAGACGCTCTTCCAACCGCCTCCCGCGTGGGGTTTCATGTACACCGGATAGCCTCCGAGGTAATCCAGCATTTTGTCCCACTCCATCGGAAATTTCAGGTTGCGGAAAGAATCGGCATTGGTGTCCTCGGGCATCTCCTTGGAGGGCAAGAGCACCGTTTTGGGAACGGGTACGCCCACTTTCTCGGCGAGGGCATTATTGAAAAACTTTTCGTCGGCACTCCACCAGAAGGGATTGTTGATGACGGCGGTCCCCGAAATCGCCGCATTTTTCAGATAGGCGCGGTAAAAGGGAACATCTTGAGAAATCCGATCGATCAGAACGGCGTAGTCCGTAGGAGCCGCTTGCATCACTTCGTCGACCAGGGCCAATTCGGCGTGAATGCCTTTTTCACCTTTGGCGTTGACGCGATCCACAAAGGCCGGTGGGAAGGTGTTTTCTTGTCCGAATAGAATTCCGATTTTTTTCATCATGCTGAAGGGAGGTTTAATTGGTTTTTTCGATGCCCACCGATCCGGTAGGGTACGCAGTTAAAACTAATGAATTTCTACTTAAAAATGTCTACGTCCAAGTCATTCCAACACCACTAAATGTAAAACGAACACAAAGCTACACTTTTCCAGAGCAAAAGAAAAGCCCAAGCTGTTGATTATCAATTAATTATATATCCACCTCGAAATATTTTTCAAAAGAATAATGGGCTGCAGCAAGGGAATCCGAATAGAATTTTGGAAACTTGCGGACTCTTGCAAAAAAATTGTCCTAAAGCACGGCTCTATGAATTCGGATTGGTGGCAAAAAATTCGCAATTTTTTTTTCGCGCGGTGGCGCTCCTCCCGGAGAACGCTCCACCAGGAGCGCTTTTCCCTACCCTCCACCCATCTGGACCGTACCGTTGTCCTCACCCTTTTTTACCCCCAGTCGCACCGGGGCCCACTCGCCCTGCTCCTCCTCAACGACGGCCAGGACATTCCCGCCCTCGATCTGGAGCCCAGCCTCCACCAGCTGTGGCAAGCGCGGCAGCTGCCTCCGCTCCTGGTCGTCGGCATCCACGCGGGCGATCGCATGCAGGAATACGGCACCATCGGACGGGCCGATTATGCGGGACGGGGCAACCGGGCGGCGGCCTACGCCCAATTCGTTTGCCAAGAACTCCTCCCCTACCTCGAAGGGCGCTTCCGTTTGCGACAACCAGTCCGCTACCGCGCCCTGGCGGGCTTTTCCCTCGGCGGCCTCTCCGCCCTTGACCTCGTCTGGCAACATCCCGAATACTTTGGCCGAGTGGGGGTATTTTCCGGCTCCCTGTGGTGGCGCTCTACGCCCTTCGACCCACAACGACCGGATGCCGATCGCATCATCCACAACCGGATCGCGGCGGGGCCCCGGCGGCCCCAACTGCGCTTCTGGCTACAGGCGGGCACCCACGACGAAACCGCCGACCGCAACAACAACGGCATCATCGATGCCATCGACGACACCTTGGATCTGATCAAAGTACTGGAAGGAGTCGGATACCAGCGGGAGCGGGATATCGTGTACGAAGAAGTGGTAGAAGGAGAGCACCATCCCCGTACCTGGGGACGGGTAATGCCTCAGTTTCTACGCTGGTGGGTTGCCGGGATGAAGTGAGTATCGGACTGACCCGCCATCAGCAGTATTTACCGTAGCCTACCTAGTGGTCCACCGCGTTTCTCACCGCCTCTACCTCGGCGATGGTTTTGGGGATAGCAGGTCCCAGGACGCGGTAGCCCCTGTCGGTGATCAGGCAGTCGTCCTCGATGCGAATGCCTCCAAAATTGCGGTAAGCCTCCAGCGCCTCGTAGTGGACAAACTCCGCGCAGTGGCCCTTGGCTCGCCACTGGTCGATGAGTTCGGGAATAAAATAAATCCCCGGCTCCACGGTCAGTACAAAACCCGTTTCGAGACGGCGCCCCAATCGCAGTGACCGCAGGCCAAATTGTTCGCTCCGCTGAATCTCCCCATCATAGCCAACCCAGTCCTCCCCCAAATCTTCCATATCGTGGACGTCCAGACCGATCATGTGTCCCAGTCCGTGGGGAAAGAACAGGGCCTGGGCTCCCGCCGCTACCGCGGCATCCACATCGCCCTTCATCAGGCCCAGGGCACTCAGCCCCGCCACGATCACCCGACCGGCCAACAGGTGCAGGTCGCGGTAAGGCACCCCCGGCCGCAGCGCTTCGATAACCGCCATTTCGGCATCCAGTACGATTTGGTAAATCTCTTTTTGCTGGGCCGTAAACTGCCGGTCCACCGGAAAGGTCCGCGTGATGTCTCCGGCATAACCTCCGGTGCTTTCGGCGCCGTAATCCCCGAGGATGAGCTGGCCACTCCGCAGCGTATTGTGGTGGTGGTGATTGTGTAGGGTTTGCCCATTGACGGTGAGGATGGCTTGGTAGGCCAGGTCGCCCCCGGCGCTACGGGCGACGCCGTGAACGGCACCGACCAACTGGGCCTCCGTCAGTCCCGGAGTGGCCATCCGCATGGCGATCCGATGCATCTCCGCCGTGGTGGCCAGGGCTTTTTCCATTTCAACAATTTCCTCCTCACTTTTGTAGGCGCGCAAACGAACGATGGCCTGGATCAGTTCGGTAGAGGCCGTGTCCAGTACCGTTGTCACGTCACATTGGAGGTATTCCGCCAGGCGGAGCTGAGTGAGGTGGCGGTAAGGGGGTGGGAAATGAATGGGGCGTCCCGCTGCCTGTGCCTCCGCCAGTACGTCGGCCAATGCCGCCCGTCCGCGGAGCTGGGCTGCGCCCACTCGGTCGGCCAAGCTACGCATACTCGGCTGGGGGCCCATCCATACGATGTGGTCCACGCTGACGTCATCGCCAAAAAGCGTACTCTCACCAGATTCCACGTCCAGCACTCCCGCCAGCCCCGCCTGGTCGAGTCCAAAAAAGTAAAGGAAGTTGCTATCCTGACGGAAACGGTAAGGATTGCCAGCGTAGTTCATTGGGCTGTATTCGTTGCCCAGGAACAGGACAAGGCCGCGTTTGACGTGCGAGGCGAGGGCCTGACGACGGTCGCGGTAGGTGGTGCTTGGAAACATAAAGGAGGATTCGTTGGATTATTTGGTATCTTGGACAATTTCGAAAAATTTGCGAGCAATCGAAAAATAATACTTGAATTATTTCGACCCGGAGTCGGCAAAGCATGATAACAGCAGCAGCTTCCTTTTGGCGTAAAGGTTTCCCTTCGGTACTGGTGGCGGTGGGGGGGATAGTCCTGAGCGGTTTGATCCTGGAGGTCGCCCTGCGGCTGGCGGGACGGGGCCCTTTCGTCAGCCAAGCTCCCCAAATTACTTCGGAGCCCGGGGCCGTACTTTGTCCCCACCCCCAGTTGGGACTCGCCCTACGGCCCGGTTCGTATACCGTACAAATCAACGAAGGCCTGAGCTACCACTGCCAGCGCCAGCCCGATTCGCCCCGCTACTGCGGACCGGGGCCCACCGGAGCGGCAGCCCCCGTACTTGCCCTCTACGGCTGTTCGCTCACCTACGGGATGGGCGTCGACGATACCACTACCTTTGCCTACCAATTGCAGCGAGCCCTCCCCCATTGGAAGGTGCGCAATTACGGGGTCCCCGCCTACGGCACCATCCAGTCCTACCTCCAATTGCGTCAGCAGTTGGCCGCTGGCGTCCGACCAACGATAGTCCTGCTCCACTACACGGCCCTGCACGATGCACGCAATAAGTTATCGCCCGTACAGCAAAAGTACTGGCGGGAGGCCTTTCAAAAAATCCCGCTCGACGAGGTGACGACCTGGCAAAAAGCGCGCTTTCCTCATCTCCCCAAAGTTGCCACCTCCCCCCTGGACATTCGGTGGTTGGCCCTAGCGGACATGCCTCAGCGGTGGACGGCGAGTCAGCATCTTGCCAGTAGTCAGGCCATCGAAACCTTGGTGGATCATATCTACGACAGCTTCCAAGCCAAGTCGCTGATCAGCCAGCGGCTCCTGTGCGCCTTTGCGGCGCTTTGCCGGGAGGCGGAAATCCCCCTGCTCGTGGTGGGGATGACCCAGGATCGGGCCACGGCTAGCACCCTGCGCTACGCCCGGCAGACCGGTATTTCCACGCTTGATCCGGCCGTTGATCTGGCCGCGGCGGCGTACAATTTACAGCCCTTTGATAGCCATCCCAACGGGCTGGCCCACCGCGCGTACACCCGAGCCATTCTCCGTACCCTGCGCGATCTTCAGTGGGTCAGTTCGCCGTCAGTATTGCCACGATTTTCCCAGCAAGAGTGGCGCAAATAGCGTAATTTTGTTTCGGCATTGAAGACCGCAATTATGCAGATTCGTACTTTTTTTATTGGCTTGGCGTTCCTGCTCTCGACGGGTGTCGGAGCTCAGACTGGGCTGACCGTCGACACGGGCTTGGAGCTGGGTTGGTGGTTGCACCAGATCGGGGCGCCGGAACGGGGCGTGTTTAAAACCCACCATACGGGTTCGCCTTTTGTCCAGGTGAGTTATCAGTGGCCCCTGCGACGCTGGCGTTTGGGTCTGGGGGTACGGGGCAGCTTATTTTTGGAAGACGACATGCGGGGCCCCACCGATTCGCGCCGCCGGGCCGAACGTTTGATCATCTCCGATATTGGCTTTATTCCCATGCTGCGAGCGGGGGTCCAGGTGGGCTACGAATTGCTCCGCCGGGGCAATTACGTCTTTGTACCGTCCCTCCAGTACGGGCCTTTTTTCTTCCAGACCAACCACCCCGATCGCGGTAATTTTGGCTACCAGCATTTTACCGAAATTCTGTTTACCCACGTGTGGAAACGCCCCAAGCGACACTGGATTTTGCGGATGAACTACAATACCCAGCGAATCTTTTTACGCGAAAAAAACCACCCCAACGAGGGCCACCAGCTATTTAGTTGGGGCATCGGTGTGGGGCTGGGATTTTGATCGCCATCGAACTTTGGATACGCGTACAGCGGATGAAAAAATATTACTTGATTTTCCTTTTGATGAGTAGCGGATGGGGACTTTGCGCCCAGTCTTCAAGCGTCGATACATCTGCTTGGCGGGGGGAGACCCAGGAGGACTTCCTGTTTCACTATTACGATCAGGATGGCATCCATTCGGCGGTGACGGGGGGAGTAGGGACGGAAGAACTCAGCGCTTACGACAGCCAGGTTCAGGTCTACATCCCGATGGACTCGGTCAGCCAACTCCATATCCGGGGAGGGGTCAATTACTACAGCTCCGCCTCGACCGATCGCATCGATACCAAAATCAGTTCGGCCTCAAGCAGCGATGTTCAGACCCAGCTGTACATCGATTGGGAGGAGGCGCCATCGGACCAGCGCGTCCGCTACGGGCTGGGAGTAGGAGGGGCGACGGAATCGGACTACCTCTCGGGTTCCATCAGCGGTTTTCTGGCCTGGCGCTCTCGCGACCGCAGTCGGGAATACCAAATCCAACCCCAGCTTTTTTTCGATCGCTGGCAATTGTTCTTTCCCGACGAGCTTCGGGGGAGCGTCTCCGTGGATACCGACCAGCGCAATGCCTACAACTTGGGCCTCACCCTTCACCAAATCATCGGCCCGCGCCTTCAGCTTTCCCTTTCCAGCGATTTGAGCCTCCAACAGGGCCTACTGTCGACGCCCTTTCACCGCGTCTACTTCCCCGGAGAAGAACTGCCCCGCCTCGAACGTTTTCCCAACTGGCGCTTCCGACTGCCCCTCGGCGGACGCCTGCACTACTACTGGGGCGACTTTCTGATCGGTCGGCTGTTTTACCGCTACTACTGGGATACCTTCGACCTTCAATCGCATACCATCCAGTTGGGTCTGGCCATCAAGATTGGCGCCAGCCTGACCCTCAGCCCCACCTACCGCTTCCACCACCAACTCGCCTCCCGTTACTTTGCCCCCTTCCGCGACCAAAGCCCCGATGCCCAATACTACACCTCCGATTACGACCTGGCCACCTTCGACAGCCAGCAGTGGACCCTGGGCATCCAGTACAGCCCCCTCTACGGCATCGGCCGCTGGCGCTACGGCAAACACCAGCGCCTCCAAGTCCTCAAAAGCTGGACCTTCCGCATCGGTACCTACCGGCGTAGCGATGGCTTGACCGCTTTCATGTTGAGTACGGGATTGGGCTTTAGCTTGTACTAAGGAGTGCTGGGAAAATGGATCGCAATCCGGCGACTAGCCGGGGATTTTGGATAGGGCCTGACGAGGGGTCTTGAGGGGTGTCCCGAATCCTTTCGGGACCATAAATTATTTCAAAAAAGCTTTCCACAACCCTTGCAAACCAGTCATTATCAATCCTTTGCAAGATCAAAAAAATCACCAAAAAAAAGGTTTCCACCACCAGCCCGCTACGGGCTGGGGACTGCAAAGGGCACTTTGGTAAGCCGCCCAACGGTCAATTTTGTGGAGGTACCACTGCTGACCGTGGTAACGGACCACATCGTCCAGTACGCTCACTGTGTCCAGGCCTTCGACAATGCCCGTGCCGACGGCCTTTAGAAAGGCTTCCTTGCGGACCCAGATGTTGAAGAAGGCGGACTGTGGATCGGTGGCGGCGTGGTAGTACTCTATTTCGCTGGGGTGGAAGAAGTGAACGATGGCCTGGCTGTCGATGGTGCCTTCCCGCTCGATGTCGACCCCAATGCCGTGGGGGGCAATGGCCAGGAGGACGAGATGGCCGGAGTGGCTGATGTTGAAATAGGGGGCCCGGGGGAGAAAGGGCTTTTTGTAGTGGTCGATTTGCCATTGGCGGAGGTCAACCGCTACGTTTAGGCGACGGAGGTGCTCGCGGATCATCACCCGTCCCGCCAGCCGACACTTGCGATCCTTCATAAAGCGGTAGCGCTCGATGTCGGCACGCATCGCGGGGGGCAGTTGCGCGAGTTCTTCGTCAAAACGCTGCTCACTGATTTGGCGGATGTCGGTGTAGAGGAGTTGGATCACCAGGGAAATGTACAAAAAAACTGTTGGCCTTCCAATCGGTAGGCCAACAGTCCAAAAAGGTAGTTAGGCAGTGAGACTTTAGCGTTGTACTAAAACCTTTTGGACAAATACTTTTTCCCCCTGGCGAATCGTCAGCAATAGGGTTCCGTTGGGAATGCGATCGAGGGGCAGTTGATCTTCGTAGTGACCGTCAAAGTCCGCCAGGTCTTGCTGGAGCAGTTCCCGGCCGTCCAGGGCTCGCAAGGCGATTTGGGTGGGCGAAACCTCGGCGTCAAAGCGTACGTTGAGGTACTCGTCGGCGGGGTTGGGAAAGGCACTAAAATTGTTCAGGCTGAGCGCGCGTACGGGATTTTCCACCGCGTCCCGCTCCGTTCCTTCCAAGCGGAACGCTACGGGGAGATTGAAGTAGACGCTAGCACTTTTACCATTGGCAGTTGCGCCGGGGGTCCAGGGCCCCAACTCCGTCTTCATTTGCTCCACGACCATCAGCACGGCCTCGTCACAGCCGTAGCCCAGCGAGCGCGTCACGCGGGGCTTGCGCAAATGGCCCTCGCTATCGATGATGAATTTGGTCATCACCATGCCTTCGATGCCACTCTGCTTGGCATCCTCCGGGTATTCGAGGTGCTCCATTAGGAATTCAAAGAGCTTGGCGTTGGAGCAGGCCTGGTCTTCGCAACCCGGCAGCAAGGGCATCCGGTCGGCCACTTCCAATACCTTTTCCTCCCCCCCGGCCAACTTGAACTTGACGGGCAGGTGCATCTGCACCGCTACCGGTGCGCCAGCCTGTCGGCCCGGCACCCATTGCGGTAGGTTTTTGACCACGCGCAGCACCTCTTCATCACAACCCCCACCGATCGAACGCATGATTTCGGGATCGTGGACCCGACCGTCTTTATCGACAATAAAGCGGGCCACTACTACCCCTTCCAAGCCCCGTTCGCGAGCGGCTTCGGGATACTGGATATTGGCGTAGACCTCGGATAACATTAATTGCTGGGTACAGGTTTTAAATGCTTCGCCCTCCAGGTCTTCGCAACCCGGCAGGTGGGGCATCCGATCCACCACGGTAAAGACCGCGCCTTCGGCGGTTTCCATAAAGTAGGCGGTCGTGCCGTTGCCTTTGGACCGGATTTGGATGGGTACGCCCCGCTCCGCAATCAATTCCTCCGCTAAGGTCTTGATCTCTTCGGCCCGCTCCGGGTATTGTAATACATAGGTGTCGTACTGCGCCCGGAAGCGCCCGAAAGCGGCTTTTCGGATGCTAAAATCAGTGGCTTCACTTAGGGATGCCAGTTCCTTTGCCAAGGTGCTTCGCACTTTGGCCGCTTCAAAAGGGTCGGGGTTGGTCACGACGGCTGGGGGATTCACTTCGGCCGTGGTGTTGTCAAAGTCCGTAGTGGAAAAGGCCAAGAGTAAAAACGCGGCCAGCGGCAACAAACCAAGGTATTTCACCAGCGCTATACGGCTGGAGGTATTTTTGGTCATCATAATAATGCGTTGTTTTAATTGTGAGTGAAAAATGGAGTGCGCCAAAGCAGGGTGTTGTCCGGACTGTGCTTGCTTTAGCAACAATTGGCCATATTGTTTTTTAGGGGCAGTATCGTAAACGGCGGCATCCGCCAGATATTCGTGGACATTGCGCAGGGCAGTTTTGTAATAGTAGATGGGAGGTAAAAACCAAAAGAGAATGCCCAACAATTCCAGCAGCACGATGTCGAGGCTGTGGTACTGACGCAGGTGCGCCAACTCGTGCTGGAGTACGTAGTTTTCTTCCTCGGCAGCTAGACGCAGGGAACGACTCCAGAACAGGTAGCGAAAAAAGGAAAAGGGCGAGTGGGTCTCCGAGGTGCGTACCAGTACGTACCCCCGCCGGGGTTCCACCACGCTCCGCTGGTACAAGCGGTAGAGCTGTCCAAAGCCCCAGCCCATCCGCAGTAGGAAAAAGACGGCGCCCAGCAAGTATGCCAGTGGCAGGATGCGAAACCAAAACGCAAGCCGCTCCGCCGTGGGTTGAACGCTGATGGCCTCCACCGTATACTCCAACTGCTGTACCGTGACGGTGACCGGTTCGAGAAAGTATTGCAAACCCTCTCCTTCCACCTCATCGACCGGTTGCCAAGGCAAGTCCAACACGGGAATCAATAGCCCGAGTACCAAGGTTCCCAGGAGGTACCAACGGTTGAGCCGAAAAAAGGTCTCCCCCCTCAGGAATAGGCCATAAAGCAATAAGAAAATGCTCCAGCAAATGCCCACCTGAATTGCGTAGTTAAGCATGGTCATCCTCTTTTGGTGGATCAAGGTCCTGTAACAGATCGTTGAGCTCTTTTGGGTCGAGCTTTTCCTTGACGACCAGGAAGGACACCAGGTTTTGCATCGAGCCATCGAAGTAATCCGTCACCAGTTTGCGGAGGGTCCGACTACTGTACTCCTCCTTACTCACCAGTGGAAAATACTCGTAGGTACGGCCGTAGGCCTTGTGGTCGATAAATCCCTTCTCCTCCAAAATCCGTACGATGGTCGAGATCGAGCTGTGAGGGGGTTTGTTGCCGCCCTGCTCGGTAGCAATCATCTGCCGAATATCACTGACCGTGCAGCGTTCCAATTTCCAGATCAGCTGCATGATCTCCTCTTCGGCTTTGGTTAATCTTTTCTTTTGCATAGACATCCGCTTTTTACACCGGGGTGGTGCGCTGGTTCGCTTCAAAGGTATAACGTATTTTTTAGCTTATCAACTATTTAGTACGCTTTATAACGTAAAAATACGTTATAAAAACAAAACCACCTCCTAACCAACTGTAAATCAGTACATTTAGAAAGCAAACCCTTAAACAAATAAAAATAATTAGTATTTAATAAATACCTTTACAATGGTATTGTCCCCGCTGGGTGGGAACTGTATCTTTGTAATGTCTTTAACAAACACCCACACTTCTTTCCCCCCATCTACAAACTACGAACATTCCCGACGGCTTAGGAAACCGCGACCACTTACAATACAGATTTTGAGGAAAAACTAGAACATCCACCCACCCGTGTCCGCCTACAACAAGCGGACCCACCCGGTACGGCCCTAAGTGGCGTACCCATCTATGAGCAAACCACATTGGGGACAGCAAAACACAAGATTAGAACAGACTCTTTTTATAGTTCAGACGAAACACGACTTCTCACCCGAGTCGCGCTGGCCAGACATTCAGGTATCCAGCAACAAAAAACTCATGCAATTTATGGATTAGGGCTGCCCGCCAATTTTCGGGCAGCCCTTTCTTTGGTCTTAATCAATATATTCGTAGCGATTGAGGAAGCGGAAGCCGAGGGTGACCTCCAGGGTCGTATTGTTGAGCTCGCGGCTGGGCAGGTTGATGAGCATGGAGTTGTAGGGATTGGTCACGTTTTCGATGGGGGGCTGGCGGTACTGATTCGAAAAATCGGGATTGACCGTCACCTCCAACAACACGCCGATGAGATCGGTAATACTGAATTCAAAACCTCCCCCCACGATAACACCGTAGTTGAAGCGCTGTACGAAGGCGTCAATCGGGTAATAGGGAGCCAGGTTGTTGTTGAAGATTTCGTAGTCCCGCAAATTGGTATTGACGGTGTAGTCGCCCCGCAAACCCATAAAATAGTAGACGCTATTGTAGCTGTCGCCCAGGGGGCGGCGCTGTTTTCCCCCGATGGCCAGGGAGATGTTGCGAAATTCGTAGCGATCGTTGCGACCGGGCAGGTCGCGCAGATTGCCCGAGTTGTCGCGAATGGTTCGGGTAAAGGTACGTACGGCCCCGCCCCGAACGTGATAGCCCGCCTGGGCAAACACGGCAAACCGCTGGTCCTCCGGCGCCGACTCGATAAAGGCAATCCCGTGGTAGGACAATAGCGGATCGCGCTGGTTGCCGTTGCCATTGACGCCTCCCCACTTTTGGAAGCCAATGCTCAACCCCCCTTTGGCACCGAAGGCAAAGCCTTGTGCCCCCAGGTCGCTGCCCAACAGCGCGATGAATAATAATCCCAGTACATATTTTTTCATGGTCCGATCGTATTGGTTCAAAAAAGTCATTTTAGTCCACCATTTACTTGACCCGCAAACGCTGCCCCACGCTGATGATGTTGCTGTCGAGACGGTTGAGGGTCTTGATCTCCTCCACGGTCGTCCCGTAGCGACGGGCCAACCCAAAGAGCGTCTCGCCCTTGATCACCTCGTGGTACAGCTCCGCCCCCCCCGCTTCTACCTCTTCCTCAATTTCGATCACCGGCTCGTTGAAGTCGATCTCAAAACCGGGCGTCTCCGGCTCCACTTCCTCTTCCCATTCCAATTCTGGGCTCTCGGGATCACCCTCGGGGATCACTTCGGAACGCAGTGCCGGTGCCTTTTTTACCCGGGTCCAACCCCGGATCTTAAGCTGGCTTCCCGTCGCCGGTTCGGAACCTTCCTCCATCCGGTTTTTGCGGTACAGCTTATCCAATCGCAAACCGTAACGCTGGGCGATGGAAAACATCGTTTCCCCCGCACGGACGAAGTGGAACTTCTTTTGCCCCCGGTAACTCGAGCGCTTGCGCTGGAGGTATACCCGTTCGTTTTTACGCAGGGCCTGATTGGGATCGTTGATGCGCTCGTTGTACTTGAGGATCCGACTGATCGACACCCCGGTACGCAGGGCAATATCGGCGGGTGTTTCGTTGGCCACCGCCAAAACCAATTTGACGTCATTGACGCGCTGGATGCCCAGGGCCAAGTCCTCCGGCGGGCCGGTATCTTCAATCGTTCCCGGCAGCATGCGGTCGTAGCGGTAGAGCTGGTAACGCTCGATGATGTTGATCAAATTCGTCGCGTAGGTCGGGCTCGTCGCGTAGCCCGCTTTCTTGAGCCCGCGGGCCCAAGCTTTGTAGTCGCGGGGATTGAGGCGGAAGAGAAAACCGTAGCGGAAGTTTTTATTGGGATCGCGGAGGAACTCGGAATGGGCAACAAAGGAGGCGTCAGCATTGCGGTACACGCGGAAGCAAGATTTGATCAGTTTGCCGTTTTCGTCGTAGTCATCGTCCTCGCGGTAGAAGGTTTTCCCCTCCCAGCGCGCGCCGCACTTCATCCCGAAGTGGTTGTTGGCCCGCTTGGCGAGCGTACTCGTTCCGGCCCCCGATTCGAGCAGGCCCTGGGCCAACTTGATGCTTGCGGGACCCCCGGCCCGATCCATCACAGAAATGGCAATATCTATGTACTTTTCGATATAAGCCTCGCGATCGGATTGCTGTCCAAAGATTTGCCAACCTGCTAAAAGGGCGAGGAAAATAAAAACAGGACGCTTCCACATAAGTTCAAGGGGTTTTGTACGTTTGTGTTGAGAATCTTTCAATGCTTGGTAAAACGGTTTTCGCAATGTTCAAAATTATTAGCACCGTCGGGCTTTTATTTTTTTTAACGCTCAGTGGTGGGTTCACCGCTTGTAAAGATACAAACTCCCGCCAAACCACCACCGAGGTATCGCCGGATACTTTGGCTACGGCAGGGCAGTAAGGAGGGGGGGGGAGTGCGGCGGGGAGGGGGGGAAGGGGGGGGGGGGGGCGGGAGAGCGAGGGGGCGGGGGGGGGAGCGCGG
>ERZ1740065.65-NODE-65-length-46022-cov-6.403507_pt1 | contig 46022 bp, 48 predicted proteins | sample MGYA00581738_ERZ1740065 | MGnify/ENA primary metagenome ERZ1740065 (study PRJEB43018, sample SAMN04849749) | marine metagenome | isolation source: floating plastic debris | place: Pacific Ocean | collected 2008-09-01 | study: EMG produced TPA metagenomics assembly...
GAGATCAGCCAGATTTGCACGCCCCACCGCCTTGGCAGATCCAAAATGCGCAAGCAGCGCCCGCTTGCGCGTAGCACCGACGCCGGGAACATCATCCAGCGGCGTCGCCCCGATGGCCTTGGCGCGGTTGGCACGGTGGGTACCAATGGCGAACCGGTGCGCTTCGTCCCGCAGACGCTGGACGAAATAAAGCACCGGGTCGTTATGCTTCAACGCAAAGGGGCGTTGACCCGTACGGTAGAACTCTTCCTTACCGGCATCGCGATCAATGCCCTTGGCGACGCCAACCATGTCAATATCTGTCACGCCCATATCGACCATGATCTCGCCCGAGAAATCAGCGGCAAAAGCGGCGTCGATGATCGAGCGCGCCGCGGCCACGCGCTGCGAAATCCGTTCTGCGTCAGGCGGGGTGGATATCACCCCATCAAGGCCGGAGGCGCCTTTGACCTCCAGGTCCACTGGGGCTGTGTCCTGCGCCACGGCTATCCCACCGGCGCCGGCCAACGTCAAAGCGATCAAAAGAGCAGCGCGAGGAAGGTGCATGATCAAAACTACTCGTTGCGGCTGCCAGGCTTGGTAACAGCTACGGCAGCGAGCTCTGCCGGGATGTCGTCTTCGTGGTAGGTCGGGAAGTTAAAGGCGGCGAGCGGATAGAAGGGTACACCCAGATCGACCGACCCAAGCGATCGATCGATCAGCGCGCATTCCGCAATCACTTCGCCGCCTTCGTTCGCGACGGCCGCAATGGCTTCGCGGCTGGAAAGGCCAGTGGTGACTACGTCTTCCACCATTAAGACCTTTGCGCCCGGCTCCAGAGCGAAGCCACGGCGCAGATGAAACGCGCCTTCGGGCCGTTCAAGGAACATTGCGTCCTTATTCAACGCGCGCGCGACTTCGTGCCCAATTATAAGACCACCCATCGCCGGGCTTACGACGGTGTCCACACGCGCCAAAACGTCGCTGGGTATATTCGCCACCGCCGCTTCGGCCAGCCGCGCAGCGCGCGCCGGGGTCATAAGATCTCGCGCGGACTGCAGGTAGTGTCCGCTATGCCGACCGGAAGAAAGCTTGAAATGCCCCTCCAATAGAGCCCCACTGGCGCGGAATTCCGCGAGTACCTCTTCATAGGAAGGCAGGGCAGTTGAGATTTGGGTCATGTACACAAAGTATCCGATGAAGCGGTGGGGAGGCCGCATTGGCTTGCGCGCTCAACATGGCGCCTTGCATATTTTTCTCCCTAGAAGCGCTTGAGGGTATCGGCAAGCGCGGCTAATGGAACAACAGCGTTGACCGACGTGTCGATGCAAAGCCGCTTGCGTTCGAAGCTGTTACGGGCAGCGGAGCGCTAAGCGGTATGGGATCAGAAACTACACTTTTTGGGCACATGAGCATGGGTCATAAGATCGGCCAAATGAAGGTCACTCTCCTCACTCTGTCGGCAGCGCTGGCTGCGCTTTTCGCGCCGGCGGCGTTCGCGCAAGACGAAGCGCCTGCGGAAACGGAGAATTTGCAAGCTTCGGTTATGGCTGAAAGCGTTCCGGAAACGCCTGCCGCGGCCGCATACACGCCGATGGCGCCAACTGAAGGCAAGGGCATGCCGACAGCGTTCCAAGACGATGCGCTCAAGAGCATGACCTTTCAGGACCAATACACCGAAACCGGCGCCTACGCGCTTGGCATGCATGATTACGTGCTGATGCCGACGATCACGCTGATCAGTCTTTTTGTGCTTGGTCTGCTGATCTTTACGGTCGTGCGCTTCAACCAACGGGCCAACCCGACGCCATCCAAAACGACGCACAACACCGCGATTGAAGTGATCTGGACGATCGCACCCGCTGCTATTCTGGTGCTGATCGCGATCCCGTCGATGACGCTGCTTGCGCGCCAGTATGAAACACCGCCCGAGGATGCGATCACGATCAAGGCGATAGGTTACCAATGGTATTGGGGTTACGAATATCCCGACCATGGCGGCTTTGAGGTCGTCTCGAACATGAAGAAGAAAGTGGACGCGCTGGCTGACGGTGAGCCGTACCAGCTTGCGGTCGACAACCGCATGGTTGTGCCCGCTGATACGCCACTGCGCATCCAGACGACCGCAGCCGATGTGATCCACGCCTTTGCGGTTCCTTCGCTGTGGTTTAAGCAGGATGCGGTTCCCGGCCGCCTCAACGAAAAGCTGATCGAGGGTATTCCTGAGGGCGTTTATTACGGCCAGTGCTCGGAGCTTTGCGGTTCGAAGCATGGCTATATGCCGATCGCGGTAGAAGCGCTGCCGATGGACGAGTTTGAAGCCTGGATCCTCGAGCAGGGAGGAGAAGTGCCGGGTGCCGAAGTCGCGGAGGTCGAAGCTCCCGAATCCGAGGCTGAGGAAGAAGAGCCTACCGAAGTCGCTCTGGCCGACTGAGCGAACACGAATTTGAACCGTTAGAACCGAGACTGGGATTATCTGAACCATGGCCACCACTGCAGAAGGTTTCGAGGCGCACCACGATGATCATGCGGAGAGCCACGCAGATCACAAGCCGGGCTTTTTCGCCCGCTGGTTTATGTCGACGAACCACAAAGATATCGGGACGCTGTACCTGATCTTTGCGATCGTCGCGGGGATCGTGGGGGGCGCAATTTCGGGCGTTATGCGCGCAGAGTTGGCTGCGCCTGATATCCAATATCTGCACTGGTTTGCCGATTCCTCACCTGAGGATCTCGCGGCCATCGGCCATATGTGGAACGTCTTTATCACGGCACACGGGCTGATCATGGTGTTCTTCATGGTCATGCCGGCCATGATCGGCGGCTTTGGCAACTGGTTCGTGCCGCTGATGATCGGCGCGCCGGACATGGCCTTTCCGCGCATGAACAATGTGTCGTTCTGGCTGACCGTCGCTGGTTTCTTCAGCCTGCTGTTCTCGATGTTTGTTCCGGGTGGCGGCGGCCTTGGCGCTGGGGTTGGCTGGACGGTTTATGCACCGCTTTCCACGACCGGTTCTGTCGGTCCAGCGGTCGACTTCGCGATCTTCTCGCTCCACTTGGCGGGCGCGGGCTCGATCCTCGGTGCGACCAACTTCATCACCACCATCTTCAACATGCGCGCGCCGGGCATGACCCTGCACAAAATGCCGCTGTTCGTGTGGTCGGTGCTGGTCACGGCCTTCCTGCTGCTGCTCGCTCTGCCGGTTCTGGCCGCGGCGATCACCATGCTGCTGACCGACCGCAACTTTGGCACCACCTTCTTTGATCCTGCCGGTGGTGGTGATCCGGTCCTCTACCAGCACCTGTTCTGGTTCTTTGGCCACCCCGAAGTGTACATCATGATCCTGCCGGGCTTCGGCATGATCTCGCAGATTGTCGCGACCTTCAGCCGCAAGCCGGTCTTTGGCTATCTCGGCATGGCCTACGCCATGGTTGCGATCGGTGTTGTCGGCTTCATCGTGTGGGCGCACCACATGTACACGGTCGGCCTCGACGTGAACACGAAGATGTACTTCACCGCAGCGACGATGGTTATCGCGGTTCCAACGGGCGTGAAGATCTTCAGCTGGATTGCGACGATGTGGGGCGGCAGCCTCGAGTTCAAATCGCCGATGGTCTGGTCGCTCGGCTTCATCTTCCTGTTCACCGTTGGTGGTGTGACGGGCGTTGTGCTGGCCAATGGCGGCATCGATGACAACCTGCATGACACCTATTACGTCGTCGCACACTTCCACTACGTGCTCTCGATGGGCGCTGTCTTCTCGATGTTTGCCGGTTTCTACTATTGGTTCCCGAAGATGAGCGGCAAGATGCACTCCGAGCTCTTGAGCCATATTCACTTCTGGCTGTTCTTTATCGGTGTGAACATCATCTTCTTCCCGCAGCACTTCCTGGGCATGCAGGGTATGCCGCGTCGCTACCCCGACTATCCCGAAGCGTTCGCGTACTGGAATGAAATCAGTTCCTATGGCTATGTCATCATGGCGTTTTCGACGGTGCTGTTCTTCATCAACATTGGCTACGCGTTCCTTGCGGGCCGCAAAGCGGCGAACAATCCGTGGGGCGAAGGCGCGACCACGCTCGAGTGGACTCTGACGAGCCCCCCGCCGTTCCACCAATTTGAGACCCTTCCGGTGATCGAAGACCACCATGATTACCACGATCACTCGGGCGCTGCGCCGCAGCCCGCCGAGTAAGCCGATCGGCCCGCGCGAATGGGGAAGCCGGGCTCGTTGGATCAGGATTTTGGGGAGCGCGCCTGGAAGGGTGCGCTCCTTTTCGAAAGCAATTTTGGACAAGATATGAGCGCAAGCCTTCAGAAAACGCAGAGCAGGGTGCAAGCCCTCCCGGCGGAATGGCGCGACTTTTTCGCGCTGACCAAGCCGCGTGTTATGACGCTCGTTATCTTTACCGCGATCTGCGGCCTGCTGGCGGCGCCGGGCACCATCCACCCGGACCTGGGCCTCACCGCTGTCCTCGCCATTGCGATGGGCGCGGGTGGGGCTGCGGTGCTGAACCAGTGGTGGGAAGCCGATCTTGACGCTGGGATGAAGCGCACCGCTAACCGTCCGCTGCCGGGGGGGCGCATTCGCCGCGATGACGCACGCGACTTCGGCATGCTCCTGTCGGGCATGTCGCTGGTTCTGATGGGCCTGGCCGTCGGCTGGCTCGCCTCCGCGCTGCTGCTCATGGCGATTGTCTATTATGCCGTCATCTACACGATTTGGCTCAAGCCTCGCACCCCGCAGAACATCGTGATTGGTGGCGGCGCGGGCGCGTTTCCACCGCTGATCGGCTGGGTCGCGGTGACCGGCGAAGTGACCGCCATGCCGATCCTGTTGTTTGCGATCATCTTCTTCTGGACGCCGCCGCACTTCTGGGCGCTCGCGCTGTTTGTGAAGACCGATTACGCCAAGGTTGGCATCCCGATGCTGCCCGTGGTCGCCGGAGAGCGCACCACGCGCAACCACATCTGGATTTATACGCTAGTGCTTGCGCCGATAGCGATGGCGCCTTGGTTGATCGGCGAAACAAGCTGGGTCTACGGCACAACGGCTTTGGTGCTGTCGCTACTCTTTATCGCGCTGGCCCTGCCTGTTGCGCGCCGCAACGCGGTGATGGGTGAGCGCGATCCGATGGCCGAGGAAATTCGCCTGTTCAAATTCAGCGTAATCTATCTGTTTGTGCTCTTTGCCGCTCTGGTCGCGGACCGTTTGCTTGAGGCGCTGGGCCTTATCGGTCCAGGCCTTCTTGCGGGAGGCATCGCGGGATGACGCCTGAAGAAGAAGCCGAGTTCAAACGTCGCCAGAAAGCGCGCAACCTTGTCGTTGCGGGCACACTCCTCTTTTTCGTTGCGCTTTTCTACATGATCACCGTGGCAAGGCTCGGGTCGCAGTGATGGCTAGTGTCGCTGTAGACATTCAGACTCAACGTCGTAACGCGCGGACCGGCTTCATGGCCCTCGTGCTAGCAGCGGCCATGGTCGGTCTGGGCTTTGCTTCGGTCCCGCTTTACCGGTTGTTCTGCCAGGTCACCGGATTTGGTGGTACCACCCAAGTCGCAAGCGAGAGCGATGCCGCGCTCGCCGCCGCGGGTGCGACGGGTCAGACGATCTCGATCCGCTTTGATGGGTCGACCGCCGTCGATGTCCCATGGGAATTTCGGCCCATGCAACCCACCGACACGATCACAATCGGTCAGCGCGATATGGCCAGCTACACGGCTCGAAACGACGGTCCGGACACGATTACCGGCACCGCAACGTTCAACGTCGAGCCCGCGCAAGCCGGACTCTACTTCCACAAGGTCCAGTGCTTCTGCTTCACCGAGCAGACGCTGGAGCCGGGCGAAGAAGTGCAGATGCCGGTGGTCTATTATGTTGATCCGGCGATCCTCGAAGACGAATTTATGGCCGACGTAGAGCAGATCACGCTCAGTTACACTTTTCACCGCGCGAAAGAGCCCGTATCCTTGGGCTTAAATCGCGGCGGCGACTAACACTCACCAGCGACGGGAAACGCATCATGGGCGGACAAGTAAACCACGACTATCATATTCTGGACCCCGATCCCTGGCCGCTTGTCGGTTCGTTGTCGGCGCTCGGCTTCACCAGCGGGATGGTGTTGAACTTCCACCCCGAACAGTTCGGCCTTGCGGGTCCAGTGATCATGTGGGCCGGCCTTGCGGGCCTTATCGCGACCTTTTTCATGTGGTTCCGCAACATTGTGATCGAGGCCCAGCGCGGCGACCATACGCCGATTGTCCAACTGCATATGCGCTATGGCATGATCCTGTTCATTGCCTCGGAGGTGATGTTCTTTGTGGGCTGGTTCTGGGCGTTCTTCGACTTTTCGCTGTTCCCGGCGCCGCTCGAATTCCTTCACGGAGCTAACGGGGATGAAACGACCAACCTTTTCCTTTCCGAAGGCAATACCGAGCTCGGCGATCGTGTGCCCAACGGTATGGAAGTGCTCGATCCGTTCGCCCTGCCGCTGCTCAACACGCTGATCCTGCTGTGCTCGGGTACGACCGTGACTTGGGCGCACCACGCTCTGATCCACGGCGATCGCGAAGGCCTGAAGCAGGGCCTGTGGGCGACGGTTGCCTTGGGCGTGCTGTTCAGCTTCATCCAAGCGTATGAATACAGCGTGGCCCCATTTGCGTTTGGCGGAAACACCTACAGCTCGGCTTTCTACATGGCGACGGGCTTCCACGGCTTCCACGTTCTGGTCGGAACCATCTTCCTCGCCGTGTGCCTCTATCGCGCCTATATCGGCCACTTCACCCCGCGCCAGCACTTTGGTTTTGAAGCGGCGGCTTGGTACTGGCACTTTGTAGACGTGGTGTGGCTGTTCCTGTTCGTTGCCGTTTACGTCTGGGGCGGTTGGGGCGCGCCGGTTCACTGATGAGCGGGAGCCCCGCTCCTTACACAATGAAAGGGCAGCTCGGTCTCTACCGCGCTGCCCTTTTCGGTTCGTGCCCTAAATGCGGAGCGCGCACGCTGTTTGAGGCTCCGGCCATGGTCGCCGACCAATGCGGCGAATGCGGGTTGAAGCTGGGAGAGCTTGAGCCAACAGGCCGCGCGGTTCCGCTGCTGCTCACCGTGTGGGTGATCGCGATCCTGATCTGCGCCGCTATGTTTCTCGAACTCGAGGTACGACCGCCTATGTGGGTGCACGTAGTGGTGTGGGCCCCGCTGACCATCGGATTGGAGCTGTTCGCCCTGCGCGTCTACAAGACGCGAGGCGTGTACATCGCCTACGAAAAGCGCCGGACCGCCTATGTGCAAAGCGAGCCGCGATGACTTTGAGAGACCTCCCTATCATCCCGACGATCCTGGTAGTCGCGGCGGCGGCGACCATGGTCGCGCTGGGCATCTGGCAGATCGGCCGGGCGGAGGAGAAGGGGGCGTTGATCGCCGCTTATCAGAACGCCTTGGCCAAGGAGACACCTATCGCGTGGCCCAAGCCTGAGGGCTACGCTGATGCGCTCTATCGCAACGCGTTGGTTGATTGCGAAAAGGTGCGCGGGTTTGACTCCATCGGCGGCAAATCCGCCCGAGGCCGGACCGGTTGGGTCCACATCGCGCGCTGCGATCACCCCGGCATGGGCGCTGCCGATGTCACCATGGGCTGGTCCCTGTCGACCGAACCTCCGGCCTGGGAAGGCGGCGAAGTGATCGGCCGCGTCGCGCCCTATGGCGATACGGTGCGGCTGATCCCGGCTGAGCCGGTTGCGGGGCTTGATCCGCTCGCCCGGCCCGATCCCAACGATCTGCCCAACAACCACATCGCTTACGCTGGCCAGTGGTTCTTTTTCGCACTCACCGCGCTTGTCATCTACTTTCTCGCGCTGCGGTCACGCACCCGTCGGCGCGGCGCTCCAAAGGTCTGACCCAGCGCCGATCTTGCCCGCCAGCCTCCGCGCGTCTAACCCCAGTTCGCATATGCAATATATCTCCACCCGAGGATCAGCGCCCGCGCTGGATTTTGAAGGCGCTACGTTAGCCGGTCTCGCCAGCGATGGCGGGCTCTACGTGCCCGAGTCCTGGCCACATTTCACCCGCGACGAGATCGCTGAAATGCGCGGGCTTCCGTATCACGAGCTCGCCGCGCGCGTGATGGCGCCCTTCGTCGAAGGCAGCCTGACCCGCGAAGAGCTCGAGCGGCTGTGCCACACGGTCTATGGCGATTTCGGGCACAAGGCGGTGACGCCCTTGGTGCAGATGGACCAGACGCATTGGCTGCTCGAACTTTTCCACGGCCCCACGCTCGCGTTTAAAGATGTGGCGCTGCAATTGCTCGGCCATCTGTTTGAGACTTTTCTAAAACGTCGCGACGAGCGCCTTACGATTGTCGGTGCGACCAGCGGCGACACCGGTTCAGCGGCCATCAACGCGGTCGCCGGACGCGACCGGGTCGAGATTTTCATGCTCCACCCCGAAGGTCGGGTGAGCGAGGTTCAGCGCCGGCAGATGACCACGGTGCGCGCGCCCAACGTCCACAATCTCGCGATCGAGGGCAGTTTTGACGACGCGCAGCGCCATGTGAAGCGCATGTTTGGCGACCCCGATGTCAACATGGTTGTGAACCTTGGCGCGGTCAATTCGATCAACTGGGCGCGACTGATGGCGCAGGTGGTCTATTACTTCTACGCCGGGCTGCAACTGGGCGCGCCCGAGCGAGCGGCAGCCTATAGCGTGCCGACCGGCAATTTCGGCGATGTCTTTGCAGGCTATGTCGCCGCTAAGATGGGCCTGCCGGTCGAGCGCTTGATCGTGGCGACCAATATCAACGATATCCTCCATCGCGCGCTGAAAGACGGCGACTACTCAGCGGGAGAGGTGACGCCCACGCACACGCCCTCAATGGATATCCAGGTCAGCTCCAACTTTGAACGCCTTCTGTTTGATTGCGGAGGGCGCGATGGCGCGGCGATGTCAGCGCAAATGACAGGCTTTGAAACGACGCGCGCCATGCAGCTGACCAACAGCCAACGCAAGAACGCGGCCGCGCTCTTTACGAGCGCGAGCGCCACTCCGGAGGCGACAGCTCGCGCTGTTCAATGGGCGCATCGCAATACGGGGCAAGTGATTGATCCCCACACGGGCGTGGGCCTGCATGCGAGCCTGTCTCTGGCCGAGCGTCAAGAGATTGCGCGTGGTGTCCCGATCGTGACGCTTGCGACGGCCCATCCGGCCAAGTTTCGAGACGCCGTTGAACGCGCGGTTGGGGTTCGTTCGGGCCTGCCGACACGCGTGGGAGACCTCTTTGGGCGTGAGGAGCGCTGCACTCATATCTCGGGCGACTACGAAGCCGCGCGCGACTTTGTGCTTGAAAACGCAGTTGGCCGGTTGGACACCGCTGCCGCCTGATGGTTGAGCTTCGGCGCGAGCCCATCCTGATGGAATGCGCAGGCTGGGACGCCTATCGCTTGCTCGACAGCGGCGCCGGGCGCAAGTACGAGACGTTCGGCCCGTACGCCTTTATCCGGCCCGAGCCCCAAGCCCTGTGGCAACCGCGTTTGCCGCAATGGCCTGCAGCGGGAGAGTTCATTCCGGGCTCTGACGAAGATGGCGGTGGGCGCTGGGTCCTCAAGCAAGAACTGCCAGAGATGGGCTGGGAGCTGGGGTGGAAGGCGGTGCGCTTTTCCGCCCAGCCAACGCCCTTTCGCCACCTGCAGTTCTTCCCCGACATGGCTCCCGTGTGGGACTGGATGGGGGAGCAGCTTGTCGGGCGCACCGATGCGCAGACGATGAACCTGTTCGGCTATACGGGGCTCGGTTCGCTTTCGCTGAGTGAGTTCGGACCGGTCACCCATGTCGACGCGTCAAAAAAATCGGTCGCCCAGGCGCGTGCAAACGCGGTGCTTTCGGGGATGGAGGATCGCGCGATCCGCTGGCTTGTCGATGACGCGGCGAAGTTCACCGCTCGCGAAGTGCGCCGTGAGAAGCGCTATGATGGCATCATCCTTGATCCGCCCAAGTTTGGACGCGGGCCCAAAAACGAAACCTGGCGACTGGAAGAAGGGCTTCCCGCTCTCATTGGTGATTGCGCGCGGCTTCTTGACGCTGGGAGCCGGTTTCTTTTCCTAACTGTTTACGCCGTGCGGATGAGCAGCATCGCGATCGCTGGCTTGCTTCATGAGGCCTTGCGGGAATTGCCCGGTATCATCGAGCACGGTGACCTTACCGTGCGCGAAGACGGCGAAGCGGGGCGTCTGTTGCCCACAGCGATTTTCGCGCGCTGGAGCAATCCGCGCTAGGCGGCCAATCACCATGAACTTGACCGATTCGCTCACGCTTGAAGTCGCCGATCTGGAAGTCGATGTCCTCACCGGCATTTATTCCGAGGAAACGGGTAAGCCTCAGCCGCTGCGCATCACCGTGCAGGCGCGCTACGATATTGCCGAGCGCTACGACCCCGACACGCCGCTTGATGCGAGCAAGAACTATATGGACCTAAAGCACGCCGCTTCCGAAGGCCTGCCGCCGGGTGTCCATTTCAAGCTGATCGAAGCGGTGGCCGATCACATTTGCGAAACGCTGTTTGCGCAGGACGCGCGCGTGCAAGGCGTGACGGTAAAGATCATCAAGCTCGCTATTGCAGAGAGCAACGAGAAGATCGGCATCACCCTCCACCGCGAACGCCCGGTGGATTGATGGCGTTGGGCTCGCATGTCGAAGTGGTTGGGCGCGAGCTTGGCAAAACGCGCAGCCCGCTTGATGCGCACGCCGCCTTCGTCGCGCATGACCTTGCATTCGTACAGGACACAATTGAGCGCGACGCTGTTACCTCGCTCACCATTGTCCTTTCTCCGGCCTCTTCGGATCACGATTCTTGGCGGCGCGCGATCGCAGGGGACCTTGCGCGGGCGTACACGCCAAAGCGGGTGAACGTGGCAGCTGGGCGAACGGGCGAGGTGCTTGACAACCTCCTTGCTTTTTTGAGGGATGCGCCCGGCGTTACTGGCCACTATGTTCAGGCGCATGACTAGTCTGAACACGTCTCGAACCCCTGATCGAATCGATCTGGAGGCGCCGACACCCACCGGCATGGTTGACGCCTTTCAGCGCCGGATCACATATCTGCGCCTTTCGGTGACCGATCGCTGCGACTTGCGCTGCACCTATTGCATGCCTGAACGCATGACCTTTTTGCCGCGCAAGGAAGTGCTCAGCCTTGAGGAGCTTTATGACCTCTCCACCGGCTTTATCGCGCGCGGGGTTACAAAAATCCGCATCACGGGCGGCGAACCGCTCGTGCGGCGCGACATCATAGACCTGTTCCGCGCGCTGGGCCGTCATTTGGTATCGCGCGGCGGTAAGGGATTGGAGGAACTTACCCTTACGACCAACGCCACCCAGCTTGATCGTTACGCTCACGATCTTGCGCGGGCGGGAGTGGAACGGGTGAACATTTCGCTTGATACGCTGGACTCGGTAAAGTTCGAGACGCTGACCCGCCGTGATGCTTTGCCGCAGGTGCTCGAAGGGATTGCCGCAGCCAAAGATGCGGGCCTTAGAGTGAAGCTCAACGCTGTTGCCTTAAAGGGTGTGAACGAGGACGAGATTGAGGATCTGATTTCCTGGGCACACGCCGACGGCCATGATGTGACGCTGATCGAAGTCATGCCGTTGGGCGATGTCGAGGAGGAACGGCTTGACCAGTATCTGCGGCTAGACACGGTCCGCGAGCGACTTGAGCAGCGCTGGACGCTGACCCCCACAAGCGCGAACACAGGCGGTCCAGCGCGCTAGTGGGATATCGTGGAAACGGGCGGTCGCCTTGGCCTGATCACCCCGCACACTGGTAATTTCTGCGAGGGCTGCAACCGGCTCCGCGTCACCGCGACGGGCCAGCTTTATCCGTGTCTGGGCGGCTCTGAGCGAGTGGATCTGCGCGCGGCTCTGCGTTCCGAAGAGCCCGACGCGCGGGTGGCTGATGCGCTCAGTCGTGCGCTGATGATCAAGCCTGAAAAGCACCATTTCCGGATGGATGAGCGCGGCGCTGCACCCCATCTCCCGCGTCACATGTCGATGACCGGAGGCTGATCGAGTGGCCGTTACGATCCTCTTCCTGGGCCCATTGCGCGATCTGGCCGGTGAGCCGACGCGTGAGGTTGCGGCGCCGCTTGATTGGGTGGGGCTGCTTGCCGCGGTCGGGCCTGAAGTGGCGGCCCAGCTGGGAGAAGCGCGCGTCAATGTCGCATGCGCGGGAAAGGTGCTGGGCGAAAAGACCAGTCTCAGCGCGCAAGATGGCGACGAGGTTGCGCTGCTCCCGCCGGTTTCGGGCGGCTGATTGCTGGACGCGCTAAGCGATGAAAGACGTCCGCCTGCTGCATCAGCCTTTCATTCCCGGCGCGCTGATCGGCCCGTTCACCAACGCCCATCCAGGGCTTGGCGGCGTATGCACCTTCGTTGGCGAAGTGCGCGGCAATGAGGCGGGCGAGGCGGGAGAGGTCGAACGGCTGGAGCTTTTGCATTACGAGCCGCTGACGCTGGCTGGGATGGATGAACTCGCCGACGTGGCGCTGGCGCGGTTTGATCTGATGGGATTGCTGATGGTCCACCGGGTGGGTGAGATGCACCCGGGCGAACCGATCGTGTGCGTCAGTGCGGCTGCGCGCCATCGCCGCGGCGCGATCGACGCGGTCGATTTTTGCATGGACCATCTCAAAAGCGCCTCGTGGTTCTGGAAGCGCGAGCGGCGCGCCGGGCAATGGCGTTGGATTGAACCGCGGGCCGAAGACCACAGCGACCTGGCGCGTTGGACCAAGCTCTAAGGAGAAACTCGCGCGCGTTTGATCAAGATCAAGGAACACGCGGCTCTGTGGGCTTAGGACTCTTCTCAACAGGAGAAGAACGATGAGCAAGCAAGTCCTCGAAAAAATTGCATCGGGTGAAGCTCGGATTGTTGAGGCGCCCACAACGCTCCGCCCGCCGCGCCATCAAGTGGACGTTGATCGCAATTTTGAACTTCCGACCGTTCTCTTTGGCGCGACCGTCGCGCTTTATCTGGGCTTCCTGGCGGTGATGCTGATCGGTTTCACCACGCCTGGTCTAGCGATTCCGATGGTGATCTTCGTGGGCTTCATTGTGGCTGGCTTTGGTGTCCCTGCAATCTGGACCCGGCTTGCGGGGAATACGACCCGTCCGATGTCCTATGGCGAATTCCGCAAAGCTGGCATCATGACCCACACGGGCCGCTGCTCGGCGCAAGACACGGTTATCCAGATGCTGATCTTGCCGGTTCTCATCGTCCTTTGGGGATGTGCAGTGGCGATCATCGCCGCCGTGGTTACCTGAACAGGGCTCCGTCAGCGCCCCGACAGAGCGGAGAGGAGCGCGGGGTCGAGTACATCGATCCCGCGTTTTCCGGTGCGCCTGATCGCGCCGCTTGCCTCTATCTCTCCCAGTTTTCGGCTTACTGTCTCGATCGTAAGACCCAGCATATTGCCAATTTCACCGCGTGTGAGTGGCAGATCAAAGTGCGGTGTGGCGTGGCACGAGGATTGGCTGGCTGAGCGCGAGAACTCGTCCAGCAGAGCGGCAAGGCGCGTTTCCGCCGAGGCGTGGCCCGTGAGTTCGAGCAGCGCCCTGGTGGCGAGCAGATCGTCCTGGCTACGGCGCAGCAGCGCGCGGGCCAAGGCGGGATAGTTCTCGACGGCCGCTTCGATGGCGCCGCGAGCAAAGGTGCACAGTCGGCTATCGGTCAGCGCGACCACATCGTGATGGGCAAAAGGCGCGAAGAGTTCGCCGATAAAGCCGGCCGGATGGACCAGAGCGAGGATCTGTTCGTTGCCATTTTGGTCGATCGCTGAAACCTTGAGGGCGCCGCTGATAAGCGTCGCGCAGGCCGCGTCCTTGTCCCCAGCCGCGAACAGCATCTCGCCCCGCGCAAGCGTTCGTGTCCGCCCGGCTGCGGCCATGGCCTGGCGTTCTTGAGGGGTCAGAACCGCGCAAGCGGCGGTTTCTCTGACCGGGCAGTCTTCGCAGGCGAGTTGTGTGTGGGCCATGTCACTCGTGTCTCTTGCTCACTACGGGCCTCACCTGTTGAGCTGGGCGTTCATTCCAGCCAGGCGCTCTGCCTGTTTGTCCAGCGTCAGCGCGAGGCGGTTTTGAAGTTCGGACATCTCGGCGATGTCATCCGCAGTCCCCTGCGCAATGCGCACGGTGGCGGCTAGCGCATCAAGATCCGCAAGCGCAAAGCGCGCCTCGCTGTGATGCGCAGTAAGATCAGCGAGACCGACTTGCGCTTCGGCCCAGATCGTCGTCTCGATGTCCGAGGACGCAGCCGCGCTCACCAATTTTCGGGTTGGATCAAGTTTATCCGCAAACGCCGCGTTCGCCTTGGACGCGCGCGCGCTGATAGCGGCTAGGCGGGCGTCGACTTGGGCTGGCATCTCCTCGGGCGGCGCTTGCAAAGCCTCAGCCTGGGGCACTGATACGCCGGGAAATCGAACGGATACTCGGCCAGTGTCGTCTGCTTGCGGCGGAATAGCGAAGGTCGGGTAGTTGACCGAGGAACCGTTGCAGGCGCTCAACGCCAAGCAAGCGCACAAACTGCTGAAAACTCGCTTAAAGATTGCCGCGATCCTTCTATGATCTTTGTTTCGCGGTATCCTACCACGCAAGCGCAAGGGGCGATAGGCGTGTCTTAGCCATCGCTGCCCGCTCAAATTAAGCCAGAGGAGCCCGCCACGCGCGCACGCCGGTCGCCTTTCTCGGTCAATAGGCGTTGACTTGCCACCCCCTTTCCCTTAACGGCACCCATCTTTCGGGAGCGGCTCATAAAGCGGCTCCGCAACAGCGTTCGGTCCGGGGTCCATCCTCGTTAGGTCGGACACACACGCAAGATTGAGAGTTTGAAAAGCCATGTTCGCGATAGTGCGCACAGGCGGCAAGCAATATCGGGTTGCCGCCGGAGATAAGATTGCCGTTGAGAAGCTCGCTGGCGAAGCCGGTGAGACGATTACGCTGGACGATGTTCTGCTAGCTGGAGAGGGCGACACGATCGCCGACGCGGCCAAGGTCACCGTTTCGGCTGAGATTATCGCTCAGGCCAAGAGTGAAAAGGTCGTCGTTTTCAAGAAGCGTCGCCGCCACAACTACCGCCGCAAAGCCGGCCACCGCCAGCAGATGACGCTGCTGCGCATCACAGACGTGGGCGCGGCTGCGAAGAAGGCGCCGGCCAAGAAAGCTGCGGCCCCAAAGGCGGGCGAAGCCGAAACCAAAGCGGCACCCGCCAAGAAAGCACCGGCCAAGAAGGCGGCTCCCAAGGCATCGGCTGCTGACAAGAAACCGGCTGCTAAGAAGGCGCCGGCCAAGAAGGCTGCGCCTAAGGCGACCGATGACTCTGGCGAGACCAAGTAAGGATCAGGATCCATGGCACATAAAAAAGCAGGTGGTTCATCGCGCAACGGTCGCGATTCAAACGCAAAGCGTCTCGGCGTGAAGAAGTTTGGCGGCCAAGTTGTGGTCGGCGGCAACATCCTCGTGCGCCAGCGCGGCACCAAATTCTATCCGGGCACCAATGTCGGCCTAGGTAAAGACCACACTCTCTTCGCGCTCGAAGACGGCGTAGTCCGATTCCATAAAGGTAAGCTTGGTCGCAAATACGTGTCGGTAGACATGATTGCGGAAGCGGCAGAATAATCGGACGGTTCACGAACAGGATCGTCCACTGGGGCGGTCCTAGCCGAGCGTAAGTATCGGTGTTGATGAGGGAGAAGGGCCACCCCGGCAAAGTCGGGGGAGCGTTCTCCCTCTTCGCGTTTCTCCCTCGTTTCGTCGCGCAAATCTATGCTGCGGCCATGATAGTGTCATGCGTTTGGCTTATGTGCCGAATGCGGGGCGAGAGAGGAATAGCTCGTGTTCCACAGGAGCCAAAGACTGTTACTGCGCCCGGTGTGGCCAGAGGATTGGCAAGGCGTTTTGGAAGGTATCGCGGATGAAGACGTGGTGCGCAACCTTGCCAGTGCGCCGTGGCCCTACCAAGAGAGCGACGCGCGCGCGTTCACCGCTTTGCCGATTGAGCCGCAGTTTCCGCGCTTTCTAATCACACAGGCGCATGACGCGCAGGTGGTCGGCTGTATCGGGATCGATCGCTGCGGCGCTTCTGTCGACGGAGCGGAACTGGGCTACTGGATTGCAAGAGCGCATTGGGGACAAGGCTACGCGACCGAAGCGGGCTTGGCTGTGCTTTCGATGGCGCGCACGCTTGGATACAACCGAGTGATGGCGATGCATTTTCTCGACAATCCTGCATCGGGCCGTGTGCTGGAGAAATTGGGTTTCGCGCCGACGGGTGGCACGTCGTTGCGGCATTCCTGCGGGCGTGGAGAAAAGGCTCTTGCGCGCGAGTTTGCGCTGGAATTCTCCCAATGGTCGCGCGCGGCCTAGGACCATTAAAGCGCCGCTCACTTGTTCGTTTGGACAAGTTGGACTAATGAATCGCCACGATGAGTGCACGCAAACGGCTGTCGCCAGAAGAGTCCCGCGCCTCCGCTCTTGAGGCGGCCCGTGGGCTGTTGATTGAAACCGGGCCGCAATCGGTGACGCTCAAGGCTGTGGCGACGCGTATAGGGCGTACACATGCCAATCTGTTGCATCACTTTGGTTCAGCCTCAGGCCTGCAAAAGGCGTTGGCCGGGCATCTCGCGCGAGCGGTGTGCGACACAATCAAGGAAGCGGTTCACGCGAGCCGCGCCGGGCTTGGTTCGGCCCGTGAGGTTGTGGACCTTACGTTCGACGCGTTTGACCGCGAAGGGGCAGGCGCGCTCACCAGCTGGATGCTGCTGACGGGCAACGAAGACGCGTTGGCGCCGATCATCACCACGATTCACGAACTGGTGGATGAAATCGCGACGGACGAGGCGAGCGAAGACGCCGAGGACCAGCAGGTTCATCGCAGCACCCTGAACCTTGTCCTTCTTGCGCTGGGTGATGCGCTGATTGGGGCCGCTCTGGCGAAATCGTTGGGCCTCCCGCGCGACGCTGCGCGTGAACGCGCGCACCAGGCTCTCGAAGCGTCAATGGAGCGCTACCAAACCGCGAACTGAGCGGGGATCTTTTTAGCTATCCCAACAAGCCAGAACGCTGCCAGTCAGGCAGAGTGGCCGGATCAAGGTCGGCGACGCGCAAATGGTCCACAGCGACGCCTGCGTCGGGGTAGGCGATCTTTTGGCGCTTTTCGTCCGATTGAGCCAACGCCACCACAACCAACCGTCGGTTGACCTTTTGCCGCCAGTTCATGCGCGCGGTGTTCTCCTGCCCAACATAGCAGCCCTTTTCAAAGCTCACGCCGTTCAGTTCGACCGCATTGGTCTCCAACCACAGGATATCACCCAGCTCGGCCACGCCTTCGGTGACCCCAAGCGACAGGCGGTGCGCAGTCCACGCAGCGTCCGCGGATTCACCATCGGGACTGTCCAGCCAGCGGTATCCCAATTCGTCGAGACGAGGGTCTTTCGAAGCCCCCTCAACCGGATCCGCCGACCAATGCACTCCAAAGGCGGTATAGATATCAATGTCGATCTTGCGGCGCAGACGATAGAGCGTGAGGCGCTTGACCAGATCGGGTGCAATCGCGGCCTCGCAATCGAGCAGCAGCGCGCCGTCCCCGCCATCCCACACCAGAAAGTCGAACATCGCCTTGCCCTGTGCGCTCAGCAGCGCGGCGTAAATCGGCAAGTCGCCCGAGACATCGTTGGTGACGAGCCCTTGCAAGAAATCGCGCACGTTCTCATCCGCGCCATCTCGCGGAGCGACGCGCACCAGAGCGCGGGCGTTCAGACGTGTGGCGCTCATTCAAACCCTCTTCACAATAGCCTCGGCCAGAAGCTCGCCGAGCTGCGGCCCTTGGACGGGGTACAGATAGGGTTCGATCAGCTCTGCTTCCATGACCGCGAGCGCGCCATCATCCATTCGCAACATGTCGATGCGCGCGTAAAGCGGTGTTGAGAAGGGGACAGCGTCGCACACCTTTTGCGCGGAAGCGAGGTCATCCGCGCTGGGTTCGTAGACTTCCTCGCGCCCGCCATAGAGAGACTGGATGCGGTAATCGCCGTCGGCGGCGCGCTTCACAAGCGCGTGGCTGAACACACCGTCGATGAAAACGAAGCTCAGTTCACCCTCGGTCGCAATGGCTGAAAGGTAGGGTTGCAGCATAGCAGGCTGGTCAAACACCCAATCGGGACCCGGCAGGCCACGGCGTGCGACGAGTTCCTGGCCTTCCGCCCCCGCGCCAACCTGGCGTTTGACCACCACCCGGTCGCATTCAAACACGTCGAGCGCTTCGAGCACGCCCTTCTCTGTCACAATCTCGCGCCACAGCGTGGGGATCACGCGAACGCCCGCTTCTTCCAGGGCGCGGAGATAGGTCTTGGTCATGTTCCAGCGCACCAGATCGGGCGGGTTGCAGATCGCAATTCCGCGATCCGCAAGCGCGTCTATCTTGGCCAAAAACGCCTTGGTCTGGTCTTGGTAGTTCCACGAAGTGCCCAACAAGGCGAGGTCAACGCCCTCGAAGGTTTCAAGCGGGGACGCCCAATCGGCAACGAGCAAATCCAGGCCGCGCTTCGCCAAGGCGGGCTCCAGGGCGGCGATCATCAGATCGTGTTCAAACAAGTCGCCGCGTCGTTTACCTGCGCCGGATACGGTCGAAGAACAAGCGAGGAATGCAATCTTTGTCATGGTGATAGGCGTCTAGGCGCGAGGCAACGGACTGGAAAGCCCCCTCGTACAGGCCTAAGGCCGGTCGCATGATTGAGTCGCTCACAATCCGCCGCCCCGATGATTGGCACCTCCATTTTCGTGATGGCGACATTATGCGGGGCGTGGTTCCCTACACGGCGCGCCAATTCGCCCGCGCGATTGTTATGCCGAACCTTACACCGCCGGTTACAACAACCGCTTTAGCTGCGGAGTATCGTGACCGTATCCGAGCGGCCGTGCCTCAGGACATGCGTTTTGAACCGCTCATGACCTGCTACCTGACCGATACGACGGATCCAGACGATCTGGCGCGTGGGGCAGGCGCGGGTGTTTTCACCGCAGCCAAGCTCTATCCGGCCTACGCAACGACCAATTCGTCGAGCGGGGTCACCAATGTCGAACTAATCTATCCAGTGCTTGAGCGCATGGAGCAGGATGATATCGTGCTTTGCATCCATGGCGAGGTCACCGATCACGACATAGATGTGTTTGACCGCGAGGCGGAATTCATCGATCGGCACTTGAACGCCATCGTCGCAACTTTTCCAAATCTGCGCGTCGTGTTCGAGCATATCACCACTTCGGATGCGGTCGAGTTTGTCAAAGCGGCAAGCGACAAGGTTGGCGCAACGATCACGCCGCAGCACTTGCACATCAACCGAAACGCGATGCTGGTTGGCGGAATCCAGCCGCACAATTACTGCTTGCCGGTCGCCAAACGGGAGACACACCGCCTGGCCCTGCGCGCGGCCGCAACCTCGAGTGATCCGGCCATTGCCCGCAAGTTTTTCCTTGGTACGGACAGCGCCCCCCATATGCGCGGAGACAAAGAAAGCGCGTGTGGCTGCGCCGGCATTTTTGGCGCGCCGGTCGCGTTGGAAAGCTACCTCACGGTCTTTGAGGAAGAGGGCGCGATCGACCGTTTTGAAGCCTTTGCCTCGTTGAACGGCCCGGCTTTTTACAAAATGCCGGTGAACCAAGAGACCGTAACGCTGGAGCGTATCGAGGCACCGGTTCCCGAAGAGCTTCCGCTTGTCGGAGAGACTATCGTCCCCTGGCATGCGGGCCAAGTCCTGAACTGGAAATTCGTAGGCTAACCGATCCGCTGGGGAGTTTCAGGCCGCCAACGCCTCTCGCTTTGCGCGGCGTGAGCGGACCCACAGATCACCTAGGAAGATGGCGACCGCCGTCCAAATTAGCACGAAGCTCATCAACTGGACCGGTTTCAGCTCCTCGCCAAACACAAACAGGCCGAGGAAGAAAACGATAGTTGGCGCAAGATACTGGATGAAGCCAAGCGTCGAATATTCCATCCGCCGCGCGGCGATCGCGAAGAGCAGCAGCGGGACTGCGGTCACCACGCCAGAAAGGACGATCAGCAGGCTCATCGTCACATCACGGCCAAAGGAAGGTCCGGCTGCACTCACCGCGTAGACATACGCGATGCCCGCCGCGGGCAGGAGGAGTATTGCGCTTTCAATAGTGAGGCCAGGCAGCGCACCCACCACCACTTGCTTGCGCACCATGCCGTAGAGCCCAAAGCTGAAGGCGAGGCTGAGGCTGATCCACAAGGTCGTGAGCGCGCCCGCCGCCAGAAGGGCGACCGCAAGCGCCGCCACACCCACCGCCACCCATTGCCACTTCGACAACCGCTCGCCCAGCAGCATCGTGCCCAAGAGCACATTGATCAAAGGGTTGAGGTAATAGCCGAGCGAGGCTGCGTAGACGTTCCCTTGCATAATCGCCCAAATGTAGACGAACCAGTTGATCGCGATCAGCACCGAACTGACAAGCAGCATCAACAGCACGCGCGGGTGCGTGACGGCCCTGCGAATTTCGGGAAACTGCTTTCGCAAGGCGATGATCACCAGACACAAGGGCAAGGTCCAGATTATCCGCCAGCCCACAAATTCGAACGGCGGCACATTTGTGACCAGCAAAAGGTAGAGGGGCAGAAAGCCCCACAAAATATAGGCGCCAAGAGCGTGCGGTAGGCCGGAGGGCTGGCCTTGGTCGGAGTCCGGATCAAGGGTCATCGTGCCCGCGCCCTAGGCTTGCCAGGACAGCGGCGCAAGCGCGCCGGATGGACTTAAACACCGACGCCCTTGCTTAACCCAGGCTGTCGGCCCCGCTCTCAACCCATTCAGCTTTACCGCTCTATACATTAACAGAATACAAGATGGGACTCCCACTTTAGATCGGTTTCCAACTTGGACCATTCCCACCAATGGTCCGGGCGCGGCTCCCACCAGCCGCGGAAAGCGCCTTCATGTCCATTGGGCATGGGGGCGTTTTCGCTTTGATGTGCAAGCGCACGACATCGGGTTTCTTAACCAGACTGTGGCAAGCGTTTCGCATGCGCTCTGTCCCTCTTCTGCTCGGCTTAGGCAGCGTTGTGTGCCTTTCGGCTTGCGCGCCTGACGACACTCCGAACGAGCCTTCGGTTGTGAATGCAGTCGATCCCTATCTGGCGCGGGCCTTGAGTGATCCTTTGATGGTCGACCCGGATTTGGCCCATCGTAGCGAAGCGAACGCGGCAATTACGGTGGGTGTTGGCCACGCTCTACCCTCGTTCAAAGGCAGCGCAGAAGCGGCAAGCCGAGCCAGAGAGACGGCCAGGCTCGCCTTGCTAGAAGGGGGACCTATCCCCGATCTGCCACCGGCTCAAACCGGGCCCGGCCCTTCTGCGTTGGATGAGCAGTATGAGCTCGGCGCCGTGCTTGCGCAGCTGAACGCGCCAGCGCCCTGCCGCGCGGACATTACCACCGATTTTGCGTTAGCGGCCACGATGCCATTGAGCGCGAGCGTTATGCCCCACGGCATGGTGCGCGTAGCCGGGCGAGCGGATCAACCTCAATGCACGTTGCGTTTGGTGCGGTATGTCACGCCAGCCTCGATTGAAGACGTCTTGCAGCACCACTACACCCTGATGGCGCGCAGCGGTTTCGATCCTGTCCGATTCTCGACACCCGAGCCTAGCCTTATTGCCGATCGACGAGGCACTCATCTCCATATATCGGCGCGCACGGCATCAGGTGACCTGACAGCCGTGGATGCCGTGGTCTGGACGATCAGCTAGGCTTTACTGGATTCGGCGTCTCTTCTCTTAGGCCCACGCCGATATTAGCGCGGGGTTGGTCCATCTCAGTGCTCGCAACCGGATAGGCGCAGTAATCCGCTGAGTAATAGGCAGCTGGCCGGTGGTTTCCAGAAAGCCCAATTCCACCAAAAGGCGCAGAGGAGGATGCCCCATTCGTCGGTCGGTTCCAATTGATGATCCCGGCTCGAATATTGGCCCAAAAGCGACCATAGTCATCGGGTGATCCGCCTACAAGCGATGCGGACAGGCCGAACCGTGTGTTGTTCGCCTCCGCAATTCCAGCGTCAAGATCGGGCACACGAATGACCTGAAGGATAGGGCCAAAGAGCTCGAAATCGGGACGTTCGGGGATATCCGTTGTGTCGATGATGCCTGGCGTGAGGAACGGCGTGTCGGGATTGGGCTGGCGCAGTGGTGCGAGCGCTCGGCCGCCAGCGGTGACAAGCGCGACAAAGCTGTCGTTGAGCCTTTCGGCGGTCTCCACATCAATCACCGGACCCATGAACGGCTGGGGATCGGCGAGCGGGTCGCCGACCAGCAATTTGCGCGTCAGCGGCACAAGCTCGCTCATGAGATCATCGTACACGCTGTCCTTCACGATCAGGCGCCGTGCCGCGGTGCAACGCTGGCCGGCGGTGGTAAAGGCGCTTTGGACTATCAAAGCCGCGGCGTCGGCTAGTTTAGGTGTGTCGAGCACCAGCATGGGATTGTTCCCACCCATCTCTAGCGCGACAATCTTGCCAGGGTTGGCGGCCAGTTTACGGTTGATAGCGATGCCGGTCTGGGCCGATCCAGTAAACAGGACGCCGTCAACACCGGGATGCGCGACCAGAGCTTTGCCCTCATCGGGACCGCCGATCACAAGTTGCACCACATTATCAGGCAGCCCGGCAGCTTGGAAACACTGCACCAAAATCTCACCGGTAGCGGGCGTCTTTTCCGAGGGTTTGAAAAGCACCGCGTTTCCGGCAACCAAGGCCGGGATTATATGCCCGTTGGGAAGGTGCGCGGGAAAGTTGTACGGGCCCAGCACCGCCATCACTCCATGCGGCTTATGGCGGACCGCTGCGGACCCCTGCAGGGCGCTGTCGAGCTTTTTCTTGCCGGTGCGCTCCGCGTAGGCGCCAACGGAAATCTCGACCTTGTTGATCACCGCATCCACTTCGGTCCGCGCTTCCCACAGGGGTTTGCCAGCCTCGCGCGCGATCAACTCAGCCAGATTGTCGTAGCGCTTGCGCACTTCGTTCGCGAACCGGCGCGTGATTTCGATCCGATTGGCCAACGGCCGCGCAGCCCAGGACGGCCAGGCCTTGCGCGCGCGGCTGATCGCTGCGTCCACATCCGTGTGTTGCCCACGCCAGAGCACCTTGCCCGTCGAGGGCTCAAAAGAAGTGAGTGTACCGTCAGCCAACACCCTGGAAACTCATGTTTTTCCCTCGCCAATGACCGCTCAACAGAAGGTTACACGCCGTGATTGGCCGACCTTATCGGGTTCTACGCGCCATGATCCCTCTTTTCTCCTAGGAACAAAGCCCTAATTCGCGCCAAAGGCCTTGCAAAGGAAATTCCGTAACCGCTCAGGCCGGTGGCGCTTCGATTTTTTAGCGCTTAAGACTAACGGCCATAACAGGGGGGCAGCGTTCGTCATAGGGGGGCGAAGCGCATCTATCTTCCTGATTAAATTATGGAAACACTACAGTTTCCGTCATCTTTGGCCCGAATCACGCGGCCCATCAGGGGGAAAAATACAATGGCTACCAAGACTGATCTTGAGTTGAAGCGGGGCGCATCCGCCTTCGTGATTGCAACAGCGACCTCCTTTGCGGCGCTTACGATCCCAACATCGTCGGCCAGTGCGCAGGATGTCTGCGAACTCGATCCGGGCATCACCGATGGGGCAACCGCGACCGGCACCGATGCTCTTGCTTGCGGGGAGAACGCGAGCGCGGATGGCGATCGCGGAACAGCGTTTGGCACGTTCGCGTTCGCGGATGGCGATAACACAACAGCGCTTGGCGCGAGCGCGGACGCGCTTGGCACAAACGCAACAGCGCTTGGCGCGGATGCGCAAGCGGATGGCAACAACACAACAGCGGTTGGCGCGGGCGCGTTCGTGGATGGCACTAGCGCAACAGTGCTTGGCGCGTCCGCGTCCGCGAATGGCAATGAAGCAACAGCGGTTGGCGCGAATGCAGTAGCGCTTGGCGTTGACGCAACAGCGCTTGGCGCGGGCGCAGACGCGGATGGCGCTGACGCAACAGCGCTTGGCGCGGACGCGGACGCGTCTGGCGCTGGCGCAACAGCGCTTGGCGCGGATGCAGTAGCGCTTGGCAATGACTCAACAGCGCTTGGCGCGGACGCGGGCACGAATGGCCAAAACGCAACAGCGCTCGGGGCGGACACGAACGCGTTTGGCAATGACTCAACAGCGCTTGGCGGAGGCGCAGCCGCGAATGGCGAAAACACAACAGCGCTTGGCGCGGACACGTTCGCGTTTGGCGATAGCGCAACGGCGGTTGGCGTGGACGCGTTCGCGTTTGGCGATGGCGCAACGGCGCTTGGCGGGGCCGCGGACGCGGATGGCCTGAACGCAACAGCGGTTGGCACGGAGGCGGAAGCGACTGCCAATAACGCAACAGCGGTTGGCGAGTCCGCAGACGCGACTGCCACAAACGCCACAGCGCTTGGCCAGTCCGCAGACGCGTCTGGCGAAAACGCAACAGCGCTTGGCCAGCTCGCAGACGCGTCTGGCGATGGCGCAACAGCGCTTGGCCGGTCCGCAGACGCGTCTGGCGCTGGCGCAACAGCGCTTGGCTTGCTCGCGGACGCGTCTGCCACAAACGCCACAGCGCTTGGCTCGAACTCGCAGGCCACGGAGGAGGATGCTATTGCCGTCGGTGAGGATGCAGCGGCTACGGCGGAGGATTCCGCCGCGATCGGTACGAGCGCGGTCGCCAGTGGCGATTCGGCAACAGCGGTTGGCGTCAACTCGCGCGCCTCGGGTGATTTCTCGACCGCGACGGGCCGTTTGAGCCGCGCTGACGGTGATCGGTCGGTGGCTAACGGCTTCCAGGCACGCGCCACGGGCGAACGTTCGAACGCTATCGGTTACACCTCGGACGCGAGCGGTTCCAACACGATTGCAATCGGATACGCTGCCACTGCAAGTGCGGCGGACGCGACCGTGATCGGCAACGAAGCGGTGGCCAGCGGCGAAGCTTCCACCGCGCTGGGTCGCGAAGCTTCGGCGACCGAGCTTAACACGACTGCAATCGGCGATTCATCGCGCGCCGAAGCCAGCAACGCGACCGCTGTGGGTCAGGGCTCGCGCGCCTTGGGCAATAACAGCACCGCGCTGGGCCGCAACGCGCTGGGCACGGGATCGAATTCGACCGCGGTTGGCTCGCGCTCGGAAGCGTCCGGCACCCGTTCGGTTGCGGTTGGCCTGAACGCGACCGCCGCGGCCGTAGACACGATCGCCATGGGCGAGTCGGCGAGCGCGATCGGCGCCGCTTCGATTGCGATTGGTAACGATTCCAGCGCGACCGGCGTCGACTCTGTCGCCATTGGCGGCGACAACGATGGCTCAGGCGCCACGGCGGATGGCGATTCGACCACGGCGATCGGAGGTGAGAGCTTTGCGCAAGGCCCCGGGGCCTCAGCGTTTGGTTGGCAGGCGGTCGCCAGCGCTGAGCGCGCGCAGGCCTTTGGTCACCTCGCCGCCGCGACGGGCGTTCGCTCGCTGGCGATCGGTGAAGCCGCTGCGGCCAGTGGCACCGCGTCGGTCGCGGTCGGCAACTTGGCTGGCGCTTCGGGGGAACAGTCTGTGGCGCTGGGCGATGCGGCCAGCGCGGCCTTTGACGGATCGGTCGCCATCGGTCCGGGCGCTACGACGACCCGCGCCAATCAGGTTATTCTGGGCGGAGCGGGAACCTCGGTCACCGTGGGTGACATCGCATCGAGCACAGCAGCGCAATCGGGTTCAACCTTCCTTGCCACGGTCGATTCCGATGGCACTCTTGGTCAAGGCATCGACGCCTCAACCCTCGCGACGACGACGGACGTGGCGGCCAACACCGCTCTGATTACCGCGAACACCACGGCGATTGGGACGAACGCCACCGATATCGCGGCCAACACGACTGCAATTGGTACAAACGCGACAGACATCACGGCGCTTGATGGTCGTGTGACGACCAATGAGACCGATATCACCGCGAACACGACAGCGATTGGGACGAACGCTACCGATATCGCGGCCAACGCGACCGATATCACGGCGCTTGACGGTCGCGTGACGACCAATGAAACCGACATCGCCGCTAATACCGCGGGGATCGCGGCTAACGTCTCGGCCATCGCGACGAACGCGACGGGCATTACGGCGCTTGATGGACGGGTCACGACCAATGAAACCGGCATCGCAACCAACACGGCGGGTATCGCTACCAACGTGGCGGCGATCGCCGCCAATGCGAGCGACATCAATGCGTTGGACGGTCGTGTCACAACCAACGAGACGGACATCGCGGCCAACACAACCGCGATCAGCACCAACGCGAGCGACATTACCGCGCTCGACACGCGCGTCGGTACCAACGAGACCGACATCGCCGCCAACACGGCCGCGATTGCTACGGTGAGCACGGATGTGACGGCGCTTGATACGCGCGTAACCACCAACGAGACGGACATTGCGACCAACACGACCGGCATCGCTTCCAATGTGACGGCGATTGGCGCTAACACCACTGCTATTGGCGCGAACGCTATGGCAATTACATCGCTCGATGGGCGTGTCACCGCCAACGAGGGCGTCATTGCAACCAACACAGCCGGCATCGCAACCAACGCAACGGCGATTGCCGCGAACACCGCTGGCGTCGCCACGAATGCAGGCGATATTGGTGCGAACGCGATGGCGATCACCGGTCTTGATGGCCGAGTCACCTCCAATGAAAGCTCGATCGGTACCAACGCGACCGACATCGCTACCAACACCGCCGCAATTGCCACCAACACCACCGATATCGCCGCAAACACCACGGCTATCGGTACCAACGCGACCAACATCGCAGCCAACACCACGGCGATTGGAGTCAACGCGGCCGATATCGCTGCTTTGGGCGGCGGTATGAACGGTGTTGCCGCCGATGTAGCGAACAACACGGCAGCGATTACCAACAACGCAGCCAGCATCACGGCTTTGCAAAACCTTACCAACAGCCAGCAAGGCCAGATCAACATTCTCTTCGACGCGACCGCAGAGAACCGCGATTTGATTGACCGCGCCAACGAGGGTGTGGCCATGGCGCTTGCGATGGAAAGCCCGGCGCTTGCGCCGGACGCGACCTTCGCGCTTTCGGGCGGCGTGGGGGGCTTCCAATCGCAGGGAGCCGGCTCCCGTGCGGTGAGCGCGCGTGGCAGCGACAACGCGGGCTTCTCGGCGGGGCTTGGCGTCGGCCTCGACAGCGGCGAAGTGGGCGCGCGCGGTGGCTTCCAAGTGGCTTGGTAAGTCGATAGACAACCGGCCATGAGAACGGTCTTGATACAATCGAGCATGCCGAGGCCCAGCGCCTCGGCGTGTTTTTCGCCCAGCGCGCTTGCCGCATTGATCGCGTTCGCGTTGGCGCTTGGCTCGTGGACCTCGCCTGCCAGCGCGCAACAGGTTCAGCCGGGCCAGCGGCTGCAGAACCCCAGCGTCCAGCCCCCACCTTCGCTGCGCCCGACGCCAAGCCAGCTTGATCTCTCGCGGATGATCTGGTCGACCGTGGCGGCGGTCGATCACGCCAACCGATCGGGCAACTATTCAGTGTTGCGCGACATTTCAGCGCAGGCCTTTCAGATAAACTACAACCCGGCGCGCCTGACCGAGATCTTTGCCGGCCTGCGCAATTCGAACATTGACCTATCCACCGCGCTCTTGGTGCCGCCGACCTACTACGAAGCGCCGCAAATGGTTCGCGAGGACCTGTTCCGAGTGAAGGGCCTGTTCCAGCTACGCCCGATCTCAATCACTTTCGACATGTTCTTTCAGTGGGAGCAAGGCCGCTGGAAGCTGGCTGGGATCGATGTTCAGCCCGCCGAAATGGTCGCCGTTCAACCGCCGGCGCGTTAGTAGGCCGCGCTAAGCGTGACCGGCTGGTGTTGGCGCTGGCCCATGCGCCTCCCCCAGCCGGCGCAAGCCTGTGACCTTATCTTCGAGCGGCGACCAATCGTCGCGCTCGTCAATTGCGGCCCAGATTGCCTCGACCTCTTCGATAAGCATCGATTGCGGCGCTGCGTCGGACCAGTAGGCATGGGCGCTCTCGACCGGCGTGTAGCTTTCCAGTGTGTTGGTCAGTTCCATTGGGGCATGCTTTCGGGTGTGGCTTGAGCGACAGGCGAAGAAGAAAGCGTCGGGGCCTTCCTCGCTGTCGCGCATCGCCTCTTCGCAAAGCGATACAAGCTTTGTGTCTGCCTCTACGCCCTTTGGCTCCACGCCCAGACGCCAGCACCAGCGTCGTGCAATCGCCTCCATATAAAGCGGGCCAAAGCGCTCAAGCGCTACAACCAGCGGGTCGCTGTCGGCGAGCGCGCGCAATGCGATCGCCAATTGCCCGCAATTCCAGTGCAAGGCTTCAGGCTGTCGACCAAAGGCATAAAGGCCGCCATGGTCGAAGTAGGCTGCGGTGAAGCTCGGATCCCATGTCGGCAACCAGCGCCAAGGGCCATAGTCAAAGCTCTCACCGGTCACATTCATATTGTCGGTGTTGAGCACGCCGTGGACAAATCCTGCCACCATGTAGCTTGCCGCAAGGTCGGCCATACGCTCGACCACTTGGTGCATCAGTTGCACCGCTGGTTCATCACGCGCCGGCGCATCATCGGGCGGCGGAGCACCGGGAAACTCTTTCAGGCAATAGTCGATCAGCGCTTGCATATTCTCAGCTTCTTCGAGGGCTGCGAGCCGCTGGAAGGTGCCAATCCGGATATGCGAGTGCGACAGCCGCACCATAACAGCAGAGCGCGTCGGACTGGGCTCATCATTGCGCCACAATTCTTCGCCGGTTTCGATCACGGAAAAGGTCTTCGAAGTGTTGACGCCCAGAGCTTCCAGAAATTCGGTTGCCAGTATCTCTCGCACGGCGCCTTTAAGCGTGAGGCGGCCATCGCCGCTACGGCTGTAGGGTGTCTGGCCCGAACCCTTCGTGCCAAGGTCCATCAGCCGCCCATCGCAACTGTGCAATTGAGCAAATAGAAACCCGCGTCCATCGCCAATATCGGGGTTGTAATTGCGAAACTGATGGCCGTGATATTTCAGCGCAAGTGGTTGGGGTAGATTGCCGTTCAGTGGATCGAACCGCCCGAAGTGTCGCGCCCAGTCCGCATCGCTCAAGCCCGCAAGCCCAACGCTCGCCGCCGCGCGGTCGTTGCGAAAGCGGATACGCGCTTCGGGAAAATCCGCCGGTTCGACAGGGGAGCCAAGCCAACTGGCCAAGGCGCTGATTGCGGGATCGGGGCAATAGTTCGCCGGTTGCGGTTCGTCGCTCATGCCGCAATAGTGGGTGCGCAAGATGTCGCTTGCAAGGTGCGAGATTGCCGCGCAAGAGCCTGAGCGCCGCCAAACGAGGGGACAACGCCGCCAATGGCTCACAGCTATGAAGAAAAGCGCTGGACCAGCGCGGATGGACTGGAGCTGTTCTTTCGCGATTACCCGGGGGGAGAAGGCGCGGATGGGAAAGTGCCGGTCATGTGTTTGCATGGCCTGACCCGAAATTCGCGCGATTTTGCCGATCTTGGTCAACACATTGCCGTCCAAGGACGGAGGGTGATCGTGCCTGAGATGCGCGGGCGTGGGATGAGCGACTACGCGCCCGATTCCAGCACTTACAACCCTGTGCAATACGTCGCCGATGTCGAGATTTTGCTGGGCGAGCTCGGGCTTGAGAGGTTCATCTCTATTGGCACGTCAATGGGCGGGCTGATGACCATGATGCTGGCGGCAGCGAAGCCCGGGCGGATCGAAGGGCTTGTGATGAACGATATCGGCCCGGAAGTGGATAGCTCAGGGCTTGCGCGGATCGGCGGCTATGTCGGTCAGGGGCGCAGTTATCCGACCTGGATGCACGCGGCCAAGTCGCTCCAGCTGGTCCATGGCGAAGCCTTTCCCGACTGGGACCTTGATCAATGGCTGGAAATGGCCAAGCGCACGTTGGTTATCAGCCAGAACGGGCGTATCAGCTACGATTATGACATGGCAATCGCGGAGCCATTTGCCGAACCGGGCAACGCCGCCCCAGCCAATTTTTGGCTTGCCTATGAGGCGCTCGCGGGGGTGCCCATGGTGCTCGTGCGCGGCGAGCTATCCGATCTGTTGTCGTCGGATACAGTCAAGCAAATGGGCGTGCGTAACCCCAAGATGAGCCTGGTGACCGTCCCGCGCGTGGGTCACGCTCCGACACTTGACGAGCCGGAGGCGCGCGCAGCCATCGATGCGTTGCTTACCACCGTAGCGTGACGCCAAAGAGATGAGCGCGTTCAGAAAAGCTGGTCCGGTGCGCATACTGCATTGTCATTCGACCTTCAGCGCGGGCGGCAAAGAACGTCGTGCGGTGACGCTGATGAACGCGTTCGGGCCTTCGGTTGAGCACACAATTGTGTCCGGCATGCCAGATCAAATGGACGCCAAGGCGCTTATTGATCGTCGGGTACGGGTGATTTTTCCAGACGATTTCCCCAGTCTATCCGGCAGCCCAACGCCCGGACGGCTGGTTACCATCGCGCGCGCTCTGGAAGGGTATGACCTCATCCTCTCCTACAATTGGGGTGCGATGGATGTTGTTATGGCGCACACAATGTTCGCGCAGCCGTTCGGGCTTGCGCCGCTTATCCATCACGAGGATGGGTTCAATGAGGACGAAGCCGACCAGTTGAAGGCCAGCCGCAACTGGTATCGCCGCGCCGCCTTGTGGCGCACAGAACGTCTGGTTGTCCCGAGCGCAACATTGGAGGCGATCGCGCTGACCAAGTGGAAGCAGCCGCACGGACGCATTGCGCGGATCGCCAACGGTATCGACACCGCTGCGTTTGCCAAAAGGCCCCAGCCCGCAGGTCTGCGCGCTGTGAAACGGGACGGTGAGCGCTGGGTCGGCACACTCGCCGGTTTGCGCCCGGTCAAACAACTGCCCCGGCTTGTCGAAGCGTTTAAAGACCTGCCCGAGAACTGGCACCTGGTGATTGTGGGCGAAGGGCCCGAAATGAGCGCCATTCGCGAGGCTGCCACGCGATTTGAGGTCGACCACCGCGTCCACTTGCCTGGCGCTGTTGCGGACCCCGCGAGCGTGATCGGACTGTTCGATATATTTGCCTTGGCTTCGCGTAGCGAGCAGTTTCCGCTATCCGTCGTTGAAGCGATGGCGGCAGGTCTTCCCATTGCGGCGCCAAAAGTGGGAGATATCGCGCGGATCGTTGCACCGGAAAACGCCGACCATATCACTCCTGCCGGGGACGTCGCGGCGTTGGCGGGAGCGCTCGAAGAGCTTGCCGATGATGATGAGGGCCGCGCACAGATCGGAACAGCGAACCAGGCAAGGGCGCGAGAGCGTTATGATGTCGCGACCATGATTGATCGCTACCGCACTCTTTATGCAGGCGTTCTAGGCTGCGAGTTTTAGGCCTTTTCGTTAACCCAAGCTGGTTGCTTAAGCGGGCGTTCAACCGCGCTGTTGCAGCCCAGCGGCATGAGGCGAACGCGCGCCGCTATGGGACGCGCAAAATCGCTGGCATTGCGCGCGGGAAGTCCACGCTTTAAGGCGCCTTTCGCAGCGAAGCTTGAACAGTATGAGAAAGATGGGATTTCGTGGCCCTTACTCCGCAATCGACCAACACTTCTAAGGACAACTCGGGGAATCTTTCCGCCGAAGACGAGATCGCGATGCGCGAGATCGACGAGGCCGTACGCAAGGACGATGCGGCCGAGTTCGTGCAAAAATACGGTGTGATGATCGGTTCCGTTGTCACGCTCGTGCTCGCGGCGCTTGGCGGGTATCTGTTTTGGGATTCGCAGGTCGAAGCCGGGCTTGAAGAACAGTCCGAGCAGATTGTTGGCGTTATCGACTATGCGCAGGCCCAAGACTTTCCCTCGGTGAAAGAGCGCACAGCCCCTTTGCTGGACGCGCCCACTCCAGGAGTGCGCACCTCAGCCCGCTTGCTGCAGGCTTCGGCCGCGCTTGAAACGGGTGAGACGACGCGTGCGGTGGAGCTCTACGCGCAGATCGCCGCGGATGAAGATCTGCCTCAAAGCCTGCGCGACTTAGCCCGGCTGCGGGAAGTGTCGAGCAATTTTGATGAGCGCGAACCGGCGGATGTGATCGCCAAGCTTGAAGGTCTGACTCAGCCGGGAAATCCGTTCTTCGGCAACGCGGCGGAGTTGAGCGCGATCGCGCATCTCGAAGCGGGCGACCGCGATCAGGCGGGCGCGCTCTTCGCCGCGATAGCCAAGGATGATACACTGCCAGAGAGCCTCAGGGATCGGGCTTTGCAGATGACCGGGCAACTGGGCGTCGATGCGGTGGAGGATGTTGAAGAGTTTCTGGAGGAGCAGGGGAGCGCTCCGGAAGGCGCTGGACCCTAAAGCGTTAGGGTTGGTGCGGCACACGCCGCCGGATCGGCGCGACAGACAGAAAAAGACGGACGGAAAGCAAATAGGATGACAATAACGTTTTTCGGGCTCACTCGAGCCGCCCGTGGCAGTTTGCTGATCGGAGCGTGCGCTACCGCGTTGGTTTCGTGCGCCGGGGGACGCACAAAGACCACTCCAACCGTTGGCGCGCGCACGCCGATCCTATCGCGGATTGAGAGCGGAACCGCGGTGGACCCGGCGTTGGCCAGCGTTTCTGTGGTCTTGCCGCCCGCTCAGGCCAACACCGAATGGTCGCAAGTGGGAGGCGCAGCCGACAAGTCGTACGGTCATCTCCAGCTTGCCCAAGAGCCGACCAAAGTCTGGACCGCGCAAATTGCCGGTTCAAGCAACCGCGAGCGTCTTGCTGCAGCGCCGGTGGTTGGCAGCGACAAGCTGTATGTCGAAGGCACAGATGGTGTCATCCATGCCTTTGACAAAAGGACCGGGACAAGTCTTTGGGAGCGCAGTGAAGACGAGATGAGCGACGATATGCGCCCCTCCGCCTTTGGCGGTGGTGTGAGTTACGATAACGGCGTTGTCTATGCGACAAACGGTGCGGGCGAGGTCAAAGCGAAGAACGCTCAGACCGGAGAACGGATCTGGAAGGTTAAGCCCGCAGGCCCATTGCGCGGGTCACCAACGATCGCCTTTGGTCAGGTCTATGTGATGACGCAAGACAACCAGATCATCGCACTCAACGCTGAAACCGGTGAATTGCTATGGAACCGCAGCGGCTCAACCGCGCAATCCGGCGTGTTCGGCGTGGCAGCTCCGGCGGCCGGACAGGGTACAATCGTCGCGGGATACTCAAGTGGCGAGCTTTCTGCCTATCGTTATGAGAACGGGCGGGAGCTTTGGGCCGACGCGCTAGCGCGCACCAATATCTCTACCCAAGTAAGCTCATTGACGGACATTGACGCCGACCCGATCATCGATTCCGGCCGTGTCTACGCGCTTGGCCAAGGCGGTCGCATGGCCGCTTACGAGCTTGTCACCGGTCAACGCATCTGGGAGCTGAACCTGGCGGGCATCTCGACCCCGGCCATTGCGGGTGAGTGGATATTTACGCTCACCGATGATGCGCGCCTCCTTGCGATTGCACGCTCGACGGGCCGTGTGCGCTGGATCACGCAGCTGCGCCAATTCCGTAAGGAGAAGAAGAAGACCGACCCGATCTTCTGGACGGGTCCGGTGCTTGCAGGCGGCCAATTGTGGGTCGCCAGCTCATTGGGCGAGGTTTGGCGGGTGAGCGTAGGCGAGGGCTCGGCCCAAATGTTCGAAGAGCTTAAGGACCCCGTCAGCTTGCCGCCGATTGTTGCGGATGGTCATCTCTACGTGCTCGACGACAGCGGGACGATTCACGCCTGGAAATAGGCCGTTAAGGGTCTCAAAGCGCGGTGTCCGTAAGCGGGACAAACCGCAAGCTCGAGATCGCGCATTAACTCCTCTGCGTTAGAGGCAGAGTGATATGGATCGCGACCCTACCACAGCAGCTCCCAAGCGCCGTCCGACAAGCGACGTTTCGTCTGGTGTTGGGCTTGCGGGATTGCTGGGCCTGTGCGTTTGGATCTTGTTTTGCCGTACCTACCCTTTGACGGCGGAAGCGCTTGGGCTGCCGGGTCCGCGGGCGGTGCTTTCGGGACCGCACGCGGCGCTTATGGCGATGGTGTTCACCGCCGGGCCGATGGCTTTGTGGAGCGTTCTGGTTGATCGCGTGCATCTGCGCCCTTCAACCGGTATCGATTGGAACCTCAAACGCCCGATCTCTGAGGCGCTGCCAACTTCGATTGTTAAGCTCGCTGGGCTATGGGCTACCTGGGCTGTTCTCGGCGGGCTCTATGGCCTAGGTCGATGGTATTGGGATGGTGATTATCTCTTTGCCATGCGAGTGCTTGGCTTTGCCATTGGACCGATAGTTGTTCTCTCCGTACCGTACATCATTTGGCTTGATCGCTACCTTGTCGATCCGCGCGACGGGACTTGGCATTTTGGAGCGATGCTGATCACGAACGACACGTGGGAGGCGGAAGCTGTAAAGAAGCACTGGCGTGCCTGGATCATAAAGGGCTTTTTCAGCGCCTTTATGATTTCAATTCTGCCTGGCGGGTTTGCCATCATCGTTGAGGCGCAGCCTGCGCATATCCTCACCAACCCGGTGGAACTAGGTATGCTGCTCGTCACTCTGCTCTTCATGATCGACGTGCAGATCGGGACGGTTGGCTATCTCGTGACGCTGCGTCCGCTTGATGCGCATATCCGTTCGGGCAATCCCCTTCTGGCTGGCTGGGTGGCCGCCTTGCTTTGCTACCCGCCCTTTGCTTGGGGCGTGTTTGGCGCGGGGGGCGTCCTCAACTACGAAGTAAACGGGGCAAAATGGGACTATTGGCTGGTTGGCAGCGAGACGATGCTATGGGTCTGGGCGGGGTTGCTGGTGGCGCTGACAGCGGTTTACGCCTGGGCCACCTTCATCTTCGGCCTGCGCTTCTCAAATCTTACCTATCGCGGCGTGATCACTAATGGACCGTACCGCTTCACGCGCCATCCGGCCTATCTTTCGAAGAACCTTTACTGGTGGTGCTTGTCCATGCCTTTCCTCGCGACCAGCGGCTCGATTGTCGACGTTGTGCGCAACTGTTTCTTCCTCGTAGTGGTGAGCGCGATCTATTATTGGCGCGCGCGCACCGAAGAGGCGCATTTGCTCGCCGAAGACGCCAAGTATCGTGAGTACCACGCATGGATGGAGGAAAACGGCATCTTGACCGGGCCCATAGCGCGGTTCAAGCGCCGACTGACGGGCCGAAGAGCGTGCGCTTCCAAGATTGCGAGCCACGAGACGCCCGCTGAGCCCGCCGAATAGACGCTTACATCAACTTGGTTCCGTCATCAGCCGTGAACATGGTGAGATCGGTGATTTTCGCATCGAGCGTCCCCATGGCTTTTTGAAATGCGGCCATGTGCTCTGACTGTCCGTGGAGTGTGAGCGCTTCTTGATCCACGTACTTCTCCGTGATGTGCATGATCGACGGGTCGATCACGTCAACCGAATAGCTGTAGTGAAGGACGCCCTCTTCTGCGTTTGAGGCCGCGATCATGGTATCAAACGCGGCGCGGCCTTCCACCAAAGCGTTTTCACCAAGTTTTGCGGTTCCAAGCAAAATAATCACTGCGTCTCTCCCATGGCTCAAAGCGAATACTTATAGACGTGCCCGGTATCCTCACCCCATTCGGCAGCGTAAGCGTCGAGCAGGCGTTCGGCTGGGACCTTTCCTGATTTGACTATCTCGTCGAGCGTTTCGAGAAAGCCGGTCTCGTTGTCCCCGCTGGCGTTCAGCTGGCCGCGCGCGGCCAGCCCTGCGTGGGCAATCGCTAAGACTTCGCGGCCCAAATCCTGTAAAGAGCGGCCGCCCGGTATGCGCGTTTTGAGCCCCTGGTGTGGAGCTTCGTTGCGCAATTGCTCGCGCTCTTCCATCGTCCAGTCTTTGACTAGCTCCCACGCCGCCTCGAGCGAGTTTTCGTCGTACATTAGGCCAACCCAGAAGGCGGGAAGCGCGCAGATCCGGCTCCAGGGACCGCCATCGGCGCCGCGCATTTCTAGAAAGCTCTTGAGCCGTACTTCGGGAAACGCGGTCGACAGATGGTCCCACCAGTCGCTCGGTGTGGGACGTTCCCCGGGGAGCGCGTCGAGCTTGCCTTCCATGAAATCGCGGAAAGACAATCCCGCCGCATCGATATACTTCCCGTCGCGGAACACGAAATACATCGGCACGTCGAGCATGTACTGCGCCCAGCGTTCATACCCAAAACCGTCCTCAAAGACGAAAGGCAACATGCCAGTGCGCTGCGGGTCGGTATCCGACCAGATATGGCTGCGATAAGAGAGGTAGCCATTGGGCTTGCCCTGCGTGAATGGCGAATTGGCAAACAGAGCAGTTGCGAGCGGTTGTAGTGCCAGGCCAACGCGGAATTTTTTGACCATGTCGGCCTCGGACGAATAGTCGAGATTGACCTGGATCGTGCAGGTGCGCAGCATCATGTCGAGACCCATCGTGCCCACGCGCGGCATGTGGTTCATCATGATCTTGTAGCGGCCTTTGGGCATCACCGGCAGCTCTTCGCGGGTTTTGTCCGGCCACATACCAAGGCCGAGAAACCCGATGCCAAAACGCTCGCCGATCTCCTTGACCTGTGTGAGGTGGCGACCGGTCTCGGCACAGGTCTGGTGGAGATTAACAAGCGGCGCACCTGAGAGTTCGAGCTGTCCAGCGGGCTCAAGGCTGACGGTGCCATCCTCGCCTTTCATCGCGATGACGTTGCCGTTTTCCTCAATTGGTTCCCAGCCAAACTCTTTAAGGCTGAGCAAGATATCGCGAATACCGCCTGGCTCATCATAAGAAGGCGCAGCGCGATCGGCGCGGCGATAGACAAACTTTTCGTGCTCGGTGCCGATGCGCCATGCGATCTTTGGCTTTTCCCCTGCAATCATCGGCGCAACCAAGTCCGCAAGGCCCTCGATGGTGGGTTCCGGCTCACCGGAGGTTTGTCGTGTGCTCATCAGGGCCCTCTCGTCTCGGGCTTCGCACTAGAAAAGACAGCGGGCGGAGGGAAGCGTAGTTTCAGTTTGTCCCCACGAAGTCAGTCTACGTCCGACCAGTCGCCGCTGGACGCCATCCACACGCTAAGCGCAGCGATTGCTGCGGTCTCACCGCGCAGGATGCGCGGACCAAGGCTGATGTCGCGGGCCGCTGAATGAGCGCGAATGGCCCCGCGTTCCGCATCATCAAAGCCACCTTCCGGACCAATCAGGATCGCCGCGCTTGGTGTGTCCACAAAAGCCTGCACTGCGGGCTGACCTCCCTCTTCATCGGCGAAGAACAGCGTGCGGGTCTGGGGCCAATTGCGCAGCAGCGCGTCAAGCTTCACCGGCTCGCAAACGTCCGGCAGTGCCGTGCGCGCGCATTGCTCGGCTGCTTCGGTGGTGAGAATACGCGCGCGTTCCAAGTTAAGCTTGTCCGCGACGCAGCGACGGGTGATGACGGGCTGAATGCGCGCGGCGCCGAGCTCGCACGCCTTCTCCAAAACGAGGTCGAACCGATCCTTCTTGAGCAGCGCTGGGCAAAGCCACAGGTCGGGTACGGCTTCGCGCGCTCGCAGGCGCTCGACCACCTCCAAACAAACCCGCCGTTTATCGACGGCAGCGACGCGGGCCACCCACTCTCCGGTAATGTTGTCGCACACAATCACCGCATCACCTTCGCGCGCTCGCATGACTCTGCCGATATAGTGCGCCTGAGAGCCATCGAGCGTGAGGCTTCCCCCATCGGCCAGCGTTGTAGCGACAAACAGGCGCGGCGCGCTCTTTGGAGGCCAGGCAGGGGTAGCGGGCATGGCTTTCCCCTAGTCGCGCACAGCGTTAGAGAGCAAGGCCATGACTGAAACTGCGCCACCAAGCGTTGTCCCGGACAGCGAACATCGAGGGCTTGTCGGACGCCTGCCGCAATTGCCGCGCGATCTTGCGCAACTGGCGCGCTTTGACCGGCCTATTGGATGGTGGTTGCTGTTCTGGCCGTGTGTCTTTGGCGTGTGGCTGGGGGGAGAGGGCCTTCAGATATGGTTGCTCCTTTGGTTCCTTCTGGGCGCGATTGCCATGCGGGGGGCAGGCTGCGTTTACAACGACATCGTGGACGCGGATCTCGACCGTAAAGTGACGCGCACCGCAGCCCGGCCTGTGGCCAGCGGGCGGGTGTCCAAGAAGGTCGCGTGGATTTGGCTGGTCAGCTTGTGCCTCGTTGGCCTTATTGTTCTCCTCCAATTGCGGCTGGAGGCCCAGATCGTCGCGCTCGCAAGTCTTGCTCTTGTGGCCGCCTATCCGTTCATGAAGCGCATCACCTGGTGGCCGCAAGCCTGGCTCGGTATGGTGTTCAATTGGGGTCTGCTGGTGGGTTGGAGCCAGATCGGACTAGCCTCTTTTGGCAACCACCATTGGGACGCGGTCGCGGCGCTTTACGCCGGGTGCGTGACCTGGGTGATCGGCTACGATACAATTTACGCGCTGCAAGACCGCGAGGACGATGCGCTGGTTGGCATTCGCTCTTCAGCCTTACGGATGGGCGCCAAGGTCCACGCCGGGATCGCGGCCTTTTACGCCGCTACCCTTGCGCTATGGGCGACAGGCGTATGGCTCTACCGGCCCGATCCGCTGGCGGTGCTCGCCCTCGTTCCAGTGGCGCTTCATCTTGTGTGGCAAGTCGTAACGCTTAACCCACAAGAGCCCGCCTACCCGCGTGCGCACTTTCGCTCAAACCGTTGGGCGGGCGCGCGGATGGCGATTGCGTGTTTCCTTGTCGGCAACGCGCATGCGGGCGCGTAGGCCTGATGCGGAACCCTCATCGTGTGATGAAGAACAAGGACAAGCTCGCCAAGTGACGGATCTGGTCGAAAATCTTGGTGCCATAGACGCTGCGCAAGAGGTTGGTCGAGGCCGCCCCGGCCTTATTGTGGAGCAGGGTGGGACGAGCAAAAGCCTTCGCGTTTCTCGCTGACGGTGAAGCGCCAGGATAGCCCGCAGCTAAAGCCCGGGCCGGCCAACAATGCGCGCGCCGGCTAGCCAAGGCATCTTCTTTTAACCTCTGACACCCGATGACCGTGGCCGCGTCGCGGGCTTGTCTGGCACAATCTCGTTCAGCCGACGCTCTCTTTGTAGCTGACCACTTCGAACTCGATCCCGTCCCAGTCGAAGAAGTAGAACCGCTCGCCAGGATCGTAGTCGTCATGACCGAACGGGGTCAGGCCCGCTTCGACCACAACCAGCTCGGCTGCGTCTAGATCGTCAACCTGTAATCCGACATGGTTGAGCGGTTGGCCTTTGGAATAGTCGCCGATCACATGATCTCCGGTGTAAAGCGCCATATAGGTCGCGCCGTTGCCTGGCTTTCCGACGTGGATCGTTTCGCCGCCCATTTGCGATTGGCCGCGCCAGCGCTCCTCCCATCCAAGCAGGCTCTTGAAGAGCGCTGCGCTGCGTTCAGGCTGCGTCACCGAAAGGTTGGCGTGTTCAATGGAACCTATGGGCATGGGTGTTCTCCTTCTCTAGTGGGCGTGGCTCGGCCTGGGGCCTGCCTCCGGCTCGAATCACCAAGCTTGCCTATCCTGCAACTTCAACCTAAGTTGAGGTCAAGTTATTTCAAAACCGCTTTCACGGATGACCTATGCACCGGCGTCTCACTCGCAACGATCTCATCCCCATCGGCGAAGTCGCCCGCCGAACCGGGCTTTCAGTCTCGGCGATCCGCTTCTACGAAGGCAAAGGGTTGATTGAGCCCGTGCGCACAGGTGGCAATCAGCGGCGGTTCTTGCGCTCAGATATCCGCCGGGTCAGTTTTATCCTGATCGCGCAGCAGCTTGGCCTGACGCTCGGCGAAATCGAAGCGCTTATGGAGGGTTTGCCTCATGGGCGAACGCCAACGGCGAAAGACTGGAGCCATATCAGCCGAGCGATCAGGGCGCGGCTCGATCAGCGCATCGCTGAGTTGACCCGCACACGCGAACGGCTGGACGGATGTATCGGTTGCGGATGCCTCAGCCTGGAGCACTGTGCGATCTATAATCCCGATGACGCGCTGGCGGGAAACGGGCCGGGGCCGCGAACGATATTGGTTTAGAACTCTGGTCCCAGATCGGAATCCAAGTCACGCGGCCGGGCAAAATGGGTCAGCGTCGCACAGCGGGCTTTCAGGGCACTCCAGCGCTCAATCGCGCATTCGAGCACTGCAAAACTGGCGGTCGGATACTTCACCGCCGCGCTGCGAAACAGATCGTTCTCGCGCGCGGGAGCGACTAGGTTGAGAATTGTCTCCTGCAAGCCGGGATTGTGGCCTATGACCAAGATCGCTTCGGGATCACTCTTAGATCCATGGGCGCTCACAACATCGGCAATCGTCTCGGCGCTGGCGAGGTAGAGCTTGTCGTCGAACACAGGCGCGATCCCCAGCCGGGCGGCCTCGAGTGTCTCGCGGACACGCACTGCCGGACTTGCGATCGCCAGACCCCAATCGATATCTTCCGCGACAACATGTTCGCCCATCAAGGACGCGCCGCGCCGCCCGCGATCATTAAGCCCCCGATCGAAGTCACGCTTAACCGTGTCGTCCCATTCCGACTTTGCGTGGCGCAAGAGGCCGAGCCTTTTCATATTCGCGCAAATCCCCTCATGCCTCGCTTGCTTGCGCGCGGCACTCTAGCCGCCGCTTCGAGGGTTACAAGTTGTCTTCAATGCGCATCACGCGCGAAAAAGTGTGAGAGACGAACGCGTCGGACCAACGCCCAAATCCCGTGATGCCGCGATTAAGGCGCGGGGTCACGGGATCGGCTCCTAGGCTGGCCACCACGATGCGCTGCTTTTGACAAGACTGCTCTAAAGCCCCCCAAGGGCGCTTTAAGCTAGGGCAAGCGTGCCTGCGCCTGACCAAAGTCCCATTGTGGCGCTCGCGGCAAGGAGCAGGCTGATCATCACCGAGATCTGCTCCGCCCTGCGTCCCTTGAGCGACCAAACCTTTGGCCAAGGTATTGGCAGAGGTTTGGCGTTCTTGCGGAACTCTTCCTTATAGCGCGGATGTTCGGTTCCCATCCATTTGTCCCACCAGGTGAAGTAAAAGCCGTAATTGTGGCTGTGACTGTGGTGAAGATCATGATGCGTGGTGGTGCTGATCCAGCTGGTGAGCGGATTGTCGACCCACCCGGCGGGGAAGATTTCATGGCCGGCATGCGCCATCACGTTGCGAATGATCATGTGCCAAAGGAACAAAAACACCGCGAACCCCGCCATCGCTGATCCCACCAGGCTAAGCGTGAGCAGGAAGAGCGGCATGAACGCCGCCTCAATCACAGCCTCCCAGGCGGAGAAGCTGTAAGCGGTCCACGGCGTTGGCGTGCGCGATTTGTGGTGATGCAGATGCGTCGCACGAAACAGCAGCTTGGAATGCATCGCCCGGTGCGCCCAATAGAAATAGGCGTCGTGGACCAGCACAATCGCCGCGAAATGCAACGCGATTATAAAGACGCTTGCCTCCTCCTCTGCAAAGCGGATGACGCCGGTCTCAACGCCAATCAGGGTCGCCATTGTGGTCACACCAAAGAAGAACACCGTTCGCAAAGAGGAGAGCACTTCGCGCATGTAGTCCTTACCACTGGCCCTGCGTTTCTGGATCCGGCGATGCTTGGCATAGCCGCGAAACACAAACAGCAGGATCGTCGCTGCACCGGCCGCAATCAGATAGCGGCCAAGGTCGAAATAGAACACGTCGGCGAAGTGCTTGATTACCAGGTCTGTGAAGTAGGCAAGGCTGGTGTGTGGCATCAGATTGATCCTCACATCAAGGTCTGAAGACAGAATTGCCGCACTCTAATGCAAAGGGCTCCGCACTGCCAAAAAACCCTACGCACTTTCGAAAGTGATGCGCTTTTTTCAGTTTTGAGCAGCGGTCTCGGTTAGACCTAAGCGCCTGTAATCCGTCGGAGTTGTTCCGGTTTCGCTGCGGAAGGCGCGGTTGAAGGTTGCGAGCGAATTGTAGCCCAAATCCATTGCGATCGTCAGCACCGGCAGGTCTACGCTTTGCTTCTCGACCAGCTTTTCGCGGGCTTCGGCGATGCGGTGACGATTCAGGAAGGCCGAAAAATTGCGATAGCCCAAACGCCGATTAATCAGCGCGCGCAAGCGGTGCTCGGGCGTGTCCAAATCAGCGGCCAAAGCGGCAATCGTCAGGCCTGTTGTGCGATAAACGCCACCCTCTATCGCGGTGCTAAGCTTTTCATGCAGCACCTTCTCGGACGGATTGAGATGAATGGGCTCTGGTGTGGCGACTGCGCTCGCCTCGGCCTGTGTTTCAAGCAGCAATTCCTCATCGGTCCGAAGCAGCGCCGTTCCGGCAAATAGGATCAGTATGAGGATCAGCACCGCGTTCACCAGTTGCACCCACGGCACAGCAATCGCGTCCGCAGTGACGATTTCATAGATCAGAATACCGCTCGCTTGCGCGGCGACCAGCAGCGGCAGAACCAAGCGAATGATTCGGCGCTTTTCAACCAGATCGTCTGCGTGATCGCTCAGCGCCACTCGCACAAGATCGGCGATCAGCGCCAGCGAGATGAGGTGGATAGCGTAAAAACCAGCTATCGCGGCACCCGGCAAAAAATTGCCAAAAAACCACGCCCCGATCAGCCCGGCCACAGCCGCCAGCACCGCGCGCCTGGGCGCTTCGCGTTCAAACAATTGGCGTGCAAAGAGCCAGATCCAGAAGGGCGGAGAAAGCGAGACAAGATCCACCCAAGGGTCAACCCAGCCGGCCGATCCGATCAGCGGTGTGGAGTTGATAAGATAGCCCACTGCCCCCACGACCAATCCGACCAGGCTCACGCGGAGATTGGCGCGCATCTCGCCTTCGACCAGCAACGCTAGCAGCATGAGCGAGGCGCCAATAGCGACAAGACGGACGAGGAAATCGAACTGTTCGATCATGTGAAGCTATCTGGAATACCATCGTTCAATATTCCAGCGCTTTGATCCGCCGGAATTGCGGTTTCGCCGATCAATCCGTGTTCAACGCGCACCAGGGCGTCTTCGAGCGTCAGCCGCCGCACCACCGTCCCGGGCGGGAACGCGCTTAGCAAGCGGCTCGGGAATGCGGCGGATAGGACAATGAAGTGACCTGTGTCCTCGCGCCCGCGGATGAGCCGCCCAAACGCCTGAGCAAGCCGCGCGCGGATGATGCGGTCATCATAGGCGCCACCGCCGCCGTGTTGCTCCTGAGCCGCTGCGCGGCGCGCCTTGTGGAGGATGTCGGGCCGCGGCCATGGCACCGCTTCCATCACCACACAGCGCAGGGATTGGCCCGGCACATCGACCCCGTCGCGCAAGGCATCGGTGCCGAGCAGGCTCGCGCGTGGATCATCGCGAAAGATATCGACCAGAGTGCCGGTGTCGATCGGATCGACATGCTGCGCGTAAAGCGGCAGTCCCTCCCGCGCGAGCCGGTCGGCGATCCTCCCATGCACCGCGCGCAGCCGCCGGATCGCGGTGAACAGGCCGAGCACCCCGCCATCGCTGGCCTCAATCAGCCGGGCATAGGCTCCCGCCAGGCCCGGCAGATCGCCGCGCTTTACATCGGTGACGATCAGCACTTCGGCGCGGGCCGCGTAATCGAACGGGCTCTGCGCTGAGGATAGGAGCGGCTTGCTCTCGAGATGGGCCGCGCCCGAGCGCGCGATTGCGCTTTGCCAGGCGGCGCTTTCATCCTCGATTCTATCGGTGAGGGTGGCGCTTGTCAGCATCACGCCATGCGCGGGTTCGAGGACGGTGCGCGCAAACGGTTTCATCGGGTCGAGCCAGCGCCGCTGGATCGCCACGTCAAATTCGCGCGCATCGGAGCGCTCTACCGCGAGCCAATCGACATATTCAGGGTCCGCCGGGCCACCAAGCCGCGCCAGCAGCGCTTCCCACGCGGTGAGCAGGTCGACCCGCCATGTGAGCGAATGGCGCGCTCCTTCGCTCCGCGCGCGGCCTTGTCCGTCGAGCCAATCGGGCGGATCGGCCATGATCGCTTCCAGCCGCCCGCCCAGCTGGATCAGCGGCACCCGGATCGCGGCCAGCGCGCTTGCGGCCGCGCCCGCGGCTTCGATCACGTCGCCCGGCAGGCCGGAGGCTTCGGTTTCGATGCCATAGCCCGCTTCCGCCCCGCCGCTTTCATCGCGCGCGTAGACGGTCTGGCGGACATGGGCCAAGAGGGTTTCGAGCGGGCCCGCGGCTTCGCCTTCGCCAAGGCGCTGGAGCCAGCCATCGCTGGGGAGCGCCTTGCCCGCTTCGCTTGCTGCGTCGATCGCTTCGCTGCCCAGCTCATCATAGCTTGCAACATCGGCGAGGCGCGCAGCAAGACCCCTGCGGCGGCCGCGATTTTTGCGCTCGGGCCCGGCGATCCAGCGGCGCAGTTCAATCGCCTCCTGGCCTGAAAGCGTGGCGGCAAAGGTGCTGTCAGCGGCTTCGAAGACGTGGTGGCCCTCGTCAAAGATGATGCGGGTGGGGCGCCCTGAATGATGGGGGGCGTGGTCGCGGCCTCCGAAACCAGAGCGCGCAGCGTTGACCATGACAAGCGCGTGATTGGCGATGACGAGGTCAGCCTGCGCGCTGTCGCGTGCTGCGCGCTCGATAAAGCATTTCTTGTAATGCGGGCACCCGGCGTAGATGCACTCGCCGCGTTGATCGGTGAGCGCGGCGATCCCGCGCTTGCGAAACAAAGTGCCCAGCCAGCCAGGCAGGTCGCCGCCGATCATATCGCCATCGCGGGTGAAGGCGGCCCAGCGCGCGACCAATTGCGCAAGGATTGCCGGACGCCCCTGAAAGCCCCCTTGCAACGCGTCTTCTAGGTTGAGCAGGCATAGATAATTCTCGCGCCCCTTGCGCACCACGACGGGCGGAGTGCCATCGGGGCGCTTCACCGGCCAGGCGCGGCGGCTTTCGGAGCGCAATTGACGCTGCAAGTTCTTGGTAAAGGTCGAGACCCAGACCGTGCCGCCAGAAGCGCCCGCCCATAGAGATGACGGCGCAAGGTAACCAAGCGTCTTGCCGATCCCCGTCCCCGCCTGGGCGAGCGCGATATGCGGCGCCTCGCGTGCAGGGCGCGGGGCAAAGATGCGCGCAGCCTCAGCGGCGTAATCGCGCTGCCCCTGGCGCGTCTCCGCTCCCTCGCCGGTGAGGTGATCGAGCTGGCTGAGGACATCTGCAGCCTTGAGGTCAACCGGGCGCGGCGGCGGGCGCTCTCCCGCTTCTTCCCATTCGGGCAAGGTGGAAAAGAGCCACCTTTCCGCGCGTTCGGGCCGCGCGATATGCGGTTTCAACACTTGCGCCCAGGGCCAGCGCAGCCGCTCCATCGTCTGCAGGCTTGACCACGCTCCGGCGCGCTCAAACCAATCAGGCTCTTCGACCGCAGTGATCAGCGCGCCAGCAGCGCGTTGGAGGAATTCGGGCACCGCCTCATCGCCCGCCGGCTCTGCCATCTCCAGCGCTTGCGCAAGGCCGCGCGGCGTCGGGACGCAAAAGCGCGCAGGGTGGATGAAGGCGAACAGTTCAAGCAGGTCCAGCCCCGAAAGGTCAGGATAGCCCAGCCGGTTCGCCACCAGCGGCGCGTTCAGCAGCAGGATCGGCGTGTCAGCGGCGGCCATGATCGCCTCGCCCTTGGAGACCGCGCCCGTCTGCCCATTGGCGCCCAAATCACCAGGCCGCAGCCAATTGCCGCCATGGCTGGCGTGGAGCGCGGGCAGGGGCAGCGGCGCGGGGGCGGGAGGAGCGGGGGGTTGAGACACGGACGGCTGCGAAACTGCGCGAGAGCACACGATAAGTAAACGATTTACAGGCAACATCCCGCTCATCGTCCACTGGTGGGAGATGTCGTCCAATGCGCCCTACGCTTGTTGCCTTTGTTTGCGCCTGTGTCATCGCGCCGGCGCCCCTGCTGGCGGGCCCGGATCAGTCCGTCGTGTCTACGCAAGCGGACGAGCTGGGCGAAACCTATCGGCCTGCC